>Ga0268259_10000157_pt1 | contig 33684 bp, 34 predicted proteins | sample AgamicAsMarz_FD_200246 | JGI IMG/M metagenome (GOLD analysis project Ga0268259, IMG submission 200246) | Agave microbial communities from Guanajuato, Mexico - As.Ma.rz (v2) (version 3) | ecosystem: Host-associated > Plants > Phyllosphere > Phylloplane/Leaf | place: Guanajuato, Mexico... | reverse complement strand
ACGAGTTCACCAAGGGCTTCTTCGTGAGCGGCAAAGCCTCCGAAAGCGAAGCCGAACAGCCGAAGTTCTCGGCCGAAAGCTACCCGGCGCAGATCACGGGCGAGCAGAACGTCGGCGGCGAGTTCGAGCTCAACGTTGGCGAACTTGGCCCCGTGATGCGCTGCGGTACCGGGACGTTCTCAGGGGACGCCGCCGCAGCATCTGCGGAGCTGGCACTAGATGCTGCGTACGGCCAGTGTGAATGGCCCGAAGCGGGAGGCAAAGGGACAGCAGTTGACATGAACAGCTGCAACTACGTATTCGACCTCGACAATGCTGGCCCGCCCTATTCGGGAGGCCTTGAGGTTGCATGCGCCGAAGAAGGCGACGGGATCGAACTAATTATGGGCAGCTTCTTCGGCACCTGCACGTTGAAGATCGCCGCGCAGGACGTCATAGGCGCAGTTGCTTTTGCGAACCAGGGCATCGGAAGCACACGTGAGGTCAATGCGACTGCTTCTGGAACAGTCAAATTCACGCACAACAAAAATTTCTATTGCAATGTCTACTTCGGTAAAGCGGGCACGGGCACTGGAACCCTGACCCAGGGGCTCTCAGTGCACGGAGTGCTGTAGGGCCTAGTCAGGTCTGCCGTGGGGCGGGAGAGATCCCGTCCCACGGCATCGACCCTTCACTTTAAGCGGGGGACGATGCGAGGCTCTGAGATCGGGTGCCAGCCATCCCGCCTAGGTAGCGCATCTATCTTCGCTCTGACTTCCCCGATCATGCAGGAGAAATCAGACTGTAATAGGGTGCCTACCCAGCATGCGCGGCGCGAGGCTACTGGTGCTGGTTCTCGTCGGGTTTCTCTGGCCCGGGGTGGCGGCGGCGCAGGACGAGGCCGACACGGCGACCTCGCCGTCGCCCGCAGCGGCGGCTGAGCCGACCCCCGTCTCCTTCGTCGACGACCGGCCCCTGACCGTCAAACTGGAGGTGCTCGAGGGCCGCGGGACCGGGCTGCGAGTGCTGGTCCACAACGATTCCGCGATCGATCAGGTGGCGCACGTCCAGGTCGTCGGCCTTGACGAGCTCGAGGGCGAAGGCGCGGAAACGCTGCTCTCGGACAAACCGGTCGAGGTCGCGCTCGAACCCGGTCAGACAAAAACGGCGGAGATCCCACTGGGGACACTCAAACCGAGGCCCAAAGCCGACAGCTATTCGCTTCTCCTCGTCGCCTCCGGCAAACCCGGCCCTGTCTCGCGGCGGCAGTTGACGATCAGCGTCAGCGGCGCGGAGGCGGCCGGCGCCGAGGCCACCGATCGCGGCGCCGCCCTCAGTCCCGGCGCGGTTCAGGACGTGACCCTGGTCGCGGTCAACTACGCGCCCTCCCTGCTCTCTGGCCTGACCTGGCTGGCGCTGGCGGTCGGGCTGCTGCTCGGCGCCGGCGCCTTCGTCGTCTGGCACACCGATTCCGGGCATCCGGTGCTGCTGGTCGCGCTCGGCGTCGCCTTCGTCGTGCTGGCAGCTGCTTGCGGAGCCTTCAACGGCGACCTCTCCAGCGGCGCCTCCGTCCACGCGATCTCCAGCCGCCCGATCGCGGTGACCGCCGACGCCAGCCCCGGCACGGTCGGCACCCCGTCCAGCGAAACGGGCGAGCTGGCGCGGCTCGAAGTCGCCGGCCAGGAGATGCGCCCGCAGGGGCTGAGCCACGCCGGCGCCTACAAGGGCCCGTACGACCTAGCTCCCGACATCGACGACAAAGGCGAGGCGAACGCGACGATCAACGTCCGCGACTGGTGGCTCTACGCCTTGCTGACCGTGGCATTCGGCGTCGGGATCGCCTACCTGCTGCGGCGCTGGTACCAGCGCTCGCGCCCGGCGGCGAAGCTGGCGACGCGCCGCGACAAGATCGCCGAGGCGATCGCTAAGGCCGAGGCTGAGTTCGACGAGCGGGCCGCCGGCCGGCCCTACGCAGACCTCTCGATCGAGCGCCGGCTTCGCGCCCGCTTCACCTCGATCAATGCGATGATCGAGGAGGCCGACCCCAAAGCAGGGGAAGCCCTCGACAAGCTCGAGGCCTACCTGCTGCAGTTCAAGCAGCTGCGCGAAGGCCTGGAGTTCCTGTACGCGGCGTGCCAGCGCCTCGACCGACAGATCGGGGAGGAGGACTTCGGCCTCGCCCGCGCCGAGATCGACCTGCTCGCCAAGGTCGAGGCGGCGCTGGAGGTGAAGATCGACTCCGACGACCCCGACGCCGAAGGTACGAAGGTCAAAGAGGCGCTTACCACCGTGACCACCACGCAGGCACTGGCCGAGCGGGCCGCGGTCGTCCACGGCGCCATCGCATGCCACCTGCGCTCGGCGAGGAAGGCTGCGGGCAAAGAGACCGACGAAGACCGGAAGAAAGAACTCGACGCGTTCGTCACTGCCTTCGAGGGCTTCGGCAGGCGCCTGCTCAAGGCGGAGAAGCTCGAGGAAGTCGACAAAATCGAGAGCGAAGACGACGCGAAGCAGAGCGAGCTGAGCGGGCTGATCGAGGAGGACGACGTCGACGGAACGATCGTCTTCGACTCCGGCGACGCGATCGCTGATGTCATGCGCGCCCGCTTCGTCACGGGTGAACAGAGGTTCTACGCTGCGGCGCTGGAGGGGGAGCTCGACTTCACCCTGCCTGAGATCGAAGTCGACTTCGAAGTCCGAGGGGCGCCTGAGCGCTCCTCGCGCGTCGTCCATAAGAACGACGATGTCGTGGTGCAGATCTCGATGGCGAGCGGTCGCGGGCTCGGCTTCACGGGGTTCGCGGTCGACTTCGGCGACGGTGAGCCGGTCCATGTCCTAGTTCCGCCCGGGCAGGGCCCGGTCGAGCTGCTGGTCTCGCGTCAGGTCACCGGCGCGAGCGATCGCACGATCGCGGTGACGACGTTTCCCGACGGACGGGAGGTGAAGAGCATCCCAATCACCGTCCAGCCGCGCACCCGGCTCGAAGCGAGCGAAGCCGCCTTCGAGCGCAACGAGCGCCTGATAAACCGCCTCTCCTTCGTTCTCGCCGTAGCCTCCGGCCTCGCCGCCCTCTATCTGACCGATGCAGCCTGGGGCACGCCGGAGGACTACCTAAAGGCGCTCCTCTGGGGCGGCTTCGCCGCCGAGGGCGTCAAGCTGGTTGTCGCCCTCGCCGACAGAACCGGCCCAGCGACTTGAATCGACTACGACCGGGAGACTCGCTCATCGAGCGGAGCCCTCGCCGCCGAATCGCTCCGCTCTTCTGCGGATGCTGCTGACGATCTCAGCCACGAGCGGGCCTGTGTGTTCAGGCTCCGCCGAGAGGCTTTCGGCCACGCTCCGCACCTGATCGACGAAGGGCTCCATGCGTTGGGCCTGAAAGCGAGGGGCGAACCCGACTTCGCCGGCGAGCTGAGCCCAGGCGGAGCTCTCGACGTCTTCGAGCTCAGCCGCGCCGTCGATGGACATCGCCAGTCGCCGCGTGAGCTCCTCGTATACCGAGGTCGAGAGCAGGTCGTAGAGGGGCGCCAGGCTCGGCGCCGGCGAGTAGTAGAGCAGCGAGTAGTTCTTGCCGTGCGCATCGCAGTTCCCGATCAGGACGTTGAAGACGAGCGCCATCCAGAACTGCTCGCGATCGCGCGCGGGCACGGCGGTCCGGTCGATCAGCTCCATCGAGTCGTGGACCCCCGGGCCGCCTTCGTGCTGGTACTTCTCTACGTAGAGCTTGCCGAGCGCCTGGCAAACGTCCTCCTGGTGGAGGCGTCGAATCGGGTAGTGGGTCAGATCGCGGTCGTAACGGGTGACCACGAGAAACGGCAGGCCCGATGCGGTCTCGTCACGGTTCACCTCCGCGACCTGAAGCCCCACCTCTCTGGCCAGCCTCATGCAGAAGAACTCGTTGGTCACGAGGCCGGGGAAGCGAGCGGGCTCGGGCTTGAGGATGTGGGTCGTGGGATGGCCGGAGCCGTGGGGAAGCGCGAAGCCCTCTTCGGTCTCGACCACAGGAAGCTTGCTCTGCGCACCGGCCAGGGACATCCGCACCTCGCCCTTCTCATCGAGAGCGAGCGGGCGCTGGGGGAGTTCGGTGAGAACTTCGTCGAGCCTTTCCGCCGAGAGGAGCTCGAGATTGTCCGGCTCGGGTGGCTCTCCTGTGCGGTCGGACGGCAGCAGGGTCACCGCTCCGGCGACGTCGCCGCCAAAGCGCTCGAGCAGTCGATAGTCGTTGGCGGCTGAGATCCCGGTCGCGAGGGCTACCTGAGCCCGCACGTCCTCCTCCGGCAGGAGGTTGCCGAAGAAGGCGAGGCAGTGGCGATGCGGATAGGCCTCAGTCCGCAGGGGGAGGTTCAGCGAGAGCGGAGGTCTTTTCGCCTCGACGTAGCGCCTGTCGTAGCGGAACTGCAGGTTGCCGTTGTCCTTGCGAAGCAAGGCGCCGGCGAGTTCACCGTTCAGGTAGACGTCAAGAGCCGGATTCGTCACGGGCTTCCACTCCCACGTCGAGCCCCAGTGCATGTGCGGCGCTCAACGCGATCTCCAGCCAGACGGTTTCCTTGCCGCCCTCCAGCTGCCCAATCACCTTGCGGTTCACGCCAATCGAGAGGGCCAGGTCGTCCTGGGTTATGCCCAGCTCGCTACGCCGCCGGCGGATCGCGGCGCCCAGGGAGGAAGGGGAGTTGGTGTGCTCCATAAGGTCAGAGTAGCGATATGCGACCGATCGGTCCCATTTCGTCCGATTCTGCCAGATTCCTCCGATATGCGACTGATCGGTCGCATTCTGCAACGATTCCCGCAAATTGCATAGATGATGCGACTGATCGATCCCACGCAGTGCCCCGAGCTGGATTCGAACCAGCGGCCTACTCCTTAGGAGGGAGTCGCTCTATCCAGCTGAGCTATCGGGGCTGGATGAAGGATTCTCTCAGCCTTGCTTCTCATCGAGCAACTCGTGGCACCAGGTGACCGCAGCGTTGGCAACAGCGATCGCTCGTTTTCGATCCAGTGTCTCGATCGGGGCGTCGTCGTACCGGAATTCGGCGGCCCAGAGGGCCAGCCAAGACGCAGACTCGAGCTCGGGCTGCATGGCGATGGAGTGCTTCTCGGCCAGCACGAGTAGATATTCGAGGTCGTGCGTCTTGGGAAAGTCGACGCTCTCCAGCACCAGAGTGACTTCAAAGCCTTCTCGACGGCCTGCTGTGCGTGAAAGCCCACCGGGCGGTCATCCATCTCTGGATCGAGGGCCAGCTTCTCAGCAGTCGCCAGGTCGATCGTCGCGAGCCGAGCGAGGGACCCTGCGACTTCGATCTGCTCAGGCGTCGGCAAGGACGCGACCGTCGCGGAGCGCGTGATGGACCATCGTGCCCGGTACTTTTGCGCGCCGCTCGGCACGCTCCTCGTCTAGAACGATGATGTCTACCGGCGCCGGGAAGTCTCTGAGAGCGCGTCGTAGCCGCTCCCACTCCCTGAGGCGATTCTCCACGACAGGCTCGATGACGAGAAAGTCGACATCGCTATCCGGCCCTGCCTCTCCGCGCGCGTGGGAGCCGAAGAGGATCACCTTGGATTTCGCGCCGGCGGCTTCTGCCAACAGTTGCCCTGCCTGATCGATCAGGTTGCGAGAAACCATGGTGGACAAGGTAGCGGAGCGAGTTGCGGACAATGCAATCCATCGGGCAGCGAGGCGATCTCGCTGCCCAAACCGGCATAGAACCACGGCAATCGACTGGAATCCGCGACCGTACGCGGCACCGCACTAACCCTTATGTAGAGCCGAAAACACGCACTCTTCCTACTCCTTCAGCTTTGAGCGGCATCTAGATTCTCAAGGTCGACGAGGTCTTGGCCGCGGCCGGCCGCACGCTTCATCGCGCGCAGGTCGTCTACCGAGCAGACCGCCACTGTGATCCCGAGCACCTCGGCGTCGCTGGCGCGAGAGCGGAGCTCGTCGAAACTCGGAACGCCGTCTAGCCCTTGGACGATGTCGAGTCGGCCCAGGTCCGTCTCGATCGCCATCTGCTCCCCTCCGGCCAGCTCCGCGGCAATCGAAAACGGGGTTCCAAGCAACGCCTCCCCTCTCTGGACATGCCCTCCGGCCGCCACCGCGACCTCAGCTACCACCTTCAGATTCTCAGGGTCGGGTGAAACGACGATGTCGATGTCCTTGGTAGCTCGAACGACGCCTCTTGCTCCCAGGGCGAGGCCGCCGATCACTACGAACTCAGCCCCCGCCGCTACCAGCCTTCGTAGGATCTCGTCGAAGGCGACTGAGGTCATTGCCGCCGGGCGGCGTCGGCCATCTTCAGCAGCGCGTGGCTCAATGCGATCGTCTCGGCCAGGTTCACGCTTATCGGGCGCCGGGCGTCTTCCCGCAGGCGGTTTATCCGAACGGCCTCGGCCTCTTCAGCGGCGTTCCTCGCTTTGCCTGTTCGGGCTGGACTCATGAGCACAAAGTAGCGGAGCAGAACCCCGCCGATTGAGATCTATAGGGGCCGGTCTTTATCCTGGTACGCAGGGATGGCGCGTATCAGCAGGAAGGCAGCGGTGCTCGTTGGCGTGCTCGCGCTCCTCGGCGCCATGGCGCCAGTCGCTCACGCCGAGCTGACCGAGCGCGGCGACCTCTTCGTCCGCTTCAACGGCGGGATCAATCCCAACGCGTTGCCGCGTGAGAATCTCGCGCCGATCTCGGTCGATGTCGAAGGCACGGTCAAAACCCTCTCCGGGGAGCGGCCGCCGGCCCTGCGGCAGATCAAAATCGAGCTCAACCGGGGCGGGCGCATCGACTCGACGGGACTGCCGGTCTGCAGCTACAGCGACATCGTCGCTGCCTCCCCGCAGCAGGCGATGGGCGTCTGCGGGCCGGCGCGAGTCGGCGAGGGCATCTACCGGGCCAACACCGCTTTCCCCGAACAGGACACCTTTCCCTCGCGGGGAAGGATCATCGCCTTCAACTCGGTCTCCAAAGGACATGACGCGATCCTCGCCCACATCTACGGCAGCAAGCCGGTGCCGATAACCCGCATCATCGTCTTCCACATCCACCGTACACGCGGCACCTTCGGCACCGTCCTCACCGGCAACCTGCCGATCTCGGTCAACCGCTACGGCTACGTCGAGACCATCGCCCTCTCGCTGTTCCGCCGCTACGCCTACCGCGGCCGGACGCGCAGCTACATCAGCGCCGCCTGCGATGCCCCGGCCGGCTTCTTCAGCGCCTTCTTCCCCTTCGCCCGCACCTCGATGACATTCGAGGACGGCCGCACGCTCTCCAGCACCCTGACCCGCAGCTGCGCCGTCAACCGGCGCGCCGACGGCTAGTCGTAGAGGCTCTCGGAGGCGAGCTCGTCGGCGCGGCGGCTCCAGAGCTTGACCTCCATGAAGACGTCGTCGCCGTAGTACTTGAGGGCGTCGAGGGCGAGGAGGGTGAAGCGTTCGTCGGTGACGATCTCCTGATCTACCGTCTCCCCGTCGAGCTCGGCGGTGGCGGCGACGGCGTTGCGGACCAGGGGGCGGCCCCAGACCAGGGTGACGTCGCCGGCGCGGCCGTTCTCGCCGCGCCAGAGGCCGATCACGTCGTCGTTGAGGTCGATTTTCCACTCCGGGTTGTCCTCGGCCAGCACGTCGGTGAAGTCGGCCTTGGCGCGGAACTCGTTCGGCTCCTCGCCCTCCCCCGGCTGCGCGTAGGAGACGTGGCCGAACAGCTCCAGCTTGCCCTCGGGACCGTCGACCCGCGCCGAGCAGGGGACCCAGACGCGTCCACCCCAGACGCGCTCCGGGAACCAGGCGATCGCCTCGGCCGCCGGCGCCCCGGCCCCCTCGGGCAAATCCTCGATCTCTCCACACGCCTTTCCGAACGCGTCCGCCAGCCGCTCTGCGAAGCGCCCGTGCGGGATCCCCTCCTGGGTCGAGTCGGCGATGAAGCGCGGGATCGGTCTCGGGTTGGGCGGCATCAGAGGCACTCTCGCAGGTCCGCCGCCGCCTGCTCCGGGGGGTAGGTGTTGATTTCGACGCCGGTGGCGAACTCGAAGGCGGCCTTGACCGTGAGGCGGGGGGCGATGTCGATGTACCAGTGGAAGCGCTCGGCGCCGCGGGGGGCCGTGCGGACCCAGAGGTTGAGCTGGGGTGAGCGGTCGAAGCGCGCCGCCAGCGCCCGCAGGGCGGTGTGGAGCATCGCCGCCCCCGCGGTCTCCTGCTCGAAGCGCGCCGCCTCGCGGCGGGGCACGATGCGCAGCTCAAAGGGAGAGCGCGAGGCCCAGGGGCAGATCAGCGCCGCCTCGTCGTCGATCGCGACCAGGCGCTCGCGGCGGCGCACCTCCTCGACCAGGACGTCGCTGAGCAGTCCCGCCCCGCCGGTGCGTTCGGCGTAGGCCCCGGCGCGCTCGCGCTCGCGCGCGACCGCCGCCGGCACGAAGGGCAGCGCGTAGAGCTGCGCGTGGGTGTGCTCGAGCGAGGCCCCGGCGCGCCCGCCCTCGTTGACGATCAGCTGCACGTAGGGCGCCTCGGAGTGGGCTCGCACTCGCTCGCGCCAGGTCTCGACCGCGACCCCGAGCTGCTCCTCGCTCAGCTCCGCCATCGCGGTCGCATGCCCGGGCGCGTTGACGATCACCTCGTGGGCGCCGATCGCCGGCCGCGAGGCGAAGAGGTCCGCCTCTCCCGCTCGCCGCGACTCCAGCAGCGGGTCGCCGGCGCTGGCGAACGAGCCGGCCTCGCCGGCGGTCGTGGGGCCGCCCGCGCCGTCTGCTCCGCCGTCCTCCGCCAACGCCGGGTAGAGGTTCGGCACCACCCGCGTCGTCCAGCCCGGCGTGCCGGGCTCGCCGCCGCCGGGACGCGTCGCGTAGACCTCGGGCGGCGTGCGCTCCTCGCGGCCCTCGCAGAAAGGGCAGTTCTCCGGTCCCTTCGGCTCGTCCTCGGGGAGCGAGAACTCCTGCGGGCGGTCGCCCCGGGCAGGCGCGAGGATCGCCCGCAGCCCGGTCAGCTGGTCGATGCGGAGCTCGGGAGCGCTCAAGCGGCCGGCGGTCGCGACGGGCTCTCGTCGTCGCCCTTTTTGAGGAACGGCTCGAGCACGTCCATCGGCAGCGGGAAGACCACCGTGGTGTTCTGGTTGCCGCCGATCTCCAGCAGCGTCTGCAGGTAGCGCAGCTGCAGCGAGGCCGGGTTGGTGCTGATGATGTCGGCGGCGTCGGTGAGCTTCTGCGCCGCCTGGTACTCGCCCTCGGAGTTGATGATCTTGGCCCGCCGCTCGCGCTCGGCCTCGGCCTGGCGCGCCATCGCCCGCTGCATCTGCTCGGGGATCTCGACATCCTTGATCTCGACCGCGGTCACCTTGACGCCCCAGGGCTCGGTTGACTCGTCGATGATCTTCTGCAGCTCTTCGTTGAGCCGCTCGCGCTCGGCCAGCAGCTGGTCGAGTTCGGCCTTGCCGAGCACCGAGCGCAGCGCCGTCTGCGCGATCTGCGACGTCGCCAGCAGGTAATTCTCGACCTCGACGATCGCCCGGTTGGCGTCGACGACGCGGAAGTAGGCGACCGCGTTGACGCTGGAGGGGACGTTGTCGCGGGTGATCACCTCCTGCGGCGGGATGTTGAGCGTGACCGTGCGCAGGTCGACACGTTCCATGCGGTCGATGAACGGAATCAGCAGGATCAGCCCCGGTCCCTTCATTGCGATCAGCCGACCGAGCCGGAAGATCACCCCGCGCTCGTACTCGCGCAGCACCCGCACTGAGGCGCCGAGTGCGATCAGCCCGAATATCGCCAGGACGACCAGAACGCCGATCAGGACTTCCATCAGCTCGCTCCTTCCTCGGACGCTGCGGGTCGCGGCTCGGGACGCACCATCAGGGTCAGCCCCTCGACCGCCTCGACCCGGACTCTATCCCCCGCGCGTGGCGGGCTGGCGCCGTCGACGAGCCGCGCCCGCCAGAGCGCTCCCTCGATCCACACCTGGCCCTCCGGGTCGAGCGTGGTGCGCGCCTCGGCAAAGGCGCCGACGAGCTCCTCCGAGCCGGTCCGCACCGGCTGATCGCGGTGCGCCTCCAGCACCTTGCGGCCGACGAGGAAGAAGGTGAGCGCCGAGAGCAGGCCGAGCGTGATCAGGCCAGGGCCGATGTAGTCGGCGGCGCCGGAGTCGCCCTCGATCGCGATCACGCCGGCGGCGATCAGGCCGAGCGAGCCGAGCACCGCCAGCACGCCGCCGGTCGGCAGCAGCAGCTCGGCGAGCAACACGGCGACGGCGACCAGGGCGATGACGACGAAGACGTCCACGAGCCGATTATCCGCTCTCGCAGACCGGGGGGTCGCCGAGCGCGCAGCTCTCGATCGCCGCGCGCAGATCCTCGTGCTCGGCGTATGGGATGTAGGTGAAGTAGAGAAGCTCGCCCTGGCGGTCGTAGAAGGCGGTTGCGGGGAGGCCGCGCGAGGCGCCGATGCTGCCGGCGATCTCCTCGTCAGGGTCGGTGTAGCTGGGGTAGGGGACGGGGTTGTCGCGCAGGAAGGTGCTCGCCGCGTCGTCGTTGTCCTGGCTGTCGACGCCAAGGAAGGCGACGCGTTTGCCGTACTTGGCGGCCATCTGCTGGAAGGCCGGGAACTCGATACGGCAGGGCCCGCACCAGGAGGCCCAGACGTTGACCACGACCGGGTACCCGCGCAGCTCCTCGATCCGCCTCTCGTAGGCCTCGACCCCGCCGTCGAGCAGCTCGTTCTCCTGCGCGTGCAGGGCGGCCAGCGGCGGCGGCGAGCCGGCCAGCGCCTTCGCGTAGTCGGGGGGCTTGCTCCCCCCGTCACCCGCGGCGCCGCACCCCGCTGCGGCCAGCGCCGCGATCGCGATCAGGCCTAATGCCAGCTGTCGCCCCGGCTTTCTCAATTCCTTGATTACAATACGTTTTGATCGGTCCGCTTCGAGTAGCGGGCCCCGGAGAATCGTCGGGGGGAGGAGAGTCCGACTCCCGACTCCTCACCACCTTGTCCCAGCCGCAAGCCTCGGCGGGGACGCCCCCACAAGCCGCTATGGCCAAGACCAGCGAAGTTGCCGCGCGAGCGGCAGCAGTTCCCTCAGGCGCCGACATCGAGCGCGCGGCGGCGTTCGCCTGCGAGCCCTTCCTGCTCGACGGCGAGGGGCCCGAGGCGCTTGCCCCGGGCACGGCGCGACGCCGCGCCCTCGACGCCGCGCTGGCCGAGCTGGACGACGGCGCCGAGCATCCCTCGATTCAGTGGCGCCGCGACTTCTCGCTGCTGCTGGGGCTGGAGCGGCTGCTCGCCGAGGAACCGCCGAAGCTGCGCGACGGGGCCGAGCTCAACCCGCACCAGGTCGATGCGCTCTCCGGCACGCTGACCGAGCTGATGGCAGAGCAGCAGACCGCCGCCGAGAACGGCGGCAACGGCGCCGCCCCGGCGGCCGTCGCCGACGCGCCCGAGGCCGATGAGGGCGCCGCCGAGAACGGCGACGACGGGGAGCTCGAGGACGAGGACGACGAGCTCGCCCCCGACGAGGAGCCGAAGGACTGGGAGGAGCCCCAGGACGAGGACGCTGAGGAGGAGGCGATCGAGGAGGCCCCCGACGACCCCGGCGCCGAGCGCCGCTTCTGGTTCGAGCACGCGACCGGCGCCGGCAAGACCGTCGCTGCGGTCGGCTTCATCGACGCCTCGCGCACCGGCGGCGTCCTCATCCTCACCCACCGCCGCAACCTGGTCGACCAGTTCATCGGCGAGATCTCCCAGCGCGGCTACAAGGAGCGGCTACGGCCGCCGCTGATGGACGGCCGCGACGATCCCGAAGGACCGGTCACGGTCGAGACCTACCAGTGGTTCGTCCGCAACCACAAGAAAGTCTCCGACGCCTACTCGATCGTGATCTGCGACGAGGCGCACACCGCGCTGGGCGAGAAGACCAGCGCCTGCATCCGCGCCTGGAACGGCCCCGTCTTCATCGGCATGACCGCGACCGGGGCGCTGATCGCCCGCCACGTCGCCGACCTCTTCCCGACCCAGACCTCGCGCTTCGACCTCGCCCAGGCCGCGCGCCGCGGCGTGATCTCGCCGCTGCGCTGCATGCGCATCCCGCCGGGCCCGGGAGTGCGGACGATCGCCAAAGTGCCGCTGCGCAAAGGCGAGGTCGACCAGGACTTTGACCAGGAGGAGCTGGCTGCGCTGCTCGACCAGGCCCCGTTCAACGTCGCGATCGCCGACCTCTACAAGACCCGCTTCAGCAAAGTCCCGGGCGTCCTCTACACGGCCGGTGTCCAGCACGCGAAGAACGTCGCCAAAGCCTTCCAGGACGCGGGCATCGTCGCCCGCGCCGTCTCCGGTGAGACGCCGAAGCGCGAACTTGCCGAGATCCTCGCCGCCTTCGAGCGCGGCGAGGTCGACGTGCTCTGCAACGCGATGCTGCTCGCCGAGGGCTGGAACTCGCCGCGGGCGACGATCTGCATGCACCTGGCGCCGACCGCCTCGCGCCGCATCTACCAGCAGCGGGTGGGGCGGGTGACGCGGCGCGCGCCGGGCAAGGAAGCCGGCCTCGTGATCGACTTCGTCCACCCGGCGACGACCCACGACGAGACGATCGTCACCCTGCACAGCCTGCTCGACCGCGACGTCTACCGAGGCGGCGCGATCGTGGTCGGCCCGGTGCGGCGGGCGCGTGGGCGGCGGATCCGGGTCGAGCGGCGGATCGTCCCCGTCTCCAACGACGAGGAGCGCCGCACCCAGGTGCTGGAACGCGAGCTGTGGCGGATCGCGGTCGAGCACCTCGACCACGCCGAGCAGCACGCCTGGGCGGCGCTGGCCGGGGCGCGGGTCAATCCGCAGAACTGGCGGCGGGCGCGGGCGATGCTGCGCGGCGCCCAGACCAAGGAGCTGCGCCGGCGCTTCCTGCTCACCTGCATCCAGCGCAACCGCAACTCGCAGCTGAAACTGAAAGCGCTGGCCGAGATCCCCGACCTGGGCGACGCCGATGCTTTCGACGACGCGATCGACATCGTTGGCACCTGGAGCCGCGACGACAAGCGGGCGGGGACGAAGACGCTGCTGCAGGCGCTGGTCGACAAGCGGATCGGTCGCCGCGACCAGGCCCAGGCCTGGGTCTGGCGGCTCGCCTCCTACACGCGCGAGCTGCACGAAGAGTATGCGGTGCAGCGCTGGCCGGAGACGAAGCGGCTGCTCGGCCTGCTGGTCAACTCCTCCGGGCGGGCACACGGGCGCAACGCGAGGCGACTGGTCCACGCCGCCCGCAAACAGGACCGCCGCCTCGGGGTGGCGCTGCTGGCCGCGGCCGTGGCCCACACCCCGGAGGGCGAGGAGGTCCTGCGCGGCGCCCGCATGCGGATGGCTCGCAAGCCCTCGTCGATCGGGCGCGAGCTGCTGCGCAACTTCCCCAAAGGCGGGAGGCGGCGCAAGCGGTCGAAGAAGAAGAAAGGCGCCAACGGCGCGTCGGCGAAAGCCGCGGAGGCGACGGACGGCTCAGAGGCGCAGGTGGACCTCGCCGGCAAAGAGAACGGTGCTGCCGCCGCCGGCAAGGGTGACGACGAGGCCGCCGCGGTCGTCGACTCCGGCGGCGATTCCTGAGCCGCTGACCTTCTCGAGGTCGGGGCCGTCGCTCCATGAGATCTCGCGGCCGGCGAGCGCGTCGCGCTCGCGAAATGCCGGCAGGACCTGAGCAGGGTCGGCTTCGATCCAGCGGTCGAGGTGGTGGCTCAGCGCTACGGCGGCGGTGAGCAGGGTCGGGAGGGGTCCCGCCGGAGCAACAGCGGGGTGGCTCCGTCGGGACCCCTCCCGACCCCGCTCAGTGGAGTCGGAGAGTGAGACGGCTGGGCTACGGAGGTCGGTGGGGAACTCCTCGGGGGAGATCGTGAGGTTCAGGCCGACACCGATGATCGCCCAGTCCTCTTGGACCTTGGTCTCGATCAGGATGCCGGCGAGCTTGCGTTCCTCGATCCAGACGTCGTTGGGCCACTTGATGCGGCAGGAGGTGTGCGGGGCAAGCTCCTCCGCCGCCTCGCAGACGGCGAGGGCGACGGCTAGGGGGAGCAGCGGGCGGTCGCCGAGTGGGCGCAGGAGCGCCGAGTAGAGCAGCGCTTTGCCGGGGGGTGCGTTCCAGACGCGTCCCTGTCGCCCGCGCCCGGAGGTCTGCTCGCTGGCGGTGACGACGGTGCCGTCGGGGGCGCCGGCTTCGGCGAGCTCACGGGCGCGCGTGTTCGTCGAGTCGGTGCGACGGTAGTGCCGGTGCGGCGTCCCGAACCTAAGCCTCACCCTCGGCTGACTTCGCCTTTTTCCGTTCATACGGACTACTAAAGGCGAAGTCAGCGGGTGGCGTCGGCGAGGAGGGCGGCTAGGAGGCCGTCGATGTCGTGGGGCTCGGCCTCGACGTGGACCTCGAGGCCGGCGGCGCGAGCGGCCTCGCTGGTCACCGGGCCGATCGAGACGACGCGGGCGTCGCACGGGAAGCGCTCGCCCAGCGCCTCGGTCAGGTTGCGCACGGTGGAGGACGAGGTGAAGGTGACGTACTCGGCGCTCTGCGCCGCCTCGACCGCCTCGGCGGCGGGCTCCTCGCGCACGGTCTCGTAGAGGGCGACGACGTCGACCTCGGCGCCGCGCTCGCGCAGCGCGTCGGGCAGGACGTCGCGGGCCTCGGCGGCGCGGGCGACCAGGGCTTTCGAACCCGCGACCTCGACCTGTTGCAACGCCTCGACCAGCGCCTCGGCGACGAAGCGCTCGGGGACTATGTCGGCAGCGATCCCGTGCTCGGCGAGTGCCCGCGCCGTGCCCGGCCCGATCGCGGCGACAGTCGCGCTAGCGAGGGCGCGGGCGTCCTTGCCGGCGGCCGCGAGCGCCTCGAAGAGGAGGTGGGCGCCGTTGGGGCTGGTCAGGCAGATCAGGGAGTACTCGCCGATCGCCTCCACCGTCGCGCGTGCCTCCGCGCTCCCGATCCGCGACTCGATCCTGATCGCCGGCAGCTCGACCACGCCGGCGCCGAGCGCGCGCAGGGTGGCGGCGAGGCCGCTGGCCTGGGCGCGGGCCCGGGTGACGACGACGCGGCGGCCGTGCAGGGGGCGGCGCTCGAGCCAGGCGAGCGCCTCGCGGCGCTGCACCACCGGCCCGACGACGATCAGGGCCGGGGCGCCGATGCCCTCGCGCTCGACCGCCTCGGCCAGGGTGGCGAGGGTGGCGACGACGGTGCGCTGGCCGTCCATCGTGCCGCGCTCCACGGCGGCGGCGGGCTCGCCAGCGTCGCGGCCCGCTGCGATCAGCGCCGCTGCGTTCTCGCCGAGGCGCTTGACGCCCATGTAGAAGACGAGGGTCCCGGGGAAGCGGGCGAGCGCCTCCCAGTCGAGCGCCGTGCCCTCCTTCTCGGGGTCCTCGTGCCCGGTGACGAAGGCGACGGCGGAAGCGTCGTCGCGATGGGTGACCGGGATCCCGGCGTAGGCGCTCGCGGCGACGCCGGCGGTGACTCCGGGAACGATCTCGAACTCGATCCCGGCGGCGCGCAGCGCCTCTCCCTCCTCGCCGCCGCGACCGAAGACGAATGGGTCGCCCCCCTTGAGCCGGACGACGCTCTTGCCCACCCTCACCGTCTCGACCAGCGCGGCATTGATCTCCTCCTGCGGCACAGCCCGCCGATGGGCCGAAGGCGTCCGCAATATGGACGCCTTCGGCCCATCGGCGGGCGCCTTGCCGACGTAGACGAGCTCGGCGTCGGCGCGGGCGCCGTCGAGCGCTCCCGGTGGGATCAGGCGGTCGTGGAAGACCGCGTCGGCGGAGGCGATCAGCTCCAGCGCCCGCGCCGTCATCAGCCCGGGATCGCCGGGCCCGGCGCCGACCAGGTAGACGACTCCGGGCCGCGCAGCCGACTTTGACCCACTCCTAGGTGGGGAAACATCCGATGCGCTCATGCCAGCGCCTCGGCGCGGTCGAGGATGTCGCGGGCGCCGGTGTCGAGCAGGCGCTTGGCCAGTTTGGCGCCGAGCAGAGAGGGCCCACCCGAGTCGCCCTCGATGTGGTCGCGCAGCCACTCGCTGCCGTCGGGGAGGCCGACGAAGGCCTCGATCCGCATCCGGCTCGACTCGACATCGACTGCGGCGTGGACTCCCAGCGGGCTGTTGCAGGTGGCTCTGAGCAGGGCGACGACGGTGCGCTCCGCCGTCACCTCGCGCAGCGCCGGACCGTCGACCAAACCCTCCACTGCCCTCAGCGCCGCCCCGTCGGCGCTGCGCACCTGCAGCAGCAGCGCGCCCTGGCCGGCCGCCGGGGTCATCGCCTCGGCCGGGATCGGAAAGGCGATCTCCTCAGCGCGCCCCAGCCGTCGCAGCCCCGCCACAGCCAGCACGATCCCATCGAGCTCGCCCTCGGCCAGCTTGCGCAGCCGCGTATCGACGTTCCCGTGCAGCTCCTCGACCCGCAGGTCCGGCCGCGCCGCAAGCAACTGCGCCCGCCGCCGCAAGCTCGCAGTCCCCACCCGCGCCCCCTCCGGCACCTCATCGAGCGAGGACCCAACCCCCACCCAAGCATCCAGCGGATCCTCCCGCGCCGGCACCGCAGCAAGCGTCAACCCCTCAGTCAGCTCGGCCGGCAGATCCTTGGCGGAATGGACCCCAACATCAGCTTCCCCATTGAGCAAGGCGTGCTCCACCCCCCGCACAAATCTCGCCTTATCGCCAGGTTCGCCGTCAGACGAAGCCTCGACCAGCTCGGCTCCACCCAGCATCTGAGCGACCTGGTTCGCCTGCGCCAAGGCCAATGCACTACCGCGTGTGGCAATCCGAATCATCGGCACGTGTGATGGACCAATACCGGTAGGGGTGGAACGTCTTGTACTTTTTCGCGGCTATCCATTGTCGGTAGCCACCAACGCGGCTCGAAAAAGTTAAGTGGAATCCCTGCCGGTATTGGTCCTACGCAGAGGGGTCACGTTGCTACCCGCTTTCGTCTCCGGCTCGGTCTCTCCATCGAGCCCAAACAGCTCCCTCAGAGCGCTCACATACGCATAAGCCTCGTCGCTCCCCGCCGACCGCTTCATCCGCAACGTCGGCTCGTGCAGCAGCCGCGAGACGATCGCCTTCGCCATCGCCCCCAGCCGCTCGCGGTCCTCCTCGCCGAGGCTCTCCCAACGCCCCTCGTTCTCGGCGAGCACCCGTCGCACCACCTCGTCGCCGCGCTCACGCAGCGCCGCGATCGTCGGCACCACCTCCAGCGAGGCGAGCCAGCGCTCGAAGCGGTCCTGCTCGGCGGCCAGGATCGGCTCCGCCCGCTGCGCCTCGGCCTCGCGCCCGCTCGCGTTGCGCTCGACGATCTGCTGTACGTCGTCGATGTCGTGCAGGCTGACCCCGGCGATCTCGCGGCAGGCCGGCTCGATGTCGCGCGGCACCGCGATGTCGACCAGCAGCAGCGGCCGGCCCTCACGGCTGGTCATCACCTGCTCGAGCTCGTCGCGCTCGACGATGTGGTGAGGGGAGTTGGTCGCGGAGACGACGATGTCGGCGACCTCGAGCTGCTCGGGCAGCTCCTCGAAGCGCACCGCCTCGCCGCCGAAGTTCTGGGCCAGCCCGATCGCCCGGTCGTAGTGGCGGTTGGCGACGAAGACCGTGGCGACGCCCCGCGCGACCAGCGCCCGCGCGACCAGCTCCGCCGTCTCGCCGGCGCCGACCACCAGCACGCGGCGCTCGCCGAGGTCGCCGAGCGCGCGCCGCGCCAGCTCGACCGCGACGGAGGGGATGGAGACGCCCTTCTCGCCGACCGAGGTCTCCTCGCGGACGCGCCCGCCGGCGGCGAGGGCGCCGCGAAAGAGGCGGTTGAGGATCGGGCCCGTTGCGCCCTCGACCAGCGCCAGCTCGTAGGCGCGCTTGACCTGGCCCTGGACCTCGGCCTCGCCGAGGATCATCGAGTCGATCCCGGCGGTGACCTGGAAGAGGTGGTGGACGGCCTCCCCCGCGCGCAGCGAGTAGAGGTGGCCGAGCAGCTCGGTCGGCCGGATATCGGCCTGGCGGGTGAGCACGCCCAGCGCCGTCGACTCGGCCTCGACCGCGTCGGAGACGACGAGGTAGAGCTCGGTGCGGTTGCAGGTCGAGATCGCCGCCGCCTCGTGGATGCCGGGGGAGGCGGTCAGCTCGTGCAGGGCGCCGACGGCGCGGCCCTCGGTGAGGGAGAGGCGCTCGCGCAGGTCGAGCGGCGCGGTCTTGTGGGAGACGCCCAGAGCAAGGAGCTCGCTCACGGAGCGCTCACCTCCTCCTGCGGCGCCGCCTCCTCGGCGTTGGCCCGCGCCTCGGCGAAGGTCGCCAGCTCCCGCAGCTCGCGCTCGATCCGCTGCAGTTTCACCGCCATGATCGCGACGTAGACGAGGAGCAGGACGAGGAAGACGACGTAGGCGCCGGCGACGTACTTGCCGGCCTCGTCGAGCGGCAGGGCAGGGGCGCCGATCGGCAGCAGATCCACTAGCTCACCTCCGGGGCGACGCGGCTGCTGCCGCCCGGCGCCGGCGCGTCGAGCGCGCGCCGCAGCCGCTTCAGCTGTCCCGAGGCGCTCTTCGCGGTCAGCTCGAGCTTGACCAGGGTGACCCAGAGCAGCGCCATCGCCGCCAGCGAGACGAGGAAGGTGAACATCATCTCTCCCGGCAGGCCGCCCTCGGCGGTGGCGAAAGTGCGCGGATGGACGAGGCTCTCCGCCATCCGCACCGCCATGAAGTTGAGCGGCACGAAGGCGCCCGCGGTGATCGCGAAGACCGAGGCGTAGCGCGCCTGGCGGTCGCGGTCCTCGATCGCGTAGCGGAAGGGGTAGTAGGTCGCGTACATCAGGAAGACGATCAGGAAGCTGACCAGCGTCGGCTCGTCCCAGACCCACCAGTGGCCCCAGGAGGCCTTGGCCCAGATCCCGCCGGTGACGAGGACCGCGACGCCGAAGATCACCGACATGTGGATCGCGACGTAGGAGTAGGCGTCCCACTTGCGATCGCCGCTGCGCAGGTGGGCGATCGCGAAGGCCCCGCCGGCGACGAAGCCGAGCAGGGCGACGATCGCCAGCGGCACGTGCAGGTAGAAGATCTTCTGCACGAAGCCCTGGTCGGCGTCGAGCGGCGCGTAGAAGAAGGTGAGCGAGAGGGCCGCGGCGATCAGCACCACGGTCGCGATCGAGAGGGGTCTCAGTCCAGTGCCGTACATGGGGTCCGCGCCGCCTCCGAGCGGCGGCGCCTCAGTCCTCCAGCAGGAAGTCGAATACGGCGTACCCGACCAGGAGGAAGATCAGATCGTATAGCGCCAGGACCGCCAGCCAGCCGCCGAAGCCGTCGTAACCGGGACCGCCCAAAGCGAGCAGGGGCTCGCTGGCGCCCGCCGCGGCGATCGTCAGCGGCACCGAGAGCGGCAGCAGGACGAGCGGCCCCAGCAGGTCGCGGGCGCGCGAGTGGACCGCCATCGAGGAGATCAGGGTGCCGGTGGCGGCGAGGCCGAGGTCGGCGAGCACGAGGACGGCGGCCAGCGGCGCCAGCCCGGCCGCCGAGTCGAGGAAGAAGAGGGCGAAGACCGGGACGACGATCAGCTCGAGCACCAGCAGGTAGACGAGCAGCGCCGAGGCCTTGGCGGCGAAGAGCGCGGTGCGGTCGATCGGGGCGAGCCGGATCGCGTCGAAGCCGCCCTCCTCCCGCTCGGCGACGAAGAGGCGGTTGATGCCGAGGATCGCGGCGAAGAGCAGCGTCGCCCAGAGCACGCCGGCGGCGAGGTCGCCGGAGAGGCTGGTGCGATCGAGGCCGAAGCGGAAGATGACGAAGGTGGTGACGGCGAAGAGCGCCATCGCCGGCAGCGATTGCAGGGTGCGCAGCTCGCTGCGCAGGTCCTTGGCGAGGATCGCCACGAAGGCCTTGCGCGAGGGCGTCACGCGGCGACCGCCTTGCCGCCGGACTCGAGGCGGAGGACCTGCTGCGCCTCGGGCGCGAAGCGCTCCGGGTCGTGGCTGACGATCACCCGGATGCGGTCCCGCTCAGGGCCGATCAGCCTCCGGGCCAGCTCGCGACCCTCGGCGTCGAGGTGGGAGTCGGGCTCGTCGAGCAGCAGCAGCGGCGGCTCGTGCAGGACGCAGCGGCAGATCGCCAGCCGCTGGCGCATCCCGGCCGAGAGCTCGCCGACGTGGCTGTCGGCGCGCCGCTCCATCCCCGCCGCGGCGAGCAGCTCCCCGATTCGCCGCTCCGCCCGCTCCGGCGCGATCCCGTGCAGGTTGGCGTGGAAGCGCAGGTTCTCGCGCCCGCTCAGGTCGCGGTAGAGGAGCGGCTCGTGGCCGAGGTAGCCGACCCGTCCGCGCAGCCGCCAGGCTTCCCGTGGCAGCTCGCAGCCGAGGACCCGCAGCCGCCCCGCGGTCGGGCGCAGCAGGGTGGAGAGGACACGCAGCAACGTCGTCTTACCGGCCCCGTTGGGGCCGAGGACGAGCAGCGTCTCGCCCGCGCTGAGGGTGAAGCCGACGCCGTCGAGTGCTCGCCGCTCTCCGTAGTCACGGCGCAGATCGGTGACGGAGATGGCGAGCTCGCTGGGGTCGATCCCCGGCACCCTGCCATATCCGGTGCCCGGCTACGCTTTGGAAATAGTGACCGGGGAGTCCGCACATCTCAACGAGACCGACAACTACGGTCCTGCCTTCATGCGCGTCGCCGCGCGCCTCGGCAGCTACGACACGACCGTAGAGGACTCGGCGCTGACGATCGAGCTGCTCGGGCTCGAGCCGGGCGCCAAGGTGCTCGACGCGGGCTGCGGCTTCGGCCGCTTCGCCGCGGCGCTGCAGGAGCGCGGCTGCGACTCGGTCGGAGTCGACATCGCGCCGACGGCGATCGCCGAGGCCGAGAAGCGCTGCCCCGGGCCGACCTACATCGTCGCCGACCTGCTCGATCCGCTGCCCGCGGGCGTCGGCCCCTTCGACGCGCTGGTCAGCGTCTACTCGAGCTACGGCTACGGCGCCACCGAGGCCGAGGACGTGGAGATGCTGCGCGCCTTCCACCGCAACCTGAAGCCCGGCGGGCGGCTGCTGATGCAGCTTTCCGACCTCGAGCGCTCGCGCCACCGGCTCAAAACCGACGAGGGCGTGGTCGTGCGCGAGACCAACGGCGTCAAGGAGACGCTCGACGTCGACTTCTCGACCGGCATGCTGCACGTCCGCTACGAGCTCGACGGCGAGATCGTCGACTCGCGCATCCGCATGTACGAGGCTGAGGACCTGCAGCGGATGGTCGAAGAGGCCGGCTTCAGCGACGTCGAGCGCTACGGTGACTTCGCCGGCGCGCCGAAGCGGCCCGAGGACCGGCTCGTGCTGGTGGCGACCGCATGAGCGCCAAGCGCACTGGCGTCATCGTCGACGCCTACTCGACTGGAGCCAAACTGCCGCCGCGCTTCGCCGCGGCGGGGATCGATGTCGTCCACGTGCAGAGCGACCCGGCGATGCCGGATTTCTACCTGCGCTCCTTCAATCCCGAGCACTTCGTCGAGAACGTGATCCACGACGGCGACCTCGAGGCGACCGCGGCGAGGGTCGCCGCCCACGACCCGGCCTTCGTCGTCGTCGGCGCCGAGCCCGGGGTGGAGCTCTCCGACGCCCTCAGCGAGCGGCTCGGGCTGCCCTCCAACGGCAGCGCCGGCAGCAGGGCGCGCCGCGACAAGCACGCGATGGCGCAGGCGCTGCGCGCGGCGGGCCTGCGCGCGGTCGAGGAGCTGAAGACGGGCGACCCCGCCGAGGCCGCCGCCTGGGCGGGCGAGCGCGACCAGTGGCCGGTCGTGGTCAAGCCGCTCGACAGCGCCGGCACCGACGGCGTCACCCTCTGCGAGAGCCCGGAGGCGGTCGAAGCCGCCTTCGCCGCGATCCTCGGCCGCCCCAACGCCCTGCGCGGCGCCAACGAGGAGCTGCTCGTGCAGGAGATGCTGCACGGCACCCAGCTCTTCGTCAACTCGGCCAGCTGGGAGGGCAAGCACCGGGTCTCCGAGGTCTGGCAGGACAACAAGCGGCGCATCGAGGGCAACCTCGTCTACGACTACGAGGAGCTGCACCCGCGCCACGGCGAGAAGCAGGACGCGGTCGTCGAGTACGTCGAAGAGGTGCTCGACGCGCTCGGGATCCGCTTCGGCCCCGCCCACACCGAGGTGATGCTGACCGTGGACGGCCCGGTCCTGGTCGAGACCGGGGCGCGCCTGCACGGCTCGACCCGCGACGACGTGATCGACCGCTGCACGCCGAGCCACGCCGCGATCACCGCCGAGGCCTACATCGATCCCGATTCGGTCGCGCGCCACGCCGGCAAGCCCTATGAGCTGGCGGCCGCCAACTACTGCGTGATGCTGATCTCCCAGCACGAAGGGCGGATCGCCGGCGCCGACGGCCTGCGCCGGATCGAAGAGCTGCCGACATTCGCCGGCTCGATCGGGATGCTCGGCCCCGGCGACGAGCTGCAGCGCACCGTCGACCTCTTCTCCTGCCCCGGGATGCTCTACCTGGTCGATCCCGACCGCGAGAAGCTCAAAGCCGATTACGACCGCCTGCGCGAGCTCGAGGCCGAGGGCCTGTTCGAGCTGGCCGAGCCGGTCGCCTCCTGAAGTCACAGATCGACGCGGGAGTTGGTGCTGACTTTTCACACTCTGCGTACCATGTGTGCGCAGACAACGGGTTACGGTGTCATCATGCAGACGATGACCAAGAGCTGGACCGACGAGCGGCTGGAAGAGCGCTTCGACGGGATCGACGATCGCTTCGACGAGGTCGACCGGCGCTTCGAAGCCGTGGACAAACGATTCGACGACGTGGACCGGAAGTTCGAGGCTGTCGATCGGCGCTTCGACAAGCTCGAGGCAAAGTTCGATGCGAAGTTCGAAGCCACCGATTCCAAGTTCGATTCCAAGTTCGACGGGCTGCGGGCTGAAATGAACACCCGCTTCAACGCCTCGGAAGCTCGCTTCGATGGGCTGCAGCGCACGATGATTCGGTTCTACAGCGCGGTGATCCTCGCGCTTCTGGGATTGATCGCCACCCAGCTTTGACCGAACACAGTTAGGCGCCGCTCAGCTGCGCCGCTTGCGCAGGGTGCGGCGGCCGACCTCTAGCAGCGGGCCGGCGCCCTCGCGCAGTGCCTGGGTCCGCACCGCGCCCTTGCCGTAGAGCAGCTTGGCCGAGGCGCGAACCGCTTCGCCCAGGGTGCGGTCGTAGGGGTGCCACCAGAAGTCGCGGGTGAGGCCCGGCTCCCAGGCGTTCATCTTGATGTTGACGCACTCGTAGAAGCCGAACTTCGAGTGCGAGCGGCCGACGCCTGAGTCCTTGACCCCGCCCCAGGCGCACTGGCAGGCGCCGTGGCTGAAGGAGTGGTCGTTGATCCAGACCATCCCCGATTCGATCCGCCGGGCGATCCGCTCGCCGCGCTGGCGGTCCCTGGTCCAGACCGAGGCGCCGAGGCCGAACTCGGAGTCGTTGGCGAGCTCGATCGCCTCCTGCTCGGAGTCGACGACGACGATCGGCAAGACAGGGCCGAAGATCTCCTCGCGCATGATCCGCATCTCGTGGGTGACGCCGGTGAGCACGGTCGGCGCGATGAACTTGCCGCTGTAGCCGCTGACCTCGGTCGGGCCGCCGCAGAGCTTGGTCGCGCCGGAGGCGACCGCGTCCTCGATGAGCTCAGCGACGATCTCATGCTGGCCCTCGGAGGTCATCGGCCCGATCTCGGTCTCCCACTCGCGCGGGTCGCCGACCCGCAGCTTCTTCGCCTCGCGGGCGACCCCCTCGACGAAGCGGTCGGCGAGGTGGCGGTCGACGTAGACGCGCTCGATCCCCGAGCAGGTCTGGCCGGCGTTGGCGAAGCCGCCCCAGACGGCGCCGGAGATCGCGTTGTCGAGGTCGGCGTCGGCGCAGACGATCATCGGGTCCTTGCCGCCGAGCTCGAGCACCGAGCCCTTGAGGCCCTCGGCGCAGACGGCGCCGACCTTGCGGCCGACCTCGACCGAGCCGGTGAAGAAGACCTTGCCGACGCTGGAGCGCGCCAGTGCGTCGCCGACCGCGCCGCCGCCGTGGACGACGCGGACGAGGCCCTCGGGCAGGCCGCCCTTCTCGAAGACGCGGCGGATCGCCTCGCCCAGCAGCGGGGTCAGGCTGGCCGGCTTGAGGACGACGCCGTTGCCCGCCATCAGCGCGATCGCGACCTCGCCGAAGGGGATCGACCAGGGGTAGTTCCAGGGCGCGATCACCCCGACGACGCCGATCGGCTCGTAGGAGAAGCGACCTTTCTTGCTCAGCAGGAAGGCCTGCGACATCCGCACCTTCTCGTCGGCGAGGATCTTCGGGCCGGCCTTGGCGCACCAGTGCAGCGCGTCGACGGTCGGCAGCAGCTCCATCGTGTACGCCTCGGCGCGCGGCTTGCCCTGCTCGTTGACCAGCAGGTCGGCTATCTCGTCGATCTCGTCGAGCAGGACGTCGGCGGCGCGGCGCATGTAGCGGCCGCGATCCTCCAGGGTCAGCTCGGCCCAGGCGGGCTGGATGCGGGCGACCTCGTCGACCACGGACTGGACTTCGTCTGGGGCGATCGTCGCGACCGAGCCGACGAGCTCGCCGGTGGCGGGGTTGAAGGACTCGAGGGTGGACTGGGACGGCTTGACTGCTGTGGCGCTCTCCATGGCTTCGATTCTAGGACCGGGGCGCAACCGCGTCACGCGGCGCGCTTGCTGGCGATCGCGAGGGCGCTCTCGACCGTGGCGACGAACAGCGCGACGCAGTCCTCGATCAGCTGCTCGCGGTCCATCTCGATCTCGCCTTCGAGCCAGGTGATCAGGAGCTCGGCGAGGCCGCCGGTGAGCAGGCGCGCGGTCAGGTCGACCAGCGGATCCTCCGTGGCGGGGGGTGGGTAGGAGGCGCGCGCCTGGGCCGCAATCAGCTGGGCGAAGACCCCCATCGTCGCCAGCCGGCGCTCCAGCAACGCCTCGCTCCCCAGCCCCTCGACGAAGACGACCCGCGCCTTGCGCGGGTCGTCGGTAAGCGTTCGCACGAAGGTGTCGATCGCGGCGTGGACCTGGGCCTGGGGGTCACCGGCGTCCGCCGCGGCGACCGCCTCGACCACCTTCGCGGTGGCGTCCTCGACCACCTCGTCGTAGACGGCGGTGGCAAGCGCGTCGAGATCGCCGAAGCTCTCGTAGAAAAAGCGCGAAGTCAGTTTGGCGCGAGTGCAGACCCCGCGCACCGTCGTCGCCGACCAGCCCTCCTTGCCCATCAGGTCGAGCCCCGCCTCGAGTAGCTGCGCTCGCCGCTCTGCCCGGCGCTGCTCGGCCGATTGCCCTCCGTAGAGGCCGGTGGCGATCCTACTCATCCTCTCAGTGTGGTCTACAATCAGGATACGGTCATGTCCTCTTTCCCTCCGGTCTCCGACAAGCTCGCCGAGCGGATTGCCGCGGTCAAGCAAACGCACGACCCCGAGCTGGTCGAGCGGATCGCCATGGGCTGCTTCGAAGGCGACCCGGTCGCCGACCGTCTCGTCGCCTCGTTCAAGGAGATGCCCGGCGGAGCCGGCTGGAAGATGCTCGACGAAGCGCTCCTGCACGGCGCCGACGCGGTGGAGGGTGCGCCGCCGGAGCTGGCTGAGCTCGTTGGTCCCGCCATCTCGCCCCCCGAATGGGTCGACCTCGACCTGGTCGACGCCGGCGCGCTCGCCTACTGGCGCAGCGGCGGCCTCAACCTCGGCCTGGCGCTGATCTGCGGCTCGCTCGCCTACGGCTACCGAAGCGCCCGCCTCACCCGCCCGCTTGCCGCCACCGGTCGGCTGGAGAAGATGGCGCCGCGGCGGATCCAGGAGACCTCGCACTGGGTCGCGGTCGCGACCAGGCCGGGGGCGCTGCGTCCCGGCGGGGACGGCGTCCAGGCCACGGTGCGCCTGCGCCTCGTCCACGCTCTGATCCGCCAGCACCTTGCCGCCGACCCCGGCTGGGACCTGCCGGAATGGGGCATGCCGATCAGCGCCAGCGACGCGCTGGTGACCGCGATCGGCGGCTTCATGTCGATGCCATTGCGGGCGTTGAAAGATCTTGGGATGCGGTTCTCGCCGGCGGAGCTGGAGGCGATGACGCACCAGTGGGCGTGGATCGCCTCGCTGATGGGGACGCCCGACTACCTGGTCCCGCGCTCCTATGCCTACGCCCGCGAGACTATGGACGTGGCGCTGGCTCTCGACGACGGTCCCAACGAGGATTCGCCGAAGCTGATGCGGGCGCTGCTCTACCACGGGACCGAGCTTCCCTTCGAGGGCCGGTTGCCGCGACTCGCGAGGCGCCCGGCGCGGGCGCTGAAGGCCCGTCTCTACGGCGGCTTCGCTCGCCGCTGGATGGACGATGAGATGGCCGACCGGCTTGGTGTCCCCGACACGCCGCTCACTCGCCTGCCGGCCCTGCTGCGGCCGCTCACGGTCAGCCGCGAGCTGGCCCGTGCGAGCCACCTGCTGGGCTCCGACAGGCGCATCGCCCGCATCGAGCTGGCCCTGATGGAATGGGTTTCAACCGCTCGCGGCGGTCCGGTCGAGATGATCGAGCCGCGGGTGGCGGCCCGCGAGCCGGTGCTGACCGCGGCCTGACCTCCACCAGCTCCTCTAGAATCGGGATACGATCATGTCCTCTTTGTCTCCGGTCTCCGACAAGCTCGCCGAACGGATCGCCGCGGTCAAGCAAACGCACGACCCCGAGCTGGTCGAGCGGATCGCCAAAGGCGCCTTCGAAGGCGACCCGGTCGCCGACCGTCTCGTCGCCTCGTTCAAGGAGATGCCCGGCGGAGCCGGCTGGAAGATGCTCGACGAAGCGCTCCTGCACGGCGCCGACGCGGTGGAGGGAGCGCCGCCGGAGCTGGCCGAGCTGCTGGCGCCGGCCGTCGACCCGCCGGACTGGGTCGACCTCGACCTGGTCGACGCCGGCGCGCTCGCCTACTGGCGCAGCGGCGGCCTCAATCTCGGCCTGGCGCTGATCTGCGGCTCGCTCGCCTACGGCTACAAGAGCGCCCGCCTCACCCGCCCGCTCGCCGCCACCGGCCGGCTGGAGAAGATGGCGCCGCGGCGGATCCAGGAGACCTCGCACTGGGTCGCGGTCGCGACCAAGCCCGAAGCCCTGCGTCCGGGTGATGAGGGCATCCGGGCGACGATGCGCCTGCGCCTCGTCCACGCCCTCGTCCGCCGCCACCTCGCCGCCGACCCCGGCTGGGACATGCCGGAATGGGGCATGCCGATCAGCGCCAGCGACACGCTGGTGACCGGGATCGGCGGCTTCATGACGATCCCGGTTCAGGCCCTGCAGGACCTCGGGGTGCGGTTCTCGCCGGCGGAGCTGGAGGCGATGACGCACCAGTGGGCGTGGATCGCCTCGCTGATGGGCGCCCCCGACTATCTGCGAGTGCGCTCCTACCGCGAGGCGCGGATCACGATGGACACAGCGCTCCAGCTCGACGACCCCGAGCCCCATGAGGACGGGCCGAAGCTGATGCAGGCGCTGCTCCAGTACGGAGTCGAGCTGCCGCTCGAAGCGAAGCTGCCACGAGCGGCGGTGCCGGCGGCGCGGGGGTTGAAGGCGCGCTACCTGGGGGGCTTCGCGCGGCGTTGGATGGACGACGAGATGGCCGACCACCTCGGCGTGCCCCGCACTCGCCTCGCCCAGCTGGCGCTTCTCTTCCTGCGGCCCCTGACGCTGATCCGCGAACTGGCCCGGGCCACCCACCTGCTTGGCTCCGACGAGCGCATCGCGCGCATGGAGCTGGCGCTGGTCGAGCGTGTCTCCCCAGCTCGTCTCAACGGGGTCGAGACGATCGCGCCGCAGGAGGCCGAGCGCGAGCCCGTCCTCGAAGCCGCCGCTTAGCCTTCGAGGATCGGCGCCAGCAGCCGCTGCGCCACCTTGCGAACCCGGTCGTCGTCCTCGAGGGGGAGGACGCTCTCGGGGATGAGGACGAAGCTGACTGCGAGGCGCACCAGCAGCTCGGCCGCCTCGTCGACGTCGACCGAGCCGAGGACGCCGGCCCGCTGCGACTCGCGCAGGCGTCCCGCCAGATAGTCCCGGGCGAGGGAGAAGAGCGCCCCGCCGTTCTCGGTGAGGGCGCTCAGGATGCTCTCCGGCTCGAGCCGGGCGAGACGGCTCAGCAGCGGATGCTCGCGGGCGAGACGGAGGCTGGTGGCGAAGCCGGCAGCGACCTGCTCGTCGATCGGCGCGTCGGCTCGCGCAGCAGCGTCGAGCTCGGCCAGGCAGCGGCGCCCCTCCCGTGCTCCCAGCGCCGCGACCAGCGCTCGCTTGTCGCCGAAGCGGCGGTAAACCGTCATCCGCCCGACGCGGGCGCGGCGGGCGACGGCGTCCATGGTCAGGTTCTGCACGCCGGAGGCGGCGGTCAGGTCCAGGGCGGCGTCGAGGACGCGGTTGCTGACCGCGTCGTCGGGCGCCTCGCCATCGCCCTCGACCGCGTGCGCGAGCAGGGTGAGCGGCTCGACCGCCATCCGGGGCCCTAGGCGGCTGCCGCCGCGGGGTGCCGGGACGGTGCACGCGACGGCGAGGCGGCATCGCCTCGCGCGATCGCCTCGCGCCGCCAGCGCAGGTAGCCGGGGCCGAAGTTGCGCAGCGAGCCCGGCATCAGCGGCGTCGCGGCCCGCGAGGCAGCGGCGAGCGCTGCCAGCTGCCGCTGCTTCGAGCGCGACCACTCGACCCCGAACAGCTCCCGCAGCCGCGGCGAGAGCAGGCCCCCGGTGACCAGGGAGATCTGGTGGGCGGCCGGGATCCGCGCCAGGCGCCAAGCGGAGTCGGGGAGCCAGCGCAGGTCGGGCGTGGTGGGGGCGGCGAGCGACTCGATCACTTCGTCGACCGCCGCGGTGCGCTCGAGCCGCTCCTCGACCATGCAGTCGAAGTAGGGGCCGAACTCGGCCCAGGTCTCGGGCAGGTCGCGCTCGCGCACCCCGATCAGCCGCCCGCCGCGTCGCCATTCGGCGTAGAACTCCTCGAGCTCCCCGGCGGGGATCGCGGTGCCGAGCAGCTCGTGGCCGCGCACGATCGAGTGGGCGAGCGTCGCGTGGACCCAGGCGTAGGCCTCGGGCTCGAGCGCGCTGTAGCGCTCGCCATCGGGCTTCACCCCCTTGATGTGCTTGTGCATCTCGCGGATCCTCCGGCCCATCTCGCCGGCCTGCTTGGGAGTGCCGTAAGTCATCACCGAGGTGTAGTCGAGGGTGCGCAGCAGGCGGCCCCAGGGGTCGCCGCGGAAGTCGGAGTGCTCGGTCACGCCTGCGCCGACCGTCGGGTGGCCGACCTGGAGCAGGATCGCGTAGGCGCCGGTGCCGAGCAGGCGGGCGTCTCCCGCATAGCGCCAGACGACCCCATCCCGCCTGGCGACGAGCGTCGGGATCTCCTCGGGGCTGGGGAGGATCGATGCCACGCGGCGATGGTACAGCAGAACTAATTTCGTATCAATCGTCCCAACAGCCGCCTGGCTCGGCGTGGCAGTATCGGGGTGTGGAGCGCCTCTTCGACACGGGCGACGCCCGCGACTCCGCGGCGGTGCCGCCCGCCGACGCGCCGCTGGCGGTGCGGATGCGGCCGCGCCGCCTCGACGAGCTGGTCGGGCAGGAGCACGTACTGGGGCCGGGGTCGGCGTTGCGGACGGCGATCGAGGACGGGCATCCGCACAGCGCGATCCTCTACGGGCCCCCTGGCGCAGGGAAGACGACGCTGGCGCGGATCGCCGCGGCCGGGGCCGAGGGGGCGTTCGAGGAGGAGTCGGCGGTCAACGCCGGCAAAGCCGAGATCCGGAAAGCGATCGAGCGGGCGCGGGAGCGGCGGCGGGCCAGCGGCCGCCCGACGGTGCTCTTCCTCGACGAGATCCACCGCTTCAACAAGGCCCAGCAGGACGCGCTGCTGCCGGCGGTCGAGGAGGGGCTGCTGACCCTGATCGGGGCGACCACCGAGAACCCCTACTTCGAGGTCAACTCGGCGCTGCTCTCGCGCTGCCAGATCTACGAGCTGCGTCCCCTGGAGCCCGAGCAGGTGCGGGAGCTCCTGCGCCGGGCCCTCGCCGACCCCGAGCGCGGCCTCGCCGACCCGCCGCCGTTCGAGGACACCGCGCTGGAGATGCTTGCGCAGCGCTGCGGCGGCGATGCCCGGGTGGCGCTCTCGGCGCTGGAGCGCGCCGCTGAGCGCTCGCGCGGGGAGCCGGTCGACGTCGCCGCGATCGAGGATGCGCTGCAGCGCAAGGCGCTCGACTACGACCGCAAGGGCGACCGCCACTACGACTTCGTCTCGGCCTGGATCAAGGCGACGCGCGGCTCCGACGTCGACGCCTCGCTCTACTACCTGGCGGTGATGCTCGAGGGGGGCGAGGACCCGCGCTTCATCGCCCGCCGCATGGTCATCCTCGCCTCCGAGGACGTCGGCAACGCCGACCCGCAGGCGCTGCTGGTCGCCGACGCCGCGGCCCGCGCCGTCGACCGCGTCGGCCTGCCGGAGTGCGCGCTCAACCTCGCCCAGGCCGCCGTCTACCTGGCGCTGGCGCCGAAGTCCAACGCCTCCTACAAGGGCCTCTCGGCGGCCCGCGCCGAGGTCCGTGAGAACGGCGCCCGGACGCCGCCCGACTACCTGCGCGACGCGCACTACCCCGGCGCGAAGGCGCTCGGCCGCGGCGAGGGCTACCGCTACGCCCACGACGAGCCGGACGGGGTCGGCGACCAGCGACTGCTGCCCGAGGAGCTCGGCGACGCGCGCTTCTACGCCCCCACCGACCGCGGCTTCGAGGCGGAGCTGGGCAGGCGCCTCGAGCAGCTGCGCAAGCGGTTCGTCAGGCCCTAGTGCAGGCGCAACTTCCGATACCAGCCGGTGTTTCAAAGGCGGCTTTCCAAGTTAGAGCCAGGGAGAGCCGACACACCGGCCGGAGGCCTGGACTGGGGGCCTCCGGCCGGGACTAACAAGGGAAGTTCAGGGGGGAACCGACGACCGCGCACGATCTCGCGCGGCCGTCGGGCGTTTATCGTGGTCACATGAGCACGGAACCACTGCGACTCGGCGGCATGGCGCTGCGCAACGGCCTCCTGATCCATGGCCCGACGCACTGGGCCGCCGCCGTCCGCGACGCCGATGGGCGGATCCAGGTCGCCTCCGAGCGCAAGCCCGAGCTCGCTCCGGAGCTGGCGGCGAAAATCCCCGGCCTGCGCGGGCCGCTGCGGCTGGCGGAGGCGCTGCTGGTGCTGCCGCTGACCCGGCGGCGGCTGCGGGCGGCGCGCATGCCCTTCGAGGATTGGCGCGTGGTCGCCGCGGTCGGGACGACGCTGGCGTTGACGGCGGCGCTGCGCAAGCGCGTCGGCAGCTCGGCCCTGCGCGAGAGCCTGATCCAGGCGATCGGCGCCGCGCCCGCCATCGTCGCCCTGCTCGATCGCGACCTCGCCGCCTACCACGGCGTCGAGCACAAGGCGATCGCCGCCTACGAGCAGGGGATCGAGGATCCGGCCGGCGTGCCCAAGGAGCACGATCGCTGCGGCTCCAACCTCGTCACCCCGATGATGCTGCTCTCGGTCGGCGGCACGGTGCTGCTGGAGCGGCTGGTCGAGCGCCCCGGCCCGCTGGCCCGCGCCGCGGTTGGGATAGGCGGCGCCTCGATCGCGGTCGAGATGTTCGCCTGGAGCGACCGTCACCACGGCGACCCCCTGGCCGAGGCGTTCCACACGCCGGGCCGCGAGATCCAGCGCCACCTGGCGACCAAGGAGCCGACGCCCGAGCAGCTCGAGGTAGGAGTCGCGGCGCTGGCCGAGATCCTCCGGGTGGAGGCAGCGCAGCGGCCCGACGACGCCGCGCCGCCGGCCACGTAGACTGGCGCGCGTGTTCAGCAGGATCGACCACATCGGCGTCGCCGTCGAGGACATCGAGGCGGGAATCGAGCTCTACGCGAAGAGCTTCGAGATGGAGCTCGCGCACCGCGAGACGGTTGAGTCGCAGGGTGTCGAGGCGGTGCTGCTCGACGTCGGCGACGGCCACGTCGAGCTGCTGCGCCCGCTCGGCCCCGACACGCCGGTCGGCAAGTACCTAGCCCGCAAGGGCCCCGGCCTGCACCATGTCGCCTACGCGGTCGAGGACATCGACGCGACGCTGGAGCGCCTCGTCGCCGCCGGGGTCGAGCTGATCGACAGCGAGGCGCGGACCGGGATCCGCGACAGTCGCGTCGCTTTCCTGCACCCCCGCTCGACCGGCGGGGTGCTGACCGAGATCGTCGAACCGGCGGAAGGAGCCCACTGATGGCGGACGCACAGCGTGTTGAGATCGGCTTCGAGGGTGGGCAGGTGATCTCCGTCCGGTTGGGCGAGGACGAGCTGAAGGCCCTGCGCAAGCAGGTCGAGAAGGGCGGCTGGCACGACGTCGAGACCGAGGACGGCGTCCTCGCCCTCTACCTCGGCAAGATCGCCTTCCTGCGCATCGACTCCGGCGAGCACCGGGTCGGCTTCGGCCTCAACCGGCCGGACTGACTCAGCGCGGACTTTCGTCGCAGGCGAAGGTCCCGGCGAGCCGAAGCCCGCCGGGACCGTTCTCTCTTCTGAACTACCAGGGCGACCAGTCCGACCCGGTCAGGTTGGTCTGGAACACCTTTGCCCTGTTCGACGCCTCGGCGTCGCCACCGTCGGCGTCGGCGTCTCCGCCGTCGCCCCCGTGGGCGTCGCCACTATGCGCCGTGGTGTCTCCACCCTCGGCGTCGGCGTCGTTGCTGTGGCCACGCTCGTCGCCGTGGTCGCAGCCGCAGGAGGACTTGTGCTGGAGGGGCACATGTCCGTTCTCCTGCGGTTCTGACTTGGCTTCGGCGTTGCCGTTGTGCTTCTGGGTGTTGCCGGTATTGGCGTCGCCGCCCTTACCGCCCGTGGCGTTGGCGTCACCGCCCGTTGCCACGGGACTCCCCTGGTGCACGTTCGACTCGTTGCTCTGCGAGCCCGAGCCGTTCTCCTCCCAGGGGACCTTCTGGCAACCGCAATCGCCATGACGGGAACCGTGCGACTTGCCCGACGACTCGTTGGCCTGCCTGACCTCCGCGTCGTTCTCGGCCTCGGCGTCGCCACCATCGGCGTCGGCGTCTCCGCCATCGCCGCCGTAGGCGTCGCCACTATGCGCCTTGGTGTCTCCACCCTCGGCGTCGGCGTCGCCGCCGACCGAGATGGCAACCGCGTTGCCGTTGCCGATCTGCGTGTTGCCGGTGTTGGCGTTACCGCCGTCACCACCCGTGGCATTGGCGTTGCCGCCGTATGCCTTGGGGTCGCCTTGCTCGACTTTCGAGCTGTTGCTCTGCGAGGAGCTCGAGCTGTCCTTCGAGCGGCCCGACGACTCGTTGGCCTGCTTGACCTCCGCGTCGTTCTCGGCCTCGGCGTCGCCACCGTCGGCCTCGGCGTCTCCGCCGTCGCCCCCGTAGGCGTCGCCACTATGCGCCGTGGTGTCTCCACCCTCGGCGTCGGCGTCGTTGCTGTGGCTTCCGCCCTTGTGCCGGCATCCGCAGGAGTTGCTCTCCTTCTGCTCCTGTGGGTCGGACTTGGCTTCGGCGTTGCCGTTGTTCTCTTGCGTGTTGCCGGTGTTGGCGTTGCCGCCGTCACCACCCGTGGCGTTGGCGTCGCCGCCGGTCGCCTCGGGACTGCCTTGCTTGACCGCCGACTCGTTGCTCTGCGAACCGGAGCCATTCTGCGAGTGACTCTTGGAGCACCGGCAGTCCTCGTGCGAGGAGTCGCCGGAGCCCCCTGACTCGTTGGCCTGCTTGACCGATGCATCGTTCTCGG
>Ga0268259_10000155_pt1 | contig 34708 bp, 34 predicted proteins | sample AgamicAsMarz_FD_200246 | JGI IMG/M metagenome (GOLD analysis project Ga0268259, IMG submission 200246) | Agave microbial communities from Guanajuato, Mexico - As.Ma.rz (v2) (version 3) | ecosystem: Host-associated > Plants > Phyllosphere > Phylloplane/Leaf | place: Guanajuato, Mexico... | reverse complement strand
CGTCTCGGTCGGGCTCGCTTACGGGATCGGCGGCGCCCTCGCCGCCGCCGGGGTCGTCGTCTCCTTCCTCTACACCGGCTCGGCGATGGCGACGACGGCGATCGGGACCCTGATCCCGATCCTGCGCGACAACGGCGAGCTGAAAACGCGCTTCGGCACCTTCCTGCTGGCCGCCGGCGCCGCCGGCGAGTTCGGCCCGATCCTGCTGATCACGCTGGTGCTCTCGGCCAAACAGCCGCTGCATGAGGCGCTGATCCTGATCGGCTTCGTCGCGATTGCCCTCGCCCTGGCGTTGGCCTCGGTACGGCTCGCCTGGCGCGGCTGGCCGGCCCTCGAGCGCACCTTCGAGGCGAGCAGCCAGCTCGCGGTGCGGATCACCGTCGTGCTCGTCTTCGGCCTCGTCCTGCTCGCCAGCGAGCTCGGCCTCGACGTCCTGCTCGGCGGCTTCGTCGCCGGGATGATCGTGCGCATGGCGCTGAAGGGACGCGAGCTGGCCGTCTTCGAGTCGAAGCTGACCGCGGTCGGCTTCGGCTTCTTCGTCCCCTTCTTCTTCGTCACCAGCGGGATCGAGTTCGACCTCGGCGCCCTCGGCTCGGCTGAAGCGCTGGCCAAGCTGGCCCTCTTCTTCGGCCTCTTCCTCGTCGTCCGCGGCGCCCCCGCCCTGCTCCTCTACCGCGGCGTCCTCGCCGCCCGCGACCGGGCCGCGCTCGCCTTCTACTCGGCGACCGAGCTGCCCCTCGTCGTCGCGATCACCACCCTCGCCGTCGACGGCGGCCACATGAAGTCCTCGACCGCCGCCGGCCTGGTCGGCGCCGCGATGCTCTCGACCCTCGTCTTCCCCTTCATCGGCCTGGCTCTGCGCAAGGGCTCCGAGGCCGAACAGGGAGAGACCGCACGCGCCACAGCCTGATCCAGCCGCCGCTCCTGAGCCCGCCACGGGCCTATGATTCAACCTCTCCCGGGCGCGTAGCTCAGCGGGAGAGCGCTCGCCTCACACGCGAGAGGTCGCTGGTTCGAACCCAGCCGCGCCCATCGGGCTACCAACGACTCGCTTACGTACACCATCTATGTGGCGAGACGAACTTGGAATAACGCCGAGCAAACTTGCCCTCAAATATCCGTCGAGGGCCGACGGGGGAGCCTACTCGCCGCTTTACGCTCACCTCAATGCATCAAACTTCCCTGAGCGATCTCACTCACGCAACGCTTCGGCGCTGTATCGGCATGATCTCGGCGATCGTGTTCATCTTCGCTTACCTGGCTAGTAACACGCAGGCAAGCACCGTTTACCAGACAACCTCCGGCCTCTACCGCCTCGGATTGAAAACGCCAATATACGAAGGGAACGTGCGTGGCTTTGGCGTATCGCCGGCGGGGGACAAAGTTGTGTTCACGCCGGCAGTCTTCGACAAAAATTACGGCAATATCATGCTGGCGACACTTAAAGAAGGATCTGTCAAAGTCGAAGCAATTGTAGAACCCGGCGAAGAAGAGGGGTTCTGGCAAGAGGTTCGTTTCGCTCCGAACGGAAAAGAAGTTTTGGGTGTGGTTGGCGGAGGTATCTATGGTCGGGATGTCTACGCCATAGATGTAGACGGCGACAATTTGCGCAGGCTGGCGTCGGTGGAATCGGACGTTCATTGGCCGGTTGTTTCAACAGATGGCGTTTTGGCCTATCTCGATGATCCCGGGAATCTTTGGGTAGTTGACCCATCCGCTGGCTTTTCTGTCCCTCGTCTTCTGGCACCGAGCGGGTCCTACCCCGAAATGGAGCACTCCCTTAGTTTTAGCCCCAACGGCGATGAGGTACTAGTTGGCACGGCAAAAGGTGAAAGCTACGGGTTTGACGTCACAAGCGGCCTACTTACGAAGGAATGGGCACCGGGGATTCAGTGGTCTGAGTGGGAGACCGGCACTACCGTACTGAGCACGAATTCCGCTGGCCAGATTGAACGCTACACCTTTAATGGTAATCCATTCCCATCGAAAGTAGAACCGGTTGCGTTTGTTGAAAAACCCACGGCTGTTCGGGTAGATCAATTTTTTTCTGAAGTCACGCCGCCGGTTGCAATGCCTCCCGACGAAGAGATGCTGGAACAGTTCGTACCGCGCCTACGCTATGACTCGCAGGAGCCGTACTTCGCGACAGACGCCAGCTCGATTACATCTGTAATTGGGTTCGACCCCGAAACGGAAGACATTTCCTATCTGCCCTATTTGCATGCAGAAGGGGGCAAAGTTATCGGCGACCCCTTGTTTGATTTTCCAGAATACGCCAAAGAACACGGATACACTCCAAAAGGCGTCTTCAACCTAAGCTTGGAAACGCTCGGATCATATTATTCCGCGGGCTTTACTCCGCCAGACCCAGATGGGGTTGCCAAAGAAGGCGACTACATTGACGAGCCCAATGGCACACACATGATCGATGCTTACGAAACCCAGTCGTCAGCGGCCTACGGCCATATCGTGGGCGAAGGGAATGGCGTATGGATCCAGTACTGGCTTTTTTACTACTACAACAACGGGATACTGGGATTCGGTGATCATGAGGGCGACTGGGAGATGGTCCAAGTACACGTAAGCAATGAGACTGGACTGCCGCATGAAGTCGTATTTGCCCAACACAGCTATGCATCGGCTTGTGCGGTGGAAGAGTATGAGCAATCCAATGAAACCTACCTAGGCGGGGGGCCTGTTGTCTACGTAGCAAACGGTTCTCATGCCTCCTATCCAGAGGAAGGGAGCTACACGACCGAAGTTCCCGGAAATCCAGACACCATCTATCCGGATGAAGAAGAAGTGCCAGCGGTCGAACCTCCGGTTGACAACCTGGATCTAGCGCCAAGCTGGGTTGCGTGGCCGGGGCTTTGGGGCGGCTCGGGATCGAGTCCTCGGGGGCCTGCAATGCATACAACGCAGTGGAACGAACCGGGAGCTTGGGCGAGCGAAAACGCGGGACCATGCACCCTGTTGCAGGAATCGCCCTCTTTCCGAAAAGGTGACTCTAACGGATCGAGCCAACAGCCTCCCGTCGAATTGCGAGCGGCATACATCCGTAAGGGGCGAGTGTCAGTGACGTATCGGGCCTCAAGCCTGCGTCCGGCGAAAGCCGGATGGCCTCGATTGCTCCTCACAGTCGACTCGATTCACGATAAACGTCCTCCCCGAACGATCACTGTGACGGATGTGAAGAACGCTGGAAAGGCGATGTTCCCGTTCTTGGTGAGTCAGGATAAGCAGTGGCGGGTTAGAGCAAGCTACCTAGCCCCCGGCACACGCAGCAGAGTTGTCACTCGCAGCGTCACAGCATTCAATCGAAGCTAGCGCTGTACCTCGGTCGCATAGAGCTCTGTATATCACCGGTCAGCTTGAGTGGCGCCGGGTCATGCAGAATTCGTGGCAGAGGTATGGTCCGAATCACCCATAAGCCGCTCGCTTGCCCGGTAACGCGTGGTGCGGCCCTGGCCGGTTTGCACGACCAAACCCGCATCCAGGAGGCGGCGGAAGTCGGCGCTGGCGGTTGCGGGAGAGATTTGGGCCTCGCGGGCGTAGGTGGCGCGGTCGGTGCCGGCGAAGAGGCTCTGCTCCAGGGCGATGAGGAGGCGGTCGGGCCAGTTGCGGCCCTCAACCAGATCTTCCAGACGTGACCAGCGGCCGGCGGCCTGCTCGATCTGGGCGAGGCGTTGCTGTGCCTGGGCAATGTGGGCCTCGATGCAGAAGGCGACCCAGCCGGCAACGTCCCGGCGGGGGTCGTAGGTGGGGCCGTGCGCCTCGTTGAGCGCCGCGTAGTACTCCCGCGTGTGCTCGGCGAGGTACTCCTCGATCGAGCCGAACTCGGGCGACATCAAGCCGTTCCACGCCAGCAGCAGCGACTGGACGATGCGCGAGACACGCCCGTTGCCATCGCGGAACGGGTGGACCGAGACGACGTGCAGGTGCGCCATCGCCGCCCGCACGACGACGTGGGCGTCGAGGTCGCCGCTATCGAGCCAGTCGACGACCTCGGTCATCAGGGCGGGCACCTCGTCTGCCGGGGGACCCTCATAGACGAGCCCCCCGTCGCTTCCCGTGATGCCTACCGGCCCCGTCCGCCAGAGGCCGGGCGAGCTCCCTTTCTGGAAGTAGCAAGCGTCGAAGTGGAGATCGAGCACCACCCGCTCGAGCCAGCGGAAGCCGGGATCACCGGCCATCACCGCCACGTGGTCCATCGCGCGTGCGTAACAAGCAACCGCCATCCGGTTCTCATCGTCGCTGTCGACGATCTGCTCGCCGCTGACCAGGGCAACCGCCTCCTCCCGCGGCACGCTGAACCCCTCGATCGATGTGGATCCCTCGAAGGCGCTGGCCCGGACCTGGCGACGCAACACCCCCATCCAAGGCGCCCTCCGACCCGCCTCGCCGCCCAACTCACCGCGCAGGCGATCGAGCTCGCCTAGGCGCGCTTCGAGATCTGCCGATAGAGGCGGGGTTGGGAGCAGCATGTCTCCCATTCTAGACGATTAAACGTCTAAATGTTTAAACGTTTAATCGTCTGACTTGCTACATCTCCCCTGGCTTCATCACCGCGAAGATGTTGCCGGCGGGGTCCTTGAACCAGGCGATGTCGGGGCCTTGGCCGCGGGCGATTCCCTTCTCGTCCTGGTCGAAGCCGTCATAGCGCTCGAAGCTGACGCCGCTGGAGCTCAGGCCATCGACGGCGGCGTCGATGTCGTCGACCTCGAAGTTGAGGATCGTGTAGGTGGCAGGGGTGAAGTCCGGCTTGACGTAGACGACGGTGTCGCGGCCGCCGGCCAGGTGCACGGCCATCACGCCGAACTCCTCGCTGAGGACGGTCGTGCTCAGGCCCAGCGTGCCCTCGTAGAACTCCTTCGCCTTGCCGAGGTCGTCGACGGCGAATCCGTTGGTGGCTTTCGTGTTCGCGAACATCGCTGCTCCTCTCGTTGGCGGATACCTGGTCCCTACCCGGCCAGCTCCGGGATATGGCGCTCGACGTGGGTGGCGATCGTCTCGCGCACCCAGCGCTGGGTCCCGGCGTCGGCCATCCGGTAGCGGCCAAGCAGCATCTTCTGGTCGGTCAGCGGCAGTCCGGCGATCTCCCAGCTCACCGCAAGCCGCTCGAAGAGCAGCTCGGAGCGCCGGCGCCAGGCGTCGTCCTGGGTCGTCGCCGCCGTAGCCGGACCCTCGCCGATCTTCCTGATCGTGCCGCGACTGAGCGTCTGGCGCAGGGCGAGGACGCTGCCCTCGGCGTCGGTGTACTCGACGGTCGGGACCTCCTCGCGGGACCGACGCTTGCGCTTGGCCATCGGCACGAGTCTGCCACGGCGGCGCGGCCCGCGGCGCTCAGTCCTCGGGCGAGGGGCGCCGCCGGTCGCGCTTGCGCTCCCCGGTCCGCCGCTTGCGCTCGAGCCGCTGCTCGCGCGAGGACCGCGTCGGCTTCGTCGGCCGCCGCTTCCGCGGCCTCGCCAGCCCAGCGCGGATCTTCTTCGCCAGCCGCTCCAGCGCCAGCTCGCGGTTGCGGGCCTGGCCGCGGGCGTCCTGGGCGACGGCGGTGACCACCGGGCCGAGCCGCTCCCGCAGCCGCTCCCGCTGCACCTCGTCGAGCGCCGTCGAGGCCTCGACGTCGAAGACCGCTTCGACCCGCGAGGCGGTGACGTTGGCGTGCTGCCCGCCCGGGCCCGAGGAGCGGCTGGCGCGCAGCTCGACCTCCGCCAACGGGATCGAGAGGCGCTCGTCGATTCGCAGCGAGTCGGCCATGCCCGGAAGGTAGCCTGATTGACGAGCGTGACCGTGGAGCCGTTCACCCTGATCGGCGTGCCGATCGACTCGGTCGGCCGCCGCGGTGGGACCGAGCACAGCCCGGCGGCGCTCCGCGACCTCGGCCTGCTCGACGCGCTCGACCTCGCCGACGGCGGCGACCTCGCGGTGAGGATCCGCGGCGAGGAGCGCGACCCCGAGACCGGGATCCTCGGCAGCGCCGACGTGCTGGCGACCACGGCGACGATCCGGGACGCGACCGCGGTCGCGGTCGCCCGCGGCGAACGCCCCTTCCTCGCCGGCGGCTGCTGCGCCGAGCTGCCCGGCGCCCTCGCCGGCGCGCGCGACGCGCTCGGCGAGGTCGGGCTGGTCCACCTCGACGGCCATCTCGACCTCTACGACGGCGTCACCTCGGCGACCGGTGAGGCGGCTGACATGCCGATCTCGGTCGTGCTCGGCCGCGGGCCCCGAGGCTGGGTCGAGGCCGCCGGCGGCGCCTCGACCGTCCCCGAGCGCACCGCGATCGTCGGCTACCGCGACCGCGAGGAGTCGCTTCGCCATGGCATGGTCCAGCCGCAGGAGGTCAGTCCCGCACTGACCCACATCCCGGTCGAGGAGGTCCGCGCCGAGGGCCCTGCCGCAACCGCCGGGCGGGTCGCCGCGAAGCTCTCCGAGGCGGCGCCCTTCTGGCTTCACTTCGACGTCGACGTCCTCGATCAGCGGGTCTTCCCCGCCACCGACTACCTGATGCCTGGCGGGCTGAGCTGGGAGGAGCTCGGCGCGGTGCTGGAGCCCCTGCTTACCTCGCCGGCGCTGATCGGCGCCTCGCTCGCCTGTTACAACCCGGAGAAGGACCCCGGCAGCGTTTGCGGGATCGAGCTCGTCGAGGCGCTCAGGCGAGCGCGTCGATCTTCTTAGCCAGCTCGAAGTCGTTGGCGGTCAGGCCGCCCTCGGAGTGGGTCGAGATCGTCACCTCGACCTTGTCCCAGGAGATCTCGAGATCGGGGTGGTGGCCCATGCCCTCGGCCGGCTCGACCAGGCTCTCGACGAACCGCACCGAGCCGACGAAGTCGCCACGCTCGAAGGTCTTGACTATGGCGTCGCCGGAGCGCTGCCAACCATCCAGCTCACCCAGCCTCGCCTCGATCTCCGTGTCGTTCAGCAAAGCCACGGTCCTATGCTTCCACAAGGCCGCCCGGCCTAAACGTCAGCGAGATGCCCCGCCGCCATCGCAAGCGGGGCGAGCGGCAAGCGGGCGCCCCCGCGCCGCCAGCCACAGCCGGCGCGGGGTGACGACCGAGCAGAGCCCGGAGCGCCAGCGCCCGTCGAGGCGGGTGAGGAACAAGCCGTAGCGGCGATCGGCGCGCTGCGGCAAGCCGCAGGCCGCGCCGCTGCGGGCGCTGCGCACGGCGAGCATGCCGCCAGGCTCGATCGCTTTTGCGCCGCGGTAGACGCGCTGCACCTCGTAGCGGTAGTCGGCTTGCAGCTGGCCGCGCGGGACGACCTCGACCAGCCTTCCGACTACGGCGGCGTCGGATTCGCGCAGCGCCTTGCCCGGCGCCATCGGAGCGCAGGAGCAGGCGTGGGCGCTACCGGCGAAGCCGAGCACGACAGCGAGGACCAGCGCCCCCGCGACAGACAGGCGCCCCGAGCGCATCACGTTTCAATGTAGAGATAAACGCCCGGATTCACAAATCCAGGCGCCGGACTAAGGCGTGAGGACGATCTTCAGGGCCTCGCGGCGGTCATAGATCGCGTAGGCCTCGGCGGCCTCGTCCAGCTTCATGTGGTGGGTGACGAGCGGCGTCGGGTCGAGCTTGCCGGCGTCGATCAGGGCCAGCACCCGGTCGACGTGGGCGATCACGTTGGCCAGCCCCAGCCTCAGGGTCAGGCCCTTGAGCCAGGCCAGCCCGAGCGGCACCTCGCCGACGCCGGCGTAGGCGCCGATGCCGGAGACGGTGCCGGCGTCGCGCGCCAGGCTGACCGCCATCGCCAGCGGCCCCGGGTCGCCGACCGCGTCGACGACGACGTCGACGCCACGGCCCCCGGTCGCGGCCCGCACCGCCTTCTTCGGCTCCTCCTCGGTGAGGTGGACCGGTGTGGCGCCGAACTCCCCGGCCATCGCCAGGCGCTGCTCGACCGAGTCGACCGCGAAGACGCGCACGGCGCCACCGGCGAGCGCCGCCTGCACGGCGCAGAGGCCGACCGGCCCGAGGCCGAGCACCGCCACCGTGTCCCCAGCCCGCATCCCGGCGTGGGCGACGGCGTGGTAGCCGGTTCCCATCACGTCGCCGGCGAAGAGCGCCGCCTCGTCGGACATCCCCTCGGGCACCCTGCGCAGGGTCAGGTTCGCCCGCGGCACGAGCAGCTGCTCGGCCTGGGCGCCCTGTAGGTCGCCGAGCCGCGAGCCGTGGCCGAAGATGCGGCCGCGCTCGCAGCGGTGATAGTCGCTGCGCACGCAGGCGGCGCAGGTCGCGCAGGCGGTGTGGAAGCAGCCGAGGACACGGTCGCCGACCGCGACCCGCTCGACGTCCTCGCCGGCGGCGAGGACGGTGCCGACGAACTCGTGCCCGATCGTGAACCCGGGCTCGACCGGCACCCGGCCGTGGAAGATGTGCAGGTCGGAGCCGCATATCCCGCTCGCCTCGACCCGCACCACCGCCTCATCGGCGGCGCCGATCTCGGGGTCGGGCTTCTCCTCGATCCCGACCTCGCCGGGAGCCTGCAGGGTAACGGCGCGCATTGCCGCCGAACCGTATCGCCAGTCGACGGTTGCGGCGCTAGCCGACGCCGGCGCGGGAGACCTGGAAGCGGTCGCTGGAGACCGACGGGTCCGCCGTCTCGGCGATCCGCGACTCCAGTGCCAGCTCCTTCTCGAAGTCGGCAGCCTCGCCGTGCTGGAAGGAGACGTCCTTGCCCTCGAGCAGCTCGATGAAGATCTCGACGAAGCGCTCGTCGAGCTGTTTGCCGGCGACCCGGCGCAGCTCCAGCATCGCGTCGTGGGTGGAGACCGGCGTGCGGTAGGAGTCGCGCGCCGTCATCACGTCGTAGGTGTCGGCGACCGAGATGATCCGCGCCAGTTCGGGGATCTCATCGCCGGCGAGGCCGCGCGGGTAGCCCTTGCCGTCGATCCGCTCGTGGTGGGCGAGGATGATTTCCGCCACCGGGCCGTAGCCGTCGAGCGAGGAGACGACCCGCGCCCCCTGCTGGGGATGGCGGCGAATCAGCATCCAGTCCTCGTCGGTGAGCGGCACGTTCGCCTTCAGGATCCGGTCCGGGAGGATGAACTTGCCGATGTCGTGCAGCAGCGCCGCGATGTGGACGAGCTCCTCCTCCTGGCGCGAGAAGCCGGCGCGCTGAGCGATCGCCCGCGAGTAGCGGGCGACGGCGGCGCTGTGCCTGGCCGTCATCTGGTCCCGCAGATCGAGCGTGCGCAGCATCGCGCTCAACATCCCGACCTGGAAGCTGGCGAGCTGCTTGCTGCGCCGCTCCAGCTCCTCTGCCCGCTGCTGGGAGACGAGCAGGGCGCCGAGCAAGTACTGGAAGGTGACGAGGACGACGCCGAAGAGGGCGACCCCAACGAGGCCGACCTGGACGTAGAGGAAGGCGACCGCGAGCGCCATCAGCGATGCCATCAGCTCCGACGGCAGCAGCGGGAAGAGGGCGGTCCTCACCTTGGAGACGAAGGAGGCCTGCTCCAGGTAGCAGACGTAGGAGATCGTCATCGTGAAGTTGATCGCCAGCGCCAGCAGGAAGAGGCCGAAGACGCAGAGGTAGAAAGCCGGGTCCGCGGTGGTCAGCCCGAGGGCGACGATCGCTTCGTGGAAGACGATCCCGCCGACCAGCGGGAAGACCGTGTAGCCGAGCACGTTGGCGAGCAGCGAGTGCCACTCGGTGCGCCAGCGCAGCCAGCCGACGAGGATCGTCAGCACGCCGATCACGGCGGCCGGGGTGCCGCCGAGGAAGACCATCGCCACGACCAGGGCCAGGAAGCTGCCGGAGACGACCAGGCTCGATTCGGCCGGCGCCGCGGTCAGATCGCTGAAGACCGAGAAGACGAGCAGGACGCCGAGCAGGGCGAGGTCCCAGTCCCCCATCGGGGCGCGCCAGACCGCCGCCGCCCAGGCAAGGGCGAGGGCGACGCCCATGGCGACGACAACGCGGCTCGTCGGACGTTGTGTTTCGGCCATCGGATGCGGCCCTCTATCCTGGCCGGCGGAGACAGCTCACCAGGATCCAAGGCGAGTTACGTGCCGCCAAACTACTCAGGGGCTCGGGGTCAGACAAGGTCAATGGACGCATTGCAAGAACCTTTTCCGTTCCAGATGCGAGAACCCTTTGAGCCCCAGAAAAGGAAAAGCGCCCCACGGAGGGGGCGCCTTTCACGAAGTTGGCGAAATCTTGTTTCGCCGGAAGGTCTAACGGACGCGGTAGCCCATGTTCAAAATCCCCCTTCCTTCGTTGAAGCCCAACGAACTGGTTTGACGCTGCCAAAAAGCTTCATTGCCTGCTCAGTTTGTAGCACAACCTCTCCAGAACTTGTGCATCTGCACGGAAACTTGTGCAGAAACCAGGTAGGACAGGCTGCGAGTCGTGCGTAAAACGCGCCTGAGAGACCCCCTGAGGCGCCCTGTCTTCCGCCGCCTGGCAACGACCTTCGCCGTCAACGAGCTGGGCGACTGGATGGGGATCGTCGCCCTCTCGGTCCTCGTCTACGACAGCACCGAGAGCGCTCTCGCCACCACCGCGCTCTTCCTCGGAACCGGATTCCTGCCGGCGCTGCTGGCGCCGCTCTTCGTCGCCCGCATCGAGCAGCCGCCGCCGCGCTTCGTGCTGCCGGTGATCTACTGCGGCGAGGCGATCGCCTTCGCCGTCCTCGCCCTGCTCGCCGACGACTTCTCGCTCGCGGCCGTCGTCGCCATCGCCGCGATCGACGGCGCCCTCGCGCTCAGCGGGCGGGCCCTGACCCGGGCCGTGGTCGCCGCGCAGCTCGAGCCGGTCGGCGAGCTGCGCGCCGGCAACGCGATCCTCAACGTCGCCTTCACCGGTGGCGCCGCGATCGGCCCCGCGCTGGCGGGGGTCGTAGTCGCCGGCTTCGGCGTGCCCGCCGCCCTGCTCCTCAACGCGGTCTCCTTCTACATCACCGCCTGGATCGTCTTCACCGCCGGCCCCCTGCCCCAGGCCGAGCCCGAACCCGGCCGCACGCGCGAGCGGGTCCGCGCCGGCGCCGCCTATATCCGCGAGCGGGCGACCCTGCGCTGGCTGCTGCTCGGCCAGGGCGCCGCCGCCGTCTTCTTCGCCGCGGTGCTGCCGGTCGAGGTGATCTACGTCAAGGAGACCCTCGGCGGCAGCGACTCCGGCTACGGGCTGCTCCTGGCCAGCTGGGGGGTCGGGATGGTGCTGGGCGGCGTCGCCTTCGCCGTCGTCCGCCGGGCGCCGCTGCCGACCCTGCTCCTCTTCAGCACGCTGACGATCGGGCTCGGCTACCTCGGCCTCGCCGCAGCGCCGAACCTGGCGCTCGCCTGCGCCGCCTCCGTGCTCGGCGGCGCCGGCAACGGCGTCCAGTGGGTGGCGCTGGTCAGCGCCGTGCAGGAGCTGACCGCCCAGAACATGCAGGCGCGCGTGATGAGCGTGCTCGAATCGCTCGGCGCGGCGATGCCGGGAATCGGCTTCCTCCTCGGCGGCCTCACCGCGACCGTCCTCGACCCCCGCGTCACCTTCCTCGTCGCCGGCGCCGGGGTGCTCGTGATCGTCGCGATCGTCGCCCCGATCATTGCCTCAAAATGGCCTGAACGCAGGGAAAAACTTAGGTCCAGCGAGCTTGACTCCGGCTCCGAGATTGTGGTGGAGTTGCTTCCACCGGGCAGGTTTTTCCGCTCAAGGGGCGAAGGTCCCGTCCAGTCAACAGGGGAGGTCACGCGGTGAGGAAGCTGGGCGCAGTGCTGGTTGTTTGTGGTGCGATCGCGGCGTCCGCGATCGGCGTCGCCGGCTGCGGCAGTTCGAGCAGTGGCAAGGAGGGCGGCACGCTGAAGGTCAGCTTCGTCGCCGGCGCCGACTACCTGGACCCACAGCTCTCCTACTTCGCAGAGGGTTGGTCGTCGATGTACAACACCTACCTGCCCCTGCTCACCTACGCCCACGCCGAGGGCGACGCCGGCAACGAGGTGATCCCGGCGCTGGCCGAGGACCTGCCCACCATCAGCAAAGACGGCAAGACCTACGAGCTGACCCTGCGCAAAGGGCTCAAGTACTCCGACGGCAAGCCGATCAAGGCCTCCGACTTCAAAGCCACGATCGAACGGCTCTTCGAGGTCGAATCGCCGGGCATCCCGTTCTTCACCGACATCGTCGGCGCCGAAGACTTCCTCGAAGGCAAAGCGAAAGAGATCGCCGGGATCGAGACCGACGACGAGACCGGGCAGATCACGATCCGGCTGGTCCGCCCCCGCGGACCTTTCGTCAACGAGCTGGCGACCCCGTTCGCGGCGGTGGTTCCGCCCGGCACGCCCGCCAAAGACCAAACCCCCAACCCGCCACCGGCCACCGGCCCCTACGAGATCGTCGAGTCCAACCCCGGCCGCAGCTGGTCCTACCGGCGCAACCCCGAGTGGGCCCGCAACAACGCGAAACTGATGCCCGACCTGCCCAGCGGGCACGTCGACCGGATCGAGGCCAAAGTGGTCAGCAACGACTCGACCCAGGTCAACGAAATCGAACAGGGCGACGCCAACTGGATGTTCGACCCGCTGCCGCCCGATCAGGTCGCCGAGGTCAGGGCCCGCTTCGAGGGAACGCAGTACCGCACCGTGCCCTCGAACAGCACCTACTACTTCTGGATGAACACGACCCGGCCGCCCTTCGACGACGTCAAGGTCCGCCAGGCGGTCAACCACGCGCTCGACCCGGCGGCGCTGGAACGCATCAATGCCGGCGAGATCACTTCGACGCAGCAGGTCCTTCCTCCCGCCATACCGGGCTATGAGCAATTCGAGCTCTACCCGCACGACGTCAAGAAGGCGAAAGAGCTGATCGCCGAAGCCGACCCCGCCGACCGCGACGTCACGGTCTGGACCCTCAACATCAGCCCCAACGACGACGCGGCCGCCTACTACCAGGACGTGCTCAACAAACTCGGCTTCGACGCGGAGCTGAAAACGGTCAACGCCAACAGCTACTTCACGGTGATCGGCAACCCCTCGACCCCGGACCTGGACACCGGCTGGATCAACTTCTTCCAGGACTACCCCCACCCCGACGATTTCTTCCGGGCCCTCGACGGCGCCAACATCTCCTCCGTCAACAACGTCAACCTCGCCCAGTTCGACGACCCGAAAGTCAACGCGAAGATCCAGGAGCTGGCCGAACAGCAGCTCGGGCCCGAGCAGGAAGCTGAATACGCCGAGCTCGACCGCGAAGTCATGGAGCAGGCTCCCTGGGCGCCCTACGGCAACCGTAGCCTGTCGCTATTCGTCTCCGACGACATCGACTTCGACGAGGTCATCTGGAGCCCGACCTTCGCCGGGGACCTGACCAGCTTCCAGTTCAAGTAGTGGAGGGCAGTCCCCGGCGCACCGCCCTCCGGCGCCTGCGAGGCGACCGGGGGGCGATCGCCGGGCTGGTCCTCTTCGCGGCGATCGTCGTCTTCGTCCTCGCCGCGCCGCTGTGGGCAAACCACGTCGCCGACACCGGCCCCAACGCCACCCACACAACCGAGAAGGTCGAGGTCGACGGCGAGCCGCGCGAAGTGGTCAGCGTCGAGGGCAAGCCCGTCGGCCCGCTCTGGCTCGGCGCCGGCGGCAAGTTCTTCCTCGGCGCCGACGGCCGCCTCGGCCGCGACGAGATGGTGCGGCTGATGTATGGCGGCCGCACCTCGCTCTTCATCTCCCTCACCGCCAGCCTGATCGCAACCCTCTCGGCGCTGGCGCTGGCCCTGCTCGCCGGCTGGTTCCGCGGGCGGGTCGACGCCGTGATCTCGTTCCTGCTCGACGTGATCTGGGCCTTCCCCGTGCTGCTGCTGGGAATCGCCCTGGGCACGGCGCTGGCGGTCGGCGGGCTGCAGCTCGGCCCGCTCTCGATCTCCGCCGGTTCGATCTGGATCCCGACCCTGATCGGCGCCTTCGTCTTCGCCGCCTACATCGCCCGGCCGCTTCGCGGCGAGGTCCTGGCGCTGCGCGAGCAGGAGTTCGTCAAGGCCGCGGTCGCCGGCGGCGCCGGGTCGGGCAGGGTGATGCTGGGCGAGCTGCTGCCCAACCTCGTGCCGACAGCGATCGTCCTCTTCACCGTCAACGTCGCCAACATGATGCTGCTCGAGGCCGGCCTCTCCTTCCTTGGCGCCGGCGTGCAGGCGCCCGACGCCTCCTGGGGGACGATGATCGCCGGCGGCTTCGAGCAGATCGTCAGCTCGCCGCGGCTGATGATCCTGCCCTCGACCATGATCTTCCTCACCGTGCTCTCGCTGAACCTGATCGGCGACGGGCTCGGGACCGCGCTCAACCCGCGGTCCCGAGCGACAACTGAGGCCCATACCGGCCGCTTCGAAGCGGAGTACGAGGGCGCCTGATGAGCGCCTTCCTGCTCAAGCGGCTGGCGCGAATGCTGGGCGTCCTCTTCGTGATCTCGGTGGCCGTCTTCCTGATCTTCAACGTGATGCCGAACGAACCGGCAGCCCAAATCGCCGGCAAAAGCGCGACGCCACAGCTGATCGCCCAGGTCGAAGAGACCTGGGGCTTCGACGAGCCGCTGCCGGAGCAGTACCTGACGGTGATGAAGCTGACCTTCACCGGCGAACTGGTCTCCTACACGCGCCAGCTCGACGTCGATGAAGAGATCTGGAAGGGGCTGCCGGCGACCCTCTCGCTCTGCCTCGGCGCCGCCGTGATCTGGCTCCTGCTTGCGATCGTCTTCGGCTATCTCTCCGCCTTCCGCGCCGGAAAAGCGACCGACCGCGTCCTGATGCTCGTCTCGTTGATCTCGATCTCGCTGCCGATCTTCCTCGTCTCCTCGCTCGCCCTCAACTACCTCAGCTACAAACTCGAGCTCTTCCCCTCCAGCGGCTACGTCGGGATTACCGAAGACCCGCTCGACTGGGCCTACCACCTGATCCTGCCCTGGACGACGATGGCGGTGCTCTTCGTCGGCCTCTACGCCCGCGTGCTGCGCGCCAACCTGCTCGAGGTGATGGACGAGGATTACGTGCGCACGGCGCGGGCCAAGGGGCTGGGCGAGCGCCAGGTGCGGATCCGCCACGTCCTGCGCAACGCGCTGCTGCCGATCGTCACCCTCTTCGGGCTCGACTTCGCGGCGCTGATCGGCGGCGCGGCGATCATCACCGAGTACATCTTCAGCCTCGGGGGGATCGGGCAGCTGACCGCGAACGCCGTCGCCGACCTCGACCTGCCGCCGGTGATGGCGCTCTCGATGCTCGCCGCCTTCTTCGTCGTCGTCCTCAACACGCTGGTCGACATCGCCTACACCTGGCTCGACCCGCGGATCAAGCTGGAGAGAGCGCAGTGAGTGGCCCCCCGGTGCTCGAGGTCGACGGCCTCCGAGTCGGTTTCGCCGGCGAGACGGGCCTGACGCAGGCAGTCGACGGCGTCTCGCTGGCGCTCCGCGCCGGCGAGGTGCTGGCGATCGTCGGCGAGTCGGGCTCCGGCAAGAGCGTCACCGCGCTCTCGGTCATGGGCCTCGTCCGCGGTTCCCAGGCACTTGTCGAGGGCTCGGTCCGGTTCGAGGGCAAGGAGCTGCTCGACGCCGGCGAGGAGGAGCTGCGCAGGCTCCGCGGCGCCCGCATCGCGATGGTCTTCCAGGACCCGAGCAGCTCCTTCAACCCCGTCTACAGGGTGGGAAACCAAATCGACGAGGCGCTGCGCGCCCACCGCGCGCTGAGCGCGAGGGAGGTCCGTGAGCTGACCCTGCGCACGCTCGGCGCCGCCGGCATCGCCGACCCCGAGCGGCTCGCCGCCAGCTACCCCCACGAGCTCTCCGGCGGCATGTGCCAGCGCGCGATGATCGCGATGGCGGTGGCGCTGGAGCCGAGCGTGCTGATCGCAGACGAGCCCACCACGGCGCTCGACGTGACGATCCAGGCCCAGGTCCTGGAGCTGCTGGCGCGACTCAACCGCGAGCGCAACCTGGCGACGCTGCTGATCACCCACGACCTCGGCGTCGTCGCCGAGGTCGCCGACCGGGTGGCGGTGATGCAGGGTGGCCGCGTGGTCGAGGAGGGCCCGCTCGAGCAGATCTTCTACGAGCCCCAGCACTCGCACACGCGCGAGCTGCTGGAGGCGCTGGCCCACCTCGGCCGGCCGCGGGGAGCCTCATGAGCGCGCCCCTGCTCGAGATGACCGACCTGGTCAAGGAGTACGGCGGCAAGGACGGCGTGCGCGCGGTAGACGGCGTCAGCCTCGCGGTCGCAAGCGGCGAAACCCTCGGCCTCGTCGGCGAGTCGGGCTGCGGCAAGTCGACGCTCTGCCGCACCGTGCTGCGGCTGGAGCGCCCGACCTCCGGCTCGATTCGCTTCCAGGGGCGCGAGATCGCCGAGCTCTCGCCGCGGGCGATGCGGCCGCTGCGACGCGATCTCCAGATGGTCTTCCAGGACCCCTACGCCTCGCTCAACCCGCGGCGCCGAGTCGGTCCGACGGTGGCGATGCCGCTGAAGCTGCAGGGGCTCGCCGACGGCAGCGACCCGCGCGGGCAGGTCGAGGGGCTGCTGGAGCGGGTCGGGCTGGGGGCCGAGCACTACGACCGCTACCCGCACGAGCTCTCCGGCGGGCAGCGACAGCGGATCGGCATCGCCCGCGCCCTCGCCCTGCGCCCGAAGCTGGTGCTCGCCGACGAGCCGGTCTCGAAGCTCGACCTCTCGATCCAGGCGCAGATCGTCGGCCTCTTCGCCGAGCTGCAGCGGGAGATGGGCCTTGGCTGCCTCTTCGTCTCTCACGACATCGGCGTCGTCCGCCACGTCTCCGACCGGATCGCGGTCATGCGCGAGGGGCAGATAGTCGAGGAGGGGCCCGCCGAGCGGGTCTGCGAGCAGCCCTCCCACCCTTACACGCAGGAACTGCTCGCTTCGGTCCCGGTGCCCGACCCGCGCCGGGCCCGGGCCCGGCGCGCCGAGTAGGCCAGACTATGGGCCGATGGCCCTGCCCCTGGCCCCGCCGATCAAGCCGCAGCTGGCGCTGACCCGCAAAGAGCTGCCGACCGGCGAGGGGTGGGCCTACGAGCAGAAGCTCGACGGCTTCCGGACGATCGTCTTCGTCGACGGCGAGGAGCTCTACATCCAGTCGCGCGGCGGCAAAGAACTGGCCCGCTACTTCCCCGAGCTGCGTTTCGTCCCCGGCCGCTACGTGCTCGACGGCGAGCTGGTGATCCGCGACGGCGACGGCAACCCCGAGTTCGACGCCCTGCAGAGCCGCCTGCACCCGGCGCAGTCGCGGATCGAATTGCTGGCCGCCGAGATCCCCGCCACCTACGTCGCCTTCGACCTGCTCGCCGAGGACGACGAGTCGCTGCTCGAGGCGCCTTTCGGCGCGCGCCGGGCACGGCTGGAGAAGCTGGCGGCCCACACGGGGGTCGAGCTCAGCACCCTAAGCCCCGACACCTCCCAGGCCGAGGAGTGGCTGCGCCGCACCGAGGGCACGATGGCGAAGCAGCTCGACGCGCCCTACCTGCCGGGCAAGCGCAAGGGGATGGCGAAGGTGAAGCGGGAGCGGACGATCGAGTGCGTCGTGCTCGGCTGGCGGCCCGGCAAGGAGGAGGGCACGGTCGGCTCGCTGATCCTCGGCCTCTATGACGACGGCAAGCCGCGTTCGGTCGGCCACATCTCCGGCTTCAGCCGCGAGATGAAGCGCAGCCTGCGCAGCCTGCTGGAACCCTTGGAGACCGGGGAGCGCGGCAGCGCCGAGCCCAGCCGCTGGGCCGGCGAGCGAGACCTCGAGTGGGTGTCGCTACGGCCCGAGCTGGTGATCGAGGTCGGTTACGACCATGCCGTCGCCGGCCGCATCCGCCACGGCGCGCGGTTCCACCGCTTCCGCGACGACAAGGCGCCAGAGGAGTGCCGCTTCGGGGACCTCGACGAAGGCTGAGCGAAGAAGCTTCTCAGCCGCGCAGCGTCTCGACCGCGATCTGTGCCGTCTCAGTCGGGCTTTCGCCGACCCGCACGCCCTTCGCCTCGAGCGCTTCCTTCTTCGCCTGCGCCGTCCCCGAGGAGCCGGAGATGATCGCCCCGGCGTGGCCCATCTGCTTGCCGGGGGGCGCCGTGAAGCCGGCGATGTAAGCGACGACTGGCTTCGTCACCTCGGCGGCGATGAACTCGGCGGCGCGCTCCTCGGCGTCGCCGCCGATCTCGCCGACCATCACGATCAGCTCCGTCTCGGGGTCGGCCTCGAACAGCTTCAGGATGTCGATGAAGTCGGAGCCGACGATCGGGTCGCCGCCGATGCCGACGATCGAGGAGTTGCCCTCGCCGGCCTGCTTCAGCTCGTTGCCGATCTGGTAGGTCAGCGTGCCCGACTTGGAGACGACGCCGATCTTGCCCGGGTCGAAGAACTGCGCCGGGATGATCCCGACGTTGGCCTTGCCGGGCGAGAGCACGCCGGGGCAGTTGGGGCCGATCAGCCTCACCCCGGCCTCCTTCGCCTTCCAGTAGGTGCGCAGCATGTCGAGCACCGGGATCCCCTCGGTGATCGCGATCACCGTGTGCACGCCGGACTCGATCGCCTCGTCGATCGCCGGCGCCGCGAAGCGCGCCGGGACGAAGATCATCGAGGTGTTGGCGTCCCGCTCCTCGACCGCCTCCTCGATCGAGTCGAAGATCGGCACCCCCTCGACGTCCTGGCCGCCCTTGCCGGGGGTGACGCCGGCCGCCAGGTAGGTGCCGTAGGCCTGGTTGCGGAGGCCGTGGAAGGAGCCCTCGCGCCCGGTCAGGCCGGAGACGACGAGCTTCGTCTCGCTGTCGACGATGATGCTCACAATTCCGCCCGCGGGTTGGGTTGGGATGCCAGCTCGACGACGCGGCGCGCGGCATCGAGCATCGTCTTCTCCTGCTGCAGGTTGGGCAGGTCGGCCTCGCCCAGGATCGCCAGGCCCTCCTCGGAGTTGGTGCCATCGAGGCGGACGACGAGCGGGACCTTCAGGTCGAGCTGCGAGGAGGCCTCGACGATGCCCTTGGCGATCTCGTCGCAGCGGGTGATGCCGCCGAAGATGTTGAAGAGGATCGCCGTGACCTTCTCGTCCGAGGTGATCACGGTCAGCGCGTCGACGATCGCCTCCGCCTTGGAGCCGCCGCCGGCGTCCAGGAAGTTGGCCGGCCTGCCGCCCGCCTGGGCGACGACGTCGAGGGTCGACATGCAGAGCCCGGCGCCGTTGGCGAGGATGCCGACGTCGCCGTCGAGCTTGACGTAGGTGAGGCCCTTCTCCTTCGCCATCGCCTCCTGAGGATCGTCGGCGGTATCGGCGATCTCGGCCAGCTCCTGGTGGCGAAAGAGGGCGTTGCCGTCGATCGTCACCTTGGCGTCGAGGGCGACGACGTCGCGGTCGGCGGTGACGATCAGCGGGTTGACCTCGATCAGGCTCGCGTCCTCCTCGCTCGCCACCTCGGCCAGCCTCGCCAGCACCTCAGCCGCCTGCTCGCGCACGTCCTCGTCGAGCCCGGCGGCATCGACGATCGGGCGGGCCTCGGCGGCGGTGAAGGGACGGGTCGGGTCGATGTGCTCGCGCACCAGCGCCGCCGGGTCCTCCTCGGCGACCGCCTCGATATCCATCCCGCCCTTGGCGGAGACCATCGCCAACAGCTTCTTCTCGCCGCGGTCGAGGATCACCGAGGCGTAGTACTCGGCGGCGATGTCGGAGCCGCCCTCGATCCAGACCTGGTCGACACGGAACGGGCCCTCGCCGCGCGGTCCGAAGATGTCCATGCCGAGGATCGCGTCGGCGTGCTCCCGTGCCTGCGCGGCGTCTTGAGCGATCTTGATCCCGCCCGCCTTGCCGCGGCCGCCGATCAGCACCTGGGCCTTGATCGCGCAGGGGTAGCCGATCCGTTCCGCGGCGGCGAGTGCCTCCTCGACCGTCGAGGCGACCTCGCCGCTCGGCACGGCGATGCCGTGCTTGGCGAACAGCTGCTTGCCTTGGTACTCGAGGAGGTCCATAGATCACGCGCCCCGCAGCGCGGGCGGGCAGCCTACCCGAATGAGGAATAGGGCATAATGCCGCGGCCTCTCCCCCCTTCCCATGCCCCTTCCAAGCCTCAAAACCATCAAATGGGTGACCACCGACTGCTACGGCACCCTGATCGACTGGGAGAAGGGCATCGTCGAAGCCTGCAAGAAAGAGGCGGAGAAGGATGGCTTCAGCTTCGAGGAGGAGCCCTTCCTTGCTCGATTCATGGAGGTGCAGGCGGCGATCATGGCTGGCTCCTACGAGCTCTACGCCGAGGTCCTGCGCCGCGCGATCGTCAAAGTCGCGGGCGAGATCGGTTGGGAGATCGAGCCCTCCCGCGCCCAGTTCCTGCCTGACAGCGTCGCCCGCTGGCAGCCGTTCCGCGAGGCGAACGCGGCGATGGACCGCCTCGGCAAGCGCTACGAGATCGGGATCATCTCCAACATCGACGACAAACTGCTCGGCGTCTCGCGACGGCATCTGCGCACCGAACTGGACCTCGTCGTCACCGGCCAGCAGGTGCGCAGCTACAAGCCCGACCCCGTCCACTTCAAAGAGTGCGCGCGCCGGATCGGCGGCAAGAAAGGCTGGGTCCACATCGGCTCCGGCTACACCAACGACGTCGCTCCGCTGCTGAAAATGAACGTGCCGGTGATCTGGGTCAACCGCCACGGCGAGAAGCTCGACGGTCGCAAAGCACCTGCGGCGACGGTCAAAACCTTCCGCGACGCGGTCAAAAAGCTCGGCGCGTCCTAAGTCTTCTCTAGCGTTTCGCAACTTAACCGCGGGGTGACGGTTTCCGGACCTAGGCCCCCGCGGGCCAAGCGACGTATGTACCGACTGGAACAAAGCAGGGCTCCCCGGCATGCCCGCCTGCCGCTTGCGGCCGGCCTCCTGGCGCTGCTCTGCGCCGCCGTCCTCGCCTTCCAGCCGCAGGCACGGGCGCAAACGGAACAGCCGCCCAGCTTCGTCGTGATCCAGACCGACGACCAGACGCTGGACCAGCTCTACGACACCTTCCGCCAGGAACCGACCCTGCGGGCGATGCCGAACACGCTGAACCTGATCGCGAAGCGGGGGATGACCTTCAACCGCTACTACATCTCCTACCCGCTCTGCTGCCCCTCCCGGGTCAGCCTGCTGACCGGTCGCTACGCGCACAACCACAACGTGCGCGGCAACGTGCCGCCGAACGCCGGCTACACCGGCTTCTCCTTCCGCGGCGCGATGACCCACAACCTCGCCACCTGGCTGCAGGGCGCCGGCTATCGCACGATCCACGTCGGCAAGTTCCTCAACGGCTACGGCGACGAGCCGTACGACGACGGTAAAACCGTGCCGCCTGGGTGGAGCGCCTGGCACACGGTGACCAAGGCCGACACCCACCACTACTTCTACGGCTACACGCTCAACAACAACGGCACGCTCGAGGGGCCCTACGGCGACCCGGGCAGCTGGGAGACTCGCGAATACGGAGTTCGGGACGACCTCGGCTGCCCGCTCACGCCGCTCAACGGGCTGCCCTGCTACCACGTGACCGACACCCTGACCAACATCGCCGCGGAGGAGATGCTCGGCACCTCCTCCGAACAGCCCTTCTACCTGCAGCTCGACTACACCGCCCCCCACGGCGACTTCCGCCGCCCGGCTGGGCCCGAGCCCGCCCCCCGCCATTACGACTGGTTCAAGGGGGCTCCCTTCCCCCATGGCCGCTCGGAAGGGTTCGCCGAGGGCAACGTCAGCGACAAGCCCAGCTTCATCAAAGAAGCCCCCTACCTCTCGCTGAGGGACATCCACACCTACCGCGTCTATTACCAGAAGGCGCTCGACTCGCTGCGCTCGGTGGACGACGGCGTGAAACGGATCATCGACACCCTCGGCTACCTGCAGCGCCTGCGCAACACCTACGTCATCTTCACCTCCGACAACGGCTTCTTCTACGGCGAGCACCGCCTCACCGGCGGCAAGTTCCTCGCCTACGAGCCCGCTGTGCACGTGCCCTTCCTGATCCGCGGCCCCGGGATCAAACCCAACAGCGCTACCGGCGAGCTGACCGCCAACGTCGATGTCGCCCCGACCATCCTCGAGCTGGCCGGAGTCGAAGCCGACAAGAGCGTCGACGGCCGCTCGATGGTGCCCTTCCTGCGCGACTCCGAACTGCGCAGCCGCCGCCCGATCCTCTTCGAGTCCTTTGTCGAGACCGCCGACGTGGAAGCGAACGCGACGGCGCCGGCGGAAGCCCCAGCCCGGGCCAGCGCCAGGCGCGGCAACGGCGCCAGCGCCTCGATCCTGGCCCCGCCGAAGGACTACGAGGGAATCCGCCTCGGCCCCTTCAAGTACATCGCCTGGCCGAGCGGCGAGAAGGAGCTCTACGACATCAACAAAGACCCCAACGAGCTCAACAACATCGTCCGCGTCCCCAACTACTTCCCGGTACGCAACCTGCTCCATCGCGAGATGCGCCGGTTGGAGAGCTGCATCGGCCGCGAATGCCAGGAAGTGGGGCCGAAAGTCCCGCTGACGCGCAAGGAACGCCAGGCGCAGATCCGTCAGGAAAAGCAGGAACGGCGGGAAAAACAGCGCGAAGAGCGGGAAAAACGGCAGGAAAAAAGATAGGGGACGGGGTTAGCGGCTGGCGGGTCCTGTCATCGCCAGAGTTATCGCACCGCCCTACTCAATTACTGCCAGAACGTCGCCGCTGGAGACCGCTGTTCCTTCTTTGACGTTGAGGGAAGTGATCTTCCCCGCGCGGTGGGCGGTGATCTCGTTCTCCATCTTCATCGCCTCGATCACGCAGATCAGGTCGCCCTCGGCGACCTCGGCGCCCTGCTCGACGTTGACTTTGAAGACGGTGCCCTGCAGCGGCGAGGGCAGGTCGGCGCTGTTGGCGCTGGCGCCGCCGCCTGACTTGCGCTCGCGCTTGGCCGGCTTCTTGCCGCCGGCCGCAGGGGCGGCTCCGCCGGCTGCGGCCTCGCCGATCACCTTGACGTCGAAGAGCTTGCCCGAGACCTCGACCTTGTAGTCACGGCTGATGAGCTCAGCGCCCTCGGTCTCGGCCGGCGCCGGGACCGTCTCGGGCGCGGTGGCCTTGAGCCAGTCGCGGTCCTCCATCAGGTCGCGGCAGGTCTCGCCCTTGTCCCACTGCTCGGTGGCGAGGATCGCTTCGTGGAAGGGGATCAGGGTGGTGAGGCCGCCGGAGTCGTATTCGGACAGCGCCCGCAGCATCCGCTTGGTCGCCTTCTCGCGGTCGGCGTCCCAGACGATCAGCTTCGCCACCATCGGGTCGTACATCGGCGTCACCTCGGAGCCTCCCTCGACCCCGGAATCGACCCGCACGCCCGGGCCCGACGGCTCGCGGTAGGAGTCCCCGATCGGGCCCGGCGCCGGCGCGAATTTCTTATGCGCCGCCTCGGCGTTGATCCGGCACTCGATCGACCAGCCGCGCAGCTCGACCTCCTCCTGGGAGATCGAGAGCGGCTCGCCGGCGGCAACGAGGATCTGCTCGCGGACGATGTCGATGCCGGTGACCATCTCGGTCACGCAGTGCTCGACCTGGACCCGCGTGTTCATCTCGAGGAAGAAGTACTCGTCGCCGACCTGCATGCCCTCGATCGTGCCGGCGCCTCGGTAGCCGACCGCCGCGGCGGCGTCGGTGGCGATCTTGCCGATCCGCTCGCGCATCTCCTCATCGACGTGCGGGCCGGGGGCCTCCTCGATCACCTTCTGGTGACGGCGCTGGATCGAGCAGTCGCGCTCGCCGAGGTGGATCACGTTGCCGTGGCCGTCGGCCAGCACCTGGACCTCGACGTGGCGCGGATCCTCGAGGTAGCGCTCGACGTAGACGCGGTCGTCGGAGAAGAACTTCTCGCCTTCGCGACCGGAGCCCTCGAAAGCCTCCTCGAGGTCGTCCGGCGTCATCGCGACGCGGAAGCCCTTGCCGCCGCCGCCGCCCGCCGCCTTGCAGGCGACCGGATAGCCGGCCTCCTCGGCCTGGCGCCTGGCGTCCTCGAGGTCCTTGGCGACCTCGGTCGAACCGGGAACGATCGGGACGCCGGCCTTCTCCATGATCTCGCGCGCCTGGGTCTTCGACCCCATCGCTTCGATCGCCTCCGGCGGCGGGCCGATCCAGGTGATGCCTGCCTCGTCGCAGGCGCGGGCCATCTCGGCGTTCTCGGCGAGGAAGCCGTAGCCGGGATGGATGCCTTCCGCCCCCGCCTCCTTCGCGGTCTCGATGATCTTGGCGATGTTCAGGTAGCTCTCGGCCGGGACGGCCGGGCCGATCAGGAAGGCCTCGTCGGCCTCGCGCACATGCGGGGCGTCGCGGTCGATCTCCGAATAAACCGCGACGGACCCAATCTCCATCTCCTTAAGGGTCCGGGCTACTCGAATCGCAATCTCGCCGCGGTTGGCTATCAGGACCTTCTCGAACACGGCGGCGCAGTCTATTCAGGAGGCAGGGGGACTAGGGTGCGCGGTCGATGATCGAGCTACAGAGCCACTCGACCGTCTCGGACGGCCAGCTTGCGCCCGCCGAAGTGGTTGCGAAAGCTTGGGAAGCCGGCGTGACCACGCTGGCCTTGACCGATCACGATGCGATCACGGGGGTGGCCGAGGCGGAAGACGCGGCGAAGCGGCTGGGGATTGAGCTGGTCCCGGCTATTGAGATGTCTTGCGTGCACGAGTACGCGGAAGATCTTCATATCTGCGGGTACTGGGTGGATCTGCGGAAGATCGCCGGGGCCTGCGAGAAAGCGCAGCACGAGCGGGTTACGCGAGCGGGAGAGATCGTCGAGCGGTTGCGGAAATGGGGCTTCGACCTGCATCTCGAGGACGCGGTTCGCGAGGCCGGCGACGCGCTCTCGATCGGCCGTCCCCACATTGCCCGTGCGGCCGGCGCCGAAGGCGATCTCGGCCCCTTCTTCGAGGAGTACCTGGTGCCCGGGGCCAAGGCCTTCGTGCCGCGCCGCTGGCCCACCGCCGAGCAAGCGATCGAGCTGATCCGCGAGGCCGGCGGCGTCGCCGTGATCGCCCATCCCTACTGGGACATCGACGCGCCCGATGAGGTCGACGACCTGATCCGCTCGCTCGGCGCCGACGGGGTCGAGACCTTCTACCCGACCCACAGCAAGGAACAGACCGCGCACCTGCTCGAGCTCTGCGCGGAGCTGGACCTGGTTCCCACCGCCTCCTCGGACTATCACGGCCCCACCCACAAGACCTTCGCCAAGTTCGGCGCCTACGACACCTACGGGCTCGCCGAGCCCCAGGTCCCAGCCCGACCCTGAGACCACCGGCGCGCCCACTCCATTAGGGTGCCCTAACCATGAAGGCCGGAGACCCCGTCAGCGAAGGCGCCGCGCGCGCGATCGAGCACTTGAACGACGATCACGACGACGCCCTGCTCGACATGGCGCGGGCAATCGGCGGCTGCCCGGAGGCGACCGCCGCCCGCTGCGTCGACGCCGACCGCACCGGACTCGACCTGATCGCCGAGACGCCGAGCGGCGAGACCGAGGTGCGTATCCCCTACGACGAGCCGATCGAGGCCCCGGAGGGACTACGCAAGGCGACGGTCAAGCTCGCGCACCGTGCCCGGGCTGAGCTGGGCGAGCCCGCGGCTTAGATTCGGCTACCCTAACTTCGGCAAACCTAATTAGGGTGCCCTAAAGCGACCTTTTTTTGTCGTTCTCGGGCTCCCCCTCGAAAAGGAGCAGGCCTTGGTAACGGTGATGAATGTGGTGCAGGTGCACGAGGAGCGCCGGGAGGCGTTCGAGCGGGCCTTCCTCGATCGCGAGAGCCACGTCCACAAGGCCGAGGGCTTCGTCGGCTTCGAGCTGCTGCGTCGCGAGGGCGAGGGCGCCGGCGAGTACGTCGTTCTCAGTCGCTGGGAGAGTGACGAGGCGTTCAAGGCCTGGGTCAACAGCGACCTCTTCAAGATGAGCCACCGCCACGCCGACGGCGAGCTCGCCCATGGCAGCGAAGTGCGCAACTACACCGTGATCGACACAAAGGTGCCCGCCTAGCGATGCTGGACCTTTTCGGCCCCTATAGGGGCTACAGAGCTCCATTCTGGCTCGCGGTGGTGCTGCTCGTCGTGGCGATGGCCGTGCCGGCCAAGGCCGCGCCGCCGAAGCGGATCGTCGCGCTGACCCCGTTCGTCGCCAACACGCTGGTCAAGCTCGGCGTCACCCCCGTCGGCGTCGGCCAGACGCTCGGTGGCCACGATCGGCTCTCGCCGAAGCTGAGCGGCGTCCCCGTCCTGCCACTCTCCCACCCCAACGGTCCCAACCTGGAGCAGCTCGCCTCGCTCGACCCAGACCTCGTCTTCTCCTCGCGGACCTGGGCGAAGGGCAACGAGTCGATGGGCGACCTCGGCATCCGGGTCCTCGTCCAGGAGCCGTTCCGGCTCAACGGCGCCTACGCCCAGACAAAGGTGATCGGCGGCCTGGTCGGCAAACGCAAAGAGGCGATCGCGCTTGCCGCAGCGATGAAGAGGAGCGTCGCCGCCGCCCGCAAAGGGATCGCGGAGCGCCCGACGGTGATGCTGATCCTCGGCGTCGGCCGCACGCCCTTCACCTTCCTTGCCAACAGCTGGGGCGGCGACCTCGTGACCAAGGCCGGCGGCCGCCTGCTGACCGGGGGGGTCACGTCCAGCTCGGGCTTCGAGCGGATCTCCGATGAGATCGTCGTCGCCGAAGACCCCGACGTGATCATCGCCGTGCCGCACGCCAACGAGGACGACATCCCCAGCCTCACCGAGTACCTGCGCAGCAACCCGGCCTGGCAGACGACGTCCGCGGTCCGCAACGACCGCATCTACATCTCGGTGGACAACTCGCTGCTGCAGGCCGGCACCGACGTCGCTCGCACGATCCGCAAGGTGCGGCGCGTCTACCTGCAGAACTAGGGGCGCCAGCCTTGGCTCGTCGCGCCCTCGTCTTCGCGGCTCTGGTCGTCGCGCTCATCGCCGCGGTCGTCGCCTCGCTGGCGCTGGGCGCGGTCAAGGTTCCCTTCGCCGACGTGATCGAGATCGTCTTCGGCGGCGGGCCCGGCGGGCCCGATCAGCAGATCGTCGAGACGCTGCGGCTGCCGCGCACGGTCGAGGCGATGATCGTCGGCGCCGCCCTCGGAATCGCGGGGGCGATCCTGCAGGGCGCGCTCGCCAACCCGCTCGCCTCGCCGGACGTGATCGGGGTCACCGGCGGGGCCGGCTTCGGCGCGATCCTGATCATCATCCTCTTCCCCGGCTCGATCGCGCTGCTGCCGGTCGGCGCGCTCTTCTTCGGCCTGCTCGCCGCGACGATGGTCTTCGCCTTCGCCTGGTCGGGGGCGAACCGCGGCAGCGTCGGCAAGGTGATCCTCGCCGGAATCGCCGTCCTCTCCCTCTTCACCGCCGCCACGACCGGGCTGCTCGCCGCCTACCCGGAGCGGGCGCCCTCGGCCATCTTCTTCATCGCCGGCGGCCTCACCTCGAGCGGCTGGGACGAGCTGCAGACGATCTGGCCCTACTTCGCCGCCGGCTTCATCTGCGCCGTCCTCCTGATCCGGCCGCTCGACCGGCTGGCGCTCGGCGACGACGTCGCCGCCTCGCTCGGCTCGCGCCCACACCTGATCCGGCTCGGCGCCGCGGTCTCCGCCGCGCTCCTCGCCGCCGCCTCGGCGGCGATCGCCGGGCTGCTCGGCTTCCTCGGGCTGGTCGTGCCGCACGTCGTGCGGATGGCGGGCGGCACCTCGAGCCACACCTTCGTCGTCCCCGCCTCGGCGATCGGCGGCGCCGCCCTGCTGGCGGCGGGCGACACCCTGGCGCGGACCCTGCGGGCGCCGATCGAGATGCCGGTCGGGCCGTTCATGGTCCTGCTCGGTGTGCCCCTCTTCCTCTGGCTGTTGCGGAAGGCAGTGTGAGCGTCCAAATCGACACGGCGATCGCCGGGTGTTCGAATCCGTGGCGATTTGGACGCGAACCCAATGTGGTGAGCTGGTGAGCGGCATGGAGGCAGCGATCCAGCCGCAGGCGCCCCCTCTAGAGGCCCATGGCGTCGAGGTCGAGATCGGCGGCGTGCAGATCCTCCGCGGCGCCGAGCTGCGGGTCGATCACGGCCAGCTCGTCGCCATCGTCGGCCCCAACGGCGCCGGCAAGTCGACGCTGGTGCGCGCCGTCTCCGGCCTGCAGGGCCTTGCCGCCGGCGACGTGCGCTGGTCGGGCCGCGACGTGCGCTCGATGCGCGGCCGCGAGCTGGCCCGGGTCCGCGCCTTCGTCCCGCAGCGGATGCCGGTGCCGGCGGGGGTCAGCGTGCGCGAAGCGGTGACGATCGGCCGCTCCTCCCACCTGCGTCCGCTGCGCCGCCTCACCGGCGAGGACCAGGGCGCTATCGACGGCGCGATGGAGCGGGCTGCGGTAACCCGCTTCGGCGAGCGGCCGCTGACGACCCTCTCCGGGGGCGAGCTGCAGCGGGTCCAAATCGCGATCGGCCTGGCGCAGGAGGCGCCGGTGCTGATCGCGGACGAGCCGACCTCGCAGCTCGACCTCGGCGCGACCGTCGGCGTCGCGACCCTGCTCCGGGAGCTCGCCGACGACGGGCTCACGGTGCTGCTCGTGGTCCACGACCTCGCCCTGGCCGCGGCGGTCGCCGACACCGCGGTGATCGTCTCCGCCGGCCGCACGGTCGCCACCGGCAGGCCCAGCGAGGTGCTCGACCCCGCCCGGCTCGCCGAGGTCTGGGGCGCCGACGCGAGGCTGACCGAGCACGACGGCCGCACCGCCCTGCACGTCGCGTGGCTTGGCTCGAGACGGCCTTAGGGCACCCTAATCCCGACTCTGTTAGTTTGAATTCTTAGGGTGCCCTAAACGAGGCGCCCGGACACCAAAGGGCGCGCGCCAGGCGCGCCGGGACAGCCAAGGAGGCGCCTCGGAGATGAGAAGGCAGAAGACGACCAGACGCGCAGTTGCCAGGGGCTTGGCGGCAGCGATGGCGATCGCGGGCATCGCTGCGGCGAGCGCAGGCCCGGCGACGGCGGCGACAGCCAAGGGCTCGGCGGCGATGATCCTCGCCGGCCACGCCAAAGGGCGCACGCTGAGCGGGCAAGGCGTAAAGGTGATCGCGGGCAGCCCCGCGACCCAGGACGGTCGCACGCTCTCGCTGCCGATCTCGGCCGTGGACCCCGGTTCCGGCGCATCCGCGACCGCCGACGGCTCGCTCCAGTTCAAGCAGGGCAAAAGGGTCGTGACCCTGTCCGAGCTGCGCTTCGATTTCGCTGCCGGAACGCTGAAGGGCAAGGTCGGCGGCGAGGAGGTCTCCTTCTTCCGGCTGAGCACTGGAGCGGTCCTCAACAGCTCCACCGGCGCTGCCACCCTCCTCGACGCCAAGCTGCGCCTCACCGCCGACGCGGCCGAAGCCCTGCAGGAGAAGCTCGGTCTCGAGCGCGCACTGCGCCGGGACGGCGTCGGCATGGCCTGGCTCTCCGCCAAGGCGAACCCGGTGCTCGAGCCGGCCAAGGCAATCACCTCGGGAACGGTCGACTGGGGCGTCCTCGCCTCTTGGCGGGCCTACATCCTCGCCAACGTCCCGCCGCCCCCGCCCACCAACGGCACGATCGAAGTCACCGGCGGGGCGACCGCGACCGGTCCGCTCTCCAGTCCGGCGACCACCTATGGCTTCCCCGCCACCGGCGGCAGCTTCGAGCGCGGCCTCTACGGAGCCGCCGATGAGCTGGCGCTGCAATCGCAGGGCGGCGTCGTCTTCAAGAAGCCCGGTCACTGCATCGTCGAAGTGGCGCTCTCCAACCCGCGGGTGAAGATCGACGGCGCAAACTCCTCGTTGACGCTCGACGCGCAGTACGACACCGACGGGGGGCCGCCACACGTCTGCAACGTCAACCTCCCAGTGGTGACGACCGACGACGTGACGTTCGCCACGCTCGATACGAGCGCCGTGACGCCCACGTACTCGAACGGAGGCAAGACGATCACCTGGAGCACGATTCCGGTGACCCTGACCGCAGCGGGATCCGCCGCCTTCGGCGCCGGCTACAAAGCTGGTCAGCCGCTCGACCCGATCACGGTCACGGTGACCACCGGGTGAAGAACCCCCTGAACAGGTCGCGGAGCCTGGGCGTGACGGCGGCGCTTGCCGTCGTCACCGCGCTCTGCACGGCCCCGATGGCGCAAGGCGCCGTCGGGGCCACGACCCTCGCCCTGAACGGGCCGGCCGCCAAATCGCTGCGTGAGAGCGGGGCCCGGATCGCCGCCGCCGGCGCGGCGAAGAGCGGCCCAAACCGGATCGTGCTCCCAGTGCGCTCCGGCCTGGCGGGCGCCACCACTACGGTGCTCCGACACCGCGGTGGGATCCTTCTCGCCGCCGGCAAGAAGAAGCTGAGGCTGAGCTCGATCGGCCTCTCGCTCGGCCGCCGCTCGTTGCTCAGCGCGAAGGCCGGTGGCGCCGAGATCGACCTCTTCCGCATCCTCGCCGGCGGCAAACGGCGCATCGACGAGGCCGCGGGCCGGGTCGAGCTCGCCGGCCTGCGGCTGAAGCTGACCGACGAGGCGTCGGCGCTGATCGACCGTCGCCTCGATCTCGACCTGCCCCTCAAACAGCTGCGCGGCAAGCGCTTCGCGAACCTCTCCACCAGCGCCGCCGGGCTACTCGCCGGTGGCGATGACACGTCGGATCCGAAATCCGGTGGCGCCTCCGGCTCTGGTGGCTGCCCGCTGCCGAGCGGCGCCGGACCTGCGCCCGCGGACCCGCCGCCGGTCGCTACGCCGCCGTCGGGAGCCACCGGCATCACCTCGGCGTCGATCGACTGGCACGTGCGCGAGTCCTTCATCCGATACATCAACACCGGCGAGGGGACCAGCGTCTCGGGCGGCGCCACCGCCGACCCACCGGTGCTGCTGCCGGGCGCCTCCGCTCCGCTCGCCTACGACTTCCACTTCCCCTTCGCCAAAGGTTGGCACCACACTGGCGCCAACCCGGCGGACCCGGCCGACGACACGGCGGCGATCTACTTCGGCGGCGCCGTCCGCTTCCTCTACAGCGGCCACGGGATCGACCTCACCACAGCCGAGCCCGAGATCGAGATAGCCGGCGGCGGCTCACGCGCGATCTTCTCCGTCCAGGAGGGCGCCGACCCAGCCAAACGGCAGGTCCTGGTCAACCTCGACCTGAGCCGGGCGGCGGCGATCTCAGCCAGCGGCAATGCCCACGTCTACGAACGGGTCCCGGGGGCGATCCCGTCGGGGACCGCCTCTTCGGTCTTCGCCGGCTTCTACTCGCCGGGGACCGACTTCGGATGCTTCACGGTCAGGTACACGACCTCCTGAGGCGAGCCCTCTTTGCGGCGGTCCTCGCCGCGACCTTGCTGGCGGCGCCGTGGCTCGACGCGGCCCGGGCCGATGTGGCCCAGGTCACGGTGGTTTCCCCCGGCGGAGCGCAGCAGACGCTCTCGCTCGACGCACTGGCCGGCCAGGAAGACGTGCGTGAAGGCGCCTACGTGCTGCGCTCGGCCAGCGGCGAAAGCACCCAGACGATCACCGGCTTCTCGCTCGCCAAGGTGCTGGAAGCGTCCGGCGCCGACCCCTACACCTTCTCCGCCATCGAGGTGCAGCGGCCCGCCGGTGGCGCGGTCCTGCTCAGCCGCCACCAGGCGCTCGACCCGAGCGCCTTTTCCGACGGCCCGCCGGTCGTCTACGCGACCGCGTCCGGGACCGGCTTCCTGCGCCCGGGCGGCGGCAGCGAGGACTTCAACGCCGATGACTCGTTCGAGGCGCCACAGGGAGTCACGCTCGTGCTCCGCAAGGACTCGCCCCTGCGGGTCGTGGCTAAAGCCTCGCCGCTGAAGACGAAGCCGGGACAGCCGGTCTCCTTCGACGCGGTCGTCGAGAGCGCCGGCGCCGGCGAGCAGCTGACCTACTCCTGGAGCTTCGACGACGGTCACTCCGCCAGTGGCGCCAGCGTCGAGCACAGCTTCTCCAAGCGCGGCAGCTACGACGTCATCGTCGGCGTCACGACTCCGGGCGACAGTGTCGGCGCCTCGGCCGTGGTGACGATCCAAGTGGGCAAGCCCCTTGCTGGACCCGAGCGCAAGGGAGGCGGGAGCAATCGCGACGCCAGCGCCCCCGACCACGGAGCAGCCGGCTCTCCCTCAATCGATCCGACGGGGAGCGGGGCGGGTGGTGCCCCGCCGGACACGCGGCCTCCGGCCGCGTTGAGCGTCCGTCGGGGCACCACCCGCCCCGCTCCACAGATCGCAGCCGGAGAGCCGGTCGTCGGCGAGCTCATGAGCGCCACCGCCCCGATCGACGTAGAGAAGCCGGTGGCAGCTAGGCGCGGCGAGCTGGAGAGCGATGGCGAGGGACCGGGCCTTCCCGGCGCCGCCGTCGGCATACTCGTCACCGTGGGGCTGCTGGGCGCAGGCGCGCTGATCGAGGCCAGGGGACTGCTGCGATGAGCGTCGAGCAGATCCTCTTCGACGTCTCCGAAGCGCTGCGGGTGCCGGTCCTGGTGCTTGCCCTGCTCGCCCTCGTCGTCGTCGTGGTCGAGCTGGGGGCGCTGCTGGCGGAGCTGCGGCGCCGCCGCGGCCGCAGCGTCTGGCAGCTGGAGAGCGCGGTGGCCGAGTGCCAGGGACGCCTCGCAGCGGGGCAGCGCGACCAGGCGCTCGTCGCGCTGATGCCGCTGGCTCGCAACCGCACGATGGAGGAGGCGCTGGCCGGCGTGCTCGAACAGATCGGCCGTCCCGACGCCGAAGCGCGGATCGCCAAGCGCCTCGCCGAGTACGACTACCTCTCGCTGCGCCGCCTCGAGCGCACCCGAATCCTCGTCCGCATGGGCCCGGCGCTGGGCCTGATGGGGACGCTGATCCCGCTCTCCCCCGCTCTCGCCGGCCTCGCCGACGGCGACGTCGCCACCCTGACCGAGAACCTGCGCGTCGCCTTCGGCGTCACCGTCGCCGGCCTCCTCGTCGGCGCGATCGCCTTCACCATCTCCCTCGTCCGCGACCGCCTCTACGCCCAGGACTACTCCGACGTCGAGTATGTCGCCGCCTGCCTCACCGCCGGCAGCGGCAACGGCCTCCCCGTCGGCCACCACTCGCACTGGGCCGTCGCCCCATGAAAGTCACCGCCCGCGCCCGCAGCCGCGACGACCGGGCAGGAGACCCATTGGACGGCCTAGTCAACCTCTTCGACCTGGGCATAGTCCTCTCGGTCGCCTTCCTACTAGCCGCCCTCTCCTCCCTGAACCTAACCGAGGAGCTGACCAGCAAAGACACCACCACCTCCCGCACCGCCCCAGCCAACACAGTGGTGGCGGAGAAAAATCAGCGCGTCAAGGAGATTCAGCTCAAACCAGGTCAGCGAGTGGTGGGACGAGGTGAGCCTGTGGGGACCCTTTACCGCTTGTCCGACGGCCGCACCGTAATCGTTAGGGAGAAATAGAAGCTCCGCGGACCGCACGGCGGTTGCGGTTGCGTCACGAGCCCGGAAGGAGGGGCGGCAGTCCCCTCAGCTGGCGGATACTCAAATCGCCGGGCTGATTAGCCCGGCGATTGTCAGATGAGGGGACTGCCGCCCCTCCAACCCGCTTCGGGTCAAGCAGTAACCGCAGCCGCCGGGATCAGGTCCCGCGACTCGAGGTACTCCAGCAGCTTCTGCGCCGACTCCTCAGGCGTCTCGTTTTCGGTGTCGCAGACCCAGTCCGGGTTCTCCGGAATCTCGTACGGGTCGGAGACGCCGGTGAATTCCTTGATCTCGCCGGCGAAGGCCTTCGCGTAGAGCCCCTTGACGTCGCGCTCGGCGCAGGTGTCGACCGAAGCCTTGACGTAGACCTCGATGAACGGGGCCTGTGCCTTCTCACGCGCCTCGTCGCGGATCTCGGCGTAGGGCGAGATCGCGGCGGTGATCACCGGCACGCCGTTGCGGCTGAGCAGATCGGCGACGAAGGCGATGCGACGGATGTTGGTGTCGCGGTCCTCCTTCGAGAAGCCGAGCCCCTTGGAGAGGTTTTCGCGGACGATGTCGCCGTCGAGGATCTCCAGCTTCGAGCCGCGCTCGCGCAGCTGGGTCTCCAGGATCCCGGAGATGGTCGTCTTGCCGGCCCCGGAAAGCCCGGTGAACCAGAGGGTGAAGCCCTTCTCGCCTGCCATGCTCGTTCAGTCCTCCTTGTAAGCGTCGATCAGGATGTCGGCGACCTCGTCGCGCGAGAACTCGTGCGGCGGCCTTTCGCCGTTGCCGAGCATCTCGCGGACCTTGGTCCCGGAGAGAAACAGATGCGACTCCCGGTCGTGCGGACAGGTCTTGCCGGAGGCGAGCCCCTCACACTCGTTGCACCAGAAGGTGTGCTCGAACATCAGCGGCTCGATCCCGAGCTCGTCGATGTCGATCTCGTCGAAGATCTCCTGCGCGTCGTAGGTGCCGTAGTAGTCGCCGGCGCCGGCGTGGTCGCGGCCGACGATGAAGTGAGTGGCGCCGTAGTTGCGGCGGACGATCGCGTGCAGGACGGCCTCGCGCGGGCCGGCGTAGTGCATCTTCGCCGGCTTCACGCCGAGCACGACCCGGTCGTTCGGGTAGTACTTCTCCATCAGCACCTCGTAGCAGCGCATCCGCACGTCGGCCGGGATGTCGCCGGCCTTGGTCTTGCCGATCAGCGGGTGGATGAAGAGGCCGTCGCAGGTCTCCAGCGCCGCCTTGGTCAGGTACTCGTGGGCGCGGTGGATCGGGTTGCGGGTCTGGAAGGCGACGATCTTCTTCCAGCCGCGCGCCTCGAAGTCGGCCTTGTGCTCGGCCGGCGTCTTGTAGCGGCGCATGAAG
>Ga0268259_10000152_pt1 | contig 35143 bp, 37 predicted proteins | sample AgamicAsMarz_FD_200246 | JGI IMG/M metagenome (GOLD analysis project Ga0268259, IMG submission 200246) | Agave microbial communities from Guanajuato, Mexico - As.Ma.rz (v2) (version 3) | ecosystem: Host-associated > Plants > Phyllosphere > Phylloplane/Leaf | place: Guanajuato, Mexico... | reverse complement strand
CACGCCCTGATCGTCTGCGAGACGCCCCAGCGGATGCGGGTGCTCGACGACCGCAGCCTCAACGGGGTCTTCCTCAACGGGGAGATGGTCGAGTGGGCGAAACTGAGGGACGGGGACGAGTTGACGATCGGCCGCTACCGGCTCTTCGCGCTGGAAGCCTGAGCTCCGGCTTCGCGGTTCCGGCCACCGCTGCTCGTAGCATCCGGTGCGTGGACTCTCCAGCTCACCCTTCGACCGCGGCCGAGCAGGCCCGCGTCCGCCTGCACGAGGAAATCGAGCGCGTGCGGGTCGGCGTCGAGGAGATGCTCGCCGAGCAGGGCAGCGAGGATCCCGTCCTGCGCCGCGAGCTGGACGAGATCCGCAAGGAGACCCGCCGCTACGTCAAGAAGCGCGTGCGCAGGAGCGAAAAGCGGATCGACAAGCTGGAGCGCCGCCTCGACCAGGTCGAGCAGGACCGCCAGCAGGCGGAGTGGCGGATCCACACCAACACCGAGCAGATGCTCGACGGCCTGCTGCGCGAGATCCGCGCCATCGCGGACCTGCTGGCGCGCTCTCGCTGAACGCCTCTACTCGGTCGAGATGCTCGGGTCCGCCTGGACCTTGTGCGGGACGACCATCAGGAAGTTGCTCGCCGCGTCGGCGGCGATCTCCATGATCCGGTCCGCCTCCTCGCCCTGGTCGGTGGCGCGCAGCTCCTCGGAGTAGTGCCCGAGCAGCTCGTCGATGTCGATCAGGCCCTCGGCGTCGAGGTCCTTGAGCTCCACCTTGGCGCCCTCGCCGAGGCGACGCTCGATCGCCTCGCGGTCGATGCCGAAGGCGTTGTGGCGGACGTAGACGCGGCCGCCGGTCATGCCGGCGCAGGCCCAGGGACCGAGGTCGCCGAGCACCACGGCGCGGCCCGAGGTCATGTACTCGAAGGCGAAGCCCTTGGCGTTGGCGCGGTCGACCACGCAGCCGCGGCTGTCGTCGATCTCCTCGGCGGGCTCGCCGCCGAGGACCACGTCGGCGCCGGAGAGGCGGATGCAGAAGCGCGAGTCGGCCGAGCCCTGGACGACGAGGCGGCCGCGCTGAGCGCCGTAGGCGAACGACTTGCCGACCGAGCCGTTGAGCCGCTTGCCCTTCACGCCCTTGCCCTTCAGCACGGAGACCGTGCCGCCCAGCATCGTCTTGCCGACGCCGTCCTGGGCGCCGCCCTCGACCCGGATCGCGACGCCGTAGGAGTTGAAGGCGCCGAGGCCCTGTCCGGCGACCGAGCCGCCGTCGAACTCGATGCTGGCGAGCGTCTCGTCGCTCGGCTCCGGCCCGTCCTCGTAGATCCGCGAACGGGCGATCGCTCCGGCCAGCTCGGTGCCGAGCACGCGGTCGTTGGCGTCGGTCGGGCGCGGGAACTCGCTGCGCACGGTGCGGCCGGCGCAGACGTCGCCGGCCAGCGCCGCGATCTGGGCCGAGGCCTGCTTGGCCTCCATCCGGATCGGGCGAGCGACGACCAGCCCGGCCTCGGCGCGCGCCTCGGTCTCCCCGGGAACCGGCAGGTCGAGCGGCTCCAGGTCGAGGAACTCCTCCAGCGGCGTGATCAGCGGCGCCAGGTCGATGCGGTCCTTATGGGAGACCTGCTCGAGCAGGTCGTAGCGGCCGACCAGGTCCTGGGCGCGGTCGTAGCCGAGCGAGGCGACGACCTCCTTGACCTCCTCGCCCATCGCGGCGAAGAAGCGGGCGCAGCTCTCGGCGGCGCTGTCGACCGCCTGCGGCGTGAACTTCTTCAGGCCGTGGTCCTGGGCCTGCTCGACCGTCTCGATCTGGGTCGCGATGCCGACGTGGCAGGTGTCGAGCTGGCAGCCGCGGCAGATCGTGCAGCCGAGGCTGACCATCGCCAGGGTGCCGAAGCCGACCCGGTTGGCGCCGAGGCAGTGCAGCTTGACGATGTCGTGGCCGGTCCGGTAGCCGCCGTCGGCCCAGATCTCGACCCGGTTGCGGATCCCAGCCTCCATCAGCGCCCGGTGCACGGCGCGGGTGCCGATGTCCGAGGGCAGGCCGACGTGGCGCAGGGCGTGCTGGCGGGCCGCGCCCGTCCCCCCCTCGAAGCCTGAGAGGGTGATGATGTCGGCGCCGGCCTTGGCGATCCCGAGGCCGATCGTGCCGATGTTCGGCACCACCGGGACCTTGACCGAGACGCGCACGTCCGGGTTGACCGTCTTCAGCTCGTCGATCAGCTCGGCGAGGTCCTCGATCGAGTAGAGGTCGTGGTTGTTGGAGGGCGAGATCAGGTCGGTGCCCGGCGCCGCGTTACGGGCGGCGGCGACCTTCTCGGAGACCTTCTTGCCCGGCAGGTGGCCGCCCTCCCCGGGCTTCGCCCCCTGGCCGATCTTGATCTCGGCGACGTAGGAGGAGTTGAGCATCTCCGCCGAGACGCCGAAGCGGCCCGAGGCGACCTGCTGGCCGCGCCACTTGCGGTACTTGCCGTACATGTCGCGGATCTCGCCGCCCTCGCCGTTGACGCAGAGGATGTTGGTCTCCTTCGCCGCCTCGGCGTAGGCGCGGAAGGCGGGCTCGGACTGCGAGCCGAAGCTCATCGAGGAGATCACGATCGGGTAGTCGTGGTGGCCGACGCCGGCGTCGACAACGGATGCGTCGACGAGAGGCTCCCGGTCGCCCCTCAGACCCATGATGTGGCGCATCGAGATCGGGTTCTCGCGCTCCAGGTCGCGGACTTTCTCCGAGTACTCGGCGTAGGAGCCGGTCCCGTTGGCGGTCGCGATCGCCGCCTTGTAGACCTTGGGGTAGAAGCGGAAGGTCTTCGCCGGTTTGCCGGCCTCGTCGCCGCTGAGGATCCGCGCCCGCTCGTTGGTGTCCTCGTCGAGCTCGGCGAAGCCGGCGCCTCCGGCCTCGGAGGCGGCGAAGGCCTCGGTCTGGAAGATCTCGGCCAGCTCCGGCTTGACCCCGATCGAGGAGAACTGGCGGGCGTAGCCGCGCACCTCGTGGATGCCGATCGTCGAGATCACTTTCTCGATCCCCTTGTTGAGCGCGTCGCAGAGGTTGGAGACGTCCGACTCGTAGTCCTCGACGCAGATCACCTCGACCATCGTGTACGGGCAGACACCGTTGGCGCCGAGGCCAAGCGCCAGCATCGTGTCGTGGACGTTGCGGATCGCGGCTGAGCGCAGGACGACGCCGCAGCGGCGGCGCAGGTTCTCTTCGCCGGGCTGTACCCGGTACTGCTTCAGCGCCTGGTCGACCGCCGAGACCGCCAGGTGGGGGTCGAGGTAGCGGCGGTCGCCGTCGTAGACGGTGCGGTCGGTGAGCACCAGCAGCTCGGCGCCGTCGCGCACCTTCTTCACCGCTTCCTGCTTGATCCGCTCGATCGCTCCCTGGGTCGTCTCCGACTCCAGCAGCGAGACGTCGACCGCGTCGCTGCGGCCGCGGAACTCCTCCCAGAGGTCCTCAAGCAGGTAGGTGCGGTGCTTGCGGGCGATCGCCCGGTAGGTCTTGTCGGAGAGCGGCGCCATCTCGTGGTGGCCGCCGAGGATCACCGGGAACTCGGTCTCGATCGTGCCGGTGTCCTCGCCGGCGGCGTCGATCGAGGGCCGGCGGCCGAAGACCGTGCGGGTCGAGAAGTGCTCCATCTCGCGTTCGCGGTCGATCGCCGGGTTGGTGACGACGGCGACCGTCTCCTTGAAGTAGTCGGCGAGGTTCTGGCGCTCAGGTGAGAGCGCCGCCAGCGGCCCGTCGTAGCCCAGCGAGCCGACCGGCTCGGACCCGTTCGAGGCCATCTGCTGGACCAGTTTGACGTCGTCGCGCTGCCAGCCGAAGCCGGCGAGGACGCGGTCCTCGACCTTGACCGGCTCCGCCGGGCCGGCTTCCGAGTAGCCGGGCACCTCGCCGCCCTCGAGCGGCCCGCCGGTGTCGAGGGCGCGGTCATAGGGAGCGGTCTCCTCGGCCCCGTTGCGAACCAGCCAGCGGTCGCGGACGATGCGCAGCATCTCGTCGTGAGGGTGCAGGGCCGAGCGCTTGGCGCCGCGATCGATCGTCACCAGCGCCTTCTCGCCGGGGGCGAGCGGCTTCGGCTCGGAGACCATCTTCGAGACGGAGACGACACCTGGCTCGGAGCTGAAGACGTGGTCGTCGACGGTCTCGACCTGCCAGAGCGGGCGCAGGCCGAGGGCGTCGGCGGAGAAGACGCACTCGTCGCCGTGGCGGGCGATCAGCGCCACCGGGCCCTGGGCGAAGGGGCCCATCGCCTGGTGCAAGTACATGTAGAAGGAGTGCAGCTCGGCGGGCAGGCGGCGAATCTCCTCGGCGATCGGCGGCACCACCATCTCCATCGCCTCGGCGAGACTGAGGCCGTCGCGGCTGACCAGGGTGTCGATCGTGCGGTTGAGGTCCTGCGAGTCGGAGCAGTCGGGCTGGATCGGCACGCCGAGCATCAGCGCCTCCTGGCGCAGCTGGGCGATCGTGTTGATCTCGCCGTTGTGGCCAAGGACGGAGAAGGGCTGGACGCGCTTGAACGAGGGCCAGGTGTTGGTCGAATAGCGGTTGTGGCCGAAACTGCCGATCGTCTCGAAGCGCTCGTCGCGCAGGTCCGGGTAGTACTCGCCGAGGATCTTCGGCGCCCCCATCACCTTGTAGACGCAGGTCGTCGCCGAGAAGGAGGGGACGTGGATGTCGAGCTTCTGCTCGAGCTCGATCTGGAGGTCGAAGAGGACGCGCTCGCGGCGCGAGACGTCGGCGACGAGCCCGGCGATCTGCCAGAAGTGGGGCTCCTCCTCGCGCGCGGTCGGGCCGAGCGCGGTCGAGTCGACGGCGCCGACGCGCTCGGCGAGGACGCGGAAGCCGCCTTGGCGGAGCAGCTCGCGGGCGTCGTGCTGGACGCGCTCGAGGTCCTGGGCACGTTCGACGAAGATGTGGGCGACGGCGAAGGCGTCGTCGAGGGTCAGCGAGGGATCGTGGCCCCCGGCGCGCACATCCTCGGCCCAGATCTTGCGCGGGATGTCGAGCAGCAGGCCGCAGCCGTCCCCCTCGCCGTCGACGTTGCCGGCGCGGTGGAGCATCTTCTGCAGGGCCGGGATCGCCAGCGCGATCGGCTCATGACTCGGCGTCGCGTCCTTGCGCACGGAGGCGTAGATCGCACAGGCGTCCTTGTCCTCGACGCTGGGCGGCGACACCAGCGGCCTGTAGGGCCGCTCGGGCGAGTAGCGGACGGGTGCGCCCTCGCCGTGAAGCTCACGGGACTGGGTATTCGACATCTGACCTCCCGGTATCCACGCCTTCTCCGAGCGGGCGCGCGACGGGTTGACAAGTCGACGGATTATAGGGCGGCCCGAGCCCCCGATCCAGCGATTTGCGGGATTTCCGCAAATAGCGGCCAAGCCTCAGCCCGCAGACGCGTCGCTATGCCCAAGTCGCGGGCGTGAAGCCGCCGTCCGGCTGCACCCCGATCAGCAGTGCCGTGACGGGGGCTTCGGAGCGGTTGAGGATGGTGCGGCTGACCGCCGGGCCGATCGAGGCGAAGGTGCCGGCCGGCGCCGGGCGCTCCTCGCCGTCGATCCGCAGCACCGCCTCGCCTTCGAGGATCGCGTAGAGCTCATCCTGCCCGCTGCCCGACTCGTCGTGCTCGGGGATCTGCCCCCCGGGCGCGATCTCGACCAGGTTGTAGCCAAAGGAGGCGGTGCCGAGCGCCTTGCGCGCCAGCAGCCAGGTCGAGTCGCCCGATCCCTCCATCGTCTCGAACTCGTCGCGGTGCCCGATCGCGTAGCCGTCCGCCATCAGGTGCGACCATACCGCCATGGCTGACCTACAGGAAACGATCGAGCGCTACAACGAGGCCTGGAACGCGCATGACCTCGACGCGATCATGGCGATGCACGCGCCGGACATGGTCTTCGAGAACCACACCGCCGGCGAGGCCGCGAGCGGCGCGGAGGTGCGCGCCCACATCGGCGCGATCTTCGAGACCTGGCCCGACATCGAGTTCGCCACCCGGCGGCTCTACGTCCGCGAGGGCCTCGTCGTCCAGGAATGGACAGCGAGCGCGACGCACGCGAAGACGATGCGCCGCGGCGATCTCGTCGCCGAGCCGACCGGCCGCCGGGTCGAGTGGGACGGCCTCGACGTGATCCCCTTCGAGGACGGCTTGGTCAAGCGCAAGGACGTCTACTCGGACAGCGTCTCGATCCTGCGCCAGCTCGGCCTGCTCGACTGAGCTTCAGCCCGGACCGACGATCGCGGCGGCGACGAGGCCGCCGCTGACGCCGATGAAGGAGACGACGGCCAGGGCGCGGTACCAGGCGCGTTTGTCCGCATCGGGGTCGAAGGCGAGCGGGACGAAGAGGAAGGGGTTGACCAGGGTGCCGAAGACGAGCGCGGCGGCGATCGCGGTGGGCAGGTCGGGGACGGCGAGGCCGACGCCGATCAGGATCAGTCCCATCATCACGTAGTCGAGGTGGACCTGGCGCACGCGCTGCGGGGCGACTACGCCTATCCGGCGCAGCCACTCCGGCCGCTCGTCGCGGATCACCATCGCCCAGCCGAGCAGGCCGCCGAGCGCCAGCTCGACCAAGCCGATGCGGATCATCCAGTCCATGCGCCTACAGCTCGGGGACGTCGGCGCCGTGGGGCGTGAAGGGGAGGCGGCGGACATCGGCCCAGCCCTCGCAGCGCGCCTCGAGCTGCTCGGCGACCTTGCCGGCGTCCTGCCAGGTGGTCCAGACGAGGACGGTGGGCCCGGCGCCGGAGATCGTCGCGCCGAGCGCGCCGAGCTCGGCGGCGGCGTCGACCAGCTCCATCGAGCGCGGGTAGAGCTCGCGGCGGCGGGGCTGGTGGATGCGGTCGGCGAGCCCGGCGGCGACGAGGTCGAGGTCGGCGGTCTGCAGGCCGAGGACGAGGCGCGAGGCGGCAGCGACGTTCGCCACCGCGTCGGCCAACGGCACCTCGGCCGGGATCGCCTCGCGGGCGCGCTCGGTCGAGACCTCCTCGGCCGGGATCGCGACAATTCCCTCGAGGCCGCCGGGCAGGTCGAGGCGGGCGGCGCGCGGCGTCCCGTCCGGCCCCGCCCCGCAGACGACGACGCCGCCATAGATCGCCGCGGCGACGTTGTCCGGGTGGCCCTCCAGCTCCGTCGCGCGGGCCAGCAGCTCCTCTTTGGAGAGCGCCAGCTCGAAGAGGTGGTCGGCGGCGCAGAGGCCGGCGACGATCGCCGCCGCACTCGATCCGAGGCCGCGGGCGAGCGGGATCTCGCTGCGCAGCCGAAAGGCGATGCCATCGGCGGAGTGCAGGCTCTCGAAGGCGCGGACGACGAGGTTGTCGCGATCGGTCGAGACCTCGAGCCCGCCGGGGTCGAGCGAGAACTCGCCGCCCTCCTCGACCTCCAGCTCCAGGTGCATCGCGACTGCGGCCGCCATCACGTCGTAGCCGGGGCCGAGGTTGGCCGAGGAAGCCGGGACGCGGACCAGTCGGCGGCGCGTCGTCACTTGAACACGGCCCGCTCGACCGCGCCGAGGTCGTTCTCGCAGTTGATCACCGGCGGCGCCTTGGAGAGGGCGTTGTCGGGGTCCTTGAGGCCGTGGCCGGTGAGCACGCAGACGACGGAATCCGGCGCCGGCGCGTCCTCCACGGTTGGCGTGCCGTGGGCGAGCAGGCCCGCCACCGAGGCGGCCGAGGCCGGCTCGCAGAAGACTCCCTCGTTGGCGGCCAGCCAGCGGTAGGCGTCGAGGATCTGCTCGTCGGAGACGGCGGCGACCCTCCCCCGCGACTCGGTGAAGGCGGCCATCGCCTCCTCCCAGCGGGCGGGGTTGCCGATCCGGATCGCCGAGGCGACGGTCTCGGGGTTGGCCACCGGCGAGCCGCCGACCAGCGGCGCCGCGCCCTCGGCCTGGAAGCCGTAGAGGACTGGGCTCGAACCAGTGTCCTCCCCCAGCTCCTTGAAGCCACGCCAGTAGGCGGTCACGTTGCCAGCGTTGCCGACCGGGATCGCCAGCGCCCCCGGCATCCCGCCCAGCTCCTCGACGACCTCGAAGGCGGCGGTCTTCTGGCCCTCGATCCGGAACGGGTTGACGGAGTTGACCAGCTCGATCGGGTGGCGCTGGGCCAGCTCGCGGACGATCCCGAGGGCGTCGTCGAAGTTGCCCTGCAGAGCGACGACGCGGGCCCCGTGCATCAGCGCCTGCGCCAGCTTGCCGATCGCGATCTTGCCCTCGGGCACGATCACCGCCCCGCGCAGCCCGGCGCGCGCCGCGTAGGCGGCCGCGCTCGCCGCCGTGTTGCCGGTCGAGGCGCAGATCACCGCCTCCGCCCCGCGCCCCTTCGCCCGCGAGACAGCGACGGTCATCCCCCGGTCCTTGAAGCTGCCGGTCGGGTTGGCCCCCTCGAACTTCAGGTAGGTCCGCACGCCGAGGCGCTCCGAGAGCCGCTCGGCCTCGATCAGCGGCGTCGACCCCTCGCTGAGGGTTACGACCGGATCATCTGCCTCGAGCGGCAATCGATCGCGGTACCGCTCGATCAGGGGAAGCGCCATTACGAACGGCCCCGAAAACCAAGTAGGTCGGGGGACGCAGGGAGCGAGGAGAGGGGAGCGCACATGTTGGTGCGTGACCCGATCCGAGCGACTGAGGACCCCGAGATGCGCCGGTTTGCAGGGGCCGTCAAATGAACTCCTCCTCGATCACCCGGATGGAGCGCGGCGCGGAGCGCAGGTCGTCGAGCCTGGCCAGCGCTTCGACCGCGGCCTCGAAGCGGGACTCGAGGCATTCGTGGACGATCATCACCAGCCGCGCGTCGTCGCCGGCGCCGCGCTGGTTGACGCTCTTCACCGAGACGTCGCTGTCGCCCAGCACGGTGGCGATCCGGGCCAGGACCCCGGGCCGGTCGGCGACCTCGAGGTGCAGGTAGAAGGAGGAGCTGATGTCGTGGACCAGCGGCAGCTCGGTCCGCGTCTCCGGCAGCGGCGCCTCGCCGGCGAGGACGGAGACGACGTCGCCGAGCACCGCCGAGGCGGTCTGCACCCCGCCCGCCCCGGGGCCCGACATCGTCACCTCGGTGATCGAGGGCGCCTCGACCATCACCGCGTTGAAGGAGCCGCCGATCGGCGCCAGCGGGTGGCCGCCGTAGAGGAAGCAGGGGAAGACGCGGATGCTGATGCCGCCGTTGCGCCGTTCGGCGACCCCGAGCAGCTTCAGCGAGAGGCCGAACTCCTTCGCGTAGGCGAGGTCGTCGGGCTGGATCGCCTCGATCCCCTCGTAGGCGACCTCGGAAAGGGTGACCGAGGTGTGGAAGGCGAGCCGGGCGAGGATCGCCATCTTCGCCGCCGCGTCGGCGCCGGTGACGTCGTCGGTGGGGTCGGCCTCGGCGTAGCCGAGCTCCTGCGCCCGCCCTAGCACCTCTTCGTAGGCCGCGCCGGTGGCGGCCATCTCGCTGAGGATGAAGTTGGTGGTGCCGTTGACGATCCCGAAGACCTTGGAGACGTCGGTGACGCCGAAGCTCTCCTGGATCACGCGGACGATCGGGATCACCCCCGCCACCGCGGCCTCGAAGCGCAGCTGCACCCCGGCCTCGCGGGCGGCGGCGAAGAGCTCCTCGCCGTGCTGGGCCAGCAGCTGCTTGTTGGCGGTGACGACGGGCTTGCCGTCGCGCAGCGCCGCGAGCACGTACTCTCGCGCCGGTTCGGTGCCGCCGATCAGCTCGACGATCAGGTCGGAGCGCTCGAGCAGCTCGGCGAAGTCACCCTCCCTTCGCGTCAGCGTTCCGGCGAGCTCGGGCCGGCGGCCGCTGGCCGCCTCGACCGCGTCGGCGCGCTGGGCGAGCAGCTCGACGAAGGCGCCGCCGACCGTGCCACGGCCGAGCAGCCCGATCCGGACCGGTTTGGCGGGGTTCTCAGACATCGCGCGAAGTCAGATCCTCGTATGTCTCGCGCCGCACGACCACGCGGGCCGCGCCATCACGGCAGAAGACGACCGGGGGGCGTGTCACCCCGTTGTAGTTGCTCGCCATCGCGTGCCCATAGGCGCCGGTGGCGGGCGTCACCAGGACGTCGCCGACCGCAGGCGAGGCGAGCATCGCATCGCGCACGATCACGTCGCCTGACTCGCAGTGCATGCCGGCGATCGTCGCCAGCGTCTCGGGCGCCTCCGCGGCGCGGTCGGCGATCAGCGCTTCGTAGCGCGAGCCGTAGAGCATCGGCCGCAGGTTGTCCGACATGCCGCCGTCGACGGCGACGTAGGTGCGGATGCCCGGGATCTCCTTCACGGTGCCGACTCGGTAGGCGGTGAGGCCGGCGTTGCCGACCAGGGAGCGTCCCGGCTCGATCAGGATGCGTACGCCCTCGCCGAACACCTCGGCCACGCCCCGCACCTTGACCTCGACATAGGCGTCGATCGAGGGCGGCTCGTCGGCGGCCGTGTAGGCGATACCGAGCCCGCCGCCGACGTTGACGACGCGGCACCACTCGCCGGCCAGCTCACCGAGCGCCCGGATCGCCAGCTTGTAGGGCTCGAGCTCGAAGATCTGGGAGCCGATGTGGGCGTGCAGCCCGACCAGGTTGAGCCCATCCGAGGCGAGCACCCGCTCGATCGCCTGGGCGGCCAGCCCGTCCTCGAGGCCGAAGCCGAACTTGGAGTCGAGCTGGCCGGTGGTGATGTAGTCGTGGGTCGAGGGCTTGATCCCCGGCGTCACCCGAACCAAGACGTCCTGCGGCGCGTCGAGCAAGCGTTCGCAGCGCTCGATCTCGTCGAAGGAGTCGAGGATCAGGTGGCCGACGCCGGCGCGGGCGGCGAGCAAGATCTCCTCATCGCTCTTGTTGTTGCCGTGCATATGGATCCGGGCCGGGTCGAAGCCGGCGCGCAGCGCCATGTGCAGCTCGCCCCCGGAGGCGACGTCGACCGAGATCCCCTCCTCGGCGAAGAGCCGGTAGGCCGCCGTGCAGGGCAGCGACTTGCTGGCGAAGAGGACCTCGTACTCGGCTCCGCGCCGCTCGAAGGCCTCGCGGTAGGCGCGCGCGCGGGCGCGCATGTCGTCCTCGGCGTAGATGTAGGCGGGGGTGCCGATCTCGGCCGCGAGCTCGACCACGTCGCAACCGGCGACCTCGAGGTGACCGCGCTCGTTGACCCGGCTACCGCCGGGGTAGACGAGCGATCCCTCGACCGCGCCCACCGCCGCCCCTACCTGTCCCGGCTCCGCCATTGGACGGGCATTGTGACGGTTGAGCGTCTAGCGGGCTATTTGTCGCCGCCGAGCAGCCCGCCGACCGCGCCGCCGACCGTATCGACGACTTTGTCGACGGTTTTGCCAACTGTCGATTCGGGCCCGGCGACGCCGTTGACGACGTCTTCGGTCGCTTTGGTGACGCCGGTCTCGCCGAGCACCCCACCGGTGGCTTTGTCGACCCCGGAGACGGTGTCGTTGACGACTTTGGTCACCTGCCCGGAGGTCGAGGAGCCGCTGCCGCTGCCTCCGTCGGAGGTTTGACCGCCTCCGCCGCCGTTGCCGCCGCCCCCGCCGGGGACCGGCGATTTGGACGGCGCCGAAGCGGATGGGGTGGCGCTGCCAGCCGGAGACGAACCGTCTCCGGGATCGCCGGTCGCCGGCGAGCCCGGCGGCGTTGCCGCAACCGGCGCGTTGCCTGCGGGGCTGCCAGTCGAGGCGTTCTGCTGCTGGTCGGAGGCATTCCCAGTCCCGGCCCCGGCGAGGCCTTTCGCGGCCGCGAAGGCGCCAACGGCGCCACTGGCTCCCGCTGGAATCGAGCCAGTGGATCGTCCTTTGGCCACGGCGCCCGAGTCGTCGCCCCCAATCAGGTCCGGCAAGCCGGTCAAGGGCCAGTCGCGGAAGGCCTGGGCGGATACGAGCAGCACGGTCGCGACGATGGCCGCCGCGATCAGGGCCGTCCCCGAAACGGCCCCAACCATGTACGAATGCGCCTGTCGGATCACTCCGCCTCCGTCCTCCTCGCGGGGCCAACTACCCCACGGGGATCGGATCAACCACCTATTTGCTCAAACTAACGCGACCGACACGGGGCCGCGGGTGATTTCGCCGGATTTCTACGAAAATTAAGTAGGCGAGACGGTTACAGGCATGCAAGGGCTACAAGTAGCTCATCGGGTCGTAGGGCACGCCGCTGACGCGAACCTCGAAGTGGAGGTGGTCGCCGTAGCAGTGACCGGTGCAGCCGACGTAGCCGATCAAGTCGCCCTGGGCGACACTCTGACCCGAGCCGACTGCGAAGGAGGACTGGTGGGCGTAGCAAGTCTGCAGCCCGCCGCCGTGGTCGAGGCAGGTGAAGTTGCCGTAGCCGCCGCTTTCCGCATCCGATTGCAGAAGCACGACCGAGCCGGCTGCGGCGGCGCGGATCGGCGTACCGGCCGGGACGGCGATGTCGACGCCCTCGTGCATCCGCCCCCAGCGCGGGCCGAAGCCGGAGACGATCGGGCCGTCGACCGGCCAGATCAGCTGGCCCGAGCCGTAGCGAATCGGCCCGGCCGGCAGCGGCGCCGAAGAGGTCGACTGCAGCTGGGCGGCGATTTCGGCCTGGATTTCGGCGAGTTTGCCCTCGACTCGGTGCTCGTGCTCGTTGATCCTGCCGAGCGCGGTCTCGCGCTCGCGGCGGACCGCCACCAGTTTCGACTGGCGGCTCTGGACGGCCTGGCGGGCGCTGACCAGCGCCTGCTCTTCGGCGGCGATCGCGTCGCGTGCAGCTTCGATCGTCAGCTTCGCCGAGCGCAGGCGGGAGACGAGCGCCTGGACTTCGTCGCGCAGCTCCCGCACCCGGCCGACGATCGCCTCGTCCATGCCATGGATCCGGTTCAGGTACTCGGTGCGATCGATCAGCTCGTCGTACCCCTCGGAGCCGAGGACGACGCTGAGCACGTCGGGCGTGCCGGTCTCATAGATGGCCACGAGTCGATCGCGCAACGCCACCAGCGCCCGTTTCAGCCTTCCCCGCAGGGCCTCGAGGCGCTCCTTCGCCACGTCGAGCTCGGCGATCGCCTGGTCCAGCTCGGCCTGCTTGGCCTCGAGCCGGACGCGCACCGCCTCCTCCCTGGTCCGCAGCTCCGCGACCTCGCCGGTGAGCCGTTCGATCCGCTCCCGGTAGCCGGAGATAGTCGTCGTCAGCACGCCCTCGCGCGCCTCGAGGCGATCGAGCTTCTGTTGCTTTTCGTCCAGTTCTTCGTGGAGTTCGGCGGCGGGCGCCGCGGCCGCGAGAGCGAGCAGCGCGACGAGCGCCACCACGGCGGCGAGACCAGCCGCCGGGGCAAGGCGAGTCTTGGGCATCGACGAAAAGGCTAGATCAGGCGGCGCGGCGGCCAACGTCGCCACCGAAATCTGCAACCAAGCTTGCGGTCAGCTATGGCGCCGGCGAGGCGTTCTCGACGTCGAGCAGGGCCTTCCCCGCCTCCTCCTCCATCTGCAGGGTGGTGTGCTCGATCCCGAACCGCTCGCCGAGCAGGACCTCGAGCCGGCGGCGGATCAGATCGCGGTCGGCGTCGACGGCGACGACGACGTGGGCGGCGAGGGCCGTGAAGCCGGCGGTCACGGTCCAGACGTGCAGGTCGTGGACCGAGCGCACGCCCACCTCGGAGCAGATCGCGGCGCCCACCTGATCGACGTCGACGCCGGTCGGCGCAGTCTCCATCAGGACGTCGAGCGGCTCCTTGATCAGCTTCCAGGAGGAGGCTAGGACGAGGAGCGCGATCAACAGGCCGACCACCGGGTCGACCAGTGGCGAGCCCCCGGCCAGCACGACGACGCCGGCGACGACCACGCCGATCGAGCCGAGCGCGTCGGCGACGCTGTGACGCAGGACGCCCTCGAGGTTGAGATCCTCGCGCTGACCCCTGGCCAGGACCGCGGTGGCGGCCACGTTGCCCGCCAGTCCGAAGAGGCCGAGGGCCAACACGCCGAAGCCGTCGATCTCCGGCGGGTCGCCGAAGCGCCCGACGGCGGCGATCGCGACGCCGACCGCGACCGCGATCAGAAGCAGGCCGTTGGCGAGCGCCGCCAGGACCTCGGAGCGCTGGTAGCCGAAGGTGCGCCGCCCGGCGCCGGGCCGCGCGGCGAGCGAGGCGGCCAGCAGGCCAAGCGCGATCGCCCCCACATCGGAGAGCAGGTGGCCGGCGTCGGCGAGGACGGCCAGCGAGCCGGTGAGGACGCCGCCGACCGCCGCCACGACGACCATCGAGGCGTTGATCGCCAGCGCCACCCACATTCTCTTGCGGCTATCCGCCCGCCGCGCGTCGAGAGCATGAACATGCACGCTCCGAGCTTAGGACCTGCCTCGGCAGGGGGTGGAACGTCTTGTGCCGGAGGCTAAGTGGAACCCCCTGCCGAGGCAGGTCCTCAGGCCGGAACGGGTTCCTTCTCCGGCTTCATCGCCTCCTCGGCGACTTCGGCGGCGTAGCCAAGGCGCTCGGCGTACTCGCGCGCCTGCATCCGCGAGATGACCATGCGCTGGATCTCGGCCGTACCCTCGAACAGCTGGTAGATCTTGGCGTCGCGGAACCACTTCTCCAGCGGGCACTCGACGCTCCAGGCGTAGGGGCCGACCAGGTCCATCAGCGTGGTAGTCGCCCACATCGTGACGTCGCCGGCCTTGAGCTTCGACATCGAGCCCTGGCCGCCGCGCATCGGGATCCCGTTGCGACCCATCCAGGCGGCGCGCTGGACGAGCAGGCGCGCGGCTTCGATCTCGGTGGCGACGTCGGCGAGGGTTTGCTGGATGCGCTGCTCCTGCAGGGCGGGCCGTCCCTCGACGGTCTGGCCGTCGAGGTGCTCCAGGGTCCACTCGTAGGAAGCCTGGGCGATGCCCAGCGCCGAGGCGCCGACCAGGGGGCGCGTCATCTCGAAGGTCGCCAGGGCGTCGGCCCCACGCGACTTCTTGCCTTCGCGGCCGCGCTGCAGCTTGCGCTCGAGCTTCTCCTCGCCGCCGAGCAGGTTCTCGGCCGGGATGCGGCAGTCCTCCAGCACGATCTCGGCAGTGTGCGAGGCACGGATGCCGAGCTTGGACTCCTTCTTGCCCTGGCTCAGGCCGGGGGTGTCCTTGCCGACCACGAATGAGGCCTGCCCGCGGGTGCCAAGCGTCGGGTCGACGGTGGCGACGACGACGTGAACGTCGGCGATGCCGCCGTTGGTGATGAAGACCTTGGTGCCGTTGAGGACCCACTCGTCGCCGTCGCGCTTGGCGGTCGTCTTCAGGCTCTTCACGTCGGAGCCGGCCTGCGGCTCGGTGACCGCGTAGGCGCCGAGCTTGATCTCGTCGCCGCTGCCGAAGCACTCCGGGACCCACTGGGCGATCTGCTCGGGGGTGCCGGAGGAGGCAATGCCGGCGGCGGCGAGGCCGGAGCCGGAGATCGCCAGAGCGGTGCCCGCACAACCCCAGTGGAACTCCTCGGCCGAGATCACCTGCATCTGCCCCTGCTCGTCGGCGGCGTTGCGCTGGATCCCCTCGAGGCCGCCGAAGCCCTGCTTGCGCGCCTCCTTGATCACCTCCCAGGGGGTGCTCTCCTCTTCGTCGTGCTTGCGGGCGGCGGGCCGGATCACCTCGCGGGCGAAGGTCCGGCAGCGCTCCTTGTACTCCTGCTGCTCCTCAGTAAGTGCGAAATCCATGCGGTCCCCTCTTCGAGTCTCGGCGTGCGCGCGCTGATGCAGTTGATTGACTGGTCAGTCAACCAGTCCCAGCAAAGGTTAACTGACCGGCCAGCCAGTTCTCAACGAGTAGCGTTCCGGCGATGGCTCGCGGCCGCCCGATCAACGCCGACGTCCCCGCCGCCGAGGAGCCGGCGCGACCCGCCGAGTCCAAGCCCAAGCCCGACTCGCCAACACCCTCAGCGCCACCGCAGCCCCTGCCCTCGGCCAGGCCCACGCGCCGACCCATTCCGGGAGCGCTGAAGGCGATCGCCGGGCTGATCGTGCTCGCCCTGGTCTTCATCGTCGCCGCGATCCTCGGTGGGCGAGGCGGCGAAGAGGAGGCTCCGTCGACGCCGGCGCCAGCGGTTACGGGCGGCGGGCCCGGTGACGAGAGCGCCGCCGCCGAGACCGCGAGGCAGCTCGGCTACCCGAGCTTCGCAACCAACAACACGACCCGGGTCGGCGGCGCCGACCCGGCATCCAACGCGGCCGCGGTGGCACTCGCCGTCTACCCCTCCGCGGACCCCGGCCAGCGGCCGGACGCGGTCACCCTGGTCGATGGAGGGCGCTGGCAGGACGCGGTCGCCGCCGCCGTGCTGATGGCGGTCCCGGTCCGCGCGCCGCTGCTGGTCTCGAGCGCCTCCGGCTTGCCGGAGGCGACGGAGCAGGCGCTGTCGGCGCTCGCCCCCGCGGGCAGTCAAGGCACCGGAGGGGCCCAGGCCTTCGCCGTCGGCGGAGTAGCCGATTCCGGCGGGCTCGAGACCACCGCGGTCGGTGGAGTGGACCCGGCCCGGACCGCCGCCGCGATCGCGGCCCTGCGCGACCGCCTCGCCGGCAAGCCGCCCGCTCATATCGTGGTCGCGCCCCTCGAGGCGCCCGACTTCGCCGCCCCGGCGGCGGCCTGGGCGGCCCGCTCCGGGGATCCCGTCCTCTTCGCCGAAGCGGACGCGCTGCCGGCCGCGACCGCGACGGCGCTGAGGCGCCACCCGAAAGCGCCCGTCTACGTCCTCGGTCCCTCCACGGCGATCTCCTCGGAGGTGGTGCGAGCGATCGGCAAAACGAGCTCAGAGGTGCGGCGGGTCTCCGGCGAGGACCCGGTGACCAACGCGATTGCCCTGGCCCGCTACGACGGCGGCGAGTTCGGCTGGAACATCAACGACCCCGGCCACGGTTTCGTCGTCGCCCGCAGCGGCTCCCCGCTCGACGCCGCGGTCGCGGCGCCGCTCTCCGCCTCGGGAACCTGGGGGCCGCTGCTGCTCACCGACAACGCCGCTACGCTTCCCGCGGCGCTGCGCGACTACATGCTCGACGTCAAGCCGGGCTACACCACCGACCCGACGCGCGCCTTCTACAACCACGTGTGGGTGATCGGAGACGAAGAGGCGATCGACGTGAATCAGCAGGCGGAGATCGACGAGCTGGCGGAACTCGCCAAGGCCGGGGGAGAAGAACAATGAGCGAGGCGGAGAACCCGGCCCTGCTGGCGCAGGGACAGGAGGTCACGGCCGAGGACATCCGGGCGCTTGCCGGCGCCTCCACCCCCCACTTCGCCCTGCAGGTCCGCAACCGCGTCCGCAGGCTGATCGAGCCACTGCCGGAGGGCCACCCCGCACGGGCCGAAGGCGAGCGCAAGATCGCCGAGCTCGAAGAGCTCGCCGAGCACAGCGGCGATCCGCGCGGCACGCTGGGCATCAGCCACCGATGAAGAGCCTCGCCCCGGGCGTCTGGCGGCTGAAGCAGTTCCCGGCGCCGAGCGTCAACGTCTACCTCGCCGGGGACGTGCTGATCGATGCCGGCACCCGCTGGGACCGGCGTCGGATCTTCAGCGAGATCGAGGGTCGCGAGCTCTCGATGGTCGCGCTGACCCACGTCCATCCCGACCACCAGGGGGTGGCCAAGGACGTCTGCGAAGCGCGCGGCATCCCGCTCGCCTGCCACGCCGACGACGTCGACGCGATGGAGGGACGCAGGCCGGTCCAGGAGGCGCACGCGGGCAACGCGGTCAACAAGGCGATCAAGCGCTTCTGGCAGGGCCCGCCCCACAAGGTCGAGCGGGTGCTGAACGAGGGCGACGAGGTGGCCGGCTTCCGCGTCGTCCACGCGCCCGGCCACGCTCGTGGCGAGGTGATCTTCTTCCGTGACTCCGACGGGGTCGCGATCTGCGGCGACGTGATCCGCAACATGAGCTACGCAACCGGCCTGCCAGGAGTCAAGGAGCCGCCTGAGATCTTCACCGCGGACCCCGCCGAGAACCGCCGCTCGATCGGCAAGCTCGCCGCCCTGGAGCCGAGCCTGATCCTGCCCGGCCACGGTCCCGCCGTGACCGACATCGCAGCGTTCGAGCGATTCGTCGCCGCGCTTCCCGGGTAGAGGCCTCCTCAGCCAGGCAGGCACTGCCAACTGAGGAGGGGACTCGATGAACAGGCTGAAGAGCAGAAGGCCGTCGCCGGCGATGGTCGTCGCCTCGATCGCCCTGATCGTCGCTCTGGCGGGAACCGCCGTCGCGGCGCAGACGATCAACGGCGGGGCGATCAAGAAGCAGACGATCGGAGGCGGCAAGCTGAAGCGCAAGACTCTGACCGGCTTCCAGATCAACACCAACAAGCTCGGCGTCGTGCCGAAGGCAAGGGACGCCACCAACACCTACTGGGTCGTGGTCAACAACCCGGGCGGGGCGGGCAACGCCACCCTGGCGCGCGCCAGCGACGCCGGCATCAGCGCGACCGAGGGCGGCGGCGCGGTGACGATCGCCTTCCCGTTCAACGTCACGGGCTGCGCCAACGTGGCCGGGCGCAACAACGCCGGCACCACCGTGCCCGGCGCCGGCTACGCGCAGACCAACACCTCGGCCGCCAACCCCAACGCGGTCGAAGTCCGTACCCGCGATGAGAAAGGCGCCGACGCGGATGCCGACTTCCACCTGACCCTGATCTGCCCATAGGACGGGCGGCCAGGCGCCCGGCCCCTCCTGCCACCAGGGGAGGGGCCGGGCCGTCGCGGTAAGGTGCCCCCTCGATGAGCGACGCTCCGCACGGATTCAAAGAGGGAGACAAGGTCTGGGTCGAGGACGGGGACGGCCGCCACCATCCCGGCATCTTCGTCGGCGACAACGAGAGCGCCGGCTGGTTCGGCGGCGGCCCCAGCGCCTACGTCGTCCACCCCGAGGCCAAATCGGCCGAGGTCGTCTCGATCTTCCGCATCACCCCGCGGGACGAGTAACGCTTTAGAACGCTGCAGCGTGGATTTACCCCACTCCGCTGTGGTCGATGCGCGCAACGGCCATCTCCACGCGATCGCGCTTGAAGGGCACGCCCTCGGCGACCAGGTGGCGCTTCTGCCGGGCGCCCTTGGCCAGTGAGCCGTCGGCGCGGACCACGCGCCACCAGGGCAGGTCGGGGTCGTCGCACTCGAAGAGGACGGCGCCGGCGTAGCGGGGCGAGCCGGGCGAGACGTCGCCGTAGGTGCTGACGAAGCCTTCCGGGATCGCGCGCACGCGCTCCAGCACTTCGAAGGCCTGACTTTGTGTTTTTTCCGCCACCTGGACGGCTAAAGGCGAAGTCAGCCGCTGGGAGCGGCCGGGCCGAAGGCGTCGATGATGCGGTTCTGGTACTCGCTCAGCTCCTCGGGCGAGATGAAGTAGGTCGGCGGGGTGAGGAAGAGGCCGTCGGCGCGCTCGGCCGTCGCCTCGACCCGGGCGCGGACCTTGTCGAGCGGACCGGCGGCGCAGTAGGTGTCGACCATCTCGTCGCTGATCGCGGCGGGGACGGCGGCCAGGTCGCCGCCGCGGAAGGCCTCGCCGGCGGCGACCGCGTTGTCGGCGAAGCCATGCAGCTCCCAGAGCGGCATGTAGGTCTTGACCGTGGCGTAGAAGGAGATCGTGCGGCGGGCCATCTCGATCGCTTTCGCCTCGTCGTCGTCGATCGCGCAGCAGACCGTCGGCAGGTAGTCGAAGTCCTTGCGCTCGCGGCCGGAGCGGCCGAGCCCCTCCTCGAAGGAGGAGACGACGACCTCGTCGATCCAGCGCAGGCTCTGGATCGGGTGGCCGATCAGCCCGTCGGCGACGTCGCCGGCCATGCGGCACATCCCTTTCTGGATCCCCGCGGTGTAGATCGGCACCGACTCGCGCGCCGCCGGGTGCGGCCGGATCCAGCCCTTGATGTCGATGTCGTAGTACTCGCCCTCGAAGCGGATCGGTTCGCCCTTGCCAGCCTGCTGCATGATCAGCCGCGTCGCCTCGATCGACTCGCGCAGATGCGGCGCCGGCCGGCCGTACTCGGCGTTGTGCCAGGTTTCGTTGAGCCGTTTGACGCCGGAGCCGAGACCGAGCCGGAAGCGCCCGCCCGACATCTCGTCGACGTCGAGGGCGCTGACGGCGAGGATGAAGGGGCTGCGGGTGAAGGCCCAGGCGATCCCGGTGGCGACGTCGATCTTCTCGGTCCTCCCCGCCAGGTAGGCCGCCTGGGTGACCGAGGAGCGGAACAGCTCCGGCGCCCAGACGCACTCGACGCCGGCGGCCTCGGCGCGCTTCGCCTCGGCCTCGAGGTCGGCGACGGTGGTGCCAATCGCGGCGACCGAGATCCGCTGCAGGGCGCCGGCGCTCACGCCGGAACCGGCGCCGGCGCCTCGGAGAGGACCGCGTCGGCGACGCGGTCCCGGTGCCACTTGGCGTCTCCGAAGGTCGCGGCGTTGGCCTTGCCGCGCTTGAGGAAGAAGTGGAGGTCGTGCTCCCAGGTGAAGCCGATGCCGCCGTGGACCTGGATCGAGGCGTCGGGAACGCGCCAGCCGGCGTCGGAGGCGTAGGCCTTGGCCATCGAGGCTGCGAGCGGCAGCGACTCCGGCTCGGCGTCGGCGGCCCAGGCGGCGCCGTAGACGGCGGAGCGCGAGTTCTCGGTCTCGAGCAGCATCTGGGCGCAGCGGTGGGAGACCGCCTGGTAGGAGCCGATCGGGCGGCCGAACTGCTTGCGGTCTTTGGCGTACTCGACCGCCATGTCCAGTGTCCGCTGGGCGATCCCGGTCGACTCGGCGGCGAGCGCCACGCAGGCGCGCCAGAGGATCGGCAGGTACTCGGCCTGGCCGCCGCCCAGCGTCGCCTCAGGCCCGACCCTGACGCCGTCGAGGCGCACCGAGTGCAGGCGGCGGGTGGGATCGATCGAGGCTTCCGGCGTCACGCTGACACCGTCGGCGTCGGCGGCGACGACGTGACGGCGGCCGTCGGCAGTGGCGACGAGCAGGAAGTCGGCGCTCCCCGCGTCCATCACCAGCACCTTCTCGCCGTCGAGGACGACGCCGTCGCCGTCCTCCCTGGCCTCCAGCGTGAACTCGCCGATCGCGGCCGGCGAGCCGGCGTCGAAGAGGGCGAGGGTGCCGCGCGCCGCGCCGGTGGCCAATGGCCGCAGCCAGCGCTCGCGCTGCTCGTCACTGCCATTCAGCGCCAGCGCCAGGCCGGCAACCGTGCTCGAAAGCAAGGGCGTCGGCGCCAGCGCGTAACCGAGCTCCTCGAAGAGGACCGCGAGCTCGACGATGCCGAGCCCCTGGCCGCCCCACTGCTCGGGCAGCGCCAGGCCGGGCCAGCCGAGCTCGGCCATCTCATCCCAGTCGGACTGCTCGAATCCGTGCTCGCTCTCGGCAAGCTCGCGGATCCGGGCCGACTTGTAGCGGGCAGCGAGGAAGTCGCGCGCCGTCGCCTTGATCGCCTGCTGCTCGTCTGTGAGATCGAAATACATAAGCGACAGCCTTAGCTCAGCGCATCTTCGGCAGGCCGAGCACGCGCTCGGCGATGATGTTCTTGAGGATGTCTGTGGTGCCGCCCTCGATCGAGTTGGCTCGCGAGCGCAGGAAGCGGTACTGCCAGGCGCCGTTCTCGACGGCGCTGCCGGCGCCGCGGTCGAGCGGCGCGTAGGGCCCCTCGATCTCGAGCGCCAGCTCTCCTATCCGCTGGTTGATGTCGGCCCACTGCCACTTGCCCAGCGAGCCCTCCGGGCCGGGGATGCCCGACTGCATCGTTTTGGTCAGGCCGCGATAGGCGTTGAGTCGCATCGTCTCGGCCTCGATGTGGAGCTGGGCGATGCGCTGGCGGTAGACCGGATCCTCGGCCGCCGTGCCGCCGTTGACGCGGGTCTCCGCGGCGAGCTCGCCGAGCCGTTTGAGGTTGTTGGCGACCTGCGCGATCGCGCCGAAGGCGAGCCCTGCGCGCTCGTTCATCAGCGTCGTGATCGCCACCGTCCAGCCCTGGCCGACCTCGCCGATCACGTTCTCGTCGGGGATCCGCGCCTCGTTGATGAAGACCTCGTTGAACTCGCCCTCGCCGGTGATCTGCACCAGCGGCTTCGCTTCCACCCCCTCCTGCTCCATGTCCATCAGGAAGTAGGTGAGGCCCTGGTGCTTGGGAGCGTCCGGGTCGGTGCGGGCGACGAGCATGCACCACTTGGCGTACTGGGCGAAGGTCGTCCAGACCTTCTGCCCGGTGACGACCCACTCGTCGCCGTCCTTGACCGCGCGCGTTTTAAGCGAGGCGAGGTCGGAGCCCGACTCCGGCTCGGAGAAGCCCTGGCACCAGATCTCCTCGGCGGTGAGGATCGGCTCCAGGTAGCGCTGCTTCTGGGCGTCGGTGCCGTGCGCGATCACCACCGGCCCGCCCATCGCCAGGCCGAGCACGTTGGCCGGGCTGGGCGCCTCCAGGCGCGAGGCCTCACCGACGAAGATCGCCTGCTCGATCATCGTCGCGCCGCGGCCGCCGTACTCCTTCGGCCAGGAGATCCCGGCCCAGCCGGCATCGTGCATCTTGCGCTGCCACTCGCTGCGGAAGGCCATCACCTCCTCGAGACCGGCCTCCGGCTCGGGCCCCGGGTGGTTCTCTTCGATCCAGGCACGTACCTCTTCGCGGAACTCCTGCTCGGATGGCGAGAGACTGAGGTCCATCGGCCGGGAGACTACTGGCTAGCTGGCCAGGGAGCTCGGTCAGACCCTCTGGATCAGGGTTCCCGTGCCGAGGCCGCCGCCGCAGCACATCGTCACCAGCCCCAGCTCCCTGTCGGAGCGCTCCAGCTCGTGCAGCAGGGTGGTGATCAGGCGGGCGCCGCTGGAGCCGAGCGGGTGGCCGAGGGCGATCGCGCCGCCGTTGACGTTGACCCGGTCCATGTCGGGGTCGAGCTCGCGGCGCCAGGCGGCGACAACGGAGGCGAAGGCCTCGTTGACCTCGACCAGGTCGATGTCGTCCATCTGCATCGCGTTGCGCTCGAGCAATTTCTTCGTCGCCGGGATCGGGCCGGTGAGCATGATCACCGGGTCGACGCCGACCGTGGTCTGGTCGTAGATCCGGGCCCGCGGCGCGAGGCCGAGCGCCTCGGCCTTCTCACGGGTCATCAAGAGCAGCGCGGCGGCGCCGTCGGAGACCTGCGAGGAGTTCCCGGCGGTGACCTTGCCGTCCTCCTTGAAGGCCGGCCTCAGCTGCGAGAGCTTCTCGATCGAGGTGTCGGGACGGATGCCCTGGTCGGTGGCGTAGACGTCGCCGTTGACCGAGAACGGCACGATCTCGCGCTCGAAGCGGCCCTCCTCGGTCGCCTTGGCGGCGAGCTGGTGCGAGCGCAGCCCAATCTCGTCGAGCTCGGAGCGGGGGATCTCCCACTGGTCGGCGATCATCTCGGCCGAGATCCCCTGCGGGACGAGGTTGTAGCGCTCCAGCAGCTGAGGCGAGAAGGCGAAGCCATGCTCCTGCATCACCGAGGCTGAGTCGGCGAAGGAGATGTGGCCCATGTGCTCGACGCCGCCGGCGACCATCACGTCGTGGACGCCGGAGGCGACCAGCGCCGCGGCGTAGTTGACCGCCTGCTGGCCGGAGCCGCACTGGCGGTCGACGGTGGCGGCGGGGGTCTCGATCGGCAGCCCGGCCTCGAGCCAGGCGTTGCGGGCGATGTTGATCCCCTGCTCGCCGAACTGCTGCACGCAGCCGGAGACGACGTCCTCGACCTCGGCCGGGTCGATGCCGGCGCGCTCGATCACCTCGGAGTAGGCCCTGGCGAGCAGGTTGGAGGCGTGGACGTCCTTGTAGTAGCCCTTCTCCTCGTGGCCGCGCCCGATCGGCGTCCGCACCGCCTCGACGATCACGACCTCGCGGCCGCTGAGCTTCCCGCTTCCGTTCTCCGCCATCGAAGCCCTTCGTTCAATTGACTGGCCGGTCAACCAAGGGTACCTGGGAGCCAAAGCCGGGCAGGCCGGACGACCCTCGATCACTTGGGCTTGATAGGAACCCGCCCATGAACGCGAGCAAGGGGTACGAGAGTCCGGGAATCGCAGGCAGCGGCGCTATCGCCACTGGCCTGGCCGCCGTTTCCACCACCACCGCCGACACGATCCTGCTGGCGCGGAGCGAGGCCTCGGCCTGGCGCGCGGAGGAGAAGATCGTCGCCGCCTGCGCCAAGATCGAGGGCGCCGAGCCTTCGCGGCTGCGAGTCACGACCGACCCCACCGACCTCGCCGATTGCGACATCGTCGTCGAGGCGATCGTCGAGGAGGTGGCGCCGAAGGGCGAGCTGATCAAGACCGTCGCCGCCGCCTGCCCAGACGCCGACCTCGCCACCACCACTTCTTCGCTGAGCATCGCCGCGATCGCCGAGGCGGCCGGGGCCCACAAGCTGTTCGCCCTGCACGTCTTCAATCCGGTGCCGCGGATGAAGTTGATCGAGGTCTGCTTCCCCGACGGCGCCGCCGGCGCCCGCGAGAAGGCCCTCGCCTGGTGCGCGGCACTGGGCAAGACCGCGGTCGAGGTCCCCGACCAGGCCGGGTTCGTCGTCAACCGCCTGCTCTTCCCCTACCTCTTCGAAGCCGTGCGGCTGATGGAGCGGACCGGCATGGAGGCGGGCGAGATCGACACCTGCATGAAGCTCGGCGCCGGCCACCCGATGGGTCCGCTGGCGCTGCTCGACTTCGTCGGACTCGACGTCTCGCAGGCGATCGGCGACGCGCTCTACGCCGAGAACGGCGAGGACGCCAGCAAGCCGCCAGGGCTGATGGTCGAGATGGTCGGCGAGGGGAAGCTAGGCCGCAAGTCCGGCGCCGGCTTCTATAGCTACGACTGACCGGCGCATATCGGCGTCCTCGGTCGCTCGCGTGCAGAGCACGCCACGCTCCCTGCGTCCTTGATCTGCTTGGTCAGTCGCAGCTATCGCTTGCCGGCGATATCCCAGATCACGTCCGCAGCCGAGATCCCTTGGCGGCGGGCGGTGATCTCGATCTCCTCCCAGGGCAGCTCGGCGTCCGGCAGGTCGTCCCAGCGAGCGAGATCGAGGGCCTCGAGCGCTCCCTTCAACGACGGGCCGAGGTGCTCCTCGGCGCGGAGCAGCGACCTCAGGACCTCGAGTTGCTTATCGCTCAGGCGCACAACCCACATGCGGCACCTCCAGGGTTCGGCGGGACGCGGGTTGCCCAGAAAAGCTAGGACGCGGAGCGGACGGAATCGCCCGTGCCGGCGCCGCTGATCCGGACCGCCTCGATCCGGTTCTCGCGCACCGACTCGACCCGGATCGTGTAGCCGTTGGCGACGATCGTGTCGCCGCGCTTCGGCAGGCGGCCGAGCTCGCCGAAGACGTAGCCGCCGACCGAGTTGTAGGCATCGGTGTCGACCGGCAGCTCGATCCCGGCGTCGGAGAGGTCGCCGAGCGAGACGTGACCGCGTACGAACCACTCGCCGCTGGCGAGCTGGCGCAGAGCGGCGGCGCGGGGATCGGTCTCGTCCTCGATCTCCCCCACCACCTCCTCGAGGATGTCCTCGACGGTGACGATCCCGACCGTGCGCCCGTACTCGTCGGCGACGACCGCGATCGAGGTGCGCTGCGCCTGCAGGTCGTGGAGCAGGTCGTCGAGCGGGCGGGTCTCGGGCACGATCAGGGCGTCCCGCACCGCCGGGTCGATCCGGCCGTCCGGCCCGTCGCTCATGTAGAGACGGGCGAGGCTGTTGTTGTGGACGATCCCCTTGACCTTGTCGGGGTTCTCTTCCTCGACCACGACGAGGCGCGTGTGACCGGAGGTGACGCAGCGCCGCAGCGCGGTCTCAACCGTCTCCGAGGCATCGACGACGACGACCGCCGGGATCGGCGTCATCACCTCGCGCGCGACCTGCTCGTGCAGGTGGAAGACGCCGCCGAGCATCCCTGCCTCGCCGGGATCGAGGCGACCGCGCTGGGCGCCGCGCGCGATCATCAGCCGCAGCTCCTCGGGGGAGCCGACCTCCTCGTCCGCTTCGGGGTCGATCCGCAGCACGCGGGCGACGAAGAAGCGGGCGGGCGCGTTGGTGATCAGGATCAGCGGGTGGAAGAGGCGGCGGAAGAGGGCGAGTGGCCGGGCGATCCGCAGCAGCAACCGCTCGGAGCGGGCGATCCCGATCATCTTCGGCGCCTGCTCGCCGAAGATCACGTGCAGCAAGGTGATGACCGAGTAGGCGAAGGCGAAGGCGAGGATGTAGGAGGCCGCATCGCCGAGGAAGCCGTGCAGGAGGGGCTCGACCAGCTCGGCGATCGCCGGCTCGCCGAGGAAGCCGATCCCGATCGAGGCCAAGGTGATTCCCACCTGGGACGTGGCGACGAACTCGTCGACGTGGTCGAGCTGGCCGAGCGCGATGCGGGCGGCGCCGCTCCCCTCCTCCGCCATCTGCTCGATGCGGCTACGGCGCGAGCGCACGATCGCGAACTCGGCCGCGACGAAGAAGCCGTTGACGGCCACCAGGAGGAGGACGAGGGCGATCAGCAGAGCAGGCATCAGGGCTCGTGCGCGCTCACGTCAGGGCTGGGCCCTGCTGTGTCCCGGTACTTCGGGGGAGGTCGTCGTCTGCCATGCGACGTACGGAATATAGCTTTCCGCGCCGCCGTCACCCCCGCAGCGACGGCAGGTGCCATATTGGCGGCTATGCGCATCGCCAGCCTGGTCCCGTCTGCGACCGAGATGCTCTACGCCCTTGGTCTCGGCGAAAGCGTGGTCGCGGTCACCCACGAGTGCGACTACCCACCGGAGACCGGGACGGTTCCGCGCCTGACCCGATCGGTGTTGCCGTCCGGCCTCGACGCGGCGCAGATCGACCTGATGGTGAAGGCGACGGTGGCCGAGGGCCGCGCCCTCTACGAGCTCGACGAGGAGCGGCTCGCCCAGCTCGCCCCCGACCTGATCGTCACCCAGGCGGTCTGCGCCGTCTGCGCCGTCTCCTACGAGGACGTGCTGGAAGTGGCGGCGCGGCTGCCGAGCCGGCCCCGGGTCATCCAGCAGGACCCGAGCTCGCTGACCGAGATGCTCGAGGACGTGATCCGACTCGGGGAGGCGGCGGCGATCGAGGATGCAGCGCACGAGCTGCGCGGCGAGCTCGAAGGCCGGCTGGCGACCGTGCGCGGCGCCGTCGCCGGGGCGAGCCTGCCGCGGGTGATCGCCCTGGAGTGGCTCGACCCGCCCTACGTCGGCGGCCACTGGGTGCCGGAGATGATCTCGATCGCCGGTGGCGAGGACGTCGCCGGGCCGCCGGGCCTGAAGTCGCCGGAGGTCTCCTGGGGAGAGCTCTCCGGCCTGGGCCCCGACGTGGTCGTGGTCATGCCCTGCGGCTGGTATGTCGACGGCGCCCGCTCGCAGGCGCTGGAACACTGGTTCGAGATCGAGGCCCTCGGCGCCCAGCGCGTCTTCGCGGTCGACGCCGCCTCGACCTTCTCCCGCCCGGGGCCGCGCCTGGTCGACGGCGTCGAGCTGCTCGGCCACCTGATCCATCCCGACCTGGTGGATCCGCCGGGGAACATCGGTTTCGCCGAGGTGCGGTCGGCGGTTGGAGGGCATCCCGGTAGGGGTTCCACTTAACTTTTTCGGTGCAGCGTCTCCGGCCGTCCGAGGTTGGATCGCCGAAAAAGCACAAGACGTTCCACCCCTACCGGGATGCCCTCCTACGCGACGGTGATGGCTGCCGCAAAAGTGACGATGCCCAGCGCGATCATTGCCGCAAGCTCCGCTGGCAGGCGGTTGCGGCCGAGCATCCCCTGCTCGCCGGCGACGATGATCAGCGCACAGGCGCCGCCCGCGACCAGGCCGCCAAGGTGGCCGCCGAGGCTGATGTTGGGAACGGTGATGCTGATCACCAGGTTGAGCAGGATGATCATCCCGATCGAGGAAGCGAAGGCGTCGAGGCCGCGGCGCCGGGCGATCACGAAGGTGGCGGCGAAGATGCCGAAGACGGCGCCGGAGGCGCCGAGGGTGAGCGCGTTGGGATCCAGCAGGAGAGCGCCGAGCGAACCGCCGAGCAGGGAGACGAAGTAGACGGCGAGGAAGCGCGGCGTGCCGATCGCGGGCTCGAGGATGCGGCCGAGGAAGTAGAGGGCGAACATGTTGAAGCCGATGTGAATGAGCCCGCCGTGCAGGAAGCCGCTGGTGAGGAGCCGGTACCACTCGCCTTCCGCCACCCAGGGCCCGAAGAGGCCGAAGTCGAACGGCAGACGGTCGGTGGTGCTGATCGAGAACCCGCCCGAGCCGGTGGCGATCTCGGCCACGAAGGCGGCGACGTTGAGCGCGATCAGGACGAAGGTCGCCGGAGCGGCTGACCCCAGCGAGGCCTCCCCCACACCGCGCGTCACCTTGGTGCGCTGCTGGGAGCACTCGGGGCAGCGCATCCCGACCGGGGTCGGCGTCATGCACTCCGGGCAGATCGGCCGCCCACAGGAGGAGCAGGAGACGCCCGTCTCGCGGTCGGGGTGCCTGTAACAGGTCTCGGCCAAGGGACCGGGAGCCTACGGCCTAGGACCGCCAGCGCGCCCCTAGTGTGTGGCTATCCAGATGCCGCGCCGGAACGTCGAGCTGAAGGCCAGGGATGCCGACCCGGAGCGGTCGGCGGCCGTCTGCCGGGAGCTCGGCGCGGAGGAGAGCGGCGTGCTGGTCCAGCGGGACACCTATTTCCGCGTACCTCGAGGTCGCCTCAAGCTACGGGAGGAGGTGGGCGCGGAGGCGCATCTCGTCTCCTACCTGCGCCCAGACCGCCTTGGTCCGCGCGAGAGCCGCTACCGGCTCGTGCCGGTGGAACAGCCGGACGGGCTGAAGGCGGCGCTCTCGGACTCGCTCGGAGTCGTCGCGGTGGTCGCCAAGAGCCGACGGCTCTTCCTCTGGGAGAACGTGCGCATCCATCTCGACCGGGTCGACGGCCTGGGCGACTTCATCGAGCTGGAGGCGGCGGCGCCCCCCGATTCGGACCTCTCGCGAGAGGAGGGGCAAGTGCGAGATCTGCGCACTCGGCTTGGCATGGATGGCGACCTGATCGGCGTCAGCTACTGCGACCTCGTGCTGGGCTCGGCGCCCAGCCGCTCCAGCTCCTGACCGTCGAGGCGCAAGGTCAGCCACTCCCCCAGCCGCGTCGCGCCGAGCTCGTCGTAGAAGCGCAGCGCCGGCTCGTTCCAGTCGAGCGCCGACCACTCGAGCCGGGCGCAGCCGCGCTCCAGGGCGCTCGCCGCGATCCTCGCCAGCAGCTCCCGGCCGACGCCGCGGCGACGCTGCTCGGGCCGGACGAAGAGGTCCTCGACCCAGATCCCCGGGCGGCACTCGAAGGTCGAGTAGGTGGCGAAGAAGATCGCGTAGCCGACCGCCTCCTCGTCGACCTCGGCGATCAGCGCCTCGGCGCCGCCGCGATCGAACAGCGTCTCCGCCAGCACCTCCGCGTCGCCCGTGACCTCATCGGCGAGCTTCTCGTACTCCGCCAGCTCCCGGATCAGCCCGAAGAGCAGCTCCGCGTCCTCTCTCGTCGCCGGCCGGATCCTCATCCCGGGGCAGCCTAGACTGGCGCCGCCATGCCCTACCCGAAGATCGAGCTGCACGTCCACCTCGAGGGCACCGTTCGCCCGGCGACCCTGCTCGAGATCGCCCGCCGCAACGAGGTGGCGCTGCCGGCGGACACGGTCGAGGGGCTGGCCGAGCTCTACCGCTTCCGCGACTTCAACCACTTCATCTCGGTCTGGGTGATGACCACCGGCGCGCTGCGCACGGCCGAGGACTTCCGCCAGGTCGTCGTCGACTACGCCGAGGAGGCCGCCGGCCATGGCGCCGTCTACGTCGAGGGCATCTTCAGCCCCGCCGAACCGGCCGCCCGCGGCGTCCCCTGGGAGGAGGTCTTCGAGGGCTACTGCGACGGCGCCCAGGTGGCCCGCGAGCTGCACGGGGTCGAGGTCCGCCTCACGCCCGACATCCCACGCGGCTTCCCCATGGAGGGAATGGCCGAGGACACCGCTCGCTACGCGGTCGAGTACCGCGAGCGGGGGGTGGTCGGCCTCGGCCTCGGCGGGCTCGAGGCCCAGTTCCCGCCCGAGCCCTACGCGGGCGCCTTCGCCCTCGCCCGCGAAGGCGGGATCGCCTCCGTCCCCCACGCCGGCGAGGTCGCTGGCATCGCCTCGATCCAGGGCGCCCTCGAGGCCCTGGGCGCCGACCGCATTCGCCACGGCATCCGCGCCGTCGACGACCCCGGCATGGTCCGCGAGCTGGCCGGGCGCGGCACGGTGCTCGACGTCTGCCCGATCTCGAACCTGCGCACCGGCGCGGTGCAGGCGCTTGCCGACCACCCGCTGCCGGAGCTGGTCAGGGCGGGAGTCCTCTGCTCGCTATCGACCGACGACCCGGCGATGTTCGGAACCGACCTGGGAAAGGAGTACGAGGCGGCCGCGAGCCTCGGCCTCTCGCCGCGCGACTTCTACGAGGCTGGAGTGGCCGGGGCGCTCTGCGACGAGGAGACGCGGGAGGCGCTGCGCCGTCGCGGTGCGGAGTACGAGTGGCCGCAGGCCGCGGCCTCCTGACAAACGAGACCGGGCCCTCGCGGGCCCGGTCGTTGACTGAAACCCCCGCCCAGCTCAGGTGCCGTGCGGATGCGGCGTGTGACCGCCGATGTGGAGGCTCTCCAGCAGCCTCGGTATGTAGAGGAGGCCGCAGACCCCGACCACGACGTAGACGATGTCGGTGAGCGTGCCGCTTCCGAAGACCTCGGAGACCACGTTCGTGTCGAACAGCCCGACCATGCCCCAGTTGAGCGCGCCGAGCACCATGACCAGCAGGGCGACCGGCTCCAACCGTCTGATCATCTCCATCTCTTCCTCCTAGGGAGATAATGCGGATAGTTACGACCCCTATACACCGGCGGCGGTCTTGCGGTTACCCCTGCGGCCGGTAGCTTGGCGGGGTGCAAGGGGACGCCCGGTGAGAGCTCTCATACAGCGGGTCAGCCAAGCCGCCGTCGACGTCGAGGGCGAGCGGGTGGCGCAGATCGGGCCCGGCCTGCTGGTCCTGCTCGGCGTGCGCCGCGGCGACACCGAGGCCGACGCCGACCGGCTCGCCGGCAAGGTGCGCGCGCTGCGGGTCTTCGACGACGCCAAGGGCCGGATGAACGAGCCTCTCGGCGAACGCGAGGTGCTCTGCGTCAGCCAGTTCACCCTCTACGGCGATGCGCGCAAGGGCAACCGGCCCAGCTACGTGGAAGCGGCGCCGGGCGAGGAGGCGGAGCCGCTCTACGACCGCTTCTGCGAGCAGCTCGGGGCGGCCAAGGGCGTGTTCGGGGCGTGCATGGGCGTCGCCCTGGTCAACGACGGGCCGGTCACCCTGCTGCTCGAGTCGTGATTCGCGAGGCCCGACCGGATGACGCAGAGGCGGTAGCAGCGCTCTGGACCGAGGCTTACGTGACGCTGGGCGGCGGCGGGCGGCTCGAGCCCTACGAGGAGGCGAACTTCCACGAGACCGCCAGACGGGGCGAGGTCTTCATCGCCGAGCGCGGCGGTGCAGTGGCCGGCGTCGTCGCCCTTCTCCCACCTTTGGCAAACGCCGCTCGATGCATTGAACACACCAGGGGGTGTCGAATCGATCGAGCGGCACGAGCTGTCGCGCGCGCGGAGGAGGCGGAGTTGGCGCGGCTCGCCGTCGCGACGAGCGCGCGCGGAGCCGGGACCGGCAGGGCGCTGACCGAGCTCTGCGCGGAGCGGGCGCGGGCCGCGGGCTGGCGGGCGATCGCGCTCTGGAGCCGCCCCTACCAGCACGAGGCGCACCGCCTCTACGAGTCGGTCGGCTACGAACGGGCGCCGGAGCGCGACTCCGTCGACGAGACCGGCTTCGAGCGCCTCGTCTTCTGCTCGCCCTCGACGATCGGCGCTTGACTTTCCGATAGTGACGTTATACAAATAACGTCACTATCGCTTCACCGGGAAACAGAGCTACCGCCCCCCGTCTCAGCCGGGCCGAAGCCAAGGAGGAGACCCGGCGCCGCCTGCTGGAAGCGGCGGAGGCGGTGCTCCGCCGCGAGGGCTATCACCGCGCCTCGCTGGACCGGATAGCGGCCGAGGCCGGCTTCACCACCGGCGCCGTCTACTCGACCTTCGACTCCAAGGCCGACGTGATGCTGTCGCTGCTCGCGGCGCGGGCCGAGCGCAGGCGGGCGACCTGGACCGAGGTTCTCGACGGCGCGTCGACCGTGGAGGAGTTCGTCTCCGAGGTTGCGAGGCGCAACGCTCGAGAGGTCGCCGCCGACCGCGACTGGCTGGCCACTGTGAGCGAGTTCATGATCGTGATCGGCCGCGACGAGGAGTTGCGGGCTCGCTACGCCGACCAGCACGAGGCGGACCTGGCGGCTTTCACCGCCTCGATTCGCACCTGGACGCAGCGCTACGGAGAGCGGCTGGCGATCTCGCCGCGACAGCTGGCGACGGTCGTGACCGCTCTCCACCGTGGGCTGGTGCTGGAGGGGCTGGTGGCTCCGGTCGAAGTCTCGGAGGAGCTGATTGTGGAGGCGAACCTGATCCTGCTTCGTGGCGCGCGCGCGAGCGCGGAAGGGGAGGCCGAAGGATGATCTCGCGGCTGCGACGAGTATCGGAGGTGGGTCGTGCTCTTCGCGCCGCGCGCAATCTCGAATCCCATGATGAGTGGAGCGTCGAGCGATTCCGCGCCAGTCAGCGGCGGCGCCTGCTGGCGATCGTCCGGCATGCGGCCTCCCACTCTGCGTACTACCGGGAGCGGTTCGCGGGCACCGAGCTGAGCGACGACCTCGATCTGGCCGCGCTGCCGAGGCTCGACAAGGCGACGATGCTCGAGCAGTTCGACGAGCTGGTCACCGACCGGCGCCTCACCCTGGCGGGTGTCGAGCGACACCTGACCGCGATAGAGGGCGCCAATCCGGACGCCGATCCGATGCTCCTCGGCGAGTACCGCGCGATGGCCAGCGGCGGCACGAGCGGTCGCCGGGGCGTATTCGTCTACAGCCGGGCGGACTGGACCGAGACCCTGGCGGGCCTCGCCCTTTGCTGGAGCGCCTACTTCGGCTTCGCTCCGCGACTGCCGCGCCGCCGCTTCGCGACGATCAGCGCGGACCACCCTCTTCACATGACCGGCCGGTGGAGCCGGAGCACCGACGTGGGGCTCCATCGCTACCTGCGACTCGACGCCCGCGCTCCGCTCGGCGATCTCGTCGAGGCGCTCAACGCCTTCAAGCCCCAGGGCCTCAACGCCTATCCCTCCATCGCCGCGCTTCTGGCCGAGCGCCAGCTCGCCGGGGAGCTGCGGATCGCGCCGGAGGTAATCGGGACGAGCGGGGAGGTGCTGACCGCTGAGATGAAGGAACAGATCTTCGCCGCCTGCGGCCGGAGGCCGTTCAACGCCTATGGCGCCACCGAGGCCGGGTACATCGCCGTCGAATGCGACCGCCACGCCGGCATGCACGTGCTCGAGGATCAGATCCTGCTCGAGGTCGTCGACGACGAGTACCGGCCCATCCCCCCTGGCGAGCCGGGCAGCCGCCTCCTGCTCACCAACCTCTTCAACCGCACCCAGCCGCTGATCCGCTACGAGCTGAACGACCTGGTCACGGTCTCATCCGAGCCCTGTCCCTGCGGTCGTCCCTCCGCCTGCTGGAGACGGTCGAGGGCCGCAGCGACGACGTGCTCGAGCTGTCGGCTCTCGAGGGGGGCGCAGTCAAGGTCCACCCGTTGACGCTGCGCGGCCCGCTGGCCGGGGTCGGCTCGCTGTCGCAGTACCGGATCGTCTTCGGGGCCGGCGAGCTGCGCGTCGAGGCGGTTCTCCGCGGTGCAAACGGGCAGCAGGTGCGCGGTGAGATCGAGGCGAGACTCGAAGCGGCGCTCGCCGAGCAAGGCGTGCAGGCGCCGCCGATCCTGGTCGAGAGCGTCGCGGAGATCCCACGACATCCGCGCTCCGGCAAGCACAAGGCGATCGAAGTCCAGGGCGCGTAGACAGGCTGGCGCTAAGGTCTCCCTGTCCAGGTGGGACTGGCCAACCGAGGAGGAGAGATGTACGACTACGTGATCGTCGGAGCAGGCTCTGCTGGATGCGTGCTCGCGGCGCGGCTGTCCGAGGACCCCGACGTCAGCGTCCTGTTGCTCGAGGCCGGCGGCCCGGACACGAAGGAGAACATCCACGTCCCGCTCGGCTACCTGAAGCTGCAACGCACCGACGTCGACTGGGACTACGTCTCGGCCCCTGAGCCGAACTGCGGCGGGCGCCGGATCGCCCTGCCCCGCGGCAAGGTGCTGGGAGGCTCCTCCTCGATCAACGCGATGATCTACATCCGCGGCAACCGCCGCGACTACGACGAGTGGGGACAGCCCGGCTGGGCCTGGGACGACCTCTTCCCCTACTTCCTCAAGTCCGAGGACAACCAGCGCGGCGCCTCCGAGTGGCACGCCGTCGGCGGACCGCTGCCCGTGTCCGACCAGCGCTCGGGCATCGCCACCTCCCGCGCCTGGGTCGATGCCGGGGCCGAAGCGGGGCTTGCCCGCAACGAGGACTTCAACGGCGCCGCGCAGGACGGGGTCGGCATGTACCAGCTGACCCAGCGGGGCGGCCTGCGCGCCAGCGCCGCCGTCGCCTTCCTGCACCCGGTAATGGAGCGCCCGAACCTGACCGTGCAGCCGTACATGCACGTCAACCGCGTGCTCTTCGAGGGCAAGCGCGCGGCCGGGGTCGAGGCGACGCACCTCGGCCAGCCCCAGGAGCTGCGCGCCGAGCGCGAGGTCCTGATCTGCGGCGGCGCCTTCAACTCGCCGCAGCTGCTGATGCTCTCCGGGGTCGGTCCCGCCGAGCACCTGGCGATGCGCGAAATCGAGCCGCTGCTCGACCAACCCGCGGTCGGCGAGAACCTCAGCGACCACGCCTGCACCTACGGCGTCTGGACGGCGAGCGAGCCGGAGAGCCTGCTGCGAGCGCTGGAGCCCGAGGCGCTGAAGGAGTTCGAAGCCACCCAGACCGGCCCGTTCGCCTCCAACTTCGCCGAGGCCGGCGGGTTCGCGACGGTGGAGCCTGGCGCCGAGGCCCCCGACGTGCAGTTCCACACCGTGCCGCTGCAGATCGTCGACGAGGGGATGAGCGACCCCGAGGCGCACGGCACCGTGGTCCTCGCCTGCCTGCTGACCCCGGATAGCCGCGGCTCGGTGCGCCTGGCGTCCAACGACCCGACCGCGAAGCCGATCGTCCGCAACGAGTTCTACAGCGGAGAGAGCGACATGCCGCGCATGGCCGCGGCCATGCGGCTGACCGAGGAGATCTGCGCCCAGCCGGC
>Ga0268259_10000151_pt1 | contig 35313 bp, 32 predicted proteins | sample AgamicAsMarz_FD_200246 | JGI IMG/M metagenome (GOLD analysis project Ga0268259, IMG submission 200246) | Agave microbial communities from Guanajuato, Mexico - As.Ma.rz (v2) (version 3) | ecosystem: Host-associated > Plants > Phyllosphere > Phylloplane/Leaf | place: Guanajuato, Mexico... | reverse complement strand
AGGTCAATGACCATCTGCCGGAAGATATCGTCGACTCAGATCAGATCGAAGACATCATCCAGATGATTAACGACATGGGTATTCAGGTGGTTGAAGAAGCCCCGGATGCCGACGATCTGATGCTGAATGAAAACAGCTCCGATACTGACGAAGATGCCGCGGAAGCTGCCGCTCAGGTGTTATCCAGCGTTGAATCTGAAATCGGGCGCACCACTGACCCGGTTCGCATGTATATGCGTGAAATGGGTACCGTTGAACTGCTGACGCGCGAAGGCGAAATCGACATCGCCAAGCGTATTGAAGACGGTATCAACCAGGTTCAGTGTTCTGTAGCCGAATACCCTGAAGCGATCACTTATCTTCTGGATCAGTACGATAAAGTTGAAGCAGGTGAATCACGCCTCTCCGACCTGATTACAGGTTTCGTCGATCCTAACGCAGAAGAAGATCTGGCCCCGACGGCAACGCACGTGGGCTCCGAACTTTCTGAAGCCGATCGTAACGACGACGATGAAGAAGATGAAGAGGATGATGACAGCTCCGACGACGATAACTCTATCGACCCGGAACTGGCACGCGAGAAGTTTTCTGACCTGCGTAAGCAGTATGAAACCACCCGCGACGTGATTAAAAGCAAAGGTCGCAGTCATGCTGCTGCCGTTGCCGAAATCCAGAACCTTTCCGACGTCTTCAAGCAGTTCCGCCTGGTACCGAAGCAGTTCGATTACCTGGTAGGCAGCATGCGCACCATGATGGAACGTGTCCGTACCCAGGAACGTCTGATCATGAAGCTCTGTATTGAGCTGTGCAAAATGCCGAAGAAAAACTTCATCACGCTGTTTACCGGCAACGAAACCAACGAAAGCTGGTTCAAAGCCGCACTGGCAATGAACAAGCCGTGGTCTGAGAAGCTGCTGGAAGTGCAGGATGACGTAATGCGTTCCCTGCAGAAACTCGCACAGGTTGAAGAAGAGACCGGCCTGACTATTGAACAGGTTAAAGACATTAACCGTCGCATGTCGATCGGTGAAGCTAAGGCCCGTCGCGCCAAGAAAGAGATGGTGGAAGCGAACCTGCGTCTGGTTATTTCGATTGCCAAGAAATATACCAACCGCGGTCTGCAGTTCCTCGACCTGATTCAGGAAGGTAATATCGGCCTGATGAAAGCGGTAGATAAGTTTGAATATCGCCGTGGTTACAAGTTCTCGACCTATGCGACCTGGTGGATCCGTCAGGCTATCACCCGCTCTATCGCTGACCAGGCACGTACCATCCGTATTCCGGTGCATATGATTGAGACCATCAACAAGCTCAACCGTATTTCGCGCCAGATGCTGCAGGAGATGGGCCGCGAACCGACGCCGGAAGAGCTGGCTGAGCGTATGCTGATGCCGGAAGATAAAATCCGCAAAGTGCTGAAAATCGCTAAAGAGCCGATCTCGATGGAGACGCCGATTGGTGATGATGAAGATTCACATCTGGGCGATTTTATCGAAGACACCACGCTGGAGCTGCCGCTGGATTCTGCTACCTCAGAGAGCCTGCGTTCTGCCACCCACGATGTGCTGGCTGGCCTGACCGCGCGTGAAGCGAAAGTACTGCGCATGCGTTTCGGTATCGATATGAACACGGACCATACGCTGGAAGAAGTGGGCAAACAGTTTGACGTTACGCGTGAGCGTATTCGTCAGATTGAAGCGAAAGCCCTGCGTAAACTGCGCCATCCGAGCCGTTCGGAAGTGCTGCGTAGCTTCCTCGACGATTAAGTCCGACAAAAACCCCGGTTCGCCGGGGTTTTTTATGCCTGCCTGTTAGCGCCTCTCCCCTGCCCTGCGCAGGTTCAGTTGCTTTCCGGATGCAGTTCCAGCCAGAGCTGACGATACGACCCAACCATTTCGTCCAGTGATGCGCGATTCAGTCCGCTGGGATTGGGCAACACCCACACCTGCGTTTTCCCCATACAGATTGGCTGTTTCCCCCATTCGACTTTGCTCTGTTTAAAGGCGCGACGAAACGCATCTTTACCCAGAATCGCCAGCGCGGCGGGCTGGTAATTCAGCACTTTTTCCATCAGGCGTTTACCGCCGTCACGCAGCTCATCAGGCGCTAACTCATTCGCCTGCACCGTGGGGCGCTCAACCAGCATCGTGATGCCGCAGCCGGTTTCCGTCAGGCGCTGCTCCTCTTCGGGTTTCAGCTGTTGCCGGGTGAATCCCGCCAGATGGATGACCTTCCAGAAGCGATTACCGGGATGCGCAAAGTGGAACCCCTGATGGGCCGTTGACTGGCCTGGGTTGATGCCGCAGAACAGCACATCCAGACCGGAGCTAATGATGTCCCGGATAGCATGCTCACTCATGCCGCCACCTTCAGCGTACGTTGCTTCAGTGCAGCACGACTGCGTTGCAGCAGCAGGCTGGCCTGCTCCGCATCCGGGCAGGCTCGCGCCAGCGCCAGCCCGCCAATCAGCTCTGCCATCATGCTTGAAGCCAGCGCATCCGCATCCGTCCACCCCAGCTCACTCAGCAACTGCGTCAGACTGGCATGCATCGTACTGAAGCCCTGGGCGAAGATCTGCCGCGTCGGTTGGGGAAGATGCGCCACTTCGCTCACCAGCGCTGCCAGCGGACAGCCCTGCGCCGGTGCATTACGATGCGCCTCGGATAGATAGCTATCAATAAAGTCTGCCAGCTGCTGTGCTGGCTGAGTCAAGGACTGAGCGGGCTTAAAGGTATCGGCTTCAGCGAACATGTGCTTCAGCACCTCCTCAACCAGCTCCTCACGTGACGCAAAATGTGCATAAAAACCGCCATGCGTCAGCCCGACCCGCTTCATCAGCGCCGCTACACCGATTCCTTCGGTGCCGGTTTCGCGCATCACTCGCGCCGCCTCATCAAGGATACGCTGCCGCGTTTGTGCTTTGCTGCTCTGCTTCTCCATCTTATTTCCTTCGGTTTCTGCCCGGTAGCTTCTGGCTATTATAGTAATTATTACGGTCATCATATTCCAGCTTGACGACCGATATGATGATCGTCATATTCATAGCCATTATGACGATCATCATATGAGGAAGAAAAGATGTCAAAATCAGGCACAGCATTAATCACCGGCGCATCCAGCGGTATCGGCGCGACTTATGCAAAACGACTGGCAGCACGCGGTTATGATCTGATCCTGGTCGCCCGGGATCAGGCGCGACTCACCACCCTGGCGGATGCACTGGCACAACAGCATGCTATCCGGGTGACCGTCATGAAAGCTGACTTAACGGAGGAGCAGGACCTGAAGCGCGTGGAGTCGGAGCTGGCGAACAATGCAGAGATTACGCTGCTACTGAACAACGCGGGCATGAGCGTGGAAGGCGAGTTTCTGGAGGCAGACATCACACGCATCAACAGCATGCTGGCGTTAAATATTCTGGCCCCAACCCGACTGGCACAGGCAGCGGGCCGGGCATTCAAAGCACGCGGTCACGGCATCATTATCAATATCGCCTCGGTGCTATCGCTGATGCACGAGATGTTCAATGGCGCCTATAACGCCACTAAATCTTACGTGCTGACTCTGACGCGCGCCATGCAGCGAGAACTTGCAGAGAGCGGCGTGCAGGTACAGGCCGTATTACCCGGCGCAACCCGCACTGAAATTTTCGACCGTGCAGGTCAGTCGATCAACGAAATCCCGGCTGAGATGGTGATGGACGTGGATGAGATGGTAGATGCTGCGCTTGCCGGTCTCGACAGCAAAGAGGCGGTAACTATCCCGCCGCTTGAGGATCTGCAGATGTGGCACGATTACGATCGGGCGCGTGGTGTAATGGTTCCTCACCTTTCACGGGACAAATCGGCATCACGCTATCGTCAGAACTGAGTCAGCATTCACTCATCGCGGCTGAAGTGCGGTTTCCTTAACGGTACGGAGAAGCATTATCCGTGCCGTTTTGCGACTTCAGCCTCACGAGTTACCAGATTTGGTATAGAAATCAGCAGCTAAATCGCTGCTGCTTATTTCAGCAACCGGTGGCGGAGTGCTGGATTGCCCTGAAGAGATACTTTATAATCCCCGCTCCGCTGGCCCCTTAGCTCAGTGGTTAGAGCAGGCGACTCATAATCGCTTGGTCGCTGGTTCAAACCCAGCAGGGGCCACCAAATTTTAAGGACTTACGTTAACAGCGTAAGTCCTTTTTGTTTTCAGGATACGCCCGGGTATAGTCAGGTTACGCATCTGTAGTGCGTAAAAATAATTCTGGATTGGATGGACAGTGCAGTTTCATCCCTCATAAAAATCTATTTCTGATTGCTTCAAACATTCACTCTACAGGCGCTAAGCAATTTCCCCTCATTATCATAAAGTTATATTTTATATAGATAATTATGTATCCCCTCCAGAACATACAACCTATTTCATCTGATAGAAAACCTATTCACAAACTAATTAAAACTATATTAGTCGGTATAAAGTGATATAAACTTCGTTTACCACGAGCCGATACTGACCATACAACTCGCTGAAAGTCAGGCATTACCAGCCAATGACGACTTGTGCACTCACCTTGATTGATGATCATATTAGCCGAATCAAAATTGGCCCTGCCATTCAGAGATGTCTGATTTTGGTTCATCTGTTCAGTGATCTAAGGGTTGTAAGTAACGCAATTACGTAATCTTGTTTTTTGCTGCCAGCCAAAAAATCAAAAAATGCTTAATTCGTTATTTCAGCTGATATTTATAGCTTAACGAGTTTACGTGCCCCCAATAGAATCCTTATAATCATCTTAGTTTAAAGAATTAAAATGGACTAACTAAAAAGGAATATTGCCATGCCAATCCCTGCTTATCTCTGGTTAAAAGACGATGGCGGTGCGCTTATCAAAGGTAGCGTTGATATAAGTAATCGTGAAAATAGTATAGAAATCATCGGATTTTCACATGGCGTATCTTTGCCCGTCGATTTTCAGACAGGTAAAATCACTGGCACACGCACACATACACCCATAACGCTGGAAAAGGAATTTGACTCTTCGAGTCCTTACTTATATAAGGCCGTCACAACAGGCCAGACCCTAAAATCAGCTGAGCTTAAGTGGTATCAGATTAATGATGCTGGTCATGAGGTTGAGTATTTCAACATGTTCATGGAAGGAGTTAAAATTGTTGCAGTAAACCCAGGAATGCCAAATATTAAAATGTCAGGGATAGAGAAAATAAATCATATAGAATCTGTTTCAATTTTATACGATAAAATTACATGGAAATATTGTGACGGAAATGTACAACATTCCGACAGCTGGAATGAAAGATGACAAGACCGGACAAAATGCCCGGCTTTTCATTTCCATGGATTGACTGCGGTTGCATTCAAATCGACACGCGGCATTACAGGTGTTGAACCAGTATAATAGAGTGCAGCATTGGTAAAATTATATACTTTACCGGTGACGGTTATCATAACGTGATCGCCTATAGCTGTAACTTTTGCTGTATCAACATCCGCAGTAAGTACAGGTGCAGATCTTTGAATAACAGTCATCGGATTTTCGATTTTACCATTGAGATAATAGCGATAAACGTTACTATCAGTCGCACCCGCATTTTTGTATTTAGTGATGTAAAGCCACATATCCTCTGACAGTTGCCGTTTACTGATGATCTCGTCATCAGGCGGGCGAGAATCCAGATACCATACGGTTCCCACAATTACGAGTACTACTGCCAGAATAACCGTTGTTATTCTATGCAGATATTTAATAACCATGCTGATTGGCATAATCGATTCCCTGCTTTATCCAGAACTGGTCGCGTGGATCATCACCATAAGGTTCATCCTGATACCAGTTTCCCCACTCTTCTTGTGACGTCTTTGCTCTGTTTTGTGCAAATCCGCCACCTCTCAACAGAATATTTGCTGGAATACCAGCAGCCGTACCTGTTGCACCGTAATTGAAGTTTCCAAAATTTGCCCAAAGACGATTAAATTGTTTGTAATCCCATGGCCCATGATTGTGCACTTTCTGATAGAACCATAGATAGACTGGAGGAGTCGCCATGTTTCGTGGCAAGCCTATCCGACGAGCCTCCGCAATATTTCTGGCGAGCAGAGCAAAGCCTTCAGCAGGCATAAGTGGAATAACAGCCATGTTACCTTCCTGTCGTCCTGACTAAATGGGGCACCCTTAAACCATTGAAAAAATAGCAACCGTGTCATAACAAACAATTATTATTTGATCGAACCAACTTATATGTTCACCTGGCATTTGAAACACTTTGCTGTGACGTTAGCCTTGTTGAGCCTGATACTGCTAAAATATTTTAGTAATTCACTGGTAAATGTCATTAGTAAAACAGCCAATTTCTCTGCATTTTTGATATCAGCGATTGCTCTAAGCGGCGTTCGTTGAAATACCCTTCTTTAACCATCATACCCCCTACGCCTATCACCGCTACCGCCCTGAACAGCGCGAAAATGCCACGTTAGCGTACCCGACACTGCCCATATTTTCATTCAGGATGCCAACGACCTCCCACATAACGCTATGTAATGTCAGCTTATCAGCCAGTACTTCCAGACCGCCAATCAGCTTTACACTCCTCCACCACTTCAGCACTCTCAACAGGTGCCGAAGTGCCGTCTAAACCCTCTGATGCCGACAGAATCGCAAAGCCATTCCCCCAGCCCACAATTCCCTCCCGCACCCTGTTCTCCCGCGCAAACCCCATGCTATCTTGTGGTTTTGATTTTTTTAGTGGGCAAAACAGATGACAAAGTTGCGGGTAGGGATCGTGTTTGGCGGCAAATCGGCTGAGCATGAGGTGTCATTGCAGTCGGCCAAAAATATCCTTGAGGCGATCGACAAAACCAGGTTTGACGTGGTGCTGCTGGGCATCGACAAACAGGGACACTGGCGTCTTAACGATGCGTCAAACTTCTTACTGAATGCTGAGAATCCGGCGTTGATCGCGCTGAATCACGCTGCTGAAGATGTAGCGCTGGTGCCGGGTAACACGCAGCAGCAGATCATCACCCGCCACAACGCCCATCCGCTGTCGCAGATCGACGTTATCTTCCCGATTGTGCACGGTACGCTGGGTGAAGATGGTTCCCTGCAGGGCCTGCTGCGCATGGCCTCGTTACCTTTTGTCGGCTCTGACGTGCTGGGTTCTGCGGTCAGCATGGATAAGGATTTCACCAAACGTCTGTTACGCGATGCGGGTCTCAACGTCGCGCCATGGCTTAGCGTCACCCAGGCGCAGCGCGCCCACCTGGATGCAGAGGCAGTCATTGCCCGCTTTGGCCTGCCCCTGTTTATCAAACCTGCCAACCAGGGTTCATCAGTTGGCGTCAGCAAAGTGGATAGCATTGAAGAATTTGATGCTGCGCTGGCGCTGGCCTTCTCCTTTGACCGCAAAGTGCTGATTGAGCAGGGTATCAAAGGCCGGGAGATCGAGTGCGCGGTACTGGGCAACGATGCGCCTGAAGCCAGCTCGTGTGGCGAAGTGGTGGTCCATGACGCTTTCTACTCTTATGACACCAAATATATCTCTGAAAGTGGTGCGCAGACGGTGGTTCCGGCAGCCATTGCAGCGGAAACCAGCGATGCAATCCGTGATGTTGCTATCAAAGCCTTCTCCGCGCTGGAGTGCTTTGGCATGGCGCGCGTCGATGTGTTCCTGACCGATGACGGCGAGATTATCGTCAATGAAGTGAATACCCTGCCCGGCTTCACCAATATCAGCATGTATCCGAAACTGTGGCAGGCGGCCGGACTCAGTTATCAGGATTTGATCAGCCGTCTGATCGACCTGGCGATTGAACGCCACCAGCAGGCCAGCACTCTGAAAAGCAGCGTCAGCTGACCGAACCCGGTGACGTGGCGTTATGCCACGTCGCTGGTAATAGTGCGGTAGTTAACCGGCGAAGTCTGATTACGGCCATTGCGCTTCGACAGATAGAGATTTTTATCCGCCGCAGAGATTAGCCGGTTGATCACGCGGTGCCATTCCGTCGCCTCATCGGCACTGCCATGGGCCAGTCCCAGGCTGACGGTCACCGTAGCCGTGCTGCCCTGCAGCCAGAACTTCTCTTTCGCCATCTTCTGCCGTATTGCCTCCGCCAGAAAATAGAGCTTTTCCGCGTTCTGGTCGAACAGTACTACCACAAACTCCTCTCCGCCAAAGCGACAGATGCGCCCCGCTTTACCCACCACGCGCTGCATCCGGCGGGCGATCTCTTCCAGCACGCTGTCACCGGCATCGTGACCAAAATTGTCATTGATGGCTTTGAAGTAATCGACATCCAGCAGGATCACGCCCACTTTACGGTCCGGAAAAATCGGCTCCGCACGCAGGCTTTCATACAAACCGGAACGAGACAGCAGGCGGGTCAGGAAATCGTAATTTGCGCGCAGTGCCAGACGCTGATTAAGCTGGCGGATTGCATCCATACTTGCGGCCACGATCAGCGGACTGATGGCGATAGTTGCCACGCCCAGTCGCACAGAGGTCAGATGGCTGAGCGGCAACAGATTATCGTCGCCCTGAATGTTCATTACACCATGAGAGACCAGAATGATTTCGGTAATGCCGGTCAGCAGGATAACCAGGCTGGTCAGCGGCATCGGTAACACAATGGCGCACCAGACCAGCGCCGGAACCGGCAGCGTCAGGCTGCCCGCGCCGCCCATCATCGCGCCGATCATCAGCGAAACCATCACGGCGATGACCGGTGCCAGCTTACGTATCTGCAGAAACTGGCGGGGCGACAGCGACGACCAGTCGCGCGTCAGCAAAAAGGGCAGCAGCATCAGCCCGGTTGATAACTGCTCACTGAACCAGTCACCCCATGCCACCGCCAGTCCGGCATTAAAATCAGCCTGCTGTGCCAGCGCTCCCCAGCTGGCACAGGCCAGCGCGGCCAGCAGACAGGCAGGAAAAATACGCAGCACACTGGTAATACGCTCGCTGCCGGAGTCGTGCTGAAGATGCTTTACCAGCAGCGTGGCGGCCACCAGCAAAAACAGAAGATTCGCCAGGTTGAGGGTAAATGCAGAGAGCGCCCAGCCAGAAAATACGGTGTCGTTAAACACCATCGCGGCAAAGATGGCCAGGTAAGAGCGGGTCTGATGCAGAAAAGGATTACGGACGATAACGCCAGTGACAATCGCGTTGACCGGCCAGAACAGAGACAGCTCCTGCGGGAAACGCAGATGTCCGCCAATAAAGCAAAACAGTAACGTGACTAAGAACAGCGAAAATGCATTCTTCTTAGCGTTGTGCTCTTCAAACAGCTGTATGCGCATACATCCGGACCTTGTCGCAGAGAGGCTGGCTGTCCACGCCAGCCTGAACAGGCGCGTGGTGTCAGAATGATTAAATCCTGAATACCCTCAATGTCATCCGGCGATAAAACCTCATTTCACGGGCTGATTCAGGAAAGTTGTCCTGCAGAGGCTAAACCCATCAGATGACAGCAGAAATTGGGCACTTATTATGCCCCGCAAATAAAAAAATCGGATATCCGAGATATCCGATTTTTGCTTTTTAAACGACTTTGCCGTTGCGCTAAGCGCTATTTTACCGCAACCGGCCACTGACTCAGTCGAATGCCGCGTTTATCGGCGTTATCACCAAAATCTTTCAGCACCGCTTTAACGTCCGGATCGATATATTCCGCATTGTCGTTATCGACGATAACGACGCTGTTCTCCGGGATCTCATCCAGCAATCCCTGCAACTTTGGATTATGCATAAAGGTCAGGTTCTGCTGGAAGCGCAGCACGTAGTGGTCATCATAGCGGGTAAGCTGCAGCGCGTTGCGATGGCTCTTATAGATGCTGTAGAGGATTTGCGTGGCGATGCCGATGCCGATACCAACCAGCATACCCAGCGTGATAATACCGACGATGGTGGCCAGAAACGGCACGTACTGCTGTGCGCCCATCCGGAACTGCTCAACAAACAGTTTGGGTGTCGCCAGCTTATAACCTGTGTAGAGCAGCACGGCAGCCAGGCTGGCCAGCGGAATGGCATTCAGCATCTCACTGAACCACATGCCGCAAATCAGCAGCAGCACACCGTGAATGAAGATCGAGAGCTTCGTCTGCGCGCCCGCACTGACGTTGACCGAGCTGCGCACAATCACTGCCGTTATCGGCATTGCACCCAGAAAACCCGCCGCCAGATTACCGATACCCTGCGCGAACATCTCTTTGTTGGGCGACGGCGCAGGCGTCTGAGGGCGCAGTTTTTTCAGCGCCTCCTGACTCAGCAGCGTTTCCAGACTGGCAACCAGCGCCAGTGTCACCGCCACTATCCAGACCTGCGGATTCTGCCAGGCCATCCAGTCGGGCGTTTCCAGCTCAGCCACCAGCGCGGACACGCTGTCAAACGCGGGCAACGAAATGCGCGCCAGCCCCTGCGTCATTTCAGGAAAGAGCCGCCCTCCTGCTACCGTCGCCAGACAGCCGATCAGCACCGCAATCAGCGGGCCGGGGATCCAGGCGAGCGCTTTGATCCGTTTCACCGGCGCGGTCGTCCAGAGACATAAAATAGCCAGGCCGACACCCGCCACCAGGATTGAGGGCAGCGAGAAGGTCATCTGGCCGGTCACCAGTGACACCAGCTCTGCATCACCAGCGGCGCCCAGCGCCACCGGAATCTGCTGCATAATCAGCAGCAGGCCAATCGCCGCCAGCATTCCTTTGATGACGCTACCCGGCACCAGCGAAATAAACCGCCCGGCGCGCAGCAGGCCAAACAGACATTGCAGTGCCCCGGCGATAATCAGCGCAGTGAGAAAGGCGGAGAAGCTGCCCAGTGAAGCCATTGAGGCGACGACGATGGTGACAAGTCCCGCCGCCGGGCCACTGACGGCAAAACGGGATGGACTCAGCGAGGTGACGACCAGACCGCCAATCACACCGGTCAGCAGACCGGCAAACGGAGGTAATCCGCTGGCCTGTGCGATGCCAAGACAGAGCGGTAAGGCGACCAGGAAAACCACCAGACCCGCAGGAATATCGCGACGCAGGGTATCGAGGTTCATAATGAAGGCTCCTCTGCAGATTGATGAATCAGCTCTTTGAGATGGCCGGAGCGCAGGTCATAAACACAACCAAACACCTCCAGTTCCTGGCCCGATTGCCAGATTTTCCGGACCGGTTCAGATTTCACCAGTCTGGCGAATTGCGCCTTAACGTTGGCCTCAACCAGCCGGTCGAGCTGTTCACCCGACGGCGCGTCTGAGGAGGGCATTTCTGCCAGGCCATGCTGAATATCATCACGCAGGGTCTGAATGCGTCTCGCCAGTGCGCTCTCCTGACCATTCAGCACACTGCCCGGCAGATTTTGCGCGGCTTCTACGCCGCCGCAGCCATAGTGACCGCTTAATACAATGCGTTTAACGCCGAGAAAGAAGAGTGCGTATTGCAGCACGCTCAGTAAATTGTCATCGTCCTCAATCACCATGTTGGCGATATTGCGATGCACAAAGAGTTCGCCGGGATGGGAGCCGGTTAAGACTTCTGCCGGAACGCGACTATCAGAGCAGCCAATCCAGAGTGAGTGTGGCTTTTGCTGATGAAGGAATTTATTAAAATAATCCGGATTACGCTGGCGGCGCTGTAAGGCCCAACTGCGATTTTTCGCTAATAAGGGTTTAAGTGTCGTCACAATCATCTTCTCTCTACTACCGGGATGTCGCATCCTGGCTAACCACAAAGTGTATCGGCTCACAAATAAAGCGTGAGCCGCTAGGTTAATAAGAACTGAGTCACAGAAAAAGGTTATAGACGCTAACTAATTTCAATGCACGCGTAATATTTCACAGCTATTTAACAACGACTCAATTGTCAGTTAACAGTCAGCAAAGGTCAGGGTTAAGTAAATTTAATTCAGCAGCAGAAATGAGGGTAAATAAATAAACCGCTTTATTAAAACAATAGAATCAATAAGATAAAACAGGAATAAAAATAAACTAAAGTTACTGCTGACAAATAAATACAATTAATAAATGAGGGGATATTCACTGCCATACCAACCGGTGGGCTTTTTACCAGGAATACTCTTAATTAAAAAATTAACCATTAGCACGATCCACCGGCTTAATTGCTGACAGCCAGTTAAATATGCCTGTAATAAGAGAAGAATGAAGCAAGAGATGATTAATTTGATTTGCAGCAGAATAGTGACGGCGGTAAGTAAATCAGGACCATTTATGAACAGAGCCTGAACGAGCAGGCTCTTTTTCTTGACGAATTATTTACCGTTCCAGCTTTGCAGCCGTGATTCCCGCACCGACAGCTGCTGCTCCGGTGTCAGTTTATTGTAGTTTTCCGCCATTCCGCTCTCCCAGTCGCCATAAAGTGGATTCGGCAGCACGATGAACTGCGTACCAAACTGCTGGTGGTTGAGATTCACAAAATCGCGACGCGTCTGATTTCCCTTGTGCCAGGTCGCCCCACCGAAATCGTTGAGGTTATCGCCGACATAGAGCACCACGTTATAACCTGCGTTTTTGATGGCATCGAAACGCGCCTGCTTGTTGGAGCTGTCGGTATTCAGACGTACCGTTTTATCATTGACGTTCGGGAAGCCGAGCTGCTGCATATTGGCGACCGTGGCGGCGTAATCTTTCTGATCGCGGTTCGACACATAGAACAGCGTGCCGCCCTTCTCTGTCACATGACGCGCGAACTCTACCGCACCCGGCACTGCTTTCGCCTGACGCGCCTGCGTCCAGGCTGACCAGGTTTTGCTGCTGAACGGCTGACCGTTCTTCGCCTGCCACGCGCTGTAGGCACTGTTATCCAGCATGGTTTCATCCAGATCGACAATCACCGCTTTAGGTTTGCCGGTCAGCGACGGTGCCTGATCAAACGCCATGCGCGCAGTGTTAAACGCCTGCCAGGTCAGTGCCTGATATTCGCCTGACTGCTGGAACCAGTTTACCGCCAGCACCGATTGCTGGCCGAGTTGCTGTTGCGCGGTCTGATGTGTCGACGAGGCGCAGCCGGTCAGCAGCGCCGCCACCAGTCCGGATGCTGCGAGTTTTGCGGAGGTTTTCATCATTTCATCCTTAAGGTGAGAAAGGTCTGAGGAGAAGCTTCAAAAATGTAGCAGTTAACGTAAGCTGTGGGCAGCCCAACGCACGCTGTTATAACAGGAGATTCTTATGGCCGTGATCCCGCGCTCGCCGTTGCTCGATTCGCTGGAGTGGCTCGATTATGCGTTTCAGCCCGCCGGTGAACCGCCTCCCGCCGATGCCGCCTATGGACATCAGCGCCACAGCGCGACCGTGGTCACCGACATTGAGAACATCCCGCCGAAAAGCTGCGAGTCGGATGGCGTAATCGGTAGCGGAACGCGCCCGGTGGCGGTTTATACCGCTGACTGCCTGCCGGTGCTGTTCGCTGACCGCAATAAGCGAATCGTGGCGGCAGTTCATGCCGGACTTAAGGGAACACTGGCGGGCGTGCTGACCCGTGCCGTGGAAAAGCTGGGCGAGCAGGGCTGTGAGCCGCAGGACCTGGTGGTGGCGATTGGCCCGGCAATGGGACCCTGCTGCTATGAGCTGGCTGAACCGCAGCTGGCGGAGATAGCGCAGAACCCGGCGTTTGCCAGCGGGCTGCGCTGGCACCGGAAGCAGCCGGTCAATCCGCTGGCGCAGCGTACTCAGGCCTCTGCCCACCAGCAGGGCGTCTGGTTCGATTTGCCTGCGCTGGCGACGCAGCTGCTGGTGAACGCGGGTGTGCCGGCCACGCAGATCGATAACGTGAATGTCTGTACCTACTGCATGGCCGAGAGCGGATCAAGCTACCGCTTTAATACTCACCATAGCAGCGGCTATCGCTCACGCTATTCGTGGATCCGACGGCGCTAAGTGTTGCAGAGCCACGAACATCAAAAGCCACGCAAGCCACGGATGGCGACGTTGCTTAAAGCACAACCTCCCTGCTCCCGCTCATCAGCCCTTCCCCGCCGATGTTTATGATTTCACTCACACCCTGACATTCTTTCACTTTTTTTTAACGCAGAAGTGGCTAGAGTGAACTCATCCGACCACTTAACTGTGAGTGACTATTATGTCCGTCAATCCTGATTATCCTGCGCTGTTTACGCCGCTGGATCTTGGCTTTACCCAATTGAAAAACCGCTTTCTGATGGGGTCGATGCACACCGGCCTGGAAGAGCATCCGGATGGCGCAGCCCGGCTGGCGGCGTTCTATGGCGAGCGGGCGCGTGAAGGCGTCGCGCTGATCGTCACCGGCGGCATTGCGCCTAATGCGCAGGGTGTCACCACCGCGCATGGCGCGATGCTCACCGACGAGGCGCAGTGCAGCTGGCATCGGCAGATCACGCAGGCGGTGCATCAGCATCAGGGCAAAATCGCCCTGCAGATTCTGCATACCGGCCGTTACAGCTATCAGCCCGATCTGGTTGCGCCCTCGGCACGTCAGGCACCGATTAACCCGTTTACACCACAGGCAATGAGCGAGGCGGCAATTGAACAGACCATTGGTGACTTCGCCCGCTGCGCCCGTCTGGCTCAGCAGGCGGGTTACGATGGTGTGGAGATCATGGGTTCCGAAGGCTATTTGATTAATCAGTTTCTGGTGAAGCACACCAATCAGCGCCCCGATCGCTGGGGCGGCGACTTCCGCCAGCGGATGCAGTTCGCGCTGGCAATTACCCGCGCGGTGCGTGCCGCAACCGGCGACGTCTTTATCATCATCTTCCGGCTGTCGATGCTCGACCTGATCGAAGAAGGCAGCACGCTGGAGGAGACGCTGCTGCTGGCGGGCGAGCTGGAGCAGTGCGGCGTCACGCTGTTCAATACCGGCATCGGCTGGCACGAAGCGCGCATCCCGACCATCGCCACCTGCGTGCCGCGCGCGGCCTTTGCCTGGGTGACGCAGCGCCTGCGCGCCCATGTGTCAGTGCCGGTGATCGCTACCAATCGCATCAACCACCCTGCCGTCGCTGAGGAGCTGTTGCAGTCGGGCTGTGCCGATATGGTCTCGATGGCGCGCCCTTTCCTCGCCGACCCCGCCTTTGTCAGCAAAGCGCAGCGCGGCGAACCGGACAGCATCAACACCTGCATTGCCTGTAACCAGGCCTGCCTCGACCAGGTGTTTGCCGGGAAGATCACCTCCTGCCTGGTCAATCCGCGCGCCTGTCATGAGTCGCTGATGCCGGTCATCGCCAGCAGCGCACCGCGCAGGCTGGCGGTGGTGGGCGCTGGTCCTGCCGGGATGGCGTTTGCGCTACAGGCGGCGCAGCGCGGACATCAGGTGACGCTCTATGAGGCCGCGCCGGAGATTGGCGGTCAGTTCAATATTGCCCGGCAGATCCCCGGCAAATCTGAGTTCAGCGAAACGCTGCGCTATTTCCGCAATCAGCTGGCGGCAGCGGGCGTGATGGTTAAAACCGGCTTTCGGGTCACGGTGGATCAGCTGAGCGACGCCGATGAAGTGGTGCTGGCGACCGGCATTCAGCCCCGTACGCCTGATATTCCAGGCATCGATCACCCCAGCGTGCTCAGCTACCTTGAAGTGCTGCGTGATAAGCACCCGGTGGGTAAACGGGTGGCGATTATCGGCGCGGGCGGGATTGGCTTTGATGTGGCGGAGTATCTTTCACAGCCTTCACATGACGACGATCGGGCGGCGTTTTACGCCGAATGGGGCATCGACCACAGTCTGACGCAGCGTGGCGGCATCATGAAACCTGAGCCGCCTGCCGCGTTAAGGCAAATCTGGCTGCTGCAGCGCCGGACGGGAAAACCCGGTGCCGGGCTGGCGAAAACCACCGGCTGGATCCATCGCACCAGTCTGCAGGCGCGCGGCGTGGAGATGTGGGGCGGCGTGGAGTATCTGGCGATTGATGACAGCGGCCTGCACCTGCGGCGCAACGGCGAAACGCTGCTGCTGGCGATCGATAACGTGATTATCTGTGCCGGACAGGAGCCGCAGCGCGAACTGGAAGCCGCGCTGCGTGCAAAAGGACAGGTGGTGACGGTGATAGGCGGTGCAGATGTGGCGCAGGAGCTGGATGCGCGCCGCGCGATTGCGCAGGCAACGCAGCTGGCCTTAACGGTCTGACTAGCGCATTTTCACCGCGCGCAGCACCACAAACTTCTGATTAGAGGCGATCAGGGTACAGTTGCCGAACAGCTTCTTCAGCTTGTGGTGATAATCGAGGTGGCGGTTGCCGACAATGCGCAACTCGCCGCCATACTGAAGGCAGCGTTTCGCATCGCGGAACATCTGCCACGCCAGATGATCGGTGACGGCGTGCTGCTGATGGAACGGCGGGTTGCACAGCACCGCGTGCAGCCGATCTGACGGATAGCCGCTCAGCACGTTGTTCACCAGGAACTGACAGCGCGACAGATCGTCAGGACGGTTCACTTCCACGTTAAGCTGGCTGGAGGCGACCGCCATATAAGACTCATCAAGGAAATGCACTTCGGCCTGCGGATTCTGCTCCAGCGCCACCAGCCCTACCACGCCGTTGCCACAGCCCAGATCGACAATCTCACCCTCAATGTTTTCCGGCAGATGCTGCACAAACAATCGTGCGCCGATATCCAGTGACGCGCGCGAGAAGACGTTGGCGTAGTTGTGAATCTGATAAGGGGTGCCATCCAGCGGCCAGACCAGCATCGGCGTCGCCTCGCGCAGTGCAGGCTTGCTGAACTGGCTGAAGATCAGACGCGCTTTTTTCCACGCCAGTGAGGTTTTGGTTTCACCGATGATCTGTTCGAACAGCTGCAGAGTCGAGTTATGGATCTCTTTGGCGCGCGCCGCCGCCAGAATCACCGTATCAGGTGTGACCACTTCGCGAATGGCACGCAGCTGATGCTCCAGCAGCGCCAGCGTTTTCGGTACCTTAATCAGCACCGCCGCGGGAGCCGCCGGCAGTTCAGCCAGGCTATCAACAAAGTGTACGTCGCTGTCATCCAGCCCATTAAAGGAAAGGTTCTGACGGGCGGCCTGCTGGCTGAGCCAGGAGTCGCTGACGTGCCAGACGGTGCGTGGACTCAGGGCACAGGTTAATGCCCCAAAACTGTCGTTGAAGACCAGTACGGGTCCTTCCGGCAGCGCCTGTTGTAACAGATATTCATCAGCCGCATCCCAGGCTTGTAATGGACTTTCGTCACGCATCTGCGGGAAGCGATGCAGGATCAGTGTGCGATCGTTCAGTTCAAGTTGGCTCATGAATTCTCCGGCGTGGTACACTTTGGTTGATTTTCGCCCCAAAAACGGGGGCGCAGTATACTGTCTTTCGCCTGGAATCCCTAATGTCCTCACTGATCTACCTTCAGGGTTATCCTGCCCCCCTTCTTGAGCAGGTGCAGACGCTGATTACCCACCAGCGCTTAGGTGCGTTTCTGCAGGAACGTTATCCCGACACGCACGACGTGATGAGTGATAAAGCGCTGTATGACTACACCCAGGCGCTGAAAAACCGCTATATGCGCAACGCGCCGCCCATCAGCAAAGTGATGTGGGATAACAGGATTAAGGTGATGAAGCACGCACTTGGCCTGCACACGGCCATCTCACGGATTCAGGGCGGCAAACTCAAGGCGAAAGCGGAAATTCGTATCTCAACCTTTTTCCGCCTCGCGCCGGAGCCGTTTCTGCGGATGATCGTGGTACACGAGCTGGCGCACCTGAAAGAGAAAGATCATGATAAGGCGTTCTACCAGCTCTGCTGCCATATGGAGCCGGATTACCATCAGCTCGAATTTGATGCGCGACTCTGGATGACTGACCAGGCGATGCGCGGCAATGCGGCTTAAAGAAATTCCTGCGCTTTCTGAATCAGACTGGTTTTAGTCAGCGCGCCCAGAAAGCGTCGTTCCTGTGGATTGTTCAGCACCGGCAGTCGCTCCAGCGTAACCGCCGCAAAGGCTTCCCAGCCTTCACGCATACTCTGATTCTCAAACACCACCGGGAAGTCCTGATCCATCACGCACTGTACCGGTGAATCGAGTGTGATCTCCTGCGCCAGCACCCGGCGCGAAATCTCATGAATCGACACCACGCCGAGGAAAGCGCCTGCGGCATTAATGACATAGACGTAGCGTTCACGCTTAAGCGAGCTGACCGCCAGCGCCTGCCCTACCGACTCTTCCGGCTGCAGCGCCGCACCGGGAATGATCAGCTCGGCAATGCGCATATTATCGAAATCATACTTCGCCTCTGAACGGCTGAAGTGATGACTCACCACCGGATAGGTACTGACCGATTGCAGGCGATAAACCACCATCGACGCCAGCACGGTAGCGATCATCAGCGGGAACAGCAGGCTGCTGTTGAGCGTCATCTCCAGCACCATCAGCATCGCCATCAACGGCGCCTGACTGACTGCCGCCAGCACCGCCGCCATGCCAATCGCGGCATAGAGCAGCACATTACCCAGCGGCAGATGCAGCGCCGCACCCACCGTCGCGATGATGACGCCAAGCAGTGCGCCAATCAGCAGCGAAGGCGTGAAGAGTCCGCCGACCGCGTTCGACCCTACCGACAGGCTGGTGGCGAGGGTTTTCAGCACCAGCAGCAACAACAGGCCCGGCAGCAGATAGTCGCCCGCCATCACTTTGACGATGACTTCGTAGCCGTTGCCGAGGATATCGGTGGAGATCAGCGCCAGTAAACCTACGGCGAATCCGCCCGCGCCCAGACGCACGGGCAGTGAGGCGACCCGGCTGAACAGGACCTTGCTGCGGGCGATGCACTTAATCAGCATCCAGCCCGCCAGTCCGGCGCTCAGACCAATCACTACCGTCATCAGCAGGCTGCTCAGATCCATAGCGAAATTCGCGTCCGCCAGCGGATAGAGCGCGCTGCGGAAGCCCAGCGTCCACATGGTCATCACCGCCGTCGCTGACGCGATAATAAGAGGAATCAGCCGCTGCAACGCGGAAATACCAAAGGCGATCTCCGCAACGAAAATCGCCGAGGCCAGCGGCGCATGGTAGACCGATGAGAGCCCTGCCGCGGCCGCCATCGCCACGACGTCACTGTTTTTCAGGTTAAGCGAGGACGGTAACAGGCGGCCAATCGCGCTGCCGCACAGTGCTGAGAGCTGCACCATCGGCCCCTCTTTACCGATCGACGCGCCGCTGCCGATACTGGCAATCGAGGATAAGGCGCGGAACAGTGAGGTTCTGGTCGGCACCGCATCAAGCCGGGCGTTGATCACTTCAAGATAATCCGTTTTCACCGTCTGCTGCTGCTCAATGGCAACCGCATAACGCAGGAAAAAGCCTGCCAGCACGCCGCCCGCGCCCACCAGCAGCGGCCAGAAAATCCACGGCCAGAGATGCAGGGATTCGGTAATGTCGCCACTGCGGGCAAACAGCAGATGGTTAATCAGTTCAATGACGCCGCGAAAAGCCAGCGTCACCAGTGACGCCGCACACCCGACCGGAATGGCAATCAGCAATGTGGTCCAGTTTAATGCGTGCTTACTTGCTTTCACCTGTGCTCCCTGGTTGATGCCTGTTTATTATCGCCTCCGCATAGTATTGGAATGCGGATCGCAGGATCAATCCCTGCCTGCCCGGCGCGCTTGCACCGCGTCGGTGAGATGTTACTCTGCCGCTTTACCGCTGCCGGAGAGATGATGTGATTCGTTTTGCCATTGTGGGAACAAACTGGATTACACGCCAGTTTATTGATGCCGCTCATGAAACCGGAGCGATGAAGCTCTGCGCGGTCTATTCACGCAGTCAGCAGCAGGCTGATGCCTTTATCGCCGATTATCCCTGCAAACAGACCTTCACTTCACTGGACGCCCTGGCCGCCAGCCCGGAGATCGATGCGGTCTATCTTGCCAGTCCCAATGCCCTGCACTGCGAGCAGGCGCTGCTGTTTATGTCGTACGGCAAGCATGTCATTTGCGAAAAACCGCTGGCCTCAAATCTGGCCGAAGCAGAAAAGATGATCGCCTGCGCGCGTGAGCATCAGGTGGTGCTGTTTGAGGCATTTAAAACCGCCAGCCTGCCGAATTTCCTGCGGCTGCAGCAGGCGCTGCCCGACGTGGGTAAACTGCGAAAAGCGCTGCTGAATTACTGCCAGTACTCCTCGCGCTATCCGCGCTATCTCAACGGTGAGAACCCCAATACCTTTGATCCGCGCTGGTCGAATGGCTCGGTGATGGATATCGGGTATTACTGCCTGGCCTCGGCAGTGGCGCTGTGGGGCGAGCCTGATAGTGTGCAGGCCACCGCGACATTGCTGGCGAGCGGCGTGGATGCACATGGCGTGGTAGTGCTGAGCTACGGCGATTTCGACGTGACGATTCTGCATTCAAAAGTGAGTGACTCCAGCCTGCCCAGCGAGATTCAGGGTGAGGCGGGCGCGCTGGTGATTGAAAAGCTATCGGAGTGCCAGCAACTGACCTTTATCCCTCGCGGTGCGGAAAAGCAGGCGCTGAGTCAGCCGCAGCATATTAACACCATGCTGTATGAAGCCGCCGCTTTTGCACGGCTGGTTGAGCAGCGCCAGGTGGACCATCCGGGGCTTGAGATTTCGCGCATTACTGCCGCGCTGCTGACTGAAATCCGCCGTCAGACCGGCGTGAGCTTCCCGGCCGATCAGGCTGCTGTGTAAATATTTCTAAATATGTCTGCGAGGAGTTGCTTCCTGTACGGCTAAACCGTAACTTACCCTCCTGCAAAGGGGAGTAACTTGTAAGCTGATTGATCGTCACTACGATGCGCAGGCATCCGGTCATCAGGCAACCCGGAATCGATTTCTGTGTTGTAAGTGAGACCTTGCCGGAAGGCGAGGTTTGCTTACACAAAAATAAGCGGCTGACGTCTTCTGACTTCAGCCGTTTTTTTATTTTTAAGACAGGATACGAATATGCAAACTGTGGGTACGCCTTTACTGTGGGGCAGCTTTGCGGTTGTGGTGCTGATCATGCTGGCTATCGACCTGCTGTTGCAGGGACGCCGCGGCGCGCAGACCATGTCTTTCAAACAGGCGGCTGTCTGGTCGCTGATCTGGGTTTCCGTCTCACTGCTGTTCAGCGCCGCCTTCTGGTGGTATCTCGAGGGCAGCGCGGGACGTGAAGTGGCTAATACGCAGACGCTCGCCTTTCTGACCGGTTACGTGCTGGAAAAAGCGCTGGCGGTGGATAACGTCTTCGTCTGGCTGATGCTGTTCAGCTACTTCTCTATTCCGGCTAACCTGCAGCGACGTGTGCTGATTTACGGCGTATTAGGCGCTATCGTACTGCGTACCATCATGATCTTCGCAGGTAGCTGGCTGGTCACGCAGTTCAGCTGGATCCTCTATGTGTTCGGGGCCTTCCTGCTGTTTACCGGCGTGAAGATGGCGCTGGCGAAAGAGGATGACGGTGCGGTGGGCGACAAACCCGTGGTGCGCTGGCTGCGTAAGCATTTACGCATGACCGATGACCTTGATGGCGAGAAGTTCTTCACCCGCAAAAACGGCGTGCTGTTTGCGACGCCGCTGCTGCTGGTGCTGATCATGGTGGAACTCAGCGACGTGATCTTTGCCGTCGACAGTATCCCGGCGATCTTCGCTGTGACTACCGACCCGTTCATCGTGCTGACCTCAAACCTGTTCGCGATTCTGGGATTGCGTGCCATGTACTTCCTGCTGGCGAACGTGGCGGAACGTTTCTCGATGCTGAAGTATGGCCTGGCGATTGTGCTGGTGTTTATCGGCTTTAAGATGCTGATTGTCGATCTCTACCATATCCCGGTCGGAATCTCACTGGGTGTAGTCGGTGCCATTCTGGCATCAACCCTACTGATTAACGCCTGGGTTAACCGCAAAAGAGACCAGAAAAAGATCGCACCATAATTACCTGCAGGGGCAGCGGATGCCCCTGTTTTATTTTGCGACAGCCTGCCACGCCATTTCATCCCTCTGTCACACTTCCACTATCCAGCATAATAAAAATCTGACCTGCTCCACAGCGACAGAACTTTCTCTTTTCTCATCCGATGTTTTCCTTATACTCCGCCGGGCAAACCGTTTTAGCCGATGCAAAACATCGCGTCTGAAACTACATCCGCGACAAAATATAGAAAATATTATGCAGAAAACTCTCTCCGCACGTCTGGGCACGCTGCTCGCCGGAAGCCTGGTGAAGCAAATCATGATTGGGCTGATCGCCGGTGTGGCGCTCGCCTGGATTTCACACGATGCCGCGCTGGCAGTTGGTCTGCTGGGTGAACTGTTTGTCAGTGCGCTGAAAGCGGTCGCACCATTGCTGGTGCTGATGCTGGTCATCGCCTCAATCGCCAACCACCAGCAAGGTCAGAAAACCAATATCCGGCCAATTATTATGCTCTATCTGCTGAGCACCTTCTTCGCGGCGGTCGTCGCGGTGGTCTTCAGCCATCTGGTTCCACAGACGCTGACGCTGGCGGTGGGCAGCACGGAAATCGTTCCCCCTTCCGGCATCACCGAAGTGTTACGTGGACTGCTGATGAGTATGGTGTCGAATCCGATCACTGCGTTGATGCAGGCTAACTATATCGGCATTCTGGTATGGGCCATTGGCCTGGGGCTGGCGTTCCGTCACAGCAGTGACAGCACCCGTGCCTTTCTCAACGATGCCTCTGAGGCGGTGACCTGGCTGGTGCGCTGCGTCATCCGCTGCGCCCCGATCGGTATTTTCGGTCTGGTGGCGTCGATTCTGGCTTCAACCGGCTTTGGCGCGCTTTGGCAATATGCGCATCTGCTGGCGCTGCTGCTGGGCTGCATGGTGCTGATGGCGCTGGTAGTGAACCCGATGCTGGTGTTCTATAAAATCCGCCGTAACCCCTATCCGCTGGTCTTTACCTGCCTGCGTGAAAGCGGCGTGACCGCCTTCTTTACCCGCAGTTCTGCCGCCAACATTCCGGTGAATATGGCGCTGGCGAAACGTCTGGATCTGGATGAGGATACCTATTCGGTGTCGATTCCGCTGGGCGCGACCATCAGTATGGCGGGTGCGTCGATCACTATTACCGTGCTGACGCTGGCGGCGGTGCATACGCTGGGTATCAGTATTGATGTGCCGACGGCGATTCTGCTGAGTCTGGTGGCGTCACTGTGTGCCTGTGGGGCATCGGGCGTGGCGGGCGGTTCACTACTGCTGATCCCGGTGGCCTGCAACATGTTCGGCATTCCGAATGATCTGGCGATGCAGGTGGTGGCCGTGGGCTTTATTATCGGCGTCCTGCAGGATTCGGCGGAAACCGCGCTGAACTCCTCAACGGATATTCTGTTTACCGCCGCTGTCTGTCAGGCAGAATCGGAGCGAGAAACCAGCCGGGCCTGATTCAGTAAACATAAAAAAAGCGCCCCATGAATCTGATGCCGGTAGCTTAGTATTGTTGATAAAGTCCAGCCCGATGGCGGTGAGACCGAACCTGCGAAGGGAACACGGTCAGATCGGAAAGTCGCAAAAGCCGTCATCCATGACACGCTCGGCCCGCGCCATCCCTGGCGCGGGACGCTTTCCTCCTCTGACCGTGTTCCCTGCGCCTTGAGCTTATTCGTTGCTGCTGTATTTCCCCCTGTGGAATTATCAGCAATCTGAAGCGATTCGCAGTTATAGTGGATCGCTTTTTAGTTTTAGAGCGTTACACCGCTTTTGAAAATCGCCAGCTCGCGGAAATCGTTCTTCTCATTGTTGGTCTGCTGACCGCTGGCAATCGCCACAATGCTGTCGACAAAATCTTCCAGCATCGCATCCATGCTCATCCCTTCGATCAACCGTCCGGCATTGAAGTCGATCCAGTGCGGCTTCTTCTCCGCCAGCGGCGTGTTGGTCGCCAGCTTCACCGTCGGCACAAAACCCCCATACGGCGTGCCGCGTCCGGTACTGAACAGCACCATGTGGCAACCGGCTCCGGCCAGCGCACTGGTAGCGACCGCATCATTGCCCGGCGCACTCAGCAGATTCAGCCCCGGCGTTTTTAACCGCTCGCCATACTTCAGCACATCGACCACCTGACTCTGCCCCGCTTTCTGCGTACAGCCCAGCGACTTCTCTTCAAGCGTGGTGATGCCGCCCGCTTTGTTGCCCGGCGACGGGTTCTCGTAGATTGGCTGCTGGTGATCGATAAAGTACTGTTTGAAGTCGTTGATCATCGCCACCGTTTTGCCGAAGGTCTCTTCGTCGCGACAGCGGCTCATCAGGATGCGTTCTGCGCCAAACATTTCCGGCACTTCGGTCAGCACAGTGGTACCGCCATTGGCGATCATCTGGTCTGAGAAACGCCCCAGCAACGGGTTGGCGGTGATACCAGACAAACCATCCGAACCACCGCACTCAAGACCAAACTTCAGCTCGCTGAGCTTGCCCGGCTCACGCCGGTCATGTCGCATTTTTTCATATAACGCATGCAGACGTTCCAGCCCGGCTTCCACTTCGTCGTCATGCTGCTGGCAGACCATAAATTCGACCCGGTCGCTTTCAAACGCGCCAAGCGTATCGCGGAAGGCATCGACCTGATTGTTCTCACAACCCAGACCAATCACCAGCACCGCGCCCGCGTTGGGATGGCGCACCATATTCTGCAGCATGGTGCGGGTGTTTTCGTGATCCTGTCCCAGCTGCGAGCAGCCGAAGGTGTGGCTGAACAGGAATGCGCCGTCAATGCCTTCCGCGTCCTGGGTCTCTTTCAGAAAACGCTGCAGGATCTGACGTGCAATCCCGTTGACGCAGCCAACGGTCGGCAGGATCCACAGCTCATTGCGGATGCCGACTTCGCCACTGGCACGACGGTAGATCTGCACCTCCCGGTCACCCGGCTGCGGTGGAAGCGTCACAAAATCGGGCTGATACGCATACTCATCAAGATCGCTGAGATTAGTACGGGCATTCTGCGAATGGATGACCTCACCGGCGGCCACAGGCTGTGTGGCATGGGCAATCGGCAGCCCATATTTGATCACCAGCTCATCCTGCGCGATGGACTGCAGGGCAAATTTATGCCCGCGTCCCACGGCCTGTTGCAGCGCCACGCTCAGTGGCGGCAGTTCAATTGTGGCGCCCGCCTCTAAGTCACGTAACGCCACGGCGACGTTGTCGCGGGGATCAATTTTAATTGCGTCTTGCATAGCGTTATCTCAGTTGGCTCAGCGCCTCACGCATTCCGTGGGCGATGATATTTTGCAGGTGTTGGGTGACCACCGCAGCCAGTCCGGGCTGACGGGTTAAATCTTCGCCCCAGTGTTGCGCGTCGCTAAGCACAGCGTGCACCAACTGTTGCGGCGACATCTGGTCCGCATCAACCGCTTTCCAGGCATCGGCGTAGCGCTGTAACCACTGCGGCTCATCCTGTAATGGCCAGTTTTTTCCGGCTGACTCACCGCGGTAAAAAGCAATCAGTGCCGCCAGCGCAAAAGTGATATGTGTCGGCCACTCACTGGTTTGCTGATGTGCGGCAAGCAGTGGCATCAGCAGACGGGTGCGGAACTTGGTCATGCCGTTGAGAGCAATCGATAGCAGCGCGTGGCGAATGAACGGATTGCGGAAGCGGCGCTGAACCGCATCGGCAAAGGCGTGCAGTTCATCGGCAGGCAGATCGAGCGTCGGGATCACTTCGTGACGCAGCAGGTTATCGACGAATCCGGCAATGCCCGGATCGGCCATTGCCTCGCCGACGCTTTCAATCCCGGCAAGATACGCCACCGGCACCATTGCGGTATGCGCACCATTGAGGATCGCCACTTTCTGCGCTTTATAGGGCGCAATATCATCCACATGCCGGACCTGCGGCGACAGCGCCGCCAGCTTCAGTTCGCTGAACAGCGCCGACGGCCCCTGAATCACAAACTGGTAGTAGACTTCGCCCGCCACCAGATAGCGATCTTCATAACCCAGCTCACGTTGCAGCTGCTCACTTTCCGCCGGGAAGCCGGTGACGATGCGGTCAACCAGGGTGTTGTAAAAAGCACAGTGCTCATTCACCCAGGTTTTAAATTCGGATGGCAGATGCCACTGATCGGCGTAGCGCAGCACCAGATCGCGCAGCGCATCGCCGTTATGGTCAATCAGCTCGCACGGCACCACCAGCCAGCCCCGATCGCTGGCACCACTGAAGTGTGAATAGCGCGCCCACAACAGCTGCGTGAGTTTGCCGGGAAAGCTGCTGGCGGGCTGATCGGTGAGCTGGTCCGTGCCGACAAAGGCGATGCCCGCTTCGGTGGTGTTGGAGAAGACCATGCGAAGATCGGGATTGCGGGCCAGCGCCATAAAGTCGCCGAACTGCTGCCAGGGCTGGATCTCACGATTGAGGCTGCGGATCAGCCGGGTTTCGCTGACCTGCTCGCCCAGCTCATTCAGCCCGCGAATCAGCGTAGTATAGAGACCATCCTGCTGGTTCAGGCTGTCGCTGACTTCACGGTTGCGCGGCCGCACCACCACGATCCCGGCGTCGGTGCCCTGATGTTCATTCAGCCAGTCAATCTGCCAGTCGATAAAGGCGCGCAGGAAGTTGCCTTCACCGAACTGGATCACCCGGTCGCGATATACCGCGCCCGGAAAGTCGTGGCGGTTTAGCCTTTTCATTATCAGGCTCCCAGCTCGATGCCGAAATAATCGCGGGCGTTGTTAAAGCAGATGTTCTGTACCATCTGACCTAATAGCGCTTCATCGGCGGGTGCTTCACCCTGCTCCACCCAGCGGCCAATCATCTGACACAGCAACCGGCGGAAATATTCGTGGCGGGTGTAAGAGAGGAAGCTGCGGCTGTCGGTCAGCATTCCGACGAAGCGGCTCAGCAGGCCAATCTGCGCCAGCTGCGTCATCTGACGCTGCATACCGTCCAGCTGATCGTTGAACCACCAGGCGGAACCGAACTGCATTTTGCCCGCCTGGCCTTCGCCCTGGAAGTTACCCGCCATCGTCGCCAGCACTTCGTTGTCGCGCGGGTTCAGGCAGTAAAGAATGGTTTTTGGCAGCGCATTATTGAGATTTTGCGCGCCCAGCAGCCGTGCCAGCGGTTCCGCCAGCGGCTGATCGTTGATGGAGTCAAAGCCCACATCCGGCCCCAGCAGCTGATACTGGCGCGGATTGGTGTTGCGCAGTGCGCCAATGTGGTACTGCTGTACCCAGCCACGGCGGGCATATTCGCTGCCCAGCCAGACCAGTACCGCCGTTTTAAACTGTGCCGTTTCCTGCGGATTCGGCGCAGTACCACTGCGACGACGCGCCAGAATCCCATCCAGCGTGGCGTCATCTGCCTCAGCATAACAGACCACATCCAGCGCGTGATCGGAGACTTTGCAGCCGTGCGCGGCGAAGTGATCCAGCCGCTGATGCAGGGCGCTGCGCAGATCGTCAAAACGCTGCACGCTGATATCGGTCAGCTGCTCCAGCGTCTCGATCCACGGCAGGAAGGTTTCGGCTTCGATATTAAAGGCTTTATCCGGACGCCAGCTCGGCAACACTTTGACGCTGAAGCTGGTGTCGTCTGCCAGCGCGCGATGATGGCGCAGGTCATCCAGCGGATCGTCCGTGGTGCCGACCATCTTCACTTTCATCTGCTGCATGATGCCGCGCGTGGTGAAGCTATCCTGCGCCAGCAGTTCATTGCAGCGATGCCAGATGCTGTCGGCGGTTTCCTCAGAAAGCAGCGTATCGGTGATGCCGAAAGGCCGGCGCAATTCCAGGTGGGTCCAGTGATAGAGCGGGTTGCCGATGGTGTGCGGCACGGTGCGCGCCCAGGCGTCAAATTTTTCACGATCGCTGGCGTTGCCGGTACAGAACGCCTCAGCCACACCGTTAGCGCGCATTGCCCGCCATTTGTAGTGATCGCCTTTCAGCCAGATGTCGTAAAGGTTAGCGAAACGATAATTTTCGGCAATCTGCTGCGGTGGTAAGTGGCAGTGGTAGTCGAAAATCGGCTGATCCTTTGCGTAGTCGTGATAGAGACGACGGGCAAATTCACTATCCAGTAAAAAATCCTCGGTCATGAAATGTGACATACAAGCTTCCTCATCGACTGAACCACTGATGGCCCAAAGTTATCATACCAATTTCAGTTCGTTACGGATTTATTTGCGATCCTGCTCACATAAACGGCGGTCCCTGACTGCCGTTATGGACGTTTCTGTCGCCCGCAGCGCGCTAAATGGCTGTCATTACGCAGGTTTCCAGTATCCCACAGTGCAGAAAGGGTTTTTGTGATGGCTCTCAACTTTTAAAGTTGTATAACAAGTTAGGCTCTCGCTCCATCATGAGATCGTTAGTGACTCAGATAATGGCAAGGTCATAACAGGGTTGCTCAGACAGAACCTGCGGGCGTGAGCAGAGCTGCATCACGTGCTGTCCCGCTCCAGATAACAACAGCGGCAAGACCGCATACAGAACTGGAAGAGGTAGAGGATGCGTAAGATCAAAGGGTTACGCTGGTACATGATTGGACTGGTGACGCTCGGTACGGTGTTAGGGTATCTGACCCGTAACACCATTGCCGTGGCGGCCCCGACATTAATGTCAGAGCTGCATATCACCACGCAGCAGTACTCCTACATAATTGCGGCCTATTCAGCCTGCTACACGCTGATGCAACCGGTGGCAGGTTATGTACTGGATCTGCTCGGCACCAAAGTCGGCTACGCGGTGTTTGCTATTATGTGGGCGATTTTCTGTGCCGCTACCGCGATGGCGGGCAGCTGGGGCGGACTGGCGCTGGCACGTGGCGCAGTCGGTGCGGCTGAAGCGGCGATGATCCCGGCCGGACTGAAAGCGAGCAGCGAATGGTTCCCGGCTAAAGAGCGTTCGGTCGCCGTGGGCTACTTTAACGTGGGTTCGTCTATCGGTGCGATGCTGGCTCCGCCGCTGGTGGTCTGGGCGATTGTGGCGCACAGCTGGCAGATGGCATTTATCATGACCGGTGTGCTGAGCATGGCCTGGGCACTCAGCTGGCTGGTGTTTTACAAGCACCCGAAACAGCAGAAGAAGCTGAGCGATGAAGAGCGCGACTATATTATCTCCGGCCAGGAAGCGCAGCATCAGACCGGCAACACCCGCAAAATGTCAGCACTGGAGATTATCCGTAACCGCCAGTTCTGGGGTATTGCCCTGCCGCGCTTTCTGGCAGAACCGGCCTGGGGAACGTTCAACGCCTGGATTCCGCTGTTTATGTTTAAGGTATACGGCTTCAATCTGAAAGAGATTGCGATGTTCGCCTGGATGCCGATGCTGTTCGCGGACTTCGGCTGCATCCTCGGTGGCTATCTGCCGCCGCTGTTTCAGCGCTGGTTCGGCGTTAACCTGATCGTCTCCCGTAAGATGGTCGTGACGATGGGTGCGGTGTTAATGATTGCGCCGGGCACCATCGGCCTGTTCACCAGCCCCTACGTCGCCATTGGTCTGCTGTGCATCGGCGGGTTTGCGCATCAGGCCCTCTCTGGCGCGCTGATCACCCTCTCCTCAGACGTTTTCGGCCGCAATGAAGTTGCCACGGCTAACGGCCTGACCGGCATGGCAGCCTGGACCGCCAGCACCATGTTTGCGCTGGTGGTCGGTGCACTGGCCGATACGCTGGGCTTCAGCCCACTGTTTGCCGCGCTGGCGGTGTTTGATCTGCTGGGTGCCGTCGTTATCTGGACGGTTCTGAAAAATAAACCCATTTCAGAGCTGAATGCCGAAGCCGTTATTCCGCAGGCCAGCGCCGTTCGCAGTTAATCTGCCGGGCTGGCGCAAGCCAGCCCATTTCCTCGCACCTCCTGAAGTGGTATAACAACTTATCTGTCTGCTACCAGGATTGTGCTATGGAATTCACTGAATCCCGTCGACTTTATCAACAGCTGGCCAGCGAGCTGAAAAGCCGCATTGAAACCGGGATCTATCCGGTGGGTGACAAACTGCCTGCTGAGCGCCTGATTGCCGAAGAGATGGAAGTGAGCCGCACCGTTGTACGCGAAGCGATCATCATGCTGGAAGTTGAAGGCTATGTTGAGGTCCGCAAAGGCTCGGGCATCCACGTCATTGCCAGCCAGCAGCAGAACCGCATCGCCTCCACCAGCAGTCAGCTGGAGTTCGCCACGTTTGGCCCCTTCGAACTGCTCCAGGCACGTCAGCTGATTGAGAGTAATGTGGCCGAGTTCGCTGCAACGCAGGTAACGCGTCAGGACATTATCGACCTGATGGCGATTCAGGAAAAAGCCCGCCAGGAGGATCACTTCCGCGACTCCGAGTGGGATATGCAGTTTCATGTACGTATCGCGCAATCCACCCAGAACAGTGCCTTAGCCGCCATCGTTGAAAAAATGTGGCTGCATCGCCTGCACAATCCCTACTGGCTCAAACTTCACGAACACATCGACCAGCGCAGCATTCTCAGCTGGTGCGACGACCACGATCAGATTCTTAAAGCCCTGATGCGCAAAGATCCCGCCGCCAGCAAACTGGCGATGTGGCAACATCTGGAAAATACTAAACAGATGCTGTTTAACGCGACGGCGGATGATTTTGAATTTAACGTGGATCGATACATGTTTGGTGAGAATCCGGTCATCCTGCCTGATGGGTCCAATAACGCCCGCTAAAAGTGCCTGAAAATGCCCTGAGATGGTCAGTTAATCTGCAATAGTGTCAGGTCATGTAAAGCTCCTTTTTACACGCCGTTTCACAAGGTAAAACTCCTGTTCGCCAGAGAGTTTTCCTGTCTCAGACAGGCGATTTTTGTTACAGTTATCGCCCTTTTATTACCCTTTGCGACAGGGTTTTATAAAGTCGCTGATTTAACAATCAATTCTGGAAGGATCCGGAAACCCCGCCCAGGCTGCGCTCCTAAAATTTATAACGAAATGCCGGTCTGCGTTTAAGTCCCTGTGGGACATGTTTAACAATGATGTTCAGGAATGAATTGATGGATATTTTGCAAGCGTTGCTGCATGCCCTGTGGCAGCAGGACTACGAAACTCTCTCCGATCCCACGCTGGTATGGGCCATTTACGGCGTGCTGTTTATGATTTTGTTTTTAGAAAATGGCCTTCTTCCCGCCGCATTTCTGCCGGGTGACAGTCTGCTGATTCTGGTCGGCGTTCTGATTGCCAAAGGCACCATGAGTTTCCCGTTAACGATTCTGGTTCTCACCACCGGGGCCAGCCTTGGCTGCTGGGTGAGCTACATTCAGGGCCGCTGGCTGGGCAATACGCCTACGGTACAGAAATGGCTCTCTCACCTTCCTGCTCAGTATCATCTGCGCGCGCACAGCATGTTCCATCGTCACGGTTTATCTGCCCTGTTGATTGGCCGCTTTATCGCCTTTGTGCGAACGCTACTGCCGACCATCGCCGGGTTATCAGGCCTCAGCAATGCCCGCTTTCAGTTCTTCAACTGGGTGAGCGCCTTCCTCTGGGTAGTCATTCTGACCGTTATCGGCTTTGCGCTGGGTAAAACCCCCATTTTCCGTCGTTATGAAGATGAGATGATGTTCTTCCTGATGATGCTGCCACTGGCGCTGCTGGTCTTTGGCCTGGTGGGATCGCTGGTCGTGTTATGGCGTAAGCGTCAGGCGAATCAGAACGGGAAAGCCGAGTAATGAAACTGCTGCAGGCTATTCCTAAACGGTGGATACCGTGGTTGATCGCTGGCGCGCTGGCGCTGACCGCGCTTTGTGTGGTTCCTCCTCTGATGCAGCACGAGACGGTGGTGAAGATTCGGGTTTCTCATGCTGGTGCAACGCTGCCTGATGGTTTTTATCTCTATCAGCAATTAAGTGCGCAGGGTATTCGTATTAAAAGCATCACGCCTGCGGGTGACGCACTGATTATCCATTTTGACAGCGAAGAGCAGAGTCTGGCCGCACAGAAGGTATTGCGCCGCCTGTTGCCGCAGGGCTTTATCGTGGCTCAGCACGATCACGTTCAGCACCTCTCTCTGGCGTAATAAGCCCCTCTCTTTGCTTTCAGGCCGCCGCGGCAAGGTGTGGCGGTCTGAAAGGCGCTCTATCTCCCGGTCTTCTTTGAACTTTTTACTATCGATGTCTATGCTTAACCGAGAGTCGATTATCAGAACCCGCAGGCATAACATTACGTGTGTGATGAGAAATCAGGTCGCAATGGAAGGTTCAGGACCGATGAAATATCAAGTATTACTGGGCGTCGCGCTGCTTTCGCTGTCGGGTTCGCTGCTGGCAGCAGAATCGCTTTGTGAACAGAAAGAACAGGATATTCAGCGTGAAATCGGGATGGCACAGAAGCATAACAACCAGCGTCGGGTTAACGGCCTGGAGCGTGCGCTGACCGAAGTCCGGGCTGATTGCAGTGATAAAAAGCTGGAAGCGGCCCATCTGGAAAGAATTAATGCTCAGAAACAGAAAGTGGCTGAGCGTGAGCACGCACTCAGGGAAGAGCGTGAAGAGGGCAATGACAGGGAGAAGATTGCTAAGCGACAACAAAAACTGGATGAAGCGCGCCGGGAGCTGAAAAAGTTGCAGGCGGAGCCCTATTAATCGGAATTAACCAACTGATGTTAAAGGAGTATTTTATGTCTAAAGACACATCATCGGAACATTTGCGTGCTGAACTGAAAAACCTTGCCGATACCCTGGAAGAAGTGCTGAGCAGCAGTACTGAAAAATCCAAAGGCGAGCTGGATAAACTTCGCAGTAAAGCGCGTGATGCGCTGGATAGCTCACGTGAGCGTCTGGGCGAATCAAGCGAGCGCATCGCTGCGACTACGCGCGAAGCGGCGCAGAAAGCTGAAGGCTACGTGCGTGAAAATCCCTGGCATGGTGTGGGTATCGGTGCAGCGATTGGCGTCGCACTCGGCATGCTCATTTCGCGTCGCTAACCATGGCGGACTCACAGCAGAACCACGGCCCGGCTAAAGGGGTCATTAACATCGGCCAGCGTATCGTTACCACGCTGGTTGGCATGGTTGAGACACGCGTTCGTCTGGCAGTGGTGGAACTGGAGCATGAGAAAGCGAATCTGATACAGATGCTGTTGATGATTGGCCTGACAATGTTGTTCACTGCATTTGGTCTGATGAGCCTGATGGTCCTGATCATCTGGGCAGTGGATGCACAATATCGTCTGATGGCGATTGGCATCACGACCGGTACGCTGTTTTTACTGGCGGTTATTTTCGGGCTCTGGACGCTTCACAAATCACGTCAGTCCACACTGTTGCGCCACACGCGCAAAGAGCTGGAAACAGATCGTAATTTGCTTGAGGACCAGCGCTGATGAGCCGCCGCGAGCGTGAAGAACGCATCCATGAACTGCTTAAGCATGTGCAGCAGCAGCGGCTGGATTTAAGCGCTGCGCGGCGTGACTGGCTGGAAGGCACCGCCCACTACGATCGCGGCTGGTTTACTTTCCTCAGCTTACGTCGCTATCTGGCCATTGGCAGCAGCGCGCTGGCCGTTTACTCCATTCGCAGTCCCAGCAAGCTGTTGCGCTGGGCTAAGCGGGGATTCGGTGCATGGAGCACCTGGCGCATGATCAAGTCTGCTCTGCCCCCGCGTTAATTCTGCTTAAAGCCGGCCCTGAAAAGGCCGGCTTTCTTCATCAGAATTTCTGAAGAACACTGACAGTATATCTCGCTTACAACCTTTCCACGCCGCGATTATCATCTCCAGCTATCAACCCAATGAATGCAGAACTGCTTTCAGCGGGCATAAACCCTGCGGGCAGCTTGCCCTGCATCCCTGATAGCGCTGGAGTAAATGATGAAAAAATTCGAAGACGTTGGTTTATTAGTAGCTCGCATCCTGATGCCAATCCTGTTCATTACGGCCGGCTGGGGCAAAATCACCGGTTATGCAGGTACTCAGCAATATATGGAAGCGATGGGCGTCCCTGGCTTTATGCTGCCGCTGGTTATCCTGCTGGAGTTTGGCGGCGGTCTGGCCATCCTGTTTGGTTTCCTGACCCGTTTTACTGCCCTGTTCACTGCCGGCTTCACCATCCTGACCGCGTTTCTGTTTCACAGTAACTTCGCCGAAGGCGTAAACCAGCTGATGTTCATGAAGAACCTCTCTATCGCAGGTGGTTTCCTAGTGTTAGGTCTGGTGGGTCCGGGTGCATACAGCCTTGATCGCCTGATCAGCAAAAGAAAACCACAGGCAGCAATTGCGCGCTAATCTCACATAAAGCGTATTGCCACATATACTTAACAGGGCGGGGACATTTCCCCGCCCTGTTTGCATTGGAGCCATTATGGGACAGTTAATTGACGGTGTCTGGCATGACACCTGGTACGACACCAAATCTACCGGCGGACGTTTCAAGCGTTCAGAGTCGGCTTTCCGCAACTGGGTAACACCGGATGGCAGCGCCGGTCCGGTCGGTAAAGCGGGATTTGCCGCTGAGCGCGATCGCTATCATCTCTATGTCTCGCTGGCCTGCCCATGGGCGCACCGCACGCTGCTGATGCGTCAGTTGAAAGGTCTGGACAGCATGATCGATGTCTCCGTGGTACATCCACTGATGCTGGAGAATGGCTGGACGTTCGATGAAACCTTTCAGGATGCGACCGGCGATAAGCTTTACCAGAACGAGTTCCTTTATCAGCTCTACCTGCACGCCGACCCGCAATACAGTGGCCGCGTTACTGTGCCGGTATTGTGGGACAAGCAGCAGAACACCATCGTCAGCAATGAGTCGGCGAATATCATCCGCATGTTCAACAGTGCGTTTGATGCGGTGGGCGCCCGTGCCGGTGACTACTATCCCGTTGCGCTACGTGAAAAGATTGATGAGCTGAATGGCTGGATCTACGACACGGTGAATAACGGCGTCTATAAGTCGGGCTTCGCCACGTCGCAATCCGCGTATGATGAGGCCGTCACTGCGCTGTTCCATTCGCTGTCGCGGCTGGAGCAGATCCTGGGCCAGCATCGCTATCTCACCGGCGATCAGCTGACCGAAGCGGATCTGCGGTTGTGGACCACGCTGGTGCGCTTTGATCCGGTCTATGTGACCCACTTCAAGTGCGATCGTCACCGGATCGGTGATTACAGAAACCTCAGCGGTTTCCTGCGCGATATCTATCAGATGCCAGGCATTGCAGAGACGGTCAACTTGCCGCATATCCGCCATCACTACTACTGCAGCCACAAGACCATCAACCCAAGCGGCGTGATATCGCTGGGCCCGGCGTTTGACTGGGATGAACCGCACGGCCGCGGTTAAATGTTGTTGGCGTTAAAAAGCAAAAACCCCGCCGAAGCGGGGTTTCTGGTAAAAAGTCGAAGCTGACCGTTAAGCCGGGTTCTGTCGTGGACAGTCATTCATCTAGGCCAGCAATCGCTCACTGGCTCAAGCAGCCTACCCGGGTTCAGTACGGGCCGTACCTTGTGAACCCCTAT
>Ga0268259_10000140_pt1 | contig 38621 bp, 35 predicted proteins | sample AgamicAsMarz_FD_200246 | JGI IMG/M metagenome (GOLD analysis project Ga0268259, IMG submission 200246) | Agave microbial communities from Guanajuato, Mexico - As.Ma.rz (v2) (version 3) | ecosystem: Host-associated > Plants > Phyllosphere > Phylloplane/Leaf | place: Guanajuato, Mexico... | reverse complement strand
GAGCGTCTCGCCGTAGCGGTCGCGGAAGGTCTCCCCCTGCGACTGGCCGTGGTCGGAGAGGACGACGAGGCGGTAGGGCCGGGGCGCCTCCGGGCAGGCGGCGGCGACTCGGGCGATCTGGCGGTCGAGGTCGCGCAGCACGGCGAGCGCGTCGTGGCGCTCGATCCCGGAGTGGTGGGCGACCTCGTCGTAGGCGAGGAAGGTGGTGTAGATCGCGGGCCGGCCGGCGAGGATGTCGCCGACCACGGCCGCGACCTGGAGGTCGCGCTGGACGATCGTGCCCCAGGCGCGGACCAGCGCGTAAGAGCGGCTGCGGTGGATCCGCGGCCGCACGTCGTCGCGGACCTGGGCGCGGGCGGCGCGGCGCTCGCGCGCGACCTCGGCGAGGACGAGGACGAACGTGCGGGCGACCGCCGAGGGCCGGGCGAAGTAGGCCGCGTAGTCGCGGCCGATCGGGCGCCGCCGCCGCAGCGCCGTGCTCATCGTCAGCATCGAGTGCGGCGCGTCGCCGGAGAGGATGTTGGCGCGGCTGGCGCCGTCGGCGTGCAGCAGGCCGCGCCCGTCCGAGTGCCGCCGCTCGAGCTCTTCCGCGTCGCGCGGGTGGTTGGTGACGATCGCCGTGTCGCGATCCTTCTCCCACCAGCGGAAGGCCGGCATGTCGTCGTTGTTCCCGTGCAGGAGGCCGGCCTGGCAGGCGCCGGTCTGCGAGGACCAGTCGGTCTCCCACCGGTTGAGCTCGTGGCTGCCGTCGCGCAGCCAGGCGGCGAGGTTCGGGGCGCTGCCGTCGCTGAGCGCGCGCAGCAGCACGTCGTGGGCGAGCCCGTCGATCTCGAGGAAGACGACCCCGGGGACGTCGCTGCGCGCCATCTGCTTGCGCCGCCGCGCCTGGCGGCGCACGACGTGCCGGTACCAGGTCTCGTCCTCGTCGATCGCGAGCAGCCCGTAGACGATCGCGGTGACCGCCGTCATCACGATCGTCACCACGATCCCCTCCAGCACGCCGTCGATCTGCCCACCGGGGAGGACGTCGATCGCGACCGTGACGAGCACCCCGTTCAGCACCAGCGCCCCGAGCCCCAGGGTGAGGACGGTCAGCGGCAGCGCGAAGCGGGCGAGGATCGGCCAGACCAGGGCGTTGAGCAGCCCGATCAGCGCCGCCGCCGCGAGCGCGTTGGCGGCGCCGTCGAGGACGAAGCCCTCCAGTACCTCCGAGAGAAGCAGCAGGGTGAGCGCGTCAAGCAGGAGGACGAGCAGGACCCGAAAGGTTCTCTCCGCCATCAGGCAGCAGTCTAAGCCGGCGCGCCTGCAGCAGCTCCTGCTCGCGGGCGTTGCCGCTGAGGGCGGCGGCGCGGGCGAACTCGGCCGCCGCCTCCTGGTCGCGGCCGAGGCGCTCGAGCAGCTCGCCGCGGGCCGCCGGCAGCAGGTGGTAGCCGGCCAGCGCGGGCTCGCCGGCGAGCCCGTCGAGCAGGCGCAGGCCATCGGCGGGGCCGAAGGCGATCCCGACCGCGACGGCGCGGTTGAGGCGCACGACTGGCGAGCCGGTGACCGCGTCGAGCGCGTCGTAGAGGGCGACGATCCGCTCCCAGTCGGTCTGCTCGGCCGTGCGCGCGCGGGCGTGGCAGGCGGCGATCGCGGCCTGCAGCGCGTAGGGGCCGAGTGGGCGGCCCAGCGCCTCGGCCTGCTCCAGCGCCTTAAGCCCGCGGCCGATGAGGACGAAGTCCCAGCGCGTGCGGTCCTGCTCGAGCAGCGGGATGGCCTTGCCGCCGGGGCCGGTGCGGGCGGGGAAGCGCGAGGCCTGCAGCTCCATCAGCGCCACCAGCCCCAGCGCCTCGGGCTCGCGCGGCATCAGCCCGGCGAGGATGCGGCCGAGCCGCATCGCCTCCTCGCAGAGGTCGGCGCGGACCCAGTCCTCGCCGCCGCTGGCCGCGTAGCCCTCGTTGAAGATCGCGTAGATCACCTCCAGCACCGAGGCGAGCCGCTGCTCGCGCTCGGCCGCGCCCGGCACCTCGATCGGCACCCGCGCCTCGGCCAGGCTGCGCTTGGCGCGGACGATGCGCTGCGCCACCGTCGACTCCTTGACGAGGAAGGCGCGGGCGATCTCGGCCGTCGTCAGCGAGCCGACCAGGCGCAGGGTCAGCGCCACCCGCGCCTCGGTCGCCAGCACCGGGTGGCAGGCGGTGAAGATCAGGCTCAGCAGGTCGTCTTCGATCTCGTCGTCGGCGGCCGCGGCGAGGTCGGGCTCTGCGAGCCGTGCCCGCAGCTCGACTTCCCGCCCCATCTCCTCCTCCTTGCGCGCCGCCATCTGGTTGCGGCGCAGCCGGTCGATCGCGCGGTTCTTCGCGGTCGCCATCAGCCAGGCGCCGGGGTTGTCGGGGACGCCGGACCGCGGCCACTGCTCGATCGCCGCGACCAACGCGTCCTGGGCCAGGTCCTCGGCGATCCCGACGTCGCCGGTCATCCGCGCCAGCGCCGCGATCAGCCGCGCCGACTCGATCCTCCAGACGGCGTCGATCGCGCGGCGGGCGTCCTGCTCGCTCATCGGCCGAGATCAGCGCAGACGCAGGGTGCGGGTCAGCTTTCGGGGTTTGAGGCCCGGGGTCGAGATCGTCGCTTTCAAGGCCAACCTCGCCTCGGCCGCGAGCAGGGCGAGGGCCTTGGCCGGAGTGAGCTTGAGGCGCAGCCGCAGGGGCCCGGCGGCTTTGGCTTTGCGCACGATCTTCTTCAGCTGCGCCCGGGGGCTGCCTCCAGGGCCCCGTTCCAGCAGGCGCAGGACGAGCTTCGAGCCGGCCACCGGCATGACCACGCGGACGGGGATGCCTTTCGCCGAGGCGGTGCTGGTCTTGACCCGCCGCGGGGCCACGAGGCGCGCTCTCAGCGGCGGCTTGACGGCTAGCGTCGCGACGCCGGTGGCAGTTCCGCCCTGGGTCGCGGTCGCCGTCAGCGCGAGTTCGTAGTTGCCGGGGCGGGCGCTCGGCGGCACGTTGACGATGACTTTGCGAGTCGTCGCCGGGGCGCGCCTGGTCGTCGCGTTGCGCGCCGCCCGGTTGAAGCTGGCGTTGGGGAGCCGCAGCCCCGCTTTGGGCAGCGTCGAGGTCGCTTTGAGGCTGAATTTGGGCAGCGCCGCGGAGCTGCTGGAGAAGTCGAGGGCGAAGGGGACTTCGACCCGCGTGCCGGGGGCGACGGCGGTGCTCGCGGGGGCGGCGATCTTCAGGTCGGAGGTGCCGAGTTCGACCGCGGTTTCCGTCGTGGCGCAGAACGTCAGGTCGCCTTCGGTGGAGCAGCTGAACGGCCGGCTCGCGGGGCGTTCGGGTGTCACTTCGCGGCTGGCGGGCAGCACCGCGACCCGCATCGGCCCGCCATAGCTGCCGCCGTCGGCGACGGGTGGCAGGCCGAGGCTGGCGCTGACCGTCCATTCGAGCGTCTGGCCCGCCGGTTCGGCGATCACGCTCGAGGCGTAGCCGAGGATTTCGGAGCCCGGCGGCGGCGCTGCGGCCCCGGCTTCGGCGAGCGCGGGGTTCGAGGAGAGGGTTTGGGCGACCGCCGTGCTGCGGGTCAGCGTCAGCGGCCCGGCGCCGGGCCCGGGCGTGACCGCCAGCGTTTCCGGCGCCTGCGTTCCGGTGGGCACGACGAGGCCGACGAAGAACTGGCCTTCGGTCGCTTTGGCTTCCGACCCGCAGGAGATTTCGACTTTTTCGGGAGTCCCGGCAACCACGGTGGTGCAGAGCGCGAAGCGCAGCTGGACCGTGCCGATCCCGCCCGGCTGGGTGAGCGCCAGCGAGCCTTCCTTGAGCCAGACGCAGCCGCTGAGCAGCAGAGCCGCCGCCGCGCAGGCGACGAGCAGGATGGAGAGGCGAGTCCGGCGCATCTGCGTGGCAGGGTAGAGCGCCAGGGGCGAGGCCGCGACAAGGGTTGCCGCAATCGCCTCGCCCGCCGCGCTCTGCCCCCGGCTACTGGTTCTGCTCCGCCTCGGCGCGCAGTCGCTCCTCTTGCTCGCGCAGCTCCGGCGTGAACTCCTCGCCGAAGTCCTCGGCCTCCGCGACCTGGCGGATCTCGATCTCGCCCTTCTCCTCGTAGGGGTTGGGGCAGCGCTTCATCCACTCCACCGCCTCCTCGAAGGACCCGACCTGCAGCAGCCAGTAGCCCGCGATCAGCTCCTTGGTCTCCGTGAAGGGGCCGTCGACCACCGTTCGGTCGTCGCCGCCGCCGAAGCGCACGCGGGCGCCCTTCGAGCTCGGCAGCAGGCCCTCGCCGGCCAGCATCACGCCGGCTTTGACCAGCTCTTCGTTGAAGGCGCCCATCTGGGTGAGCATCTCCTCGCTCGGCATCCTGCCGGCCTCGGAGGCCTCGTTCGCCTTGACTATCGCCATCACTCTCATCTTCGATCCTCCTTCGTGTCGCGGGGCCGGCGAAAGGCCGGATTCCCTCTCTTTACCCCTACGACGAACGAGCATCGCCGAAATCGACACGACTTCGGGGAAATCTCCGTGAGCCGCCTCGGGATCGCGCAACCGACATTTACCCCACCCTGGTGTGGTAAATGTCGGTTGCGTCAGATGCGGCGTTCTACGAGGAGGCGAGATGACCGACTATTCAGACCTGCGCGCGCTCTTCGTCAACTGCACGCTGAAGCGCAGCCCGGAGGTCTCCAACACCCAGGGGCTGATGGACCTCTCGATGGAGATCATGCGTCGCAACGGGGTGGAGATCGAGTGCATTCGCGCCATCGACCACGAGATCGCCACCGGCGTCTGGCCGGACATGACCGAGCACGGCTGGGAGCGCGACGAGTGGCCCACGATCTACGAGAAGGTGAAGGCCGCCGACATCCTCGTGCTCGGGATGTCGATCTGGCTGGGAGAGAAGTCCTCGGTCGCGACGCAGGTCGTCGAGCGGCTCTACGGCAACTCCCACCTGCTCAACGAGGCCGGCCAGTACGCCTACTACGGCAAGGTCGGCGGTTGCCTCGTCACCGGCAACGAGGACGGGGTCAAGCACTGCGCGATGAACGTCCTCTACTCGCTGCAGCACCTCGGCTACACGATCCCGCCCCAGGCCGACGCCGGCTGGATCGGCGAAGCCGGTCCCGGGCCTTCGTACCTGGACGAGGGCTCGGGCGGGCCGGAGAACGACTTCACCAACCGCAACACCACCTTCGCCGCCTGGAACATGCTCCACCTGGCGCGGATGCTGAAGGACGCCGGCGGCATCCCGGCCCACGGCAACCAGCGCACCGAGTGGGACGCCGGCTGTCGCTTCGACTTCCCCAATCCCGAGCACCGCGCCTAGCCCGGCGCAGCAGCCGCTAGGGCGCCGGCTCGGCCAGCTCCGTCGGCTCGGCGCGGCCGCGCAGGGTCACCGCCTGGCGCAGCACCCAGCGGCTCTTCTCATCGCCGGCCGCCGCGACCGTCGGGCCGGAGGCGAGGACCCGGGAGGGCCGCTCCTTGGCGAGCTCGGTGAGGCGGGCGGCCTCGTTGACCGGGTCGCCGATCACGGTGTACTCGAAGCGGCTCTCGGCGCCGATGTGTCCGGCCACGGCGACCCCCGCGGCGACGCCGATCGCCGCAGGGAGCTGCGGCAGTCGCTCGCGCAGGCGGGCGTCGAGCTCGCGGGCGGCCAGCAGGGCGGCGGCGTGACGATCCGGCATCGGCGTCGGCGCGCCGAAGATCGCCAGCGCCGCGTCGCCCTCGAACTTGTTGATCCAGCCGCCGTGGCGGTCGACCGTCTCGACCACCTCGGCGAAGAACCGGTTGAGCACCTCGACGACCTGCCGCGGCTCGCGGCTCGCCGCCAGCGCGGTTGAGCCGACGACGTCGACGAAGAAGACCGCCACCTCGCAGAGCTCGCCGCCGAGCTGCGGGTCCTCGACGGCGATCGCCTGCCGGGCCGCCTCGTGCCCGACCTGGCGCCCGAACAGGTCGCGGATCCGCTCGCGCTCGCGCAGGCCGGCGGCCATCTCGTTGAAGCCGCTCTGCAGCAGCCCCATCTCGGTGCTGTCCCAGACCGCGAGGTCCTCGGAGAAGTCCCCTTCCCCGACCCGCTCGAGGCCGCGGCGGATCGAGGCGATCGGGTGCACCGTCGCGTAGGCCGCCAGCGTCGAGAGGAAGGCGCCGAAGACGAGCGCGATCCCGCCGAGGACGACGATCGTGATCGCCAGCGGCGTCTCGGCGATCGGGACGTCGGTGAGCGCGACGATCCCCACCGCGACGAGGCCGACGAGCGGGACGCCTGTGCCGAGCGCCCAGGCCAGCAGCCAGCGCGTCGCGACTCCGGGCACGCCCCGTCGGGCGATCGGTCCGGCCGCGAGCGCCCGCGAGGCGACCGGGCGCAGCGCCAGCTCGGCGACCAGGTAGGCGACGGCTGAGGTGGTGAGGCCTCCCAGCGCCACGGTCAGCCCCACCCCGAGCGCCAGCAGCGCGGAGTAGGTGGCGCTGATGCCGGCGAAGAGAAGGGTGGCGAGGCCCCAGAGCACCGCCTGCACGAGCATGATCCGCCACGGGGCGCGCAGCACCCGCACCCGCTGGATCGGCGTCGGTATCTCGTCGTCCGCGAGCCAGCTGCCGATGCCGTCCTGGCCGCCTTCCAGCAGCCGCCTGCCCCAGACGACGCCGACCGGGAGCGCCAGGGCGACGTAGGCCGCGGCGATCAGGAGGTTCACCGTGTCGGCGTCGGTGTCGTCGACCCCGGGCGGCTTGGGAAGAGCCCAGAGGGCGAAGCAGGCGACGGCGGCGATGCCGCCGGCGTTTGCGACCAGGATGCCGGCCAGTGTCAGCACCCGAACCCGCCGCGCCAGCGTGCGGCCGGGAATCTCCGGGTCGCCGACCAGCCAGGGCCGTTCCGCCCAGCGGTCGAAGGCCGCCTTGATCCGCGCCACTGCCGAGGACATCTGCGGCAGTATCGCCGGAGCGGCCGTGCGCCTACACCTGGCGCAGCAGCACGAAGACCGCGAAGGCGAGGGCCATGACCGCGATCGAGGTGACCCAGATCCGGGCGTAGGCGCCGATCAGGCCGTAGTTGCGGGGCCCGCGGCCCGCCCTTTCTTCCATGTAGGCGGTGGCATCGGGGGCTTCGTCCCACTCCGCTCCCTCGTTCTCGGCAAGGGTCTCCGCGAGCAGGGCGCGCGCCTGCTCGGACTGGCCTGTCCGAACCATGACACGCTGCGCTCCTCCACCCGGGTCCAGCATGCCGAAGCCGAGCAGGGCGCCGTCCACCCACCTGCTGCAGGAGGCTGGGTATGCCGGCTCCCTCCAGCAGCCCCTGGATCATCTCCGCTTCGACGCGATCGCTGGCGTGGGCTACGCCGACCAGCTCTTCTTCACCGCTGCCGTGCATCCGATCGGAGATTCTCCTCTAATCCAAAAGCCCATGAGCCGGTGGAACGCGGTCACTAGTCTCAGCCCTGAATGAGCGCGCCAAGCCGCGATGAGGCCTGGGAGCTGTTCCGCGAGTGGACCGAGTCCGAGTCGCTGCGCAAGCACGTGCTCGGAGTGGAGGCGGCGATGCGCGCCTACGCCCGTGAGTACGGGGAGGACGAGGAGCTGTGGGCGGTGGCGGGGATCCTCCACGACCTCGACTACGAGCGCTATCCCGACCTCGAGAGCGGCCACCCGCGGATGGCGCTGCAGCTGTTCGAGGAGCGGGGCTATCCGCGCGAGCTGATCGACGCGGTCGCCGGTCACGCCCCGTACCTGGGCGTGCCGCGGGAGACGCGTCTGGCGAAGACCCTGTTTGCGGTCGACGAGCTGACCGGGTTCATCGCCGCCGTCGCCCTCGTGCGGCCGACCGGCATCGCCGGTATGACCCCGAAGTCGGTCAAGAAGAAGCTGAAGCAGCCGAGCTTCGCGGCGGCGGTCGACCGCGAGGAGATGCGGGAGGCGGCCGCAGCGCTGGGGGTGGACTTCGACCAGCACATCGCCTTCACGATCGCCGCGCTGGAACCCTACGCCGAGGAGCTGGGCCTGACCGGCTCAGTGCCGGAGTAGAAGCGGGCTGGCGGAGCAGAGGCGCTCGCGGGCGATCCAGTCGGAGCCGCGCGGCGGCTTGCGGAACTGGCGTCGCCTATCGCCGCACTCCTCGTAACGCGGCTCGGCGTGGGGGGCGGGCAGGCGGGAGGCGGTTGCCGAGAGCAGCAGCGGCGCGGGGTCGATCGGGGTGTCGTAGCGGCGGACCTCGAAGTGCAGGTGGGGGCCGGTCGAGGCGCCGGTCGAGCCGACGTAGCCGATCCGGGTGCCGCCGCTGACCCGCTCGCCGACCCAGCTGGTGATCGTTTCGAGGTGGGCGTACCAGGTGGTGAAGCCGAGCCGGTGCTGGATCACGACCAGGTTGCCGTAGCCGCCGCTGTTGTAGCCGGCGAAGATCGTCGTGCCGACGCCGGCGGCGCCGACTCGGGTGCCGAAGGGCACGGGGAAGTCGATGCCCTGGTGGCGATGGTCGCCGCGCGGGGCGCCGAAGCCGTCGCCCATCGGGCCCGCGACCGGGCGCAGGAAGTCAACCGGGCCGCTCGGCGAGTCGCCCCCGGCGCCGCGCAGCGAGCCGATCGTCGCCGGGCCGCCCCGCCCGTCGACCCCGATCCCGGCAGCTCGCTGAGCGCGCAGCACCGCCGCCCTGGTCAGCGGCCCGTAGACGCCGTCGGCCCGGCCGGGCCCGTAGCCCGCGCGCTGGAGCAGGAACTGCAGCGCCGCTACGTCCCAGCCCCGGTCCCCGCCGCGCATCACCCGGCTGCCCAGCCCCGGCCTGCCGCGCCAGCCGAGCGCCCGCCGCGTCGCCGGGCCGGCGAGGCCGTCGGTCTGCAGGCCGCGCTGCCGCTGGAAGGCGATCACCCCGCGCCGGGTCAGCGGGCCCCTGATCCCGTCGACGTAGCCGCGGTAGAGGTGGAGCCCCTTGAGCGCCACCTGCAGGGCAGCCACCCTCGCGGGGGGCGCATCGGCACGCGCCGGCACAGCGAAGACGACGACGATCAGCACCGCTGCGCCGATTGCTCGGATCGAACGCATCCCTCCAATGGTCGGTACTAGGGGCGGCTCCTACAACCCCCCGCAACGATTCGTGCAGGAGACCCCAGCAGCGTCTGCCGACGATCATGGACGATTTTGGCCCCTCTAGCCGCCACAATCGTCCAGGTTTGCTTCGAAGCGCCCGTTAGGGCTAATAGCCGGGGGAGCGCTTGACGCTGTGGCGCTCCGAGGCGTGGGCGCCGCCCTTCTTCTCGAGCGTCTCGCAGGCCTCGTGGATGTCGTCCGCGAGGCGGTCGACCTGGGAGCGGCCGAGGGTCTCCTTGACCAGCGCCCGCATGATCTTCACGTCTTCGGCATTGGGCGGCATCGTGTAGGCGGGGAGCATCCAGCCGCGCTCGGCCGAGAGCTGCCAGGAGACGTCGAACTCGTCGTAGCCCCTCTCGCCGGTCAGCTTGAAGGCGACCAGCGGCAGCTGCTCGGCTTCGTCGCCGATCAGCTCGAAGGCGCCGTTCGCCTTCAGCTTCTCCGCCAGCGCTCGCGCGTTCTGCTCCATCGCCTTCATCACGTGGGTGTAGCCCGCCCGCCCGAGGCGGACGAAGTTGTAGTACTGGGCGAGCACCATCGAGGCGCCGGTCGAGAAGTTGAGGGTGAAGGTGGCGTCGGTTTTGCCCAGGTAGTTCTCGTAGAAGACGAGGTCCTCGGCGAGGTCCGATTTCTCGCGGAAGACGAGCCAGCCGATGCCCGGGTAGACGAGGCCGAACTTGTGGCCGGAGACGTTGATCGAGCGCACCTGCTCGAGCCGGAAGTCCCACTCGGAGTCGGGGTGGAGAAAGGGCCAGACGAAGCCGCCGCTGGCGGCGTCGACGTGCAGCGGCACGTCGATCCCCCGCTTCTCCTTGACCTCGAGCAGCAGCCGGTTGATGCCGGCGATGTCGTCGGCGTGGCCGGTGAAGGTGGTGCCGAGCACCGCGGCGACGCCGATCGTGTTCTCGTCGATGTGGGGCTCGACGTCGTCGGGGCCGATCACGTACTTGTCCTCCTGCAGCGGGACGATCCGCGGCTCGACGTCGAAGTAGCGGCAGAACTTCTCCCAGACGACGTGGACGTCGCCGCCGAAGACCAGGTTGGGCCGGTCGGTCGGCTTCGACTCGGCTTCGCGGCGCTGCTTCCACTTCCACTTCAGCGAGAGGGCGCCGAGCATGATCGCCTCCGAGGAGCCCTGGGTGCGGGCGCCGGTCGTCTCGCCGGGGGCGTGGTAGAGGTCGGCGAGCATGCGGATGCAGCGCTGCTCGATCTCCGCCGAGATCGGGTACTCGGCGTGGTCGATGAAGTTGCGGTGCAGGTTCTCGGCGACGATCCGCTGCGCCTCGGGCTCCATCCAGGTGGTGACGAAGGTCGCCAGGTTGCGCCAGGGGTCGCCCTCCAGCACCAGTTCCTCGTCGACCAGGCGCATCGCGTCGAGCGACGGCATCCCCTGCTCCGGGAAAGGGCCGTCCGGGGCGTCTTCGATGAGGAAGCGGTTGCCGAAGAGCCTGGCGTCGTCGTCGCTGGTCTTGCTCACGCGGGCAGCCTACCGCCGCGTGCGCCCGATCCCCGTAGATCAGCGGCTCGCTGGGTTAGCCTTGTGAACCGATGCAGCTCGCGAGCCGCTACACGGACAAGGGGGCGCTGGTCCTCACCCTCTGCTGGGTTGCCGCGCTCGCCCTTACCGGGGCGACCGACGCCCTGCTCTTCCTCGCACCCGCGCTGCTGATCGCGATCCCGCTCTTCGGCGGCCGCTACCTCGGCGAGGAGCTGATCGCCAAGCTCGCCGCCCGGCGTGCCCGGGCGTCGCGGCGCTCGGCGAAAGCGCCGGTGTCCCCGCTCCCCCCAGCGCCCGCTTCGTGGCGGCCACGTGGCGCCGCCCTGATCGCCTTCTCGCTGGCGAAGCGCCCGCCGCCCTCGCGCCTGCTCCCGCAGACCTAGACGCTCGGCAACGGATCCTTCGGCCGCCGGGCGCGCGACCGAAAGGAACCTGTGCGAAAGCGCTGGGCGGCGCTCACCGCCACGACAACGTTGCTCTGCCTGCTCGCGGCCTCGCCGGCTTCGGGGCACGGCGGCAACGCCAACTTCCGCTCCGAGATCGACTCGGTGCGCCCCGACGTGTCCGGTGTGGACGTCGAAGTCCTCAACTACGACGCCGACATGGAGCTGGTCGACCGGGGCGGCCACGAAGTCGTGATCTACGGCTACGAGGACGAGCCGTTCGCCCGCATCCTGCGCGACGGCGCCGTTCAGATGAACCAGCGTTCGCCCGCGACCTTCCTGAACGCCGACCGCTACGCCGAAGCCCAGGTGCCGGAGAGCGCCAATCCGGAGGCGCCGCCCCTCTGGAAGACGGTCGACAGCTCGGGAACCCTGCGCTGGCACGACCACCGGATGCACTACATGGCGAAGGGCACGCCGCCCCAGGTCGGGGACGAGGGCAAACGCACCGAGGTCTTCGACTACGAGATCCCACTGCGGATTGACGGTGAGAAGGGCGCGATCGAGGGCACCCTGTTCTGGGTCGGCCCGGCCGACACTTCCAAGACGCCGTTCCTGATCGCGGGCGCGCTGATCGTGCTGGTCGGCGGCGCCGCGGTCCTGATCGCGCGTCGGCGGCGCGGCTCCCAGGACGGCGACGAGCGCCCCACCAGGGAAGCCTGGTAGTGCCGGGCCGCTCTCACAGGCTCGCCCTTGCCCTCGCCGCTCTGCTCGCGGCGACGCTGCCAGCGCCGAGCGCGGCCCTCGCCCATGCCACGCTGGAGGGCAGCTCTCCGGCCCGCGGCGCGACGGTGAAACAGCAGCCGAGCGAGGTCGCGCTCCGCTACAGCGAGCCGGTCGAGGGCAACTTCGGCGCCGTCCGCGTCTACGACGCAGAGGGTGAGCGAGTCGACGAGGGCGACGCCTTCCACCCCGAGGGCGAGGGCGAGCGGCTCGCCGTCGATCTGAAGCCGGGCCTGGCCGACGGCAGCTACACCGCGACTTACCGGGTCGTCTCCGCCGACGGCCACATCGTCTCGGGCGGCTTCGTCTTCTCGGTCGGCAAGGCCGGCCGGGCGCCGGAGGAGACCGTGGCCGAGCTGGTCGCCGAGGGCGATTCGGGGACGGCGACGGAGGTCGGCATGGGGATCGCCCGCGGAGCCCAGTACGCGGCGCTGGCGGTCGCGCTCGGCGCGCTCGCCTTCCTCCTGCTGGCCTGGCGTCCCGCCCGTCGCCAGCTCGGCGCGGAGGGGAAGCGCTGGGCGCGGGCCGGTCTCGCTTTCGAGCGACGCCTGCGAGTCGTGCTGCTCGCTGCTGCGTTCGCCGGGGCGCTCAGCGCCGCCGCCGGGATCGTTTGCGAGGCGGCGCAGGCCGCCGGAATCTCAGCGAGCGGCGCGCTCGACGCCACGATCCTGCGGGAAGAGCTCGGCACCCGTTTCGGCACGGTGTGGGGCCTCACCGCCCTGGCCTGGGTAGCGCTCGGGCTCGGAGTCGTCCCGGCGCTGCGCCGGCCCGCGCCCTTGCGGGTCGCCGCGCTCTTCGTGCCACTCGCCTTCATCGCCTTGGAGCCGGCGCTGTCCGGCCATCCCTCGACGCAGTCGCCGGTGGCGCTGCTCTTCCCGGCCAACGTCCTGCATGTCCTCGCCGTGTCGGTCTGGGTCGGCGGGCTGGCCTCGCTCGTCCTGATCCTGCCCGCCGCCACCCGCGAGCTGGAGCCACCGGATCGCAGCCGCCTGCTCGCCGCGACGCTGGCGCGCTTCTCGCCGTTGGCGCTGGCCTGCGTCGCGCTGATCCTGCTCACCGGCATCGGTCAGGCGTACGCCTACGTCCGCGACCTCGACAACCTGCTCGACACCGCCTACGGGCGCGCGGTGCTGATCAAGATCGTCCTGCTGGTCGGGGCGCTGATCCCGCTCGGCGCCTACAACCGCTACCGCTCGGTTCCGCGACTCGAACGGATTGCCGCGGGCGGGGAGGCGCCGGGCCACGCGGGGCTCCTCCTGCGCCGGGCGCTGCGCGGCGAGGTCGCGCTGATCGTCGTCGTCCTCGGCGTCACCGCCGCCCTGGCCGGCTACCCGCCGGCGACGGCGGTGCAGTCGGGACCGTTCTCGGGCAGCGCCTCGCTCGGCCCGGCCGAGCTCGAGGTCACCGTCGACCCGGCGCGGGTCGGCTCCAACCAGGTCCACCTCTACCTCTTCGACGCTCGCAGCGGCGCCCAGCTCGCTCCGATCGAGGAGCTGGACGTGACGGCGACGCTGCCGGAGAAGTCGATCGGGCCGCTGCCGCTCGCGGCGCAGCGTGCCGGCCCCGGCCACTACACGGTCCAGGGAGCCCAGCTCGGCGTCGCCGGGGACTGGCGGCTCGGAGTGACCGTACGGGTCTCCGCCTTCGACGAGTACAGCGCAGACGTCGAGGTCCCAATCGAGTGAACACCGACAGTGAAATACCACGAAAGGAAGCGATGAAGCTCAAGCTCACCCTGGTGCTGTTCGCGGCGCTCGCCCTGGCCGTGCCCGCCACCGCAAGCGCCCACGTCACCCTGCAGCCGGAGGCAGCAGCGGCCGGCGACTTCACAGTGCTCGACGTCCGCGTTCCCAACGAGCGTGACGACGCGGCGACGACGAAGGTCGCCGTCCAGTTCCCGCCCGGCTTCATCTTCGTCTCCTACCAGCCCGTCGCGGGTTGGTCGGTGGACGTGAAGATGGCGAAGCTCGCCAAACCGATCGCCAGCCACGGTGAGCAGATCGCCGAACAGGTGAGCCAGATGACCTGGACCGCCGACAGCGACAAGGCCGGCGTTCAGCCAGGTCAGTTCGTCGATTTCCCGATCTCGGTGCAGATTCCCGGGGAGGCTGGCGACACGCTGACCTTCAAGGCCCTGCAGACCTACGAGGACGGGGAAGTGGTGCGCTGGATCGGCGCGCCGGACTCGGAGAAGCCGGCGCCGCAGGTCGCCGTCGCCGAAGGCGGCGAGGAGCACGGCGCCGCCCACTCCGACTCCGAAGACTCGGGCGACGATTCCGAGGGTGCCAGCAAGGGCCTGGGGATCGCGGCGCTGATCCTCGGCGCCCTTGGCCTGCTGGCCGGCGGCGCGGCGCTGGTGCGGTCGCGACGCACCACGTAGGCGCTCTATTCCTGTGCTCGGGCCCTGCTGCAGCGCCGCACCGGCAGGGCCCGGCGCAGCCCCTCGGCCCTCAGGGCCATGCTTCCCTCGCCGCGCACGACCGTCCAGGGGTGACCGGCGCAGGCGCCGACGCATGACGGGACACCCGCGCGCCGCGCCAGCTCGTGCCCGATCGCGGCGATCAGCAGCGGGTGGGCCTGGCGCTCGCGAGAAACCGCCATCAGAGTTATTAGGCTACCCTAATTAGGGAACCCTAATGTGAGTCCGGCGGGGGCCATGGGACCGCATCCAAATGCGATCAAGAGGAGGCAGCACCAGATGAAGCAAGGATTGAGAAGAACCCACCGCCGGGCGCTCGTGGTCGGAGCGATGGCCATCCTCGCGGCTGGCGTCGGAGCGTCGTCCGCGTCGGCAGCCGAAATATCGATCAACCCGACGGAAGTGTCGGTGGGCACGCTCAAACCCGCCTACCCGGTCGTCGAAGTCGTCGGCACCGGCTTCAACGCCTACGTCGGCCAGGCCGAAAAGCTCCGGGTCGGCCTCTGCACCGGCAGGGTCTTCGGGGAAGCGCCGGTGTTCGCTCCCGCCTGCGGACTCTTCGCGGAAGTGACCGTCGACTCCGAAGGCGGGCTCGCCGGCGAAGTCGAACTCGAACCGACCGAAAACGGGAAAGCGATCTTCGTCAACGAACACGCCGAAATCCCACAGCTGAAAAACCAGCCGCCGACGTTCAACTGCCTCGCCGAGCAGAGCGAAGGCCCGAAACTCGGCTGCCATGTCGTCGCCGTCGATCACTCCACCGGCACGACGATCCTCGACACCGCGGCTCTGACGTTCACCACGCCCTGAGCCGGTCCCAGATGAGTCCCCCTGCGGTCGCTCGTTCCATTCATGTCACGCTCTGCCTGACCCTGCTGTCGGGCCTGCTCGCGCTGGCCCCCGGCATGGCCGCTGCGGATCCCGTGGAGGTGACCCAGGGGGATTTGATCTGGGGTGTCAAGAAATCGTGGCGGAACTACATCGGAGTGGGTCTCCTGAGCGACGGCGTGTCGGTCAATCCGGACGGGACCTACCGCTTCCCCATGGAGTCGGGGTCATATGACGAGGAGACGAGGACGACTGAGCTCCAGTTCGCCGGCACGGTCCACTGGCGGGGATACCCGGACTATCTCGGGCCGGGGAAGTGGGGGCTGGACACGACCTTCACCGACCTCTCGCTCGAGATAGGCCCTACCGCACAAGTGCTGCGGGGGACCAACATCGGCTACTCGCGCGATGACCCCGGCGGCGAGCTGCACGCCGAAGTCGACGTCGTCCTCGCCAAGCTCGACGTCGAAGGGGCGACCACGGCGTTCGGCGGAGGCACGAGCAGCTGGAGTGCGATCCCGGCTGCTGCGGGCCCCGGGATGGGTCTCTATCCGGAGGGCACGCCGATCGATCCCGTCAGCCTCACCTACGAGGGCCCGGGGGGCGCCCCCGACCTGGGCGAGCAGTGGGACTCCCCTGGCGGGATCGCGCTGGAGCCCGGCGCTCGCTGGGTGTCGGACAAGGCCTTCGGCTCTGCGTCGAACAGCAGCCGCGCCCTCTACGCCTCCCCCGGCGGCGACCTGTTGCACGTCGTCGAGTACAGCGGCGCCAAAACGCTCAACGCACTGCTTTCGTTCAGGGCTCTCGACCCGGCGACGATGCAGCCGATCGGCCAGGCCGCCGAGGTCACCTACCAGATCAAACAGGGCCAGTTCTTCGAAACCGACTACGACCCCGAGACGGAGACCCTCTTCTACGCGATCGGCGGCGAGGGCTCCGCCAAAGCGGAGGTGTGGGTGCGGGCGGTGAGGTGGAACGGCTCCGCCTACGACTCGGAGCCGATCGGCCGGCTGCGAGACCACAACAACGTCGAGAGCATCGTCTGGAACCCGGTCGAGGACAAGCTTGCGGTGGTGCAGCAGATCGCGGCCGCCGACGGGGCCAGCACCTACGTCCTCAACGAGCTGAACCTCTTCAGGAGGGGGGAGAGTGGTCAGTGGAGCGGGGAGAGCATGCCCCTGCCGATGCCGGCGACGGGAGCCTTCGCCGGCGGCGAACCTGAATCGTCGCCGTTCAACTGCCCCTCCTTCGTCGTCGACCAGAGCTGCCTCGGCGTCGCCCGGGACGGCTCCTACGTCCAGGCGCCGGGGTCGGCGACCATCAAAGTCGACGGCACGAGCATGCCCTGGCCGGCGATCCACGTCGCGGTCGACGGGGGGCAGGCGGTCACGTCCACGATTCCCGGCACCGAGGCGACCCTGAACGAGTTCGGGTCCTCGTTCGGCTACAGCGCCACCTCGCAGGGGGCCGACGGGTCCGTGCTCCTGCACAGGACGAGCTTCTCGCAGAGGTCCATCGCCAGGGTCGACGTCGTCGACGGCGCGGCGGCGCTGACGGAGCTCCCGTACATAGCGGCCCAGCACGGGAACCTCTCGCCGAGCGCTTCCTTCGGCGGCTCGATCGAGGCGGACCCGGAGCGCGGCTGGGAGTGGGCGACCGACATCGCCGACCCCGAGAGCTACGTGCTCAACGCGATGGTGGACGGAGAGATCGTCAGCCGCCACCACTATCCCGAGTTCACGGCGCAGGGATACGCCAAGCTCGCGGTTGGCCCCGACGGCTCCGTCTACATCCCGGTCCGGGACCAGGCCACCGACCGGTTCGGTTACCAGCGGCTCCACTACCTGGGGCGCCGGGCCGTCGTCGACCAGCACCCGGAGGCGGTGAGCGTCGCGCTCGGCGTCGACGAGGAGAGCGAGACGGTGAGCTTCACCTCGACCGCGCTCGGCGGCATCCCCGCCCCGTCGCGGCGGTGGCAGGTGAAGGCGCCGGGGGCCTCGGCCTTCGCCGACGTCCCCGGCGAGACTGGTGCGACCCTGACGGTCGAGGCCGAGCGGGGCTCGGGAGGCAGCAGCTACCGCGCGGTCTACTCGAGCCCCGCCGGCGGCATCGCCTCCGACCCAGCGACGCTCAGCGTCGATTACGCGCCGCTGATCGTCTCCGACCTGACCGGCCGCAGCGTCACCGAGGGCGCCGATGCGTTCTTCCTGCTCAAAGCCGATGGCAATCCCGAGCCGGAGGTCGAGTGGCAGCGCCGCGTCGGCGGCTTCTGGCAGGACATCGCCTCCGACGACGACAACTTCGTCGTCAACGGGCCCTCGCTGACGGTGCTGGAGACGAACGTCGATCAGTCGGGGGCGCTGTTCCGGGCGAAGCTCGCCAACTCGGTGGCGACTGTCTTCTCGAAGACGGCGAAGCTGACGGTGAGCCCCAAAGTCAGCATCCCGGTGGACGGCGTCGACCTCGAGAACGTCAGCCTCGAGTGGACCGGCAGCGCCGAGATGCAGAGGGTGCCGTTCTTCGGCGACAGCAACTACTTCTCGGCCGGCGCCTCCGACGGCGAGGAGGCGACCTACGACGCCTTCGCCGACAACGCCGCGGTCTTCCAGGTGTCCTCATCGGGCATCGAGACGCTCGCCACCTGGGCGACGCGCGCCGCCCACGTCTCGAGCGGGGGCCACCAGCTCGTGCGCTTGCACGGGGGAGAGGCGAGGATCGAGCCCGACGGCTCCGCCACCGTCGCCTGGGACGGAGCCTTCAGCGTCAACTTCTACGGCGGCCTGGTCCCGTTCACCTTCACCGATCCCGAGCTGGTCGTCGACGCCGACGGAGTGGGCGCCCTGAGCGCCGATATGTCGGGTTGCGAATCGAGCCAGGCAAACCCGAGCGAGTGCACTCTGTTCGACCCGGTCCCCGACGTGAGCGTGGCGACCTTCTCCGATGTGGAGGTCGACCCGAGCGGGGCGGTATCCATCGAGCCCGACTACTCGGGAGTCGAGGTCGACGTACCCGTCCCCTATGTGCCGCAGGACCGTGTGGTGACCGGCTGGGGCGCCTGGCCGCAGCCCTTCGTCGACTTCCAGGTCAAAACCGGCCTCTCCTCCCACTGGTACTCCTCGGGGGGGACTCTCGACCCCCACAAGGCCCCCGATCCCTTCACAGTCGACTTCGACGGCGAGGCGCTGCCGGCGGAGCCCGAGCCCGAAGCGGCCCCATCGGGGCCGGACCCACCGCCGAAATCGCCCGCCAGCGGCCCCGTCGGGGCCCAGCCGGCTCAGATCTCCACCGTCGGTGGAACGCAGGCGGTGGGGCGCAAGCGCCTCGCCACGGTCGCGGCGCTGAGCTGCCCCGGCGAGGGCTTCTGTGCGGTGATGGCGCCGAGACGGGTCAAGCTGCGGATCTCCGGCAAGGCCCGCTGGGCGAAGGTGATCGCCCCCCGGACGATCGACGGGGGCGGTGAGGGCGAGGTCAAGGTCAAGCTGACCAAGGCCCTGCTGCGAAAGCTCGGCCGCAGGACCGCCCGCGGGCGGATGTCGGTGACCCTGCGCTCGGAGGAGGGCTCGGTGCGCCGCACGGTAAAGGTGAGGATCAGGAAGGGCGGCAAGCGCAAGGGCGGCAAGAAGAGGCCCGGACCGGTCGGCGTGGGCGGTCCGCAGTCGGGGCCGATCTCAGCCGAGCCGCCGGTCCTGGCGCGCCCCGCGAGCGCGGTCGACGTCGGTGGCGTCAAGGTCAGCTGGGCGCCACGCGACTCATGGGTCCGCTACGCCTCCAGCGGCGTCGCCCCCGGGGACGGGATCCTGACCTCGAACGGGGCGGTGGGGACCAGCTCCACCGCCTCGCCCTGCCCGGACCGTCCCAGCACCAGCGACGCCCAGCTTCCCTACGTGATCGAGTTCGCGCCGAAGGCGAGCTGGCGCGACCCGGTCAGCGGCGCCGCCGGCATCTATGGCCAGGGCAGCGTCTCCTTCCGCTGGGCGGCGCACTCGATCGACCTCACCGCCGCGGATCCCGAGATCGAGATCAACGGCGCCAGCTCGCGGGCGATCTTCCGCTTCGGTGGCAGCGGCGGCACCGCCTATCCCGATCAGCGGGCGGCGCTGGTCTCCCTCGACCTGAGCGGCAAACCGACCGTCACCAACGGCGGCAAGACCTTCACCTACGACCTGATGCGGGGGACGCTGACCCCCGACGGCGTCAACGTCTTCGCCGGCTTCTACACACCGCCCGACAACGACGAATTCGGCTGCGTCACGGTGGAGTTCACAGTGCCGTAGGGTGGCCGGGCTGTAAGACATAGACGCTCTCAGGTGGGGGGAAGCCGGTCGAAGTCCGGCGCTGACCCGCAACCGTAGGCCGTGCACTGCACGGCGAGCCGGAATGCCTCCCTGGGATGCAGAGCTCAATTCATCCCGTCGTGGTCTACGGGACGGAGCCGGACCTCTTGTTACCGGAGCCTTCCTTTGGCGACCACCTCGGCTCAACGAGGAGGTAGGAGTAGATGTCAACCGTTCGAGGAACGCTCAGGCGCAGCGGCCTGCTTGCCGCGCTGCTTGCGCTCGCGATGGCGTTCGCCGCCCCGGCGGCCAGCGCCACACCCGGATCCGAAGCGACCGAATGGCTCGCCTCGCAGCTGAAATCGCCGGCAGCAGGCGAAAAGTACTGCGAACTGTTTGGTCCCAACGTCGGTCAGACGATCGACTGCATGCTCGCCTTCGACGCCGCCGCCGGCTTCGAAAGCGAGGAGAACGAAACCTACAAATGGATTCTCGCCAACAAGGGCTCGTACGTGGGCAGCGAACCCTGCTCGACGGCGAAATCGATGTCGGCCGGCGCGGTGGCGAAGCTGGCGCTTGCCGTCGGCGCCCACGGCGGCGACCCGATGAACGTCGAAGGCCGCAACCTGATCGCCGACCTGCAGTGCCTGCAGGCAGGATCGGGTTCCGAAAAAGGCCGTTTCGAAGACAAGGGGGCGACCGAGTTCTCCAACGTGTTCGGCCAGTCCCTGGCGCTGATCGCGCTGAAGGCCTGCCAGCAGAAAAAAATCTGCGCCAGCCCGCCCAGCCTCAACTCGGCGCTCAGCAACGGGGCCACCTACCTGCGCGGCCAGCAGTGCGCCGAAAGCAAAGAAGAAGGGGTCGAAGGCGCCTTCCGCTCCGCGATGGGACTCGAACCGGGCGCCTGCGAAGACACGACGCCGTTCCCCTCGGAAACCGAATTCAACGTCAACGCGGTGGACATCGACTCGACCGGCTTCGCGATCGAGGCGCTGTTCGTCCAGTCCGGCGCAGCCAACGGCGAAGCCGCGAAAGCCGGTGGCCTGTGGATGTACGGCAAACGAGTCGTGACCGCCGGTCCCCCGAAACGGATCCACTGGGAGAGCTACTGCTCCTTCGCCGAACCGAAAGCGAAGTTCCCCAGCGTCAACAGCACGGCGCTGGCGATCATGGGGGCCTCCGAAATCGGGCTCGAAATCGCCGCGGCGGAAGAATGGCTCGCCGACGCGGTGGCCAGCGGCGAAAACCGCGGCCTGCCGGCTTGCGGCGCGACCGGCAACGGCGACGTCCTCGCGACCGCGCAGGGCATCCTCGGCCTCTACGGCGCCTCCTACCCGACCCTGGTCGGGCTCTAGGCGGATCGACTCAGGAGGGCGGGCCCAGCCCGCCCTCCTGTAGTCTCGCCTCACTCACGGCGCGTGGGGAACTCCGGTGTGAATCCGGGGCTGGCGCGCAGCGGTATGGGTGACGAGCGGATCGTCAGGTCCACTGAGCCGAGGTAAAAGAAGGCTCGGGAAGGAGATCCGCGAGGACGAGCCCGAGCCCGAAGACCCGGCCGTGAATTGGCATTCGCCTCGCGAACAGGCGGCCGGCGCCCAGCCTCAGCGGTTGCGTTCCCGTCGCCCCGATCAAGGAGCACGGACATGACCGATAGACCCAGGGCCACCCGGAGCGGCCTCGCCACGCTCGTCGCCCTTCTCGCCCTCGCCGGATCGCTGAGCGCGTTCCCTGCGCCCGCCGCCGCCGAGCACCCGTACCTGCCCGCAGGGTCGCATCTCGAAGAAGCCGCGGAAGCTTGCGGCGCGACGACGGATTCCTACGGCAACCTCTACGTCGCGGACCTCGAAACCGGGGTGAGGATCTACGACCCGTCCGGGGCGCCGCTGACCGAACTGATCCCCTTCGACATCGGCCTGGCGATGAGCTCGTGCAGCCTGGCGGTCGACGAGGACGGCGCGGTCTACGTCGCCGGCTTCGGCATCCCGAGCGAGGAGAAGGTCGCGAAGTTCGTTCCCCAAGGGGGCGAGTTCCCACCGACCTCCTCGACGGAATACGAGCTCGACGAATCGGCCGGTGACGAAGGCGTGTTCGTCGAGGAAGAGGCCAACGCCGTCGCGGTCGACCCCGAGACCGGGGACCTCTACGTCGCCGAAGAAGGGACCAACGAAGTGCAGCGCCTGGCGGTCCCTCCGGTGGCGCAATGCGAGCCGGGCGCGAAGCTCGTCTTCGCCTGGACTCCCACCGGTGAGGTCGGGACCACCGAAGTGGCCTGCGGGGCCCCCGAAGGACCGGTCCGCGAGGCGCTTGAAGATCTGCTCGGTGCGGGCACAGTCGCGGTGCTCTCGGGCGAAAAAGTCCCGAACGCCTACCGGGTCCAGCTCATCGGCGAGCTCGGCAACACGGACTTCCCGGTCGGGGTGTTCGAGACGAGGGAAGCCGGCAGCGGGAAAGTGCTGGCGACCTCGACCGCGCAGCCGAACGTCAACGGCGCGCCGAGCGGGATCTCGGTCTACGAGCCGGACGGCACACCCGTCCCCGGCGCGATCGGGACCGGGGTCAGCGCAGCCGCCTACTACGGCGTCGACGTCGACGCCAGCACCGGCAGGGTCTACGCGGTCGACGTCCAGAACGTCCTCGTCGGCGTCTTCGACCCCTCGGTCTCCATGGACACGCCGAGCGCGACGATCGACGGCAGCGACAACCCCGCCTTCCCCGACGGCTTCGGCGACCTCACCCAGGGCTTCCTCGCGGTCGATCAAACGACGGGGAGCTTCTTCGTCAACAACGTCGGATACAGCGCCTTCGAACTTCCGAACGAGGGCAACGGGGTGATCGCGCAGTTCACTCCGGCCGGGGACTTCGTCTCCCAGATCGGGCCGGTCTTCGGCGACGAGGAACTCGAATTCGAAAGCGAAATCTACGGGCCGATCGGCCTCGCGATCGACGACGGGCTCTGCAGCCCCAACCGGGGGAGCGTCTACGTCGCCGCCAATTGGGAAAACGTCTACGCGTTCGGGCCGGAGAGCCCATTCACGCCGGCGGCGCCGGCCGTCACCGCGGTCGATCCCTCCGCGGGCCCGACCGCCGGCGGCGAGACCGTCACCGTCACCGGGACGGAGCTCGGCTGCGCCGACCTGCCGGGTGGCGAGGTTGAGTTCGGCGGGATCGCGGCCGCGGACGTCGACGTGAACGCGACCGGCACCGAGCTCACGGCGACGGCCCCCGCGCACGCGGCGGGCACGGTGAACGTGACGGTGAGGACCCCGAACGGCAGCTCGACCCCGACTGCCGCCGGCGAGTACACCTATGTCGCCCCACTCACTCTCACGGTGAACAAGGCAGGAGCCGGCGCCGGAACGGTCGAGTGCGACGGGGGTCCGTGCGAGGCGACCTATCCCTACGGCTCGTCGGTGACCCTCAGCGCGACTGCGGCGGCGGGATCGACCTTCGGCGGCTGGTCGGGCGCCTGCACGGGCGCCGTCGAGTGCGTCGTTCAGATCGATGCGGACACGGCGGTGACGGCCACCTTCGACGCGGCGCCCCAGGAAAAAGACGATGGAAAAGAGAGTGAGGGTGGAAAAGGAGGCGGTGGGCAGACATCGCCTCCGCCCACGGGCGAAGGGGGCGTCGCGGCGGTGGCGCCCAGCGCCACGGTCGAGGCGGGCAAGACCCAGCTGAGCGTCTTCTGCGCAGGTCCCGGGACCTGCGGGGGGACGATCAGGCTCACCGCGAAGGTGAAGGTCGGCAAGAGGACCAGGACGATCGTGGTCGGCTCCGCCTCCTATGACATAGCGGCCGGTCAGTCCGCGACGGTCGACGTGATCCTGACCAGGAAGGCAAGGAAGCTACTCGGGAAACGGAGCCTCAGGGTCCGGGTGAGAGGCACCACCACAGGTGGCACCGTGCTGCTGAAGCAGTCCCCGCCCGCGAACGAGGAAGGGCGATCTCGGTGAGGAGGGCACTGGCTCTGGCCGGGATCCTGCTCCTGGTCGCCGCTGCCTCGGTCCCCGCGGGCGCCGCGGCCGAGATCGTCCCCAACCCCGATCCCTCGCTGATCGCCCGCTGGGAGCCGTGCGAGCCCGACACCGGAGTCACCGTGATCGTCGACCGCCAGAACCGGCTCGGCGACGGCAAGATCGACGTCGGCTGCGCGCTCGGCGAGCAGGAGACGGGGCTCGATGCGCTCCACAACGCCGGTTTCACCACCGAGGGGGTAGGCGGGGGATACGCCTTCGTCTGTCGCATCGACGGGCAGCCGACCGCCGCCGAAGACTCATGCGAGCAGACCCCCGGAGGTTGCTGCTACTGGTCGTACTGGCACGGCAAGGTCGGCGGTGTCTGGGGCTACAGCGGCGTCGGCGCGGCCAACCCGCTCAGCGGCGCCCCGGTCAACTCGATCCAGGGCTGGGGGTTCGGCGGCATGCGGCCCCGGCTGTATCCGATGGACGGGACCGGGCCCAACTCCTTCACCCTGCCTCCCCCGCAGGCGTCCTCCGTGGTTCCGGCGGCCCTGGCGCGCGAGTGGCTGCTCGGGGTCACGGTCGAGACCGCGGAGCTCGCCCAGGCGCCGGGGAGCGGCGTGGGCGTCGACGACGAGGAGGCGCTGGCCGAAGCGCTCGCTCTGTCTCGTGCCGGTGTCGAGGCCTCCGACCTCGCCCCCGTCGCCTCCTTGTATGAAACGCCTTGGACGAGCAGTGGGGTCGAGTACTCCCGCCTGCTGGCCTACGCCAACGGGGGTGGCTCCAGCTGGGGGATCGACCCCGAAGACCCGGAATTCCCCCTCTACGGCAACGCCGGCGACTACGCGCCGGCGATCGTCGCGCTCGCGGCGCTGGGGAGGGATCCGACCGATTTCCTCGGCCACGACCTGCGAGCGGACCTGATCGAGAAGATCGACGACGCCAACGGGAAGATCCGGGACAAGCAGCAGGGCAGCCCGGTGACGAAGAGCGACGAGCTCTTCCAGACGGCGCCCACGGTGTGGGCTCTGGCGCTGACCGGGACCCTCCCGGCGAAGGCCGAGAAGACCGTTGGCCTCATCCTCGACGCCCAGGACCCGGCGACCGGCGCCTTCGGCTCCGGTGTGCCCGTGTTCCCGATCGAAGCGCTGGCCGCGGCCAGGGACGCGGGTGTGACCGGGCTGGACGAGCCGATCGAGAAAGCGGCCGACTATCTCGAAAGCCTGCAGGAAGACGATGGGGGAATCCGCCGGGCGCCGGGTAGCGAACCGGCCGATAGGCCCACCCTCGCCTTGACGGCGGAGGGAGCCGTTGCTCTGGCCCTGGCGGGGCATGACGCGGCAGCGGAGAAGGCGGCGAAGTGGGTCTCGAGGTTTCAGCTGACCGCCGAGTACGTCGGCACGCCGGATCCGCTCAGCGGCGATCCGGCTCCCGCCGAACCCCTGATCGGCGCGTTCCTCTCGGAGGAGGGCGAAATGCGCAATGCGATCCTCAACGGGCTCCCTCCGAACCCGGCGCCGCACGGTCCCTACCGCTCGGCGCGCATGCCGACCGCGCAGGCGCTGGAAGCGCTGGTGGCGGCTGGTCCCTACGGCCCCTACAGCGCCTCGCTGAGCCAGGAGTCGGTGTGGTTCGGCAAACAGGCTGTGGGCACGCAGGGGCCGAGCCACGCCGTGGCGCTGACCAACGAAGACGAGCGCCCGCTCTCCGTCGCCGCGGTCGAGCTCTCCGGCGGGGCGGCCGGCGACTTCGTCCTCGACGGCTCCGACTGCCTCGGGCGGACGCTCGCCGAGGGCGAGAGCTGCGAGCTGGAGGTCGGCTTCGCCCCCACCGCGGTTGGAGTGCGCGAGGCCCTGGCGCAGGTCGAGCTGACCGCCGGCGCTCAGGCGCTGGGACTCTCCCTGGGCGGCACCGGGTCCCCGGCGCCCGCGACGAAACCCGCGCCCGTGGGCGCCGCAGACCCGGCCCCGGCGCCCGCGCCGCAGCCGCCCGAAGCCGATTCGATCGTCGCCCTGAAGGCGAGCCGTGTGAGCGGCAGGGTCGTCAAGGTCGCGAGCCTCTCCTGTCCGGCTGGCGCCTCCTGCCGAGTGAGGCTGCCGGCCAGGGTGCGGGTGAAGATCGGCGGCAAGGCCTACTGGGCGGCGGTGCTCGCGCCGGTGAGTCTGGGAGCGGACGAGGAGGCGACCGTTCGCCTGCGACTGTCCGGCGAGGCGCTCGAGGCGCTTGCCGACGCGGGCCGCGCCGCGGTCAGGCTGAGAGTCGAGATCCTCACTGAGGGCGGCGCGGTGAGCCGCACCGTCAGGGTCAGGGTGCGTCCTTCCCCTTGACGTAGACGAGCCTGCCGTCGGGTAGGCGGTAGACCTGGCCGGCCAACTGACCGCGCCCCTGCGCTTTCGGGGCGCCGGCCGGGCTCGGTAGCACCCGTTCGGTCCCGGCTCCCGCGGCGCGCGGCTCGACCGCTCCGCTCTTGACGTTGAGCGTCAGCCCGAGGCCGGCGATCAGGAAGGCGACCGCGAGGATCATCCCGATGTCGAAGAGGTTGACGAGTCCGTCGAGCGGATCGCCGGCCTTCTCCTCGATCTGGCCGTGGCGGCCGAGTCCGACCCGGCTCATGCCGCCAGCCTCTCGGCGGCCGGGGAGCAGCGCTCGGCTGCCTGCTCGAGGGCCGCGAGGTCCTCGGTGTACATCCGCGTCCGCGCCAGGGTGATGGCGAAGGCGACGGTGCCGACCAGGAGGCCGACCACGGTCGCGCCGAAGGCGTCGCGCAGGTGCTCGGCGAGGCCGGCGACGTTGCCGTCGCCCAGCTCCTCGAGGCCCGGCGCGAGCGGGATCAGCGTCCCCATCAGCCCCAGCGCCGGCCCGGCACGGACGAGCAGGCGGGTGCGGTCGAGCCGCCGCTGCACCTCGAGCTCGTAGCGGGCCAGCGCGTGCTCGGCGCCGCGCGCCCGGTCGGGGCCCGGATGGGTGGCGATCTCGATCAGTGCCCGCCCCGCGATCGCGCCGGGCGCCAGCGAGGCGAGGTGGGCCGCGTGCTGGGGTTCGGCGATCGCCCGTTCGGTCAGCTCGCGCAGGTCGAAGTCGCGGCAGCGGACCCGGCGGCGCCACTGCTCGGCGCCGAAGCGGCCGAGCTCGAGCGCGCAGAGCAGCAGCATCCCGATCGCTGCGATCAGGACCGGCGCCTGCAGGGCGGTGGCGATCTCGGCGAGGCCGTCGCCGAGGTCGATGGCGGAGATCACGGCAGCGCCTCCTCGTGGCGGCGCTCCCACCGCGCTCCGCCCACCGCTGCCAGCAGGGCCGCGGCGCCGATCCCGATCGCGACCCACGGCTCTGCGTCGCTGCTGCCGGCGCTGCGCAGGCCGGGGGCGCCGAACGCCAGCTCGCCGCCGTCCCCGCTGCCCGCCTCGCCGATCACGACCCCGCTCACGTCGCGCCCCCGGGTTCCCTCGGCGGCGTCCTCGGCCGCTTCGCGCAGCGCCGGCGGCAGCGGGGCTCCCGGCGTGCCGCCGGCGCCGGCGCCGGCGGCGACCCCCAGCACTTCGCTCTTCCCGGCGTCGGGCTCACTCGGTTCGGCGGCCGCGGTGCCAGCCGGCTGCACGGCGTTCGCCCCCCGCCTGCTGCGGCTGTGGTTGGGGAGGCGAGAGCCCTTGTTGCGGACGACCCGGGCGCCGCCGGGGGTCCTGCCCTTGCTCTGGGGCTTGGGACGGCTGAAGAGCGGCGCCCCCTTGCCGCCGCCGCCGGCGATCACGCCGGTCTCGGCGCCGCCCTCCTTCTCGCAGGGCGGCGTGCTGGCGGCGGAGAAGGTCGCCTCGGGGATCGGCAGGGCCTGGCCGGCGAAGGCGGGGGTGACGTACGCCGTCATCCAGATGCCGTTGAGGTCGCTGCTCCGCGACCAGCGGATGTGGCCGTCGGGCTGCTGCATCGATTCCATGTAGTCGAGCGGCTCTTCGGTCCGCAGCCCCGAGCCGGTGAGCCAGGTTTCGGGGTTGCCGCCCGCCGACCAGATGCCCTGCACGGCCCAGGCGGTGGAGGCGACGTTCGATTCGCGCTGGCTGCGCAGCGCCGGGAAGCCGCCGTCGGGCAGCTGCGCGTCCTCGAGGTACCCGAGGCCCTCCTGCTGAGCGAGCTCGAAGGCGGCTCGCTCGGCGGGCTCGCTCGGCGGCCCGACCGCGTTCAGCGCCTCGATCGCGGCCCCGGTCATGTCGACTTCGCCGGTCGTGTCCCTGTCGAGCCAGGACCAGCCTCCGTCTTTGCCCTGCTGGGAGACGAGCCATGCGACCGCGCGCCGGGTGGCCGGCTCGATCGCCGGCTCCTCGACCGGGCTGAGGGCGAGGATCGCGAAGATCGTGGCGTTGAGCTGTCCCTCGCCCCCGGGGAGCTGGGGGAAGGACCCATCGGAAAGCCGCCGCCCGAGGATCGCCCCCACCAGGTCGAAGCCGCCGAAGTCGCGGGGATCGCCACCCGCGGCGTTGACGACGAGCAGTTCGCGGGCGAAGGCGGTCGTCTCCATATGCGCCGCGCCGCCGCTCGCTTCCTCGTCGAAGTGGGTGACGAGGTAGGTGTAGGCGTCGGCGCCGCAGGGCTGGGCCTGGTTGCGGGGGTTGATCCCGGCGGCGGCCAGCGCCAGCGCGACCCAGGCGCTGGCGCCCTGGGTGGGTTCGCCTGCCTGCGCGAAGCCGCCGTCCTGGTGCTGGCTGTCCTGCAGGAACCTGACGGTGCCGTCGAGCAGCGCCTGGCGCTCGGCGTTCGGGGCCGCACCGAGTGCCGCCGCCGGCAAGGCGCCGCAGATCGCCAGGACGGCGATGAGACAGGCGCCCGAGAGCGCCGCGATGGCCTTTCGCATGCCTCTGCCCCTTTCCGCGAGGGCGTTCGACGTGACGGATCGGAGGGAGGTCTCCTGACTTCCGAGCCTTCCCGTCGCGCCTTCCCGGCCGGGTGGCCAGTGGCTGCCTGGTGGCGTGCTCCGGGCTTCTCGCTCGGTCACAGTGGCGGGTCCGCGCCGGTCTCTCACCGGCTTCCCTGTCCACCGATCCCTTTGAGAGCAGGGTATCCCGTGGGCGGCTCAGCCGCCGTCGCGCCGCGCCGCCTCGTAGCGCTCGATCACCTCGAGCGTGTTGCGGAGGTGGTCTTCGGTCAGCTGCACCGCGGCGTCGGCGTCGCGCTCGCGGAAGGCCCGGAGGATCTTCTCGTGGTCGGCGTTCGCCTGTGCGATCTGCGAGCCCTCGGCCTTGAGCGAGAGCGCCACCTGCATCGCGGCCGAGTTGCGGAGGCCGTCGATGATGCTGATCAGCCGCTCGGCCCTGGCCGCCTGCTGGAGGACGCGGTGGAATTCGCGGTTGCCGTCGACCCACTCGCCGAGGTCGCCGGTGGCGAGCATCGTCTCGTGGATCGCCTCCGCGGTCGCCAGCTCCTCGGGAGTGATCCACTCGACCGCGCGGCGCACGGCGATCGGGTCGAGGACGAGGCGCAGGTCGTAGATCTCGCGGGCTTCGTCCAGGCTCGGCGTGTGGACCCTGGCGCTGCGGAAGGAGTCCATGTCGATCAGCCCCTCGCTGGCGAGCGCCCGCATCGCCTCCCTGATCGGCGTGCGGCTGACCCCGAGCTGGGCGCTGAGCTCGTCGAGGACGAGGCGCTCTCCCGGCTCGAGGTCGCCGCCGAGGATCGCCTGGCGCAGCGCCTCCTCGACCCGCTCCTGAGCGGTCCGGTGGGCGACGTCGGCAAGCCGGCGCGGCGGGGGGGTTGTGGTCTCGGGCGGCATCCTTGAAATTAACGTAATAAGATATACGATGTAACGGATGCAAAACGCAGATCTCAGGTCGCCGCCGATCGAGGACGAGGTGATCCCGGCCAAGGGCCACTGGGCCAGGGAGCTTGAGGCCGGGCAGCTGCTGCGGCTCGAAGACGTCGAGGGCCAGCAGGCGATCGACCTGATCTGTTTCGCCCTGGCAGACCTCCGGGAGAAGTTCTGGGCCGCCCACACGGCGAAGCTGAACGGCACCATCTACGTCAGCGCCGGCCACGTCCTCTACTCGGATAAGGCGAAACCGATGATGACCATCGTCACCGACACGGTCGGGGTCAACGACGTCATCTGCGGGTCGTGCTCCGCCGCCCTCGACGAGGTCCGCTACGGACCGGAGAAGGCTGTGCCGGGCTGCATGGACAACTTCGCGGCCGCGATCGAGCCCTGGGGACTGACCCGGGCCGACGTCCCGATGTGCTTCAACATCTTCCTCGACTACCCCGTCGGCGAGGGCGGGGGGGTCGCGATGGACCGCGAAGCGCCCTCGCGGGCGGGCGACGAAATGGTGCTGCGGGCCGAGATGGACCTGCTGGTGGCGATCTCGAACTGCCCCCAGGAAAACAACCCCTGCACCGGGTTCAACCCGAGCCCGATCAGGGCGACGATCTTCCCCGCCGACGCGGGCGGGGCGACCAACGGGAAGTGAGTGGATGATGCCTCTGAAGAAGTTGACCGTGCTGGTGGCGCTGTTCGCGGCGCTGACGCTGGGAGTGGCGGCCTGCGGGGACGACGACGACAACGGCGGCGGCGGGGGCGGCGGCGACCTGTCGACGATCAGGTTCCAGGGACTGCCCGCCGACCCGGCGGCGATCCCGATGCTGGTGATGCAGCAGGAAGGGCTCGATGAAAAACACGGCTTCAAAGCCGAGTTCGTCGAGGTCGACCCCGATGCCGCGGCGAACACGCTGCTGCTCGGCGAGAGCGACATCGCGATGGAGCAGGACGCGGTGACGATGACGCTCGCCCAGCAGGAGGGGCAGGAGGGGGTCGTCTTCTTCCCCGTCCTCAACACGATGATGAGCGTCGTCGTGCCCGAGGACTCCCCGGCCCGCACGCCGGATGACCTGAAAGGCAAAAAGGTCGGTCACTTCGGGGTCGACTCCGGGACCACCTCGGTGATCGCCCTGATGCTCCGGGAGCTCTACGGGATCGACGTCTTCGACGAATACGACCTGCGCGAAGCGGGTCCCTCGGCGCTGCCGGCGCTGCTCAAGGGCGGTCAGGTCGACGCGATCTTCGACTACGAGCCGCTGGCGCTGCGCGCGGTGCTGGAAACGCCCGGGCGCTACCTGTTCGAGCCGGCGAAGGCATGGGCGGAGCGCAGCGGCGGCTGGTCCCCGTACCTGACCAACCTCGCGGCCCGGGTCGACTGGCTCGAAGAAAACGAAGAGCTGGCCCTGGGCGCGAAGGACGCCTGGCTGGAAGCGGTGGAAAGGATCGAGGAGACCAACTACGAGATCTTCGCCGAGGAGCCGTACCGCAGCTTCCTCGAACTGAAAAGCGACGAGGAGCTCGATGCCTTCATCGAGTACTGCGCGGACCTCCCGTGCTTCCTCACCAGCTGGACCGACGGGGACATCAAAAACCTCGACGGCTGGCTCGCGCTGATGGCCGAGAACGACGTCCTGATCGAGGAGACCGCCGAGGAGCCGGTGGCCGTCCAGCTCGAGGAGTTCTACGGCAACGGCGGCTCTCAGTAACTGGGGTTCCGTGACCGACGCCAGGATCGCAGCGACGGCCGGCTCGCTGGAGCGAACCGGCCGTCGCTGGTGGTCGGGGTCGGCCGCCGCCTCCGACCGCCTGTTCAGCGCCCTCGGCCTGCTCAGCTTCGTCGCCCTCTGGTGGCTCGGCAGCGTCACCAGCGACTTCGTCCCGCCGATCGGCGAAGTGCTGGACGCGGTGCCTTCCTTCCTCACCGAGGAGGACATCTACGGCGACATCACCGACAGCCTGACCCGGGTCGTCGGCTCGCTGGCGATCGCCGTCCTCCTCGGCTTCTGGGCGGCCTACCTGATGGCGCGCCGCGGGTTCTGGGGACTGGTCGTCGCCCGCTACGTCGACCTCGCGATCGGCCTGCCCAGCACGATCGCGGCCCTGCTCGCCCTCTTCATCTTCAAGCGCTCAGAGGTCGGCGTCTTCGTCGTCGTCACGATCGCCTGCTTCCCATTCGTGGCGATCACCCTCCGCCAGGGCTTCCTCTCGCTCGACCGGCGCCTGACCGAGATGGGCGGGGTCTACCGCCTCGGCGCGGTCGCGCAGATCCGCAACGTCTCGATCCCGCACCTGGTCCCCTACACGCTGGCCTCGGTCCGCAACGAGTACGCCCACGCTTGGCGCGTCGTCGTGATCGCCGAGCTGTTCGCGGTCAACAGCGGCATCGGCTGGCGCTTCACCCAGGCCTACGACCGCTTCCTCCTGGTCGACGTCTCGCTCTGGCTGCTGGTCTTCATCTCGATCCTGCTCGGCACCGAGTACCTGATCCTGCGCCCGCTCGAGCGCTGGGTCCTGCGCTGGAGAGAAGGGAAGCTATGAGCATTCCGTTCATCGACGTCGAGGGGCTGAAGGTCTCCTACGACGGCAGCCGCCTCGTGCTCGACGGGGTCGACATGGCGGTCGAGGAGAACGAATTCGTCGCCGTGCTCGGCCCCAGCGGCTGCGGCAAGTCGACGCTGCTGCAGGTCCTCAGCGGCCTGCTGCGACCGGTCGCCGGCCGGGCGACGATCGCCGGCCACGACATGACCGGCTCCGCCGCCGAACGGCCCCGGGTCGGCTACGTCTTCCAGGACCACCGGCTGCTGCCGTGGCGGACGGTCGCCGCCAACATCGAGCTGGTGCTGGAGGCCTCCGGGCTGCCGCGAAGCGAGTGGGACGCCCGCATCGACCGCTACCTGGACATCCTCCAGATCGGCCAGTTCCGCGACGCCTGGCCGATGCGCCTCTCCGGCGGTCAGCGCCAGCGAGTCTCGATCGCGCGGGCGCTGGCGATCGACCCCGCCGTCGTGCTGATGGACGAGCCGTTCAGCACGCTCGACGAGGTCACGGCGAGGACGATGCGCCAGCAACTGGTGGATCTCTGGCAGGAGAGCTCGCGGGCGATCGTCTTCGTCACCCACTCGATCCGCGAGGCGATCTTCCTCGCCGACCGCATCGTGATCCTGACCAGGGGACCGGCGCGGCTGCTGGAGGACGTCACAGTCCCAATCGGGCGCCCGCGTCGCTATGAGGACGCCGAGATCACCGAGCTCGAGAGCGAGATCGTCGACCGGGTAATGGGCGTCTGGGGCTACGAGGAGCAGCAGCCGGCATGAGCAGCCTCTCCGTATCGGCCGCCGGGTTCCACCTCGAAGTCGGGTGGCGGCGACGGGCGCTGGCCTTCGTCACCGCCATCGCGCTCGGCGTCGCCGGCTGGCAGGTCGCGACCTGGATCTCCGACGGCTGGATCCCGGGCGTCGGCGAGATCCTCGACGCGACCGGCGAAGCGCTCGTCGCCGCCGACACCTGGGACCAGATCCTGATCACGTCCAAACGGATCCTGATCGCCTTCGTCGGCTCCACCCTGATCGGGGTCGCGATCGGGATGGCGGCGGGCCTCAACCGCAAGGCCGAGGCCTTCTTCCGGCCGCTGATCGTGATCGCCCTGGCGACCCCGGACCCGCTCTACGTGATCATCGCCATCCTCGTCCTCGGCACCGAGGAATCGAGCGGGATCATCGCCCTCACCCTCGCCCTCGTGCCCTTCGTCGTCACCATCGTCCACAGCTCGGTGAAAGCGCGGGAGAGCCAGCTCGACGAGATGAGCGCCGTCTACCGGCTCGGCCGCCGGCGCTACCTCAGCCGGGTTCTCGCCCGCCAGGTGACGCCGGCCCTGTTCGCCGCCGCCCGCACCTCGTTCGCCTTCGCCTGGAAGATCGTCGTCCTGGTCGAGGCGATCAGCCAGCCGCGCGGGATCGGCAGCGAGATCTACGAGCAGTTCCGGCTTCTCAACGCGGCCGAGATGATCGCCCTGGCGCTGATCTTCATCGTCCTCATGCGGCTCGTCGACGCGGTCGTCTTCGGCGGGCTCGAGCGCCGTCTCATGGCTTGGACAAGATGACCGGTTAGGAGGGGATCGATGCGACTGGGACACATGAGCGGGCCGCAAGGGCCGAGGTTGTTCGTCGAGGCCGGCGGCGTCCGCCGCCCGGTCGACGAGCTCGTCGAGGGCGCCCCGGAGACCCTCGACGAGCTGATCCGCTCGCCGCGCGAGTGGCGCCCCGCGATCGCCGCGGCGCTGGCGGGCGACGGCGGCGCCGGGCGCGACGGCGCGGACGAGGCCGAGCTGCTCTCGCCCTTGCTCGCGCCCGGCTCGATCGTCGCGATCGGCCTCAACTACCTCGACCACTGCCGTGAGTTCGGCACCGAGCCGCCCACGGCGCCGATCGTCTTCGTCAAGCTGGCCTCGAGCGTGCGCGGGCCGACCGAGCCGGTCGAGTGGTCGACCGCGGTCACCGACGCGGTCGACTGGGAGGCGGAGCTGGGGGTGGTGATCGGGCGCACGGCGAAGGACGTGCCGGCCGAGAGCGCCCTCGACCACGTCTTCGGCTACACCGCCGTCAACGACGTCACCGCCCGCGACGTCCAGCGCGCCGAGGCGCAGTGGGTGCGGGCCAAGAGCATCGACACCTTCTGCCCGCTCGGCCCCGTCGTCGTCACCGCCGACGAGCTGCCAGATCCACAGGCGCTGGCGATCCGCAGCAGGGTCAACGGCGAGACGATGCAGGACTCGAGCACGGCCGAGATGATCTTCGGCGTCGCCGAGCTGATCTCGGTCCTCTCGCGCTCGTTCACCCTGCGCCCGGGGGACCTGATCGCGACCGGCACCCCACTTGGGGTCGGGGCCTTCCGCGAGCCGCCGCGGCTGCTGGACGACGGCGACGTGGTCGAGGTCGAGATCGAGGGGATCGGGACCCTGAGGAACGCCTGCCGCGTCAGGGCGGTCGACTACGAGGAGGAGCGCGCATGACCCACCCGACCTACGTCAACCCGGAGGTGGCGCCGGCCCCGATCGGGATGTACTCGAACCTGAGCCGAGCCGGCGACCTGCTCTTCGTCGCCGGCCAGGTGGGGCTCGGCGTCGACGGCGAGCTGGTCGGCGCGGGCCTGGAGGAGCAGACGGTGCAGGCGTTCGCGAACATCGCTGCCCTGCTCGCCTCCCAGGGGGCCTCGCTGCGCGACGTGACCAAGTTCACCACCTACCTCGTCAGCGCCGAGGAGATCGCCAGCTTCTTCGAGGTCAGGGAGCGCCTCTTTCCGGAGATCTTCCCCGCGGGCGAGTACCCGCCCAACACCCTCCTGGTCGTGGACCGGCTCGTCCGTCCCGAGTTGCGAGTCGAGGTCGAGGCGATTGCCCAGCTCGGCTGAGCAGGCGGTCGGGGGCCCCGTCCCCGTCACCGTGATCTCGATCGGGGGCACGATCGCGATGACCCCGGTCGAGGACGGCGCGGGCGTCGCCCCCAGCCTCGGCGCCGCCGAGCTGCTGAAGGAGGTCCAGGGCCTCGACCGCATCGCCCGTCTCAACGCTGTCGGCTTCCGGCGGTTGCCGGGGGCCCACCTGGGGCTCGCCGACGTGATCGAGCTCGCCGCCAGGATCGAGCGGGAGGTCGAGGACGGCTCCGGCGTCGTCGTCACCCAGGGCACCGACACGCTGGAGGAGGTCGCCTACGCGCTCGACCTGATGCTTGGCCCGCCGCGCCTCCCGGTGGTCGTCACCGGCGCGATGCGCAATCCGTCGGCGCTCGGCGCGGACGGCTCGGCCAACCTCGCGGCCGCCGTGCGGGTGGCGGCCAGCCCCGAGGCGGCCGCCGCCGGCGTCCTCGTCGTCATGGACGACGAGATCCACTCGGCGCGCCTGGTCCAGAAGAGCCACTCCTCGGGGCTGGGGGCGTTCCGCTCGTTCCCAGGCCCGATCGGGTGGCTGAGCGAGGAGCGGGTGAGGATCGTGCTGCGGCCCGTCACGGGCGAACGAATCGTCGTCCCGCCGGACCGCGTCCCGCCGCCGGTCGCGCTGGTCACCGCCTCGCTCGGCGACGACGGCCGCCTGCTCGACCACCTCGCCGACGCCGGCCACGCCGGAGTCGTGATCGAGGCCCTCGGTGGCGGCCACCTGCCGGCGGCGATGGCCCACCGCGCCGCCACCCTGGCCGAGCGGATCCCGGTCGTCTTCAGCACCCGGGTCGGCTGCGGCGAGGTCCTGCGCCGGACCTACGACTTCCCCGGCTCCGAGGTCGACCTGATCCGTCGCGGCCTGATCCCCTCCGGCGCCCTCGACGGCCCCAAGGCACGGGTCCTGCTCACCCTCGCCCTGCTCGCCGGCCTCGACCGCGAGGAGATCGGCCGCCGCTTCGACGCGGGCGGTTGAAGGCCGAAGGTTCGCGATCCGGTCGGCGTCGAACTACGGTTCAGGTGTGCAGAAAGCGAAGGCCCCCCGGGGACAGGCGAAGAAACGGCGGCGGCTGTCGCCGGAGGCGATCATCGAGGCAGCGATCCGGCTGGCCGACGCCGAGGGCCTCGAGGCGGTCTCGATCAGGCGCGTCGCCGCCGAGCTCGACGGCCGGGCGATGAGCCTCTACGACCACTTCGCCAGCAAGCGCGACCTGCTCGCCTCGATGAACGACGCGGTGGTGGGGGAGATGCTGGTCTCCCGGCCCCTGCCGGAAGCCTGGCGGGAGGCGGTCGCGGTCTCCGCGCGAACGATGTTCGCGGCCTACGCCAGTCATCCCTGGGCGATCTTCGTCGCCGCCGAGCGGGTCGGTCCCGGGCCCAACGCGATCGAGCTGGCCAAGCAGATGGCGCGGGCGCTCGCGACCCTCCCGCTCGAGCACGGGGATGTCTGGCAGGTGCAGGGGATCGTCAACGACTACGTCATCGGCTACTCGTTCCGAACCGTCGGCACCGTGAACCCAGAGGACATGGAAGCGGCGATCGCCGACACCGACTTGGCCGAGTTCCCCGAGCTGGCCGCCCTCCCCGACAACCTCCGCACCCGCTCCTCGATCGACCGCTTCGAACTCGGCCTGCAGACCGTCTTCGACGGCATCGAGCGCCGCTTCCTCGACGGCTGAGGACGAAGCCGGTACGGTCGCTTCGTGGCCGAGTGGGCCGATGTGGAGCGGATCGCCCTGGCGCTGCCCGAGGCCAGCGAGCGCCCGGCCTACGGAAACGCCGCCTGGCGCGTCCGGGACAAGATCTTCGTCTGGGAACGCCCCCTCCGCTCCAAGGAAGTGGCCGACCTCGGCGCCCGCGCCCCATCCGGCCCGATCCTGGCCGTCCGGGTCGAGGACCTGGGCGTGAAGGAGGCCCTGCTCCAAGACGACCCCGAGACCTTCTTCACCACCCCCCACTTCGACAACTATGCCGCCGTCCTCATCCTCCTCGACCGGATCTCGGTCGAGGAGCTGACCGAGCTGATCGTCGAAGCCTGGCTCTGCCGGGCGCCGAAGCGGCTCGCCGAGGAGTACCTCGAGAACGAGGCCAGCAAGCACAGGTAGGGCTTCCGCGGAGCCAGCCGCACTCGAACCCGGCGACCTCTGGGGTGCGATCCACGAAGGCCATTTAGGCGAATGCGCCTGAAACACTGCGATTGGCCTTCTCGCCAGAAGTGGCTGATTCTCCAGCCTCGCTAGCTTCAAACCATGCTTCCTCCCTATCCTGACTTCCAGCTGGAGTCTTCGGAGCTGCTCCGCGCCCTCGTGGACGGCACGGTCATGCAGGTCTGGGAGTTCTGGGGCGAGGGGGAATACCCCGACTCCCGATCACTCAAAGAGGAGGCGGATCGCGAGACGGATGAAGTCCTCGCCACCTGGACCGATGTTGACATCGCTCAATTTGCTGAAGTCGATCGGTGGGCGAGAATTGGTCTGGCCGACGTCGGCACCGATGAAGCCGAGGATCCGGTTGCACATCGGCGCCGACGTCTAGCGATGCGAATCGTCGAGGTCGGCCTTGCACTGGCTCAGGCTGAGCTCACAAGGCGTTCGCTTCAGGATCCCCACCCCACCGATCGTGTCTACGCGACTGTTCCCGGTCTCTGGGACGCTCTTGCCGAGCGGGATTTCCTTCTGCCTTTGACGGTGGAGCGGGCGCCTCGGAATCCGATGAGCGCTGATCCCTATCTCTACTTCAAGGATTACGCGATCTTCCCCAATCCTCATCTTCGCGGCACGCGAGAGCTCTTCTGGGACCTCTGCACCCTCGTCCACACCCAAGACCTCGCGGTACAGGTCGCGATCGACCCATTCCGTGTCATCCGCAAAGACGAAGTGCCGCCGATGTTGCTCGAGGATTACTGGTTCGGACTCAAGGTCACCGGGGAGAGTCTCGACTCGACCGACGAACATGATCTCGGCCGAGCGGTCCACTGGCGAAACCTAGAGACCATTGAGGGACAGCGCTATGAGGCATTTCGTCCGCTGATCGCGACTGAATTTAGATGGGGGCTGCGGGACGAGACGATCAAGACGCTTCAGATTGAGGAGATCCGGCCTGCAATCAAAGATCCGGTCGACGGCCAGTTGGTCTTGAACCGCTATCTACATAGTGAGCGAGATATTGACGCTCATCGCTTCATTCACCTAGACGGAGCGCTAAAGGGCTATCCGCCACGGACGTATCGCCCAAGCCGCGAAGAGGATCCGCTCGCCAAGCGGGGTAAGGCAGCGGTGTATCGGAAGCTGTTCCGAGTCGACGGTTCGATTCCCGATGATGCTTGGGGCATGGCGGTCGGCCAGTTCTTTCGTACCAATGAGCTGATCGCGGAGCACCTAGGCGAGCTGGTCGACGAGCGCCCTGACCTGTACCCACCGCCGAGCTCCACGTAAGGGTGTTATCGGGCGTCCAGTCAGCCTGCAGCGTCGATCTCAGCGATGAACTCGCCGACCAGGGCGGCAGCCTCCTCGACGTCACCGACCGGGAAGCCCTCTTCTGCGGTCAGCCGGGCATAGGTCTCACCCCAGCTTCGGTAGACGGTCAGCTGCGGTGGCCAAGCCTGCTTCTGGCGGTTGTCGAAGATCGCTGTGCAGGCCTCGCGGACTCTGCGTAGGTCCTTGGGTGCCAGCAGGTCCCGGGCCAGCAGCAGGTCCATCAGGTCATGCACTCGTGCGTTCTCCTCACCCTCAAAAACTTCGGTGCAGGCGTGGAGCTTCTGCGCGATCAGGTAGGGGAGCCCGACCACGCTGATCTGCCCGGGTGCTCGCAACCCGAACTGGCCGATATCGAAGGGGTCGACTTGGTCGACGTCGAGAACAGAGCCGACCTCGACGGGGGCAACCTCAAACTGGACCTTGCCCCAGCGCTTCCCCTTGAAGTCGATGATGATGTTGACGCGGAAAGACTTCGTGTCGCGGATCGCCTCGGGCTCCTCGCGCGAGAAGGAGAACTCCTCGATGTCGGCGGCGAGGGCGTCGTCGAGCGCCGCCAGCCAGCCCTCGAATGCGCCTCGAAAGACCGCGTCGAAATCTTTGGTGGTGCGGGCTCGCAGTCCGAGGCGGAGCTCCATCGAGACCCCTCCCTTAACTGCGAAGAGCGGCTTTCCCTCGCCGTCGAGTGAGTGTTCGAGCGGCAGCGCGACCAGCATGAAGGAGATCGTGCGCCGCACTCGTGACTCCG
>Ga0268259_10000135_pt1 | contig 40260 bp, 37 predicted proteins | sample AgamicAsMarz_FD_200246 | JGI IMG/M metagenome (GOLD analysis project Ga0268259, IMG submission 200246) | Agave microbial communities from Guanajuato, Mexico - As.Ma.rz (v2) (version 3) | ecosystem: Host-associated > Plants > Phyllosphere > Phylloplane/Leaf | place: Guanajuato, Mexico... | reverse complement strand
GCAAGGTGCTGCGGGGTGGGCAGCGGGTGCTGCCGCGGCGGGCATTAGACCTGGGGTACGAGTTCAGGTATCCGGAGCTGGACGAGGCGCTCGACGATTTGCTCTAGGGGCGTGGTGGTGGGGCGGGTGGGCATCCCCCCGACGGAACCCGCGTCGGAGTCTTGGTCAGGGCGCGTTTCAATGCGGCTCACAAGTTCCTCTGGGGGGATGCCCACCCGCCCCTCTCGACGGCTAGCCCAGCTCGTCGTGGAGCGATTCGCGGGGGGAGCTGGAGTCGTCGCTGCGGTCGAGCGCTCGCAGGACTTGCGACATCGCGACGCTGCCCGGAATCTCAGAGAGCTGGGGGATGTCGGCGGAGTCGAGGATCGTTTCTGAGAAGCGAGTGGCCGCCGGGCTCTGCTCGCCGATGTAGGCGACCGTCCGCGAGTCCTCCACGGCTTGCCGAGCATTGGCCCCGATCGTCGCCAAATCCAGCCGCCCATCCGCTTCCGCTCCTTCAAGGCAGACGACTTGGATACGAACGCCCTCAGGCTGCCCCCGACGCACCAGCTCCCGCTCCGCTTCCGCACACAACGGGGCACTGACATAGACAGTCACAGTCGCCCCCTCCGCAACCCCTTCATCCCCACACCCAGCTAGTGCCAAAAGCAGGACGAAGAGAACGGCGACCGCTGCCTTTGGCGCGATGAGGGGACGGGCGGGCATCCCCCCAGCGGAACTTGTGAGCCGCAGCCATTTGCGCCCTGACCCAGATTCCGACGCGGGTTCCGTCGGGGGGATGCCCGCCCGTCCCCCCCACCACTCACCCAAAGAACACCTCGGCCTCTTCGTACAGCTCAGCCGGCACGGTCTTGAGCTCGGCCGTGGCCTCGCTGAGCTGAACCAGTTCGATCTCGGTGCCACGCAGCGCCGTCATCGTCCCCCAGCGGCCCGCGTTCACCGCGTCGATCGCGTGCAGGCCGAAGCGGGTCGCCAGGACGCGGTCGAAGGCGGTCGGGGTGCCGCCGCGCTGGACGTGGCCGAGAACGGTCGCCCGCGCCTCCTTGCCGGTGCGCCTCTCGACCTCCCCCTCGAGCCAGTGGGCGATGCCGCCGAGGCGAACGTGGCCGAACTCGTCGAGTCCCTCGTCCTGGGCCTCCGGCATGCCGCCGGCCGGCTGCGCCCCCTCGGCGACGACGACGATCGGGGCGAAGTGGCTCTCGAAGCGGCGGCCGACCAGCTCGCAGACCCGCTCGAGGTCGAAGGGCCGCTCGGGGATCAGGATCACGTTGGCGCCGCCAGCGAGGCCAGCGTGGAAGGCGATCCACCCGGCATGGCGCCCCATCACCTCGGCGATCAGGACGCGGTGATGACTGCCCGCGGTCGTGTGCAGGCGGTCGATCGCCTCCATCGCGACGTTGACGGCGGTGTCGAAGCCGAAGGTGTAGTCGGTGGCGCCGAGGTCGTTGTCGATCGTCTTCGGCACGCCGACGACCGGCAGGCCGTGCTCGGAGTACAGGCGCGACGCGGCCCCGAGCGTGTCCTCGCCGCCGATCGCGATCAGGCCGTCGACTCCTGCCGCCGCCATGCCCTCGGCCACCCGCTCGGCGCCGCCGTCCTCCTTGAAGGGATTGGTCCGCGAGGCGCCGAGGATCGTGCCGCCGCGGGGCAGGATGCCGCGCACCTCGGGTACCCCGAGTGGCGCGCTGTCGCCCTCCAGCGGACCGCGCCAGCCGTCGCGGTAGCCGACGAACTCGTGCCCGTAGCGTTCGACTCCCTTGCGGACGATCGCGCGGATCACCGCGTTGAGGCCGGGGCAGTCGCCGCCACCGGTTAGGACGCCGATCCGCATAACACGCAGGTTAGGGGACGGGTGGGCAGTCCCCGCGCCTGACAATCGCCGGGCTAATCAGCCCGGCGATTTGAGTATCCGCCAGTCCCGGGGACTGCCCACCCGTCCCTACGGGAGGTCAGCTTTCGTCTGGCTGGGGACGAACGACGCGGAGAGCTGCTCCGATGAGAAGCGCGGTGACGAAGACCATGCCCGCCACAGGGCCGCCCTGGCCGAAGGCGTAGGAGACAGCCATTGCGGCGATCGCGAGGAAGAATGTGACGACCATACCCATGCGGCGGGCAGCTTATCCGCTGGCGAGGGCGGCACGCGTCTCGCGCAGGAAGGAGCCGACGGCCTCGGCAGCAGCCTGCGGCGATCCCCCCTCGCCGGCGGCGCGGACGAGGCGGCTGCCGATGATCGCCCCGTCGGCGATCCGGCCCACCTCGGCAGCCTGCTCCGGCGTGCCGATACCGAAGCCGACCGCAATCGGGACCTTCGACTCGGCCTTGGCCGCGGCGACCAGATCCGCCAGCTCCGCCGGAACCGCCTCGCGCTCCCCGGTCGTCCCAACCGTGGAGACGAGGTAGACGAACCCACGGGCCACGGCGCAGATCTGGGCGCGGCGCTTGGCCGAGTTGGTGGGAGCTACGAGAGGAACGAGCGCCAGGCCGGCGGCGGCAAACGCATCGCGCACATCCTCGGCCTCGCCCAGCGGCAGGTCGGGCACGATCGCCCCCGACGCCCCCGCTGCTGCAGCTCGCCCAGCGAACTCGGCAGCCCCGCCCTGAGCCAACACCATGTTCGAGTAGACCATCAGCACGACCGGCACCCGCTCCGCCACCGACTCGCAAACCTCCAGCGCCGTCCCCAGCGTCGTCCCTGCTTCCAGCGCAGCAGTTGCCGCCGCGTGGATGGTCGGCCCATCGGCCAACGGATCCGAAAAAGGCACCCCCAGCTCAATCAGATCCGCCCCCGCATCCACATAAGCATCAGCCACAGCCAACGAGCTCTCCCGATCGGGATACCCAGCCATCATGTACGGCATCAGGGTCGCGCGTCCTTCATCCCGCGCCGTCTCGAAAGCTGCGGCAATCCGCATCTCACCAGACGCCTGAGAAGGGGAGGCTGGGGCATGGCTCGACAGAGCCTCCCCGCTGTTGCTCTGACGAGTCATGCCCCAGCCTCCCCTTGCTGGAGCACCTCCGCGAGGTCCTTATCCCCTCGCCCCGAGAGACACACCACGTCGTAGCCGTCCCCGCCCCCGTTCTCGAGCAACCACGCGATCGCATGCGACGACTCGAGCGCCGGGATGATCCCCTCCAGCTTCGAAAGCGCGGCAAACGCCGCCAGCGCCTGCGCATCGGTGACCGCGAAGTAGCTCGCCCTGCCGGTGTCCCGCAGGTGCGCGTGCTCCGGCCCGACGCCCGGATAGTCGAGTCCGGCGGAGATCGAGTGAGCCTCGAGGATCTGCCCTTCCTCGTCGGCGATGATCGAAGAGAGCGAGCCGTGCAGGACGCCGGTCCGCCCCTGGCCCAGCGAAGCCCCGTGACGGTCGGTCTCGAGCCCCTCGCCCGCCGCCTCGACACCGATCAGCTCGACCTCGGCGTCAGCGACGAACGGAGCGAAGATGCCGATCGAGTTGGAGCCGCCGCCGACGCAGGCGATCACCCGCGAGGGCAGGGCGCCCTCGGCGGCGAGCGCCTGCTCGCGCGCCTCGTCGCCGATCACCCGCTGCAGGTCACGTACCAGGGCGGGGAAAGGCGCCGGCCCGACCGCCGAGCCGATCACGTAGTGGGACGTCTCGACGTTCGCGACCCAGTCGCGGATCGCGGCGCTGACCGCCTCCTTGAGCGTGCGCGCGCCCGCCTCCACCGGCACGACCTCGGCGCCGAGCAGCCCCATGCGCTCGACGTTCGGCCGCTGGCGGCGGATGTCCTCGGTCCCCATGTAGACGACGCACTCGAGGTCGAGCAGGGCGCAGGCCGTGGCGGTGGCGACGCCGTGCTGCCCGGCCCCGGTCTCGGCGATGATCCGCGGCTTGCCCATCCGTCGCGCCAGCAGCACCTGACCGACCGCGTTGTTGATCTTGTGGGCGCCGGTGTGGGCGAGATCCTCGCGCTTCAGATACACGGTGCGGCCAACCCGCTCCGAGAGCCGCCGCGCCGGGTAGAGCGGCGTCGGGCGGCCGATGAAGTCGTGGTGGAGCTGGCGCAGGCGGGCGCCGAACTCCTCGTCCTCGCGCGCCTCCGCCCAGGCGGCGGTCAGCTCGTCGAGCGCCGCGATCAGCGTCTCCGGCACATAGCGGCCCCCATAGGGGCCGAAACGTTCCTCAATCGTGCTCATGCCGAGGCAACGCTAGCCGCCTTGGCGGCCTCGAAGAAGGCAGCCAGGGCGGCGTGGTCCTTGCGCCCCGGCTCGGCCTCGACCCCGCTGGCGACGTCGACCGCGTGGGGATGGGTGACCGCGATCGCCTCGGCGACGTTCTCGGGCCGCAGGCCACCGGCGACGATCGCCGGCACCTCGGAGCGGTGCCCGCGCAGCAGGCCCCAGTCGAAGCTCTCGCCACTGCCGCCCCAGAGACCCTTGCTGCGGCGATCGAAGAGGTGGAAGTCGGTCCGGTAGGCCTCGGCGCCGTGGACGTCGGCGGCGCTGGCGACATGGACCGCCTTGATCACCTTGACCCCGGTCCGCCGCGCCACCTCGGCGCAGAGCGCGGTTCCCTCTTCCCCGTTCAGCTGCACCATCGTCAGCCCGGCGTCCTCGACCGCCCTCGCAACCTCATCCAACTCCGGGTTGACGAAGACCCCCACCACCTCGCACTTGCGCTTGAACGCAGCCGCGATCCGCAGCGCCTCGCCGGGCTCGCAGCGTCGCGGGCTCTTGTCGTAGTGGATCAGCCCTATGGCCCACGCCCCCAGCCGCACCGCCTCAGCCGCATCGTCCAAATTGGTCACGCCACAAATCTTCACGCGCATCAACCCAGAGTAAGGGAGGCGTCGCGCGGGAGTGGAGCTTCCTGGGAACGGGAGGACGCGATCGGGGTCCTGTTGCACGGCTTGTACTTTTTCGCCGTTCGGCTTCGAGGACTACCGCGCCCGCCCCACCGAAAAAGTTGAGTGCGACTGGGCCCCGATCGCGTCCTACTGCGCCGAGTCTGGCCTTTGCCCCAGCGTGACGACGAGCGTCTTCGTCCTCTTGCCCCGCCGCACAGTCAGCTCCAGCTTGTCGCCGGGCTTGGCTTCGTTGACGAGGTCGATGACTTCATCCATCTCGCTGATCGGCTTGCCCTCGACCTCGACAATGATGTCGCCGCCCAGCTCGAACTCGGCGCCGTCGATCGTCGCCGAGGTGTCGCCGCCCTCGAGCCCGGCGTCCTCCGCCGGCCCGCCTGGGACGACTTCCTGCACCAGGACCCCCTCTTCGACCGGCAGGTTCAGCGCTTTCGCCAGGTCGGGGGTGATGCTGCCGCCGTTGATCCCCAGGTAGGCGTGCTCGACCTCGCCGTCGGCCTTGAGCTGCTCGACCACGTCGCGGGCGGTGTTGATCGGGATCGCGAACCCGATCCCGACGTTGCCGCCGGTGCGGGTCTGGATCTGGGCGTTGATCCCGACCACCTCGCCACTCGTATCGATCAGCGGGCCCCCGGAGTTACCCGGGTTGATCGCCGCGTCGGTCTGGATCACGTGCGATATCGAGAAGCCGTTCGGCGCCTGGATCTGGCGCTGCAGAGCGGAGATGATCCCGCTGGTGACGGTGCGGTCGAGCCCGAACGGGTTGCCGATGGCGACCACCTGATCGCCGACCTGCACCTTCGAGGAGTCGCCGAGGGCCAGCGGGTGCAGCTGGTCTGCCGGAGCGTCGACCTCGAGCAAGGCGACGTCGGTGGCGGGGTCGGTGCCGACGATCTCCGCGCCGTAGCTCTCATCCGAGGAGCCGAGCGTCACCTCGACCCGCTCGGCGCCCTCGACCACGTGGCTGTTGGTGACGACGTGGCCCTCGGTATCGATCAGGAAGCCTGAGCCGGTGGCCGTGCCGCCACCTTCTTCTTCGGGTTCGGGTTCGCCGAAGGGGCCGACTTCGCCCGCTTCCCCACCGACGCCCTCCGCTTCGATGAAGGCCACCCCCTGCCCGTCGCGACGGTAGATCTGGTTGACGATGTTTTCGTCATCGCCGCCGTCCTTGACAGCGACGGGAGCGGCGAGCGGCGCGGCGACGGTCGTGGTCGAGTCGCCCTCGGACTCGATCCAGCCGGCGGCGATCGCCGCCCACCCGAAGGCGGCGACGACCGCTCCGCCGACCAGTGCCGCACCGAAGGGAGTGCTGAAGAAGCGCCTCATCGGGTGACGATGATCGGGGTCATCTTCAAAGTTCTCCTAAAAAGTGGTTGAGGGCTCTGCTCAAGGCAGATGGTGCTCGCGGGTGCCCTCGTCGGCTCCGGTCAGCTCCCGCGTCCTCGCCTCGGGATCGGGCGCGCTCATCAGCGCGGTCCCGATCAGCACCGCGTCGACGCCGACCCGCTCCAGCTCTTCCAGCTCGGCGCGCTCCGAGATGCCGCTCTCGGCAACAACCGTCTTGCCCGCCGGCACGTCGGGCATCAGCTCGTAGGTGGTCCCGACGTCGACCGTGCCCTCGTCGAGATTGCGGTTGTTGATCCCGATCACCTCGACGTCCAGCGCCAGCGCTCGCTCCAGCTCCTCGCCGTCGTGGACCTCGACCAGGCAGTCGAGATCGAGGCGGCGTGCCTCCGCGTAGAGCGCGCCCAGCTCCTCGTCGCCGAGGGCGCGGACGATCAGCAGCACCGCGTCGGCGCCGTTGACCGCTGCCTCGTAGAGCTGGTACGGATCGACGATGAAGTCCTTGCGCAGGATCGGCAGGCCGCAGGCGGCGCGGGCGGCGCGCAGATCCTCGAGCGAGCCGCCGAAGTGACGCTCGTCGGTGAGCACGGAGAGCGCCGCCGCGCCGCCGCGCTCGTAGGCGCCGACCTGGTCGACGATCGCGCTGGATGCGGAGATGTCGCCGGCGCTCGGCGAGCGGCGCTTGAACTCGGCGATCAGCGAGAGACCGGGGCGCACCAGCGCCTCGCGGAAGGGCCTGTCCTCGCCGCGGGCGGAGAGATGCGATTCGAGGTCCGCCTGCGAGATCTGCCCGCGGCGCTCCTCAACCCCCTCCCGGGCTGCCGAGATGAGCTGCTCGATCATTCCCACTTGAGCCGGAAGCCTAGCCCTTGCAGTCCGCCTTTACCTTTGGCCGCAAGGTACGCCGCTTGCCGTTGTGCGCTTTGAAACGCACGCTGGCGTGGAAATCCCTGCGGCAGATATCGGTGGAGTTGATCAGCAGTCCCTTTCCGCCGCCCTGCAGGCGCAGGACGAACTTGGAGACCGGCACGTCGGGGGTGGTGTCGAAGGTGTTCCTGAGGCCACCTCGCACCGAGTCGGTCCTGCCGACCAGCTCGAATTTGACGGGAAGCGACGAAGGTCCCCTGAAGTCCGCGACCAGATCAGGAAGCAGGTTGTCGGAGCTGCGCAGGTAGACCGGGCCCCTGACCGGGAAATCGAGGAGCGGGGTGAAGGCGACGGCGCGGCCGTAGATCGCCGCCTTGGGGCAGTTGTCGGCGGCGAACTGAACCCGCGTGCAGACAGTGCGGATGTGGCTCTGGTCGAGGAACTCCGAGTGGGGGAGCGCAGCCGACGCCCCGGCGATGTTGGCGTCGCCTGGCCGGGGCCTGAGCACGGCGGTCAGCGCCGGGTGGTCGCCGCGCTCGGTGCCGCCCCTGAGCTTCAGCGAGAGCCTTGGCTTGAAGCCGAGGCGCGAGCAGTTGGCGACCTGAAAACGCTCGAAGAGCGATACCGGCACATCATCGGCGGCGCTGGAGGCATTCAGCCCCCCACCCCAGACCCGCGCCTCGATCGCGAAGGGCTTGCAGGACGTCGGGTTGAGCGTGAATTCCTGGCGATCGACGTGTACCCGCACGTCCCTGACCTTTAGGGGAACGCCGGCGAGGATGCGGGGGATCGGGTCCGAAGCGGCGCCGTCGACCTCGACCTCGGCTGTCTTCGGATCGATGCGCAGTGCCACCCGTGTGACCACGGTGCCGATGTCGAAGGGACCAGCCACAGCCGGGACGATCGCGACAACGGAGCTTGGCGCCCCCTGGTAGGGACCGGTGAGGTAGAGCTTCCCGGCGGCGTAGGTGAGCACCGGGCCTACCCCCGCGCCGGCGACGATGTCGCCGATCTCCGAGCTCGCCGGACAGGACGGGCTGGCCAGCTCATCCATCCCGTTGCGCAGCCGGGCCGCTGCGATCGCCGACCCGGGACACTGAGCGACACCGGCCAGCTTCGCGGTCAGCCCCGGCGGCAACTTGGATGAGAACCTGGTCAGGTCCTGGTCCCCGTCGCGGCGCGTGAGGCGCATGTAGTAGGGAGAGTGGGAGCCGGCGTTGTCGTTGAGCGAGCCGGCGGTGAAGCTCGGCCCGAACGGAGGCGTTCCGGCCAGACAGGGCCCACCCTCGACTCCGCGGGTTATCTGAAAGCTCGGGTGCAGCGTCGCCGTTTGCCCCGCCCACGAGGTGAATGTCGCGGTCGATCGATAGGCGCCGCAGCGCAGCGGGGTGACCAGGGGACTGCGGGCGCCTTCGCGGAAGCGGAGGTGAAAGCTCTCCACGGGCAGCTGGGGGATCTCATACGGGGGCTCACCGAAGGTGGTCACCAGCTGCCCTGTCTGCGGATCGGGCGCGACCCTGCCGGCGAGCTTGACGATCACCCCTCGCTCGGGAATCTTCAGAACCATGTAGAGAGCGATCAGCGAGCCGAACGGGTTCTCCTTCGGCTTGGCGATGAAGAGGCTGCCCTCGGCCGCCTCCTCGAGCAGTGGGCTCTTGGCCGTGACGCTGCCGATCTTCGAGCTCTCCGGGCAGCCCTCGCCGGCGACCGATGCTGCGGTCTCCTTGGCGAAGTCGGCTGTGGAGCAGGCCCCCAGGCCCACCGCCTGGGAGGGATTTATCGTCACTCCCTCCGGCAGCGTGACTTCAGCCTTTCGCTGGGTCGCTCCGGCGAAGAGATTCGGGTGTTCGAACCCTTCCCTTGGGAAGGTCAGCTCGACCTCCAGCCCCGCTCCCGTCTCGGCCTGGTCGGTGGTCGGGGCAACAGACAGCTCCGGCTTGAAGTCGAGGAGCGAGCAGCCGCTGTTCGCCGCGAGGGGAGCGAAAGCCGTGGCTTGCAGAGAAGGCAGCGCGTACGGGATTGCCGTGATCTCGAGGCCCTGCGCGACGCCGCAGCGGGTCGGGTTGAGCATGTAGGGGACGGGGACCAGGTTGGCGGAGCGTTTGCCGCTGGGGGTTTCCGGTGCGCCGTTGTTGTGAACGGCCTCATAGGCGGTGATCCGTTGCTCGTCGTGGCTTTCGTCGGCGGGCACCCCCCAGAAGGTCGAGTTGGCGGAGAGCAGCGGCAGCAGCGAGCTCGGGCCGGCCACTCTCGCCGTGGCCCCGTAGTCGCCGTCGGAGCGCAGCTCGACCCCGATCATCACCGGGACCAGTTTTGCGATGAAGCCGAAGCGAGCTGGCTCGCCGAAGCTGGGCGCCATGTTGTAGATCGGCTCGAGGAACGTGAACAGGTTGCCGTCTTCGTCGAAGAGTTCGACTTCGGTGATGCCGACCTGCGAGGCCTGCGGGCAGCCGGTGTTGTTGCTCGGGTCTTCGGGGTCGGTGCCGATGAGCTGGGCGGCGGTGCACCTGGGCACGGCGGTCGGGTTGCCAAGCAGGCCCGGCGGCAGCTCGACGACCAGTTCCTGCGTGGTCGAGGGAAGCCGGCCCTCGGGATCCTTCAGCAACCTGAGCGCGACGGTGAAATCCGGGTGGGCCCCGGCCTGAGCGCTGGATGCGGACGCAGCGGCCGATTCGATCCCGTATTCGTTCGGATCGGCCTGGGCGGTTGCGACCAGCGCCAGGCTCGCGAGGGCGGCGGCGACGATTGCTGCGCCGATGCGCTTCATCGCCCTGCCCCCCCGTCGTGACGCCGATGGGCTTTGGCGCGGCGCTTGGGACGAGGCTTGAGACAGCGCACCTTGCCTCCGCGGCGAACCTTGCGCTTGCCTTTGGGGCAGCGCCGGGCGCCGGTTCGCGCCTTCTGGTTACCGGGGCCGACGTGACCGGAGGTCGCCGGCGTCACCTCGCCGGGAGCCGCCACAACCGGCTGACAGCCTTCGCCCAGGCAACCACCGGGCACGGTCGGCTGCGCAAAGCCGCCCCCCACGCGGGCGTCGTAGATCGAGGGGGTGGCATCGGAGTCCTGGGGGACCAGGGTGTCGCCGCTGAGGAAGAAGACATCCGACCCGCTGGGAGTCATCGCGTAGAGGTAGTCGTCTCCGGCGCTTCGGCCCGAGGAGATCAGCGAGACGCACCCCGCCTCCCGCTCGCAGCCGCCGGTGCCGCCGGCCTCCCACTCGTAGACGTCCACTTTGCCGTCGAGGTCGGAGGAGGCAAGCCGATCGGCGCTCTGGAAGAAGGCCCTCCTGCCGTCCGAGGTGATGTTGGCGATCTGGGCGATCGAGTTGACGGGCGAGGGATTGGTGGAGACGAGCTGCCCTTCTTCTGGGGTCTGGAGCCGGGCGTCGGACTCGGCCGGGACGCCGGTGGGGTTGCAGGAGACGCAGATCAGCTGCTCGCCCGGGTCGGCGTTGGTGTCGTATCGGAAGACCTGCCAGTGCCCATCGGCATCGGCCCCAGCGAGGTCGGCATGGGACCCGAAGAGCAGCACCTCTCCGTCGGGGGTGGTGCGCGCCGGGACGTCAGCGGGCCCGATGTCGGCGCTCGGTTTGGGCGAGACGGCGCTGCGAACCCATAGTCCGAGTCCCTGCTCATAGACGTCCCCCGCCCCGTCGATATCGAGCGGGTCGAGCACCGCGATGAAGCTCACAGCCGTGCCGTCCCAGACGTAGAGGTTGTCTTTTCCAGCCTCGCCCTCTCCAGCCTCGAGCTGCTGGGGGGACGTGAAATAGACGTGGGAGCCGTCGGCCGAGACGTTGACCAGGGCCGATTCGCCGCCGGAGCCGATCTGCAGGGGACTCTCGGCGGCGCCCGGACCGGCGCAGGGACCCGCGGTCACATCGCAGGCGAAGATCTCCCCTCGCGGGACGCCGACTCCGACCGGGTCGTCCAGGTAGATGAGCCTGCCGCCATCCGCTGAGATACCGGCGAACGTCGTCGATCCCGCCGCGGCCGCCACGGTCTCGGCGTTGTCGAGTCGCGCGTAGAGAGTGTCGCCGACCGTGAAGGCAACCGTCGTCCCATCCGCAGAGGCGCCCTCGTAAGCGGGATCCAGGGTCTCGAACTGCGTTTTGACTTCCGCCGAAGCCCCGGTCGACGGAACTGAGACGCAGCGGGTCGCCCCCCCGGGGACGCGGTCGTAGATCGCGCTCGTGCCAGTGGGCGGAGCGCAGGTCTCCAGCTGCACGGGGTCGGCGTTGCCGCCGGTATCGAAGATGACGTGCTCGCCTCCCTCGCTGATCCACCTCCCGGCCGCCTTCGGTTCGCTGCCGAGGCTGCCGCAGCCGATCAGCTCGAAGCCGCTCCCAGGCTCAGTGTCCACCGCGCAGTTCGGGCTGGGCTCGGTGCCGGCAGGGACGCGGAGGTACTGCGCGTAGCCGGTCACCGGATCGGCGAAGATGCCCCTGCCGCCTTCCACGTTCCAGAACGAGTAAAGGTGACTGGGAGAGAACCCCCCGGGCCTGGGCCTCTCCGCCTGAGCGCCGGTCATGCCCGCGAAGTGGCTGTGCCAGCCGGTGCTCTCGTCTCGCAGCGCCTCGTAGACGTCGAAGAACCCGCCACCGCCGATACCGGGCAGCGCGCCGCTGTTGCTGCCGAAGACGAGGCTGCCACCGCCTGGAGACGCCGGGGTTGTGGCGAAGTTCATTTCGCCGAAGCCCAGCCCGGTGATCGAGATCTTCGGGATATGGCCGTTGGTGTCGGGCGGCGTGACCAGCTCATAGGCACGGCAGTCGGGCAGCGTGGCCGAATCGCCGACGCGCAGGGCCTCGTTGGAGCAGGGCGAAGCGTCGGGGGTAGACGGGAAGGTGGAGAAGCCCGCGTCCACGCCTTCCCCGCCGGGCGTTCCTTCGCCCAGGGTCTCGCAATCCCCGGGCACCGCGCCTTCGGCCGCGCAGTTGCTGGCGACGAGGCGGAAACGGTAGGCGGTCCCTGGCTCGAGGTCTTCGACCGGCGCCGAGACTGGGGCGAAGGCGCCCCCTTCGCCGATGCTGGCATCGGGAACCGGAGCACGGGCGGCGTTCGCGTAGCCGTTCGCTTCGTGATCGGCCTCGGTCGTGTACTCGAAGCGGTAAGTGGCATCGAGGCCATTGGGGTTCAGCTCGGCCCGCAGCACCGCCTCGGTCTCGGCGATCGAATCCGCGATTTGATTGCGGATTTCCGGCGGGCCGGTGAAGCGCGGCTTGAAGGCGTAGAGGTGGGAGTTGTTGGCATTCCTGCCCGAGGTGACATAGACGTAGCCGGGGTTCGGGCTGTCATATCCCGGTTCTCCCGGTTCGAGCGGATTGTCGACGGCGATGCCGCCGAAGGGATCGATCCCGAGCAGTGCCGGAGGTTTGGGCAAGCGCCCGACGAAATCGCATTCTTCCTCGCCCTGAACCGAGAACTGGAAGACGGCCCCCTGGAAGACGCTGTAGGCATAGAGGTCGCCGTTGGCCTGATCGACGGCAACCGGGGCGCCGGCGCCGAATTCGAGGTCGCCAGGCGCTTCGGCGCCGAGGATTTCGCACTTCACGTGGCCGTCGGCGCCGTCGAAGACGAAGATCCGCGAAGGCAGGGGATTGTTGCCTGGGCTGGTGGCCCTTCTAACGGAGGCGTAGATGTCATGGCTCTGGCCGTAGACGTCGATCCCCGACAACCGCCGCGTCTCTCCTGGGACCGGCTCCAAGAGGGACGGAAATTCTTTGACCACGGGTGAGCCTTCGGCCGCGCTGCCGTACTCGACGACATTGCATTCTCCGCTCAGGTAGAAGTGGTCGTTGGATGGATCGACTGCCAGGGCTGCGCCCGGGCAGCCAAGCGCGGCGAAGGAGTCGATCGTTTTAGCCAGCGAATATGTCGTGGTCCCGGTCGGTGGGTAGGCGCTGGGCTCGAAGATTCCCACCTGCGCTCCTTCGATCCCGCCCGCGTAGAGGTTTCCTTCCGAGTCGACCGCGATGCCGCAGGGGTTGTCGATGACTTCGAACCCTGGGCTATCGGCGGTTTCGAACTCGAGCAGGAACTCGCCGGCGGGACCGAAGACGTCGAACCGTCCGCCGGCAAAGGAGCCTGATTTGAGAATCGCGTTGGCGGTGTAGATGTTGCCCAGTGGATCCGTGTCGGTCCCGCAGGGAAACTCAAACGGTTTCGGCGCGCTGCCCGGCGGGTAGGCCGGCGGCGCTCCCACGCAGCCGGGGTCGAGCGCTCCGTCTTCGCCTTTGCAATCCCCTTCCAGCGAAAGGACGGGATCGAGGAGGTGCTGATCCGCCGCCCGCGCGGGGGATGGCTGAGCGCAGGACAGAGCCAGCGCTGCCAACGCGCAGACGGCGATCAGCGATCTCTTCGGATTCACCCTCATGTCCGAGGCGTCCAACCGCCTAGCCCGTCACCGCCCAGCTGCCACGCGAGGACGATCCGGTGTTCATTTTGAAGGGGACCACGAGCCCAAATGAGTTGGCGCTTTCCGACAGGGTTCCGTTGCCAAAGGGGTTCGCCACAGTTCCCGTCGTCGCCCCTTGGTAGATGCAGAGGAACCCAGACGTCGCTTCCGGACTTTCCGCGCTGCCCGGGCAGGCGTCTTCGAACGCTTCGGGATCCCCCGCTTCGTAAAAGGCGACGGACCCATCGAGGAGTTCGATCCCGGCGCTTTCCCCTGGTGAGAATTCAAACTGGTACAGCGCAAGGGGGGGCGGCGAGACTTCGATCGGGAAGGAGATCGGGACCAGCGAGATGTCCTGTTCCGTCCCCCCTTCGCCACCGGAGGTGCCCCAAGCACCCGTCAGGGACTCGCCTTCCGGAAGGGGTTCGGTGCTGAAGGTCCCGTCGACGCCATCGATGCCGTCTTTGCCCGCGGCCCCGGAGTCACCCTTGGCGCCGGGGGGACCGGCCGAACCCTGCTGGCCCGCTGGGCCCTGCTGGCCCGTAGCACCTGTTTTGCCGCGCGGGCCCTTCGGGCCCCGCTTGCCCGGAGGGCCTTTCGTCGCCGAGGCGGTCGCTCCGCCGCCCGGACCGGCTGGACCTGAGGCCGCGTAGGCGCCGCCGAGCATCGCGAAGACGAGCGCGATTACCGAGATCACACCCGGAATCCCGAAGCGGTTCCTGAATCTCGTGAATATCAAGTCAGTTCCTCCCCATTTATTGCGTCAATTGCCATGGATCGAAGACGCGGGTAGGACCGCACGCGCTTGTCGTGGAGACCTGACGTCCCCGGACCGGCATGGAGGAGCTACCACTACTCATGCAGTGCTCCCAGGCTTCTCCCTGCGCATCCACCCCATCCTTCTCCTGTCGTGCCAATGCTGGCGCTAGCTGCCCTTCCAACAGTTGGCACAACAATCCAATCCCCTTGGTTTGGGCAGTCGGAACTATAAGGTACGAGTCAATCTCTGTCAAGAAACTCATAGACGCTTTGTCTGAGGAGAAGAGCGCCGGGGACCAGCTTCAACCGACCCCCGGCGCCGACGGCTGAGACCTAGGCGCGAACGCGCTTTGGACTCATCGCCGAACTCCTATTTGTCTAAGGAGGGCCAGCCTAATCCGGAGGTGGCTCCTTCTTTAACTAAGGTAAGGACGTAGTTAGCCGTCCATTTCGAGGTCGCCGGGCAGAAGATGCTTCCGCCATGGCTTGTCTGCCTATTGAGTGTCTCGGCGAATTCCGCTAAGGGTAGATTTGTGCCTGTATGAGACGAATGTTTCCCATCGTGTTTGATTGGGGATACCAGATCGACGCCACGGTAGACACAGGTCCCAACCAGCGGGCAATTTAAGATTAAGGCTAAGCCCGTCCCTCTCAGGGAGTAGTTGTCTACAGGCGCCACTATGACTTCGAGTTTTTCCAGCGTCACGTGAACGCTGTTGGGGTTCCCTCCAACGCAAACCCCTGTGCATCCATTGCCTAATTCAGGTTTAGGTAATACGCCGAATGCCACTGACGCGCTACTGGACGTCAGCGGATTGCCAAGAGTCGTTGCCAGCGTAGCTTCGACCACCGAGTCTTGACATACGATATTGCCGATCGAGGTTTCCAGTTTCGCGCCTTCTGCTAAGGCTAAGATAACCGCGCCGGCTTTCCATAATTCGTTAGCCCCACATAAGGTGACTAAGCTTTTACAGAGAGCTATCTGGTGTTCCTGAGCCGACGCAGTGCTTGCGCCCAGGAACGCCATCGCAGCCACTGCAGCCACAAACGCAAGGCCCAATACCTTGGTTAGTCGCATTGGATTGCCTCCCTTTCCGACAAAGTTACTGTCGGAGTCGAATTGCAGGTTCAGCTGAGATTGTCAGCTGACGTGCTATTCGTAGCACGATACTAATATTTGGTCAAGGTTTTTTTAGCATACTGTGTTGGTTCTGCTAAACGGATGTCGGAGTCAATCGCACACCTTGAACCCATATGCCTGGGCACTCTGCCTGGCGGATTCGAATATTTTTTCGCCGCCTTTGATCGCCACCAGCTGCGGTTCATCTTCAGCGCGTTCGAGTCCGCTTTCCACTTTCAGTAGGTAATCTTCGAGCTCGCCCTTGTCTCCATCGGGGGCGCCCAGGGCGTGGATCTCTTCGATTTCCCTCTCGAGGTTTGGCACGACCACGGTGCCGACGAATTCGCCAAATTCGGCGTCGCTGGGTTTGCTCGCGATCTGCCCCTGCTTTTCTTGGATGTACCCTCCGAAGTCAGCCTGCAGGCGTTCTTCGGTCTCTTTGCAGATGGCATCGGCTTTTTCGATGTACTCCGCTTGCGAGAGAGAGGTGGTCGTGAGCTCGTTGCCGCTGGCACTCTCATCGCCGCCACAACCAGCCGCAGCCGTGATCACCGCCACCAAGACTCCGGCTATAAGCCCAACCCAATACTTGCCCACTGCTACCCCTCATTACTTCAGAGTTTCTGAGTAATGGCCACCATACTGGCAGCTCGCGAGGAATTCAACCTTTACTCTGCAAGCGCTTAATGTGTTATGACAACTTTGGGTGTGTTATGTCAGCTTTGTGTGTTGTCATGACAAGCTTGGCGAGCAGATCGCGCGCGGCGCCGGAGTCGACCGCCGTCCGTGCCTGCTCGACCCCGGCGCCGAGGCTGTCGGCGCGTCCACCGACGTAGATCGCGGCGCCGGCGTTGAGCAGGACTAGGTCGCGGCGGGGGCTGCGCTCGCCCTCGAGCACGGCGCGCGTGGCGACCGCATTCTCGGCCGGCGAGCCGCCCGCGACCCGGTCGAGCTCGGCCGGGCCGAGCCCGAAGTCCCCGGGCTCGACGAACCACTCCTCGGTGCGCCCATCGGCGACCTCGATCGCGCGCGTGCGGGCCGAGATCGAGAGCTCGTCGAGGCCGTCCTCGGCGGTCACCACGAGCGCCTTGGCGCTGCCGAGGCCGAGCAGGGCCTCGGCGATCGTCTCCTGGTAATGGCGATCGGCAACCCCGAGCAACTGGCGCTCCGCCCCCGCCGGGTTGGTCAGCGCGCCGAGGAAGTTGAAGATCGTCCGCACGCCGAGCGCTTTGCGGGCCGGCACGACGTGCGCCATCGCCGCGTGATGGCGGGGCGCGAACATGAAGCCGAAGCCGAGATCGTCGATGCAGCGACCGACCTGTTCGGGACTGAGCTCGATGTTCACCCCGAGCGCTTCCAGGAGGTCGGCGGAGCCGCAGCGGCTGGTGTAGGAGCGGTTGCCGTGCTTGGCTACCGCACAGCCGGCCGCCGCCGCGATCAGCGCCGCGGTGGTGGAGACGTTGAAGGTCGAGGGCCCACCCCCGGTGCCCGCGGTGTCGACCAGGTCGGTGCGCGCGGTCGAGACCGGCGCCGCGAGCGAGCGCATCGTCCGCGCCAGGCCGACCAGCTCCGGCACCGTCTCCCCCTTCGCCCGCAGGGCGATCAGGAAGGCGCCGGTCTGCACCTCGTTGACCCGACCCTCCATCACCTCGGCGAGCACGGCGGCGGCGTGGTCGGCGGTCAGGTGGTCCCCCGCGCAGACCGCGTCGATCGCCCGGCCGACGACGTCGTTGGGCGTCATGAGCTCTCGCGTTCGTCCCGCAGGAAGTTGGCCAGGAGCTGCATCCCCTGCGGGGTAAGCACCGACTCGGGGTGGAACTGGACGCCCTCGGCGGGCAGCTCGCGGTGACGGGCGCCCATCACCACGTCGCCGAGGCTGGCGCTCAGCTCGAGCTCGGCCGGCAGGTCGGGATCGGCGACGAGCGAGTGGTAGCGGCCGGCGACCATCGGTTTCGAGAGGCCGGCGTAGACGGTGCGGCCGTCGTGCTCGATCTCGGCCTCCTTGCCGTGGATCGGCTCGCCCTGCACGGTGCGCCCGCCGAAGGCCTCGACCAGCGCCTGGTGGCCGAGGCAGACTCCCAGCACGGGGGTCCCCGCCTCGGCGAAAGCGCGGACCGCCTCGGTCGAGATCCCGGCCTCGGCCGGGGTGCAGGGACCGGGCGAGACGACGAGGCGGTCGGCGCCGCGCTCGAGCAGCTCGCCGACCTCGGCCTTGTCGTTGCGCACGACCTCGACCTCCGCCCCGAGCTCGCCCAGGTACTGGACGAGGTTGTAGGTGAAGCTGTCGTAGTTGTCGATGACGAGAACCCTCATGGCCAGTCCGGCTGTTCGCAGGCGAGCTCGACCGCGCGGAAGACCGCCTTCGCCTTGTTGACCGACTCGTTGTACTCGTAGGCGGGCTTGGCGTCGGCGACGGTGCCGCCGCCAGTCTGCACGTGGATCTGGCCGTCCTTGACGACGACGGTGCGGATGTGGATCGCGGTGTCGAGGTCGCCGTTCCAGGAGAGGTAGCCGATCGCGCCGCCGTAGGAGCAGCGCTTGACCGGCTCCAGCTCATCGATGATCTGCATCGCCCGCACCTTCGGCGCGCCCGAGAGGGTGCCGGCGGGGAGCGCCGAGCGCAGCACGTCCATCCCCCCCACCCCCTCGCGCAGGGCGCCGGAGACCCGGCTGACGATGTGGAGGACGTGCGAGTAGGTCTCGACCACCATCAGCTCGTCGACCTTGACCGTGCCGTACTCGCAGACCCGGCCGAGGTCGTTGCGGCCGAGGTCGACCAGCATCACGTGCTCGGCCCGCTCCTTGGGGTCGCCCAGCAGACGCTCGGCGAGCCGGCGGTCCTCCTCCTCATCGCCGGCGCGGGGGTAGGTGCCGGCAATCGGCCGCGTCTCGACCCGGCGGCCCTCGACTTTGACCAGCGGCTCCGGCGAGGCGCCGGCGATCTGGAAGTCGCCGAAGTCGAGGAAGTACATGTAGGGCGACGGATTGACGACGCGCAGGCCGCGGTAGATCGAGAAGGCCTCGACCGGCGCCGGCGCCGAGAAGCGCTGCGACGGCACGACCTGGAAGGCGTCGCCGGCATGGACGTACTCGACGATCCGCTCCACCGCCGCTTCGAACTCCTCGCGCTCGAGGTTGGAGGTGAAGGTGGGCGGCTCGGACAGGGCCGGGGCCTCGGGCGCCGGCACGGCGCCGCGCAGCCTGCGCCGCACCTCGGCGATCTGCGCCGCGGCGCTCTCGTACGCGGCGTCGATCCCGCCCTCGTCGTCGGCGAAGGCGCAGGCGACGACGGTCAGCTCGTGGCGCAGGTGGTCGAAGGCGAGCAGCACGTCGGTGACCATCAGCGCCATGTCGGGCAGTCCGAGCGGGTCGGGGTTGGGCTCGCCGAGCGGCTCTACGGTGCGCACGAGGTCGTAGCCGAAGAAGCCGACGGCGCCGCCGGCGAAGGGCGGCAGGCCCTCGACCGGGGCCGGCCTTAAACGGTCCAGGTGCGCGGCGAGCGCGGCGTATGGATCGGGCGCCTCGCTGGTCGCACGGGGCGTGGAGGAGGCCGGCTGCTCGTCCCCGCTCCACTCGGAGAGGATCCCGTTGCTCCAGCGCAGCAGCGTCCGCGGCCTGATCCCGACGAAGGAGTAACGGCCGACCTGGCCCTGCTCGGCCGACTCGAGCAGAAAGCAGGGTGCTCCCTCGGGCTCGCCGGCGCGCAGCTTGAGCAGGGCCGAGACCGGGGTCTCGCAGTCGTCGGCGAAGCGGGCGCGAATCGGGACGACGTTGCCCTGCGCGGCCAGCTCGCGCGCTTGCTCGAGGCTGGGCTCGAGGCGCAGCTCGGAGTCAGCCGCGACGGCCATTCAGCACCTCCATCGCGGCCGCCTGCGCCACCTCGCGCGAGGCGAGCAGCACGCTCAGGTGGTAGAGCAGGTCGGCCGCCTCTTCGGCGACCCGCTCGTCGGACTCCTCGCGCGCCGCTCGCACCACCTCCTCGGCCTCCTCCTCGACCTTCTCGCCGAGCAGCTTCGGGTCGCCGAGCAGCTGCGTCGTGTAGCTGCCCTCGGGCCGCTCGGCGGCGCGGCTGCGCAGGGTCCGCTCCAAGGTCGGCAGCGCCTCGTGGGCAAGCGGCGCGCGCTCGCCCTCACCCAGCTCCCGGTAGAAGCAGGAGCGCTCCCCGGTATGGCAGGCAGGACCGGCAGGATCGACCAGGGCGAGCAGCGCATCCCCATCGCAGTCATAGCGAAGCTGCTGCACCTTCAAGACGTTGCCCGACTCTTCGCCCTTGCGCCAGATGCGTTCGCGCGAGCGGCTGTAGAAGTGGACCTCCCCGGTCTCCGCCGTCAGTTGCAGGGACTCCTCGTTCATATACGCAAGCGTCAGCACCTCGCCGCTGGCGAAGTCCTGGGCCACGCACGGGACCAGACCGTTCTCGTCGAATTTCACCTGCTCGAACATCGAACAATCGTATGCGAGGCAGTGGGCATCCCCACTGCCTCACTCGATGCCGAGGCGATCGAGCATGTCCTTGTCGCGGCGCCAGCGGGAGCGAACTTGGACTCGGAGATCCAGATGCACGCGCGTCTCTAGCTCGGTTTCCAGAGAGCTGCGCGCGGCGGTACCGATCTCGCTGATCTTCTTTCCGCCTTTACCGATCAGGACACCCTTCTGCGACTCGGTCTCCGCCCAGACTTCGGCCCTGACCGTGACCAGTCCATCGTCGCGAGCGCTCACCTCTTTGACGGCTACCTCAACTGAGTGCGGGATCTCCTCGCGAGTGCGGTTGAGTACCTGCTCACGAATCAGCTCGGCTAGCAGCAGCTCGCTCGACTGGTCGCTGTGGTCCTCAGGCGGGTACATGTATGGCCCCGCAGGGACCAGTTCGCCGAGCCGAGCCACAAGCTCCTCGAGGCCATCGCCGCTGCGAGCGCTAATCGGGAAAACCTCATCGACACCATCCAGCTCGGCCACCTCCGCCAGCACCGGGACCAGCTCGTTGGGGCCGACGCGGTCGACCTTGTTGACGGCGCAGATCGTCGGCACGCCGGCGTTCGCCGCCAGCAGGGCCCGGGCGATGAAGCGGTCGCCGGGGCCGATCCCCTGCTCGCCGTTGACGACGAAGAGCGCCGCGTCGGAGTCGGCCAGCTCCCGCTCCACCCGGCGCTGCATGCGCTCGGTGAGCACGTCGCGAGGACGTTGGACGCCAGGCAGGTCGACGAGGACGAGCTGGCGCCCCGCCTCGACGTCGGTGGCGATGCCGCGGATCGCCCGCCGCGTGGTCTGCGGCCGGACGGAGACGATCGCGACGTGGGAGCCGACGACCGCGTTGACCAGCGTCGACTTGCCGACGTTGGGCCGCCCGGCAAGACCTATGAAGCCACTGCGCGTCATCGCAGCCCGGCGAGGACCCGCGCCTGCAGGGCGAGCATCTCGCCCTCGTCGGTCTCGTGGTCGTGGCCGCAGAGGTGGAGGACGCCGTGGACCGCCGCCTCGGTCAGGTCGGCGCAATGCTCGGGGCAGATCGCGACGTCGCCCAGCTCGCGCGGGCCGGCGGTCGGCTCCGCGCCGTCGATCGGGAAGGCGAGCACGTCGGTCGGCGCGTCCTTGCCGCGCTGCTCGCGGTTCAGCTCGCGGATGCGCTCCGCGTCGACGAGCTCGACCGCGAGGTGGCCGTCTGTCACCCCGGCCGCGCCGAGTGCCGCCGTCGCCGCGTCCCGCAACTCGGGCGGGACGTCCGAGAGATCCAGGGTCAAGAGCCCGGCGTCGGCCCGTGTTCCGTCCGCGCGGCGCGCTCGCGGTCCCCGTGCGCGTCGTAGGCGGCGACGATCCGCTGCACCAGCTTGTGGCGGACGACGTCCTCGCCGCCGAAGTGGACGAAGGAGATGTCCTGGACCGCATCGAGGATGTCGCGGACGACGATCAGGCCGGAGCGCTGGTCGGTCGGCAGGTCGATCTGGGTGACGTCCCCGGTGACGACCATGCGCGAGTTGAAGCCGAGCCTGGTCAGGAACATCTTCATCTGCTCGGGACTGGTGTTCTGAGCCTCGTCGAGGATCACGAAGGAGTCGTTGAGGGTGCGGCCGCGCATGAAGGCGAGCGGCGCCACCTCGATCACGCCGCGCTCGAAGTAGCCGTTGACGCGGTCGGGGTCGAGCATGTCGTAGAGCGCGTCGAAGAGTGGGCGCAGGTAGGGGTCGACCTTGGCCTGGATGTCGCCCGGGAGGAAGCCGAGCCTCTCCCCCGCCTCGACTGCGGGCCGGGTGAGGATGATCCGCTGCACCTGGCGCTCTGCCAGGGCATGCGCTGCCATCGCCACCGCAAGGAAGGTCTTGCCGGTGCCGGCCGGGCCGATGCCGAAGGTGACCGTGTGGTCGCGGATCGAGTCGACGTAGCGCTTCTGGTTCAGCGTCTTCGGCGCGACCTTGGTGTTGCGGTGACGCCAGACGACATCCTCGAGGATCTCGGCCGGGCTCTCGTCGGCGTCGAGGGCGCCGGTGACGGCTTCGATCGTCCCCGGCGCGACCTCGTGTCCCTGCTCGATCAACTCGACCAGCTCGTCGACCACGGTCGCCGCGGTCTGCACGTCGCTCGACTCGCCGTCGAGGGTGAGGACGTTGCCACGCAGGTGGAGGTTGCAGTCGAGGTGACCGCGCAGGGCGCGCAGCACGGCGTCTTCGGAGCCCGCCAGCTCGGCGGCGACGCTGTTGTCGAGGGTCAGCTGCCTACGCGCCAAGCCGCTCACGCACCGCCGCGCTGACCCGCTTGCCGTCGGCGCGCCCGCCCACCTTCGGCATCAGCGCCGACATCACCTGGCCCATCTGCTTCTGCTCGCTGGCGCCGCTCTCGGCGACCGCCGCATCGACCAGCTCGGCCAACTCCTCGTCGGAGAGCTGCGCCGGCAGGTAGGCCTCGATCAGCCCCGCCTCGAACCGCTCGGCCTCGGCCTGCTCATCGCGACCACCCTCGCCGAAGGCCTCGGCCGCTTCGATTCGCTTCTTGCGCTCCCGTTGCAGCACCGCGACCTCGTCGCCGTCGCCCAGCTTCGCCTCCTTCTGCAACGAGTCGACGATCATCCGCAGCGCGCCCGCGCGCTCGCGGTCGCCCGCCTTCATCGCGGTGCGCACATCTGCCTGGACCTGCTCGAGGACGCTCATTCGCTTAAGGGTAATTGCCCGCAGGGATCTCGATCCGCTCCACCTCTCCCAGCGGCATCTGCAGGAAGCGGGTGCCGAGATCGCGGAAGGAGTCGACATCGCCGGTGCAGAGGAAGCGATAGGCGCCCTCGCCGTCCCTGATCCGAGCCAAGCCGCGACGCTCCAGGGTGCGCTGAACGGCCGCGGCGACGGCATGGCCGCCGCTGACCAGGCGCACGTCGCGGCCGAGGATGCGCTGCAGCATCGGCGCCACCAAGGGGTAGTGGGTGCAGCCGAGGATCAGCGTGTCCACCCCCGCCCTCCGCAACGGCTCGCAGTAAGCGCGTGCCATCTCGACCACGCCCTGGTCGAAGGGGGAGCCATCCTGGATGAAGGGGGCGAGGTCCGGGGCCTCGACCTCGGTCACATCGAGGGCGCGGCCCTGCTCTTCGAGTGCCCGCCGGTAGGCGCCGCTCTTGACCGTGTTCGGTGTCGCCAACACGCCGACCCTGGCGTTGTCGGTGATCGCCGCGGCGATCTCGGCCTGCGGCTCGACTACGGGCACCACCTCCATCCCGTGCTCCGCGGCAACCTCCCGCGCCACGTCGGCGCCGACCGAGGTAGCCGTGTTGCAGGCGATAACCAACAGCTTCGCGTCGCCGAGCAGCAGACCGGCGATCGCACGGATCCGCTCCCGAAGCTTCTCCGTGTCCTTGATCCCGTAGGGAAACCACTCGGTGTCGCCGAGGTAGACGTAGTCCTCCTCCGGCAGCGAGACGAGACACTCGTGCAGCACCGTGAGCCCGCCGACCCCGGAGTCGAACATCGCCACCGGGAGCGAGGCGTCGAGCGTCTGACCGGCGGCGGTCAGGGCGGCGGCTAGAGGAAGGGCTTGTAGGTCATGAAGAAGATCGTCACGACCACGATCAGGCCGGCGAGACCGCCGACTTTGCCGATCCGCTGCGAGAGTGCTTCGAACTCGCCGCTGAGAGTGTCTCCGGACTTCAGGTCGCGTTCCGCAAGCTCCCGCGCCTTCCGCGTCTGCGGCTGGAAGAACGCGTGCTGGAGCCCGAACAGAACCAGGATCGCGACGAACCCGACGCTGATGAACGCCTCATTCGTCTCCCAGTCCCCGTCTATCAGCAGATAGATCCCAGCCAGCAGCAGCACGATCATCCCCGGATTGACCAGATACCGGTCGCACCTTTCGACCCCCGCAAGAATCGCCGGGGTCGCGCGCGGATGCTGCGGCGCAACCGAGAAGAAGAGCGCGTAACCGAAGGTCGGGCCAAACGCGAGCACGACCGCCAAGATGTGCAGGAAGAGCGCGAACTTGTAGCCGGGATCGACAATCGAGGCGAGCGGCATCGGCGGAAACATACCGGCGCACCCGGAGCCATTGGCGCCTCAGTCGGAATATGTCCGACTGAGGCGCCAATCAACCACGGCGAAGCAGGAGCGCGGCCCAGTCGCCATCTTGGCGGCGCTCGACCTCATCCAGGCCACAGCGGCCAAAAGCCGCAGCGACGCCATCGACCTCATCTGGGAGCAGGCCCGAGAGGACCCAGGTAGCGGGGGCCGTGGGAGGGTCCGTCGGAGCAACAGCGGGGAGGCTCCGCCGGACCCTCCCCCGGCCCCCGCTCTCAGCGAGCTGCTCAGCTACGCGTTTGAGGATCGGGGCGGTCATGTTGGCTACGACCGACGGCGCGAGGGCGGGTAGAGACTCGCGAAGGTTCTGGCGCTCGAAGTCGATCTCGACGCTGTTGGCTGCCGCGTTGGCGGTGGCGGCTTCTATCGCTGGCGCCTCATGGTCGTAGCCGTGGACCGGAGCCCAGCCGAGCCTGGCGGCAGCGATCGCCAGGACACCGGAGCCGGTGCCCAGGTCGACCAGCCCGCCGGTGGCTTCGCCGGCCGCGGCAAGCCCCAGCAGCAGCTCCAGGCACATGCGGGTGGTCGGATGGGCGCCGGTGCCGAAGGCGCGGCCGGGGTCGACTACGAGGTCGGTGACTTCGGGGTCGGGGTGCAGGGGCTCCCAGGAGGGACGTAGCCAGAGGCGGTCGCCGACCAGGAGGGGCTTGTGGAAGTCCTGCCAGCGGTCGGCCCAGTCGTCCGGAACCTCGGTGGCGACGACTTCGACCAGGCCGTCGCCGGCGGCGGCCTCGACCTCGCCCAGCTCGGGCAGCTCCCCCTCGCCGCCGTAGATCGCGTACTCGACGTAGCCCTCGCCGCGCTCCTCCTCGACCCCGTTCGGGGCGAGCACGGTGAGCTCGGCCAAGACGATGTCGGCCTGGGTAGGGCTGCACCTCACAGCAAGCCTGATCACCAAGCCGCCCCCGGACGCGGGAGGGAATGCCTGTCCATTTCTGTTTCTTCAGGCATTCCCGGGAGCGGAGGAGGCGGCGCTATATGTCTTCAACCGAACGCGCGCCGGACCCGGGAGAAGAAGCTCTCCTCGTCGCCCTGGCGCCGGAGGTTGCGCGGCTCGAGCGCCTCGTCGAGCCGCTCGGCGAGCTCGCGCTGCTCCTCGGAGAGGTCGGTGGGGACGATGACGTGGATGGCGATCACCAGGTCCCCCGGCGGCCCGCCGCGCGAGCCGGGCAGGCCGTGCCCGCGCAGCGCGAAGCGAGTGCCGTGCTGGATGCCCGCCGGCAGCTCGATCTCGCGCTCGCCCTCGTGGCTGGGAATCCGCGCCTTCACCCCCAGCATCGCCTCGACCGCGGAGACCTCCACCGTGTGCAGCAGGTCCTGACCGCGCATCGGCCCGTGGCGAACCTCGAAGCCGAAGCCGCCGCCGCCGAAGAAGGCCTGGAAGATCTCCTCGACCGAGCCGAAGGCGGCGCCGCCGCCGGGGAAGCCGCCGCCGCGCAGCCCCTCCTGCCCGTAGGCGTCGTAGACGCGGCGGCGCTCGGGGTCGGAGAGCACCTCATAGGCTTCGGCCGCCTGCTTGAACTTCTCCTCTGCTTCGGGGTCGTGGTCGTTGACATCCGGGTGCAGCTCGCGAGCGAGACGGCGAAAGGCGGTCTTGACCTCCTTCTCGGAGGCGTCGCGCCCGACGCCCAGGATCTCGTAGAAGTCGCTGGACATCAGGCGGCGTAGACGGTCTCGCAGTAACGCGAGAGCTCGCGCGCGGCCCCCTGCACCGAGGCGATCGCGGTCGCGTAGTCCATCCGCAGCGGGCCGAGCACACCGACCGCGCCGAGGTTGCGGTTGCCGAGCCCGTAGTTGGCGCCGATCACGCTGACCGTGCGCAGCTCCGGCTGCGGGTTCTCACCGCCGATCCAGCAGAAGACCGAGCGCTCCTCCAGCGCCGAGCGGAGCACACCGAGCACGGCGGCACGGCCCTCCAGGGCACCCATCAGCTCGTCGACCTGGGGCAGGTCGGCCAGGTGCTCTGCGGAGAGCAGCCGCGAGAGGCCGTGCACGTAGAGCGTCTCGCCCAGCGGCGGCGCGGTCACCAGCGCCATCAGGTCGTTCGCCTGCGCCAGCACCGCGGTCGTCTCCTGCAGCGCCTCGTCGATCTTGCGCCGCAGCCGCGAGAGCTCCAGGGCCACGCCGGCGCCGGCCGGGGGGCCGCCCGCGGCCAGCATCAGGTCGACGTAGTGCCGGTAGCCGGCGTCGGTCGGCACCCGGCCGGCCGAGGTGTGGGGATGGGTGAGGAAGCCGACCGCCTCGAGCGCCGCGAGCTCCGCGCGCACGGTAGACGGGCCCCACTCGACCTTGGAACTTTCCGCGATCCGCTTCGAGGGCACGGGCTTCGCCGACGCCAGGTAGGCGTCGACCACCAGTCGCAGGATCAGCTCTTGTCGTTCGGAGAGCATCGTCCCCGAATTCTAAGAGCGCCTACAGCTGGACTTCGGCTTCGGCGTTGCGGATCGTCTGGTTCTCGCCCTGCGCCGCGACGGTTTCGATCTTCGCGGCGCCGCCCTCGACCGACTTGACCGTGCCGCTGACGACGATCTCGGTCTCCGGCGCGCCCATGCCGCGGAACTGGACCGAGAGGCGCTTCAGCGCTTTCGGATCGCCGCCGGCGACGTCGGTGGCCGCGCGCGCGACCAGGCCCATCATGTAGAGGCCGTGCAGGATCGTGTTCGGCAGGCCGACCGCTTTCGCGAACTCGGGGTCGATGTGGATCGGGTTGAAATCGCCCGAAGCGCCCGCGTAGCGATGCGGCAGGTACTTGTCGGGGGTGATCCGCAGCTCCGGGATCGCGTCGCCCGCGTTCAAAGTCATCTCAGACTCCCCTCACGATGTTGGTCCAGGCGCCGCGCACGACCTGGTCGCCGTTCTGGTTGACGGAGTTCGTCTCGAAGACGTAGAAGCCCTTGCCGTCCTTCTCGTAGATCTCCAGGCACTTGGCCGTGGTCGTGATCTCGTCGCCCGAGCAGGCGGGCTCGCCCCACTCGAACTCCTGCCCGCCATGCACCATGGCGGCGAAGTTCATCTCCACCTCGGGGTCGAACATCGCCGGCCCCAGCGCCGGGGCGCTGTAGACGACGCAGAACATCGGCGGCGCGACGACGTCGCGGTAACCGGCCGCCTTGGCCGCCTCGCGATCGGTGTGGACGGGGTTGTCGAGGCCGACCACCCGCGCGTACTCGCCGATCTTCTCCTTGCCCACCTCATAGGTCGTCGCGGGCCATTCCTTGCCTATCGCATCTGTCTTGATCGCCATGGCGCGGGACCCTATCTACTCGTCGATCTCCAGCACGGCCAGGAAGGCCTCCTGAGGCACTTCCACGCGGCCGACCGACTTCATCCGCTTCTTGCCCGCCTTCTGCTTCTTGAGCAGCTTCTGCTTGCGGGTGACGTCGCCGCCGTAGAGCTTCGCGGTGACGTCCTTGCGCAGCGCCTTGACCGTCTCGCGGGCGAGGATGTTGGAGCCGATCGCCGCCTGCACCGGCACGTCGAAGAGCTGGCGGGGAATCGTCTTCCGCAACCGCCCGACCAGCTTCTTGCCCTGCTCGTAGGAGAATTCGCGGTGGACGATGATCGAGAGCGCATCGACCCGGTCGCCGGCGAGCAGGATGTCGACCTTGACCAGGTCCGAGGCGCGGTTGCCGATCGGCTCGTAGTCGAGCGAGGCGTAGCCGCGGGTCGAGGACTTGAGCAGGTCGAAGAAGTCGAGAACGATCTCGGCCAGCGGCATGTCGTAGCGGAGCTGCACCCGCTGCGGGCTCAGGTAGTGCATGTCGACGTGGGTGCCGCGGCGCGACTGGCAGAGCTCCATCACGGCGCCGACCTGCTCGGCGGGGCAGATGATCGTCGCCCGGATGAAGGGCTCTTCGATCGTCTCGATCGTGGCGGGGTCGGGCAGCTCGGTCGGGCTGCGCACCTCGATCTCCTCGCCGTTGGTCAGGTGGACGACGTAGCGCACGTTCGGCGTCGTCGCCAGCAGGTCGAGGCCGTACTCGCGCTCGAGGCGCTCGCGCACGATCTCCATGTGGAGCAGGCCGAGGAAGCCGCAGCGAAAGCCGAAGCCGAGCGCCTCCGAGGTCTCCGGCTCCCAGGAGAGCGCGGCGTCGTTGAGGGCGAGCTTCTCGAGCGCGTCGCGCAGGTCTTCGAAGCGGTCGGTGTCGATCGGGAAGAGGCCGCAGAAGACCATCGGCCGCACCTCGCGATAGCCCTCCAGCGCCTCGCCGGCGGGGGTCTCCTGCGCGGTCAGGGTGTCGCCGACGCGCAGCTTGGCGACGTCCTTGATCCCCGTGATCAGGTAGCCGACGTCGCCCGCCTCCATCCCCTGCACGCCGGTCATCGCCGGGCGGAAGAAGCCGATGTCGTCGATGTCGGCCTCGGTCCCGTTCTGCATCGCGACGATCCGGCCGTGCTTGCGGAAGGCGCCGTCGACCATCCGCACGTAGGCGACGACGCCGCGGTACTGGTCGAACTCGGAGTCGAAGATCAGGGCGCGGGGCGGCGCCTTCAGGTCGCCCTGCGGCGGCGGCACGCGGGCGACGATCGCCTCCAGCACGTCGACCACCCCCTCCCCGGTCTTGGCCGAGATCGGGATCGCGTCGCTCGGATCGCCGCCGAGCAGGTCGGCGATTTCGGCCCCGACCCGATCCGGTTCGGCTCCCGGCAGATCGACCTTGTTCATCACCGGGATCAGCTCGAGCCCGTTCTCGATCGCCAGATAGGTGTTGGCGACGGTCTGCGCCTCCACCCCCTGGGCGGCGTCGACGACGAGCAGGGCGCCCTCGCAGGCGGCGAGGCTGCGCGAGACCTCGTAGGAGAAGTCGACGTGGCCGGGGGTGTCGATCAAGTGCAGGTGGTAGGTCTCGCCATCGGCGGCCCTGTACTCGACCCGCACCGCCTGCGCCTTGATCGTGATCCCGCGCTCGCGCTCGAGGTCCATCGAGTCGAGCACCTGGGCGCGCATTTTCTTCGGGTCGACGGCGCCGGTGAGCTCGAGGATGCGGTCGGCGAGCGTCGACTTGCCGTGGTCGATATGGGCGATGATCGAGAAGTTGCGGATGCGGTCCATGGCGGGATGGGGAGTATGGCGAGGGGGAGGGCCGGGGGGTGTCCCCCGCTTGCTGGGTTTTTCGCCTGGTGCGTCGGCCGCTGACCGCGAGCGGATGTGGGGCGAAAAACAAGGACGCCGCTGCGCGGGGGACACCCCCGGCCCTCCTCGCGAGCGCTACCGGCTACACGCCGATGGGTCCAGGGGGCCCTCCAGCTGGTAGACGACCGTCGGCGGCGTTTTCAGGATGGCGGTGGCTCCGGGGCCGGTGGTCCATGCTGCCGTCGGGGGGTATGGGGGCTTGTTGGGTTCTATGCGGTCGCGGCTGGTTACTACGTAGTCGTAGTCGCCTTCGCTGAGGAGGCGGCGCCACTGGGAGCAGGTGGTCGGGGGGACGAAGCCGCCGTGAGGGCGCTCTTCGCCGATGAAGCCGACCTGGTTGGAGAGGTCGGTTCCGAAGAGGGGGTACTGGCGGGTGCTGGTCGTGGCGATGCGGGCGCCGTCGATTCCCTGCGCCCACCTGAAGGCGGCGTTGAGGCCGGGGGTCGTGAATGACGGGTCGGCGTAGCGGTTCTCCAGGTAGTGGCGCTGGATCGGGTAGCCGATCGCGACCGCAACGAGTAGGGCCAGCGTTGCCAGGCGGGCCGGGGATACCCCTCGCCCGAACAAGCGTCGAGCCAATTGGCTCGACGCTTTGAGTATCCGCCCGTTCGAGGGGTATCCCCGGCCCACCTCTCGTAGACGATCTGACAACACGACCGGGACCAGAACCAAGCCCAGTACGAGAGCTGGGGCGAGGTAGCGGAGGCCGGACTCGAAGCCGCGGGGGATGCCCTCGGGGCCGGAGGCGGAGGTGGGAGCGATCAGCCAAGCCAGAGCGGCGGCTAGGCCGACGGCGCCGGCCAGGCGGAGTGCCGGGGTTCCGCCGCGGGCGAGGCAGAGCACGAGGGCGGCGAGGGACGTGGCGAGCAGCAGGGGCCAGATCGGCCAGAGGCCGTCGTGGAAAGCGGGCAGGAACCAGTCCGACCAGACCGCGCCGTCGGTCAGGTAGCCGAGCACGCTGTGGCCTTCGCGCCCGCCGAGTGCTTGATCGGGAGCAGGCAGCGAGATCGGCCCGGCCGAGCCGAGCCAGGGCAGCGGGTTGCCCGTGTGGACCAAATTGCGCAGGTACCAGTAGCCACCGCCGGCGAGCGCAGCGAGACTGGCCACCGCAAGGGCGCGCCAGCGAGCCCCGGCTGGCGCAACCAGCGCGAACCCAACCACGAGAACAGCAGCAGGTAGGAGGAAGTTGAGCTTCGTCCCAGCCGCCATTCCGACCGCGAGCCCCGCGACCACCGGCGGACCCAGCACGAACGCAGCTCCCACATGCTGGTAGGAGCTGCGTTCGCGCTGGGTCAGAGCAATCGCAACCGCTGCCAGCAAGAAGAAGATGCCGACGATGTCATTGCGCGCCTCGCCTGCTTGGTCAGTCAGCGCCGGCACGCTGAGCGCGATCGCCCCAAGGGCGAGCGACCAAGGCGCCACTCCATAGAGGCGCCCGATGCACCAGCAGGCCACCAGGCAGCCGATGAACCAGCCGAGATTCAGCAGCGGCGACAGCAGATCCCGGTCGAACGCCAGCATCCCGACGGCGTGGAACACCTCGGAGTTCGCCGGGTAGAACCAGGCCAGGAACTGCGGCGCGATGAAGTGCAGATCCCACGTATTCCCGCTCTGGAAGAACCCCGCAGCGAACGGCCCGTGGTACCAGGTCGAATCGAACCCGGTCATACCCGTCGACAGGTGCGGCTTGACCTCCAGCCCGAACTTCACAACCGCGACCACAGCAATCGACAGGGCGACGAGAGTGGCCGCGTAAGGAGGTCGGGGGGGTCCCTCCGACGCAGCGGCGTCCTGTTTTTCGCCGCGCTCCCCCCCACGGTCAGCCACTGACTCTTCAGGCGAAAAACCCAGCAAGACGGAGGGACCCCCCCGACCTCCCCCCAAGCCCCACGAGAGCCCCAGCCCCACGACGCCCACGGTGAGGAGGTACGGCAGCGGATCGAAGAGCCCGAAAGTGCCGAGCAGCTGCGCGATCCAGAGCAGAAACGCAGCCACAAGCACCGCCGTCGCCAAGTGAGCGGGCGCGCCGTCGAATTCGGGCAGCAGGCGTCGACGAAGCTGCGTGGCGCCCAGCCAGGCGAAGCCGACGAGCAGGAGGATCTCGGCGACGCCCAGCAGGTAGCGCGGCAGGTCGAGCATCGGTTAGCGGCGGCCGGGCAGGAGGCGGAGGATCTGGTCGAGCTCAGGGATCCGCATCAGCCTTGCCGCACCCAGGTAGACGAGACCGCCGAGGCCGAGCCCTGCGCCCAGGGAGACGATCTGGCCGAACAGGCCGCGGCCGAGAGCCTCGTCGAGCAGGTCCCAGATGCCGAAGGAGACCGCCGCCAGCGCAGCCGCGGCGATCGCGATCCGGATGCTCGTGTCGAGCAGGCGGCCCAGCTCGAGGCCGCCGAGGATGCGGCGCAGGACCACGCACTGGGCGACGACGCTGGCGCCGGTGGCGATCGCGGTCGAGGCGACGATCCCACCCACGCCGAGGTGGTAGAGGCCGAGCGCAGCGAGCGCCGTCACCGCCAGGTTGGCGGCGGCGATCGCGGTCGGCACCCAGGGCCGCTGGAGGCTGAAGAAGGTGCGGGTGAGGAGCAGGAAGAGGCCGTTGGTCGGCAGCGAGAAGGCGAACCAGAAGAGCGCCGTCGCGACCAGGGTCGTCTGCTCCGGCGTGAACTCGCCGCGCTGGTAGACGAGGCGGATCATCGGCTCGGAGAGGACGAGGACGGCGGCGGCGGCCGGCACCAGGACGAAGAGGATCTGCCTCATCCCGTTGGCCATCGTCGCCCGCAGGCTCTCGTGCTCCCCGCGCGAGGCGAAGCGCGCCAGGGTCGGGAAGAGGACGGTGGCGATCGCGACCGCGAAGATCCCCTGCGGCAGCTGGTAGATGCGAAACGCCTTGTCGATAGCGGCCGGGGCCTGGTCGCTGACGAGGCTGCCGAAGAGGCTGTTGATCAGCAGGTTGAAGTTGATCAGCCCGAGGCTGATCGTCACCGGCAGCATCAACAGCAGGACACGGTGCAGGTCGCGGTTGCGCCAGTCGAAGCTCCAGGCGAAGCGGAACGGCGTGTTGCGCAGGTCGGCGGCGACGATCAGCAGCTGCACCAGGGTGCCGGCGAGGACTCCGATCGCGTAGGCGTAGATCCGGTCCTGCCCCTCGAACAGCGGCTCGAGCAGGACGAGGCCGGCGATGATCGTCAGGTTCCAGAACAACGGCGCGATCGCGAAGGCGCCGAAGCGGTCGTAGCTGTTGAGGATGCCGACGACCACCCCGCTCATCCCGAGCAGGATCAGGATCGGGAAGAGCAGCTGGGAGAGCGAGACGGTGAGGTCGAGGATCGTCCCCTCGAAGCCAGGCGCGAAGAGCGGCACCAGCAGCGGCGCGGCGAGCACGAAGACGGCCGTGACCGCGGCGAGGACGATGGTGACCAGCAGCAGCAGGGTCGAGGCGAGCCGGAAGGCCTCCCGGTACTGCTTGCGCTCGAGGTGCTCGGTGAAGACCGGGATGAAGGCGGGCTGCAGGGCGGCGTCGGCGAAGAGGCTGCGGATCAGGTTGGGGACCTGGAAGGCGATCGTGAAGGCCGACATCGGGCCGCTCACCCCGTAGTAGCCGGCAGCGACGATCTCGCGGCCCAGTCCGGCGACCCGTGAGGCGGCGGTGGCGGCGGAGAAGAACGCCGTCGAACGGGCGATCCGGCCCGCCGGGCGGCTCTCTTCACGCATCTCGGCGGTCTCCAAGCGTTATCTCACTCGCTATAGTCGGCCGCCGCGAACATGGCCAACATAGCCTCACAGAAGAAGCGGATCCTACGCAGCGAGCGCGAGCGGCACGAGAACCGCCTGCTCACGAGCACGATCAAGACCTACTTCCGCCGCCTCGAGGCCGCGGTTGAGGGTGGCGACGCCGATGCGATCGCCGGCGAGCACCGCGCCCTCGTCTCGCGCATCGACAAGGCGGTCCAGAGGGGCGCGCTGCACAAGAACACCGCAGGGCGTAAGAAGGCAAGAGCGGCCAGGATCGCGGCCACCGCCGCGAAGAGCTAGACCGCGACTCCTGCCGCTTTGCGCAGGGCGAGCGTCAGCGCCAGCTCGTCGCCGTAGTCGGCGCCCCCCCTGCACCAGACCTCGAGGTCGGCGAGGACCACGGTCGCGTCGCGCAGCTGCTCGAGGTTGGTTCCCTGTAGGCGGGAGACGAGTTGCTTGGCCGCATACGGATGCATCCCCAGCGAGGACTCGACCTGCTTCGCCGGGCTCCCCTGCCCCAGCTGGGCGGCCGCGGCGCAGGCCTTGCGCAGGCGCGAGGCGAGGCCGTAGATCAACCCGGTGACGTTCTCGCCCTGGGCGATAAGGCGCTCGGCGATCCGCAGCGCGCCTGCGGCGTCGCGTTCCAGCAGCGCGTCGGAGAGCGACCAGACCGCCGTCTCGGAGGTGTCGGAGACCATCGCCGCCAGGTCCTCGCCGCTCACCTCTCCCCCCTCACCGGCCCAGAGCGCCAGGCGCTCGAGCTCGTGACGGAGGCGCAGCGAGCTCGTCCCCATTCTCTCGACCAGGATGCGGGCGGCCGCCGGGTCGAGGCGGAACCCCAGCCGCTGGGCTTCGGCGACCAGCGCTCGCGGCATCTCCCTCGCCTTCGGCGCCTCGAACTCGTGGATCTCGCCCTTCTCGGCCTTGACGGCGCGGAGCAGCTTCGCCGGCGCTTTGGCGCGGGCGATCAGGACCAGGGTCAGGTCCGGGGGCAGCTCGGCGAGAGCGGCGGCCATGGGCTCGAGCTGGCGGTCGCGCCAGCGCTCGACCCCGTCGACCAGCAGGTAGCGGCGCGATTCGGTCAGCGACATCGCTGGGATCGCCGCCAGCACCGCCTCGTGATCGGGCGCCCCTCTCCCCTCCCCCGGCTCGAACACCTCGAGCGCGGCGACCCCGCCATCGCCTTCGGCGCGAGCCCGCAGGCGAGACCTGGTCGCGTCGATCTTGGCCTCGTCGGTGCCGGCGATCAGGTAGAGGGGGCGCAGATCCTCGGCCACGTGGCCGAGTCTAGCCCCGCCTGCCCTTTTCCTCGACTGGCAGGGGATCCGCTCCGTCCCCGCCCGGCGCTGGCGCCGGCGGCGCCTTGGCCTCGGCGTCCACCTCCTCGACAGGGGGAGGCGATGCCACCTTCGATCCCGGAGACTTGGACTTAGGGGCAGGTGACTTCGGCTTCGACGCCGCAGTCGGCCCCTTGGACGGCGAGTTGCCCTTGGCGTTGGCAAGCACCTTGTCCTTGCCCTTTGGCGGTTTATCGCCTGCCGCCGCGGCGGAGCGCTTGTCGCCACCCTCGTCCGCGTCGTCACCGGCGCTGGCAACCGGCGCCCCAGAGGCGGGAGCAGCGGTCGTGGCCGGCGGAATAGAGGCGGGCTGTGGCTCGGCAGCAGGCGGCGCCTGCGGCTCCGGAGTCGCTTCGCCGACGGGCCCGGGATCGGCCGGAGCCGAGGAGACCGGGGTCGCGGCGACCAGGTCGTGCGCTCCCGCGGCCCCGCGCGAGCCGGCGGGCCCACTTCCAGCGGACCCGGATCGCGGCGGCGCGTCGCCGGCCCCGGACTGGGGGGTCGGCGCCGCGCCGCCAGCGAAGCTTCCGGGCGCCGCCGAAGCGGCCTCGTCAGCAGGGGGACCGTTGGAGAAGCCAGGGAGAGGTCCCCCGAACACGCTGGGCCAGCCCTGCTGGAGCACGAGCGCCACGAAGATCAGTCCGATCGCTGTGATCAGACCGAGCATCGCGATGGTCGCGTTCCGCAGCCGGTCCAGCAGCTTGTCGCCGAGCAGGAACACCAGTGCTCGCATCGGCCGCCGTGCGCGATTGGGCAAGGTCTCTTGCGGAAAAATCCCAATACTGGGTCGGTAATCCGTCCGCGGGGCCTCAGCCGGAGGGACCGGCCTCGATCGAGCCACGCCTCACGTCGAGGACCACGGCTCCGTCGCGGTCGGTGCGCAAGGTGCGAACGTCGCGCGCGGCCAGGGTCGCCAGCGTGGCGGGCGCTGGATGGCCGTACGCGTTGCCATCGCCGACCGAGATCACCGCCAGCGCCGGATCGATCCGCCCGAGGAGGGCGTCGAGACCGGCGTCCTCGCTGCCGTGGTGGGCGACCTTGAGCACGTCGACGGGCCCGGGGTCGAGCGGCGCCACCTCGCTCTCGGCGTCAGCCGAGAGCAGCAGCGAGAAGTCTCGCCAGCGCGCGAGCAGGACGAGCGAGCGCTGGTTGGGATCGAGTGCGGCGCCTGGCTCGCCGAGCAGCTCGCGCGGCGGCCAGATCGCGTCCAGGTGCAGCCGGCCGACGCGGAGCGCACCACCCGCCGCAAGCCGCAAAGGCGCCGCGCCGGCAGCCGCGGCGGCGGCCCGCAGCTCCCGGCTCGCCGCGGCGTAGACGAACCGCTCGACCGCAACCCGCCCGAGCAGCTCCTCGATCCCGCCCACGTGATCGGACTGGTCATGGGTGACGACCACCGCACCAAGCCGCTCCACCCCGGCCGCAGCCAGCTTCTCCGCCAGCCCTGCGCCCGGCGGGCCCACATCGACGAGGACCGGAGCCGCGCCGGCAGGCTGCAGCAGGATCGCGTCGCCCTGACCGACGTCGAGGAAGGTGACTCGCAAGCCCACCGCGGGAGCCGCGCGCCGACCGTCGCCGCCGAGGTCGGCGAGGAGGAGCGCCAGCGTGGCGAGGACCATTGCCGCAAGCGAGCGTCCGGGCAGGACGATCCCGCACCGACGAACCAGCGATGGGACGAGGACCGCCGCGAAGGCGATGACGAGGTAGGCAGCGATCATGCCGGTGAGGCCGAGGCGCACGTGCAGCAGTGCCCAATCCGGCCGGCCGCACCAGCTCGCCACCTGCGCGATGTAGGCGAGCAGCAGCGCATTCAGCTGGTTGAGCGGCTCCAGCGGCAGGCCTGGGACCTGCCCCCCGGCGGCGGCGAGCATCCCTAGCCACATCGCCGGCGCGACGGCGGGCAGCGCGAGCAGGTTTGCGACCAGGGTCGTGGTCGAGAGCTCGCCGAAGTGGAAGGCGATCAACGGCGCGGTCGCGACCGTCGCCGCGATCGTCATCTCAGCGCCCTCGGCCAGCATGCGGCCCAGCGGACCGCGGGCCCCGCGCCGCGATGTGAGCCACCTGCGCAGCGGCTGGGCGAGGGCGAGGATCCCGAGCACGGCGGCGAAGCTGAGCTGCCAGCCGACGTCGGCCCCGATTCCCGGATCGATCGCCAGGGTCACCACCGCCGCGACCGCGAGCGCATATAGACGAGACGACCGCCTGCCCACCAGCAGCGCCAGCACCGAGCGCACCCATCACACCGGCCCGCTGGATCGACGGCCCGGCGCCGGCCAGCGGCACGTAGAGCGCGATCAGGCCCAGGACCCAGAGCAGGCGGACATGGATGGGCATGCCGAGCGCGGCGAGCAGCGGCATCGCCAGTAGGGCCAACAGGGCGACGTTCTGACCTGAGACGGCAAGCAGGTGCGAGAGGCCGGCGCGGCGGAAGTCCTCCTCCGTCGCCGGATCGATCTCCTCGTCTTCGCCGAGCACGAAGCCGCGCGCCAGCTCCGCCTCGCGCGCCGGCATTCCCTCGCCGAGGCTCGCCGAGGCACGCTCTTTGACCTCATCGGCATGGGCCAGCGCCAGGCCGACCGCGCCCATCGCACAGAGCAGGACCAGCGCCGGCGTGCCTCGCCCCGGCACCCGCCGGGCTATGGCTGCAGGCGGGCGCGCAGCGACTCCATCGTCGCCGGCCCGATCCCGCTCACCTCGTCGAGCTGCTCGACCGAGGCGAGGCCGCCGTGCTGGTCGCGGTACTCGACGATCTTGCCGGCAGTGACCGGGCCGATCCCGTCGATCTCTTCCAGCTGCTCCGCAGTGGCGGCACCGAGGCTGATCGGCCCCTCTTCGCTCGTCCCGGCAAGCGCACCCCCGGCACCCCGCTCCGGCACAACCACCTGCTGTCCGTCGGCAAGGCGCGCCGCCCGGTTGATCCCCTCCAACGCCGCACCGTCGGCGGCCCCACCGGCCCGCTCGATCGCGTCGATCACCCGCGCCCCAGTCGGCAGGCGGTAGACACCCGGCCGCTGCACCGCCCCGGTTACGTCGACGACAACGTCGCCGCCGGAGCTGGAGATGCTGAAGCCACCGGGGCCGGGTGTCTCGGTGGAAGACTCGACCGCGAAGGAGCGGTCGCCCTCCTCGGACCGGATCGCCCGCGCCCCGACGAGGAGCAGCGCCACGGCGATGGCGCCGTAGACGACGACCTGCGAACGCGACAGCTCGGGCATGTCCCCAAGCTGCCATCCCAGAGCGCGCACGTGGCGCGCAGAATCAAACTATTCGGCTACAGGTCTTCTTCGTCGTAGCCCGAGACCTCAGCCAATTGATCGCTGTAGAGCTCGGAGGCGGCGACGGGCGGCGACTGGATCGAGATGCAGGCCAGCGCGGCGTCGCCGTCGTTGGCGATCGCGTGGTCGGTGGCCGGTGGGACCAGGATCAGGTCGCCCTCCTCGACGCGCTCGGTGTCGCCGGCGACCGACATCGTGCCGGCGCCGCGCACCACCACGTAGACCTGCTCCGCCTCCTCGTGGGAGTGGAGCGTCTGCTCGGCCCCGGCCGGCACCTCCAGCCAGGTCAGCGACATGTTGCGGGCGCCCATTTCGCCCGCGTCCATGAGCACGTGGGGCCGCAGCCTGTGCCACTCCTCGACTGGCGCTTCCGAAAGCCGTCTTACCAGCATCGGCGCGCTTTGTACCAGAAACTTCGACTAAGGCTGCGAAAACCAAGCAGATTGATGGACGCAGCGCCTAGCGAACCACCAGGTTGACGAGCTTGCCGGGCACGACGATCTCCTTGACGACCTCCTTGCCGTCGAGGTGCCGGCCGACCTTCTCGCTCTCGCGCGCCAGGCGCAGCAGCTCCTCGCGCGGGGCGTCGGCCGCCGCCTCGATTCGGTCGCGCAGCTTGCCGTTGACCTGCACCACCAGGGTCACCGTCTCGCTCGTCAGCAGCTCCGGATCGGCCTGCGGCCAGGGCCGCTCCCAGACCCGCCCGCCCTCGATCCGCTCCCAGACCTCGGCGCCGAGGTGGGGTGCGAAGGGGAAGATCAGCGAGGCCGCGGTGGAGACGGCGAAGCGCACCGCCGCGACGCCGTCAGGAGCCGCGTAGAGCGCCTCCTTGGTTCGCTGCGCTTCGTTTACCAGCTCCATCACGGCGGAGATCACCGTGTTGAACTGGAACCCACGCTGGAAATCCCGCGTCACCTTGTCGATCGCCCAGTGCGCCTTGGCGAGCAGGGCGCGTCCCTCACCGCTCGACGCGACGGTGTCGAGGCCCCCTGCCTCGAGCCCTTCGACCTCCTCGCAGAGGCGCCAGAGCCGGGAGAGGAAGCGGTTGACGCCCTCCACCCCCTCATCGGACCAGTCGCCGCCGCGCTCCGGCGGCCCCATGAAGCAGACGTAGGTGCGGGCGGTGTCGGCGCCGTAGCGCTCGACGTACTCGGCCGGGCTGACCGTGTTGCCGCGCGACTTCGACATCTTCGCCCCGTCGCGGGTGATCATCCCCTGGGCGAAGAGGTTGGCGAAGGGCTCCTGCACGCTGAGCAGCTCCATGTCGGCGAGCGCCTTGGTGATGAAGCGCGCGTACATCAGGTGCAGGATCGCGTGCTCGACCCCGCCGATGTACTGGTCGACCGGCATCCAGTGCTCGGCCGCCGTCGCGTCCCAGGGGGCCTCCCCGTTCTGCGGGTCGAGGTAGCGGAGGAAGTACCAGGACGAGTCGACGAAGGTGTCCATCGTGTCGGTCTCGCGGCGGGCCGGGCCGCCGCAGCGCGGGCACTCGGTCGCGACCCAGTCCTCGGCGGCGGCGAGCGGGCTGCGGCCGTGCGGCGCGTAGTCCTCGACCTCGGGCAGCTCGACCGGCAGCTGCTCGTCCGGCACCGGCACGGTCCCGCAGTCGTCGCAGTAGACGACCGGGATCGGCGCCCCCCAGTAGCGCTGCCGCGAGACCAGCCAGTCGCGCAGGCGGTAGTTGACCGCGGCCTCGCCGCGCCCCTCTCCCGCTAGCCACTCGACGATCTCCGCGTAGGCCTCGCGGTTGCCCTTGCCGTCGAAGCGCCCGGAGCCGACCATCGGCCCGTCGCCGGGGTAGGGCAGGTCCTCGTCGTCGCGCGCGACCTCGGGATCGGCGCCCTCGATCACCCGCTTGACCGGCAAACCGAAGGCACGGGCGAACTCGTAGTCGCGCGTGTCGTGGGCCGGCACGGCCATGATCGCCCCGGTGCCGTACTCCATCAACACGTAGTCGGCGACGAACATCGGGATCTCCTCGCCGTTGACCGGGTTGACGACGCTGCGGCCGAGCGCCACGCCGGTCTTCGGGCGGTCCTCGTCGCCGCGCTCCTCGACCGACTCGCGGGCGACCCGGTTGACGTACTCGCGCACCTCCTCCTCGGCCGGCGTGCCGGCGATCAGGCGCTCGAGCTCGGGGTGCTCGGGGGCGAGGACGAAGAAGGTGGCGCCGAAGAGGGTGTCGGGGCGGGTGGTGAAGACCGGGAACTCGAGGTCGAGCTCTTTGCAGCGGAAGGTCACCTCGGCGCCCTCGGAGCGGCCGATCCAGTTGCGCTGCATGGTGACCACGTGCTCGGGCCAGGACTCGAGCAGCTCGAAGTCGGCGAGCAGGCGGTCGGCGTACTCGGTGATCCTGAAGAACCACTGCTCGAGCCGGCGCTGTTCGACCTGGGTGCCGCAGCGCTCGCAGCGGCCGTCGACGACCTGCTCGTTGGCGAGCACCGTGGCGTCCTTCGGGCACCACTGGACCGGCGCCTCGTCGCGGTAGGCGAGGCCGCGCTCGAAGAGCCGCAGGAAGATCCACTGGGTCCAGCGGTAGTACTCGGGCGTGTGGGTGCCGAGCTCCCGCGACCAGTCGATCGAGATGCCCCACTCGCGGAACTGGCGGCGGAAGGACTCGATCGAGCGCTCGGTGGCGACCAGCGGCGGCTCGCCGGTCTTGATCGCGTTGTTCTCCGCCGGCAGGCCGAACGCGTCGTAGCCCATCGGGTGCAGGACGCGCATGCCGTTGCGGCGGCGGAAGTGCGCGACGGCGTCCCCGACGGAGTAGTTCTTCAGGTGCCCCATGTGGGGCTCGCCGGACGGGTACGGGAGCATCTCGAGCACGTAGGAGCGCGGGGTCCCGTCGTCGACGTTCGGGACTTCCCAGGTGCGCTCGCTCTCCCAGATCGCCTGCCATTTGCGTTCGATCTCGTGCGGCTCGTAACGA
>Ga0268259_10000130_pt1 | contig 42111 bp, 41 predicted proteins | sample AgamicAsMarz_FD_200246 | JGI IMG/M metagenome (GOLD analysis project Ga0268259, IMG submission 200246) | Agave microbial communities from Guanajuato, Mexico - As.Ma.rz (v2) (version 3) | ecosystem: Host-associated > Plants > Phyllosphere > Phylloplane/Leaf | place: Guanajuato, Mexico... | reverse complement strand
GACCTCACCGACCCCGCCCCGGCCTCGGTGTTCGCCCACCTCAACGCGACGACGACGCTCTCGCGGGCGATCTCGGAGAAGGGGATCTACCCGGCGGTCGACCCGCTCGACTCGACCTCGACGATCCTCAAGCCGGACGTGGTCGGCGACGAGCACTACCGCACCGCGACCGAGGTCCAGGAGGTGCTGCAGCGCTACAAGGAGCTGCAGGACATCATCGCGATCCTCGGCATCGACGAGCTCTCCGACGAGGACAAGCAGACGGTCAGCCGGGCGCGCAAGATCGAGCGCTTCCTCTCGCAGCCGTTCTTCGTAGCCGAGCAGTTCACCGGCCGCAGCGGCGAGTACGTGCCGGTGGCGGAGACGGTGCGCGGCTTCCGCGAGATCCTCGACGGCCAGCACGACGACCTGCCCGAGGGCGCCTTCTACATGAAGGGCTCGATCGACCAGGTGACCGCCGACCGCGAGGCCGCGGCCGCGGCGTAGGGCTGAGCGTTGGCTGCCGATAGCGCTTTCGAGGTCGAGGTCCTCACCCCGGAGGGGGAGGTCTTCAGCGGCGAGGTGCGCCAGGTCTCGACCCGCACCGCGGTTGGCGAGATCGGCATCCTCGCCAACCACGCACCGCTGCTGGCGGCGCTGAAGCCGACCGAGCTGCGTCTGCATCTGAGCGAGAGCGAGACGCGCCGCTACGCCCAGGCCCACGGCTGGCTGCAGGTCTTCGGCAACCACGCGCGGCTCCTGATCGAGGAGGCGATCGACCCCGCCGAGCTCGACTCCGCCTCGCTGAATGAGCAGCTGGCCGACGCCGAGCAGCGGCTTGCCGAGTCCGAGGAGGGCAGCGGCGCCCGCAGCCGGGCCGAGAAGGACCGGGACCGGGCCGAAGCGTTTCTCTCTATTGCCGAGGGGTGAGCGAGGGGAGCCGATGCTCCTCCGCGTCAATTTGGGTCGCTCGGCCTCTGGCGAAGCCCTAGGCTCAGGCGCGTGAAGGGGGCCCTGATATGAGCGAGGAGCTGGTTGCTCTCGCGAAGCGGCTGATCGGGTACCGGACGGACGGGTCCGAGGGGATCCTCGAAGCTGCCGGCTTCATCAAAGGCTGGCTGGAGGCGCGGGGGATCGAGGCGGCTGCGGATGAGGTGCGGGGGCTGCCGGTGCTGAAGGCCGAGGTCGGACCCGGGGATGGGCCGACCGTGGTCCTGCATGGGCACATCGACGTGGTGCCGGGGCTGGTGGAGCAGTTCGAGCCGCGGGTCGAGGGGGGCCGGCTCTACGGGCGCGGCGCCTACGACATGAAGGGGGCGCTGGCGGCGATGCTGGTGACGACGGCGGCGATGCGCGACCAGGACCGGGTGCGGGTGCGACTGGGGATCGTCGGCGACGAGGAGTCCGAGGAGGAAGCGGAGCGCGGTAGCGACCACCTCGTCGACGGCGGCTTCATCGGCGACTTTGCGATCACCGGCGAGCCCACCGACCTCCACATCGGGGTCGAGGCTAAGGGCGTGCTGGCGCTGCGCCTGCAAGTCAGCGGCACCGCCGCGCACGGCGCCACTCCCTGGCTCGGCGACAACGCGGTGCTGAAGGCGCACGACGTTTTCCGCAGTATCGAGTCGCTACCGTTCGCCCGGCACAGCTCGGAGCTGTTCGATCGCCCCTCGATCAACCTCGGCCGCATCTGGGGCGGGGACGCGCTCAACAAGGTGCCCGACCGATGCGTGATCGACGTCGACATCCGCTACCTGCCCGACCAGGATCCCGCCGAGGTGCTGGACCAGGTCGGCACCGTGCCCGATGCGACCGTGGAGGCGCTCTTCACCCGGCCTCCGGCCGTCGTCGACCGCGACTTGCCCTACGTGCGAGCGCTGAGCGAGGCGACCAGGGCGCACCACGACGGCGAGCCGATGAGCGTCGGGCGCGACGGGGCCTCCGACGCCGTCTCCTTCCTCCGCCTTGGGGTGCCCGCGGTCGAGTTCGGCCCGACCGGGGCCGGGCACCACGGCCCGGGAGAGTGGGTCTCGGTCTCTTCGCTGCAGACATACCGGCAGACGCTGGAGTCGTTCCTGCGCTCGATCCCCGAGCGGCTCGAGGGCTGAGCCGGTGATCGAGCCGGCCTTCAAGAAGCCGCCCCCGGAGGGCGACTGCGAGCCGCCGCCGAAGCGCAAGCGCTACTGGTGGCGCTTCACGCTCGGCTCGGCGGTGATCGTGCTCGCGGTCGCGGCGGCGACCGCGAGCAGCATCCTGCTCTACGTCGGGAGCATCGCCGACGCCCTCTCCCACAACGACGTGCTGCGCAACAAGGTCGATCGCATCCTCGCCAACACCAACGGCGGCGAACCGCAGAACATCCTCATCCTCGGCTCCGACAAACGGGCGAACGAACCGGAAGACCCAGGGCGCTCCGACACCACGATCCTGCTCCGCCTCGACCCCGACAACGACGCGATCGCGCTGATGTCGATCCCGCGCGACCTCAAGGTCGAAATCCCCGGCGTCGGCACCGACAAGTTCTCCGCCGCATTCGCCTACGGCGGGCCGAAGCTGACCCTGCAGGTGGTCAAGGAACTGACCGGCATGCGGATCAACCACATCGTCAACGTCGACTACCTGGGCTTCGTCCGCGCCGTCTACGCGATCGGCTGCGTCTACGTCGACGTCGACCGCCGCTACTACCACTCCAACGTCGGCGTGCCCGCTTCGGAACAGTATTCGGAGATCAACGTGCAGCCCGGGTACCAGCTGATGTGCGGCAAACGGGCGCTGGAGTACGTGCGCTTCCGCCACACCGACACCGACCTGGTGCGTGCCGCGCGCCAGCAGGACTTCCTCAGCGCCGCGCGCCAGCGGGTGCCGGTCGAGGACCTGGTCCTCGGTCGCAACGAGTTGATCGACATCTTCACCCGCTACACGACCTCGGACATCAGCGACACCGAGGCGATGCTCGAGGTGATGAAGCTGTTCATCGCCTCCCGCAACGCGCGGATCAACGAGGTCGACTTCCCGGCCGAACTGGGGCCGAGCTACGTCTACTCGACGCCGGAAGCGATCCAGGGCGCGGTCGATCAGTTCCTCGGCATCGAAGCGAGCGGCGGCCCGCGCGGCTCGCTCGACGAGGAAGACGGCCAGTCGAGGTCGAAGCCGAGGAAGAAGAGAGGCAAGGGCGGAAGCGGAAAGGGCGACAAGCCGAAGCCCAAGCCGCGCCTGAAGGCGAAGCCGCCCGGCGACGACGGCCTGATTGCGGCCGGCGAAGCGGGCGAGCTGGAGGCGAAGATCGTCGCTCGCAAGGTCGGCCACGGCTTCCCGGTCTTCTACCCGACCCGGCTGCCCCCCGGCGCGGCCTACGAGGAAAGCAACCCGGAACTTCACATCCAGGACCCGCGCGTCTACCACTTCAAGGACACCGATGACGATCGGCACGGCGCCTATCGCATGGTCCTGACGCTCGACCTTTTCGACGGCACCCACTACTTCGGGGTGCAGGGCATACAGGGATGGAGCGATCCGCCTATCCTCAGCGGCCCCAGCATCACCCAGGAGATTCGCGGTCGCGAGTACGAGATATTCCTCGACGGCGACCGGATCAGGCTGATTGCCTGGCACCGGGGGGATAACACCTACTGGATCGCGAACAGCCTGCTGCGGGTACTGACCAACGACCAGATGGTCGGCATGGCCCGCTCAGCCAATGTCAAGATCCCAAACATGAAGCCCAAGAAACGCAGAGGAGCACAGCGATGAATGGAGACAGAGAGCCGATCGGCGTGATCGGGGCCGGCTGGGTCGGGCTGGTCACCGCCGCCTGCTTCGCCGAGCTCGGTCACAAGGTGACGGCGCGCGACATCCTCGCCGAGAAGGTCGAGGCGCTGAGACGGGGCGAGACGACGATCCACGAGCCTCGCCTCCAGGAGCTGCTCGAACGCAACGCGGAGCGGCTCACCTTCACCACCGACATGGGCGAGCTGCTCGGCGCCGCGAAGCTGCTCTTCGTCTGCGTCGACACGCCGCCGACCCGCTCCGGCGACGCCGACCTCTCCCGGGTTCGCTCGGTGGTCGGCGACCTATCCCCCGACGGCGGCCACGTGCTGATCATGAAGAGCACGGTGCCCGCGGGAACCGGGGACTCGATCCGTCGCGACCTGCCCGGCCTCGCCTACGTCTCCTGCCCCGAGTTCCTCAAGGAGGGGTCTGCGGTCGAGGACTTCATGCACCCGGATCGCGTCGTGATCGGGGCCGACCCCGGCGACGAGGCGGCGGGCGATGCGCTGGCCCGGCTCTATGAGCCGCTCGGGGGCGAGGTCGTGCGCACCGACGTCGCCAGCGCCGAGATGATCAAGCTCGCCTCCAACGCCTTCCTCGCGACCAAGATCTCCTTCGTCAACGAGATCGCCAACGTCTGCGAGGAGGTCGGCGCCGACGTCGCCGAGGTGGCGCGGGGAATGGGGCTGGACCAGCGCATCGGCGCCTCCTTCCTGCGGGCCGGGATCGGGTACGGCGGCTCGTGCTTCCCCAAGGACGTCAAGGCGCTGAAGATGCTGGCCGGGAACAGCGGCTACCACTTCCAGCTGCTCAACGCGGTGATCGAGGTGAACGAGCTGCAGAAGCGGCGCGTGGTCAGCAAGCTGCAGCGCCACCTCGACTCGCTGCTCGGCAAGCGGGTGGCGCTGCTCGGACTCGCCTTCAAGCCCGACACCGACGACATGCGGGAGGCCTCGAGCCTGGTCCTGGCCGCGCGGCTGGAAGGCGAGGGGGCCGAGGTCGTCGCCTACGACCCGGTCGCCGCCGGGGCCGCCCGAGGCCTGATGGATGGGGTCGAGTTCCGTGACTCGGCGCTCGACGCGCTGACCGACGCCGACGCCGCGGTCCTGGTCACCGAGTGGCCCGAGTTCGCCCAGCTCGACTGGTCCGAGGTGGCGTCGCGAATGGCTCGTCCGCTGCTCGTCGACGGGCGCAACTTCCTCGACGCAAAGCAGCTGCGCGCGGCGGGCTTCGAGTACGAGGGAATAGGACGGGCGATCGAAGAGCCCGTGCCGGCAGGCGCGCCGGAATAGCCGTGCAAGCGATAGTTCTGGTTGGGGGCGAAGGGACCCGCCTGCGCCCCCTCACCGAGGCGGTCCCGAAGCCGGCGCTGCCGCTCGTCGACCGGCCCTTCCTCGCCTACATGGTCGAGTGGTTGGCGGGTCATGGGGTGAGCGAGGTGGTGCTCGCCTGCGGCTTCATGCCCGACGCCCTCCGTGGAGCGCTGGGCGAGGACGAGTGGGCTGGGACGCGGATTCGCTACGTGGTCGAGCCGCAGCCCCGCGGTACAGCCGGGGCGATCCGTTTCGCCGCCGACCAGCTCGGCGATGAGCTCGAGTCGCGCTTTCTCGCCCTCAACGGCGACGTGCTGACCGACCTCGACCTCGGCGCCCTGCTCGCCGCCCACGCGCGGCAGGGGGCGAGGGCGACCCTGGGCCTGCACCCGGTCGAGGACTCCTCCGCCTACGGCCTGGTCAGCACCGGCGAGAGCGGGACGGTCCTGGAGTTCCTGGAGAAGACCGGCGAGCCGGTACCGGGCGAAATCAACGCCGGTATGTACGTGCTCGAGCGCTCGGTGCTCGAGCTGATCCCGGCTGGCGAGGAAATCTCGATCGAGCGCGACGTCTTCCCCCGCCTCGTCGGCGACGGCCTCTTTGGGTTGCGGCTCGACGGCTACTGGATGGACATCGGCACGCCCGAGCGCTATCTGCAGGCGAGCTGGGACATCCTCGAGGGACGGGTCGAGACCCGGGTCATGCCAACCGCGCCCGGCCTCTGGGTCGGGACCGGCGCGCAGGTGGCGGAAGGGGCGACGGTCGGGCCCCGCGCCGTGGTCGGGCCGGGCTGTCGGGTAGGCGCTGGGGCCGAGGTGCGCGACTCCGTTCTGCTCGAGAGCTGTACCGTCGGCGGCGGCGCCAGCGTCCGCGGCTCGATCCTCTCCAGAGGGGTCGAGGTCGGGGCCGGGGCGCAGCTTGACAGCGCCGTGGTCGGCCGGGATGAGAGAGTTCCGAGCTGATGCTGGAAGACGTCCTCGCCATCCCCGACCACCTGCGCGACGCCATCTGGCGAGTCGAGTCGGCGCGAATCTCGCCGGCCGAGTCGGCCGGGGTGATCGTCTGCGGCATGGGCGGCTCGGCGATCGGCGCCGATCTCGCGATCGCGGCGCTCGGCGATCGCCTCGTCCGGCCCCTGCTCACCGTGCGCGGCTACGAGCTGCCGAGCTGGGTGAGGGATGACTGGACGCTGCTCTTCTCCAGCTACTCGGGCGATACCGAGGAGACGTTGGTCTGCTTCGCCGCCGCCGAGGGAATTGGCGCCCGCCGCATCGTCACCGGCACCGGCGGCGAGCTGGTCGAAGCGGCGCGCGAGGCCGAGGTGTCGGTGATCGGGCTGCCCGGCCTGCTCTCGGCGCCGCGCGCGGCGGTCGCCTACACGATGGTCTGCGTTGCCCAGGTCGCCGCGTTGGCCGGGGCTGCGCCTCGCATCGACGCCGAGCTCGAGGCCGCGGCCGCCTTCCTCGCCGAGCGGACGGAGGACATGCAGGTCCGCGCCGGCGAGATCGCCGCCCGCCTCGAGGGCAAGCTGCCGGTCATCCACGGCGCCGACCTGACGATTGCCGTCGCTCGTCGCTGGAAAGGCCAGGTCAACGAGAACGCCAAGCTCCCCGCCTTCCTCTCCGAGATCCCCGAGGCCAACCACAACGAGATCTGCGGCTGGGAGGGGGCGTCGGCGACCGGTGCGAGGCTCGCCGCCGTGATGCTGGAAGACGCCGACCAGCATCCGCACGAGCGCCGCCGCTTCGAGCTCACCGCCGCCACCGTCGAGGCCAGCGGGGCGGAGGTCGTCAGGATCGAGACCGAGGGCGAGACCCGCGTCGCCCGGCTGCTCTGGGCGACGATGCTCGGCGACCTGGTCTCGGTGAAGCTGGCCGAGGCTCGCGGTGTCGACCCACTGGCGGTCGATGCCCTCGATGCGCTCAAGGCTGCGCTCGGGCGTCTTTGAGCCGTTCGTCTCATCTCCGTATTCTTGGCCGGACACCGAACGCTCAAGGACCGAAAGGAACCGATGGCAACCGCCACCGCAAACTACAAAGTCGCTGACATCGGCCTCGCCGACTTCGGGCGCAAGGAGATCGCCCTCGCCGAGGTGGAGATGCCCGGCCTGATGCAGACCCGCGAGGAGTTTGCGGCGCAGCAGCCGTTGAAGGGAGCGCGGATCACCGGCTCGCTCCACATGACGGTGCAGACCGCCGTGCTGATCGAGACCCTGGTCGCCCTCGGTGCCGAGGTCCGCTGGGCCAGCTGCAACATCTTCTCCACGCAGGACCACGCCGCCGCCGCGATCGCCGCCGCCGGCATCCCGGTCTTCGCCTGGGAAGGCGAGACCCTGGAGGAGTACTGGTGGTGCACCGAGCAGGCCCTGCTCTGGCCTGGCGGCGAGGGTCCGAACATGATCCTCGACGACGGCGGCGACGCCACCCTGCTCGTCCACAAGGGCGTCGAGTTCGAGAAGGCGGGCGCCGTGCCCGACCCGGCCTCGGCCGACTCGGAGGAGCTCCGCGTCGTGCTCGAGACCCTGCAGCGCTCGCTCGAGTCCGACCCGCAACGCTGGACACAGATCGCCGAGGGGATCAAGGGGGTCACCGAGGAGACGACCACCGGCGTGCACCGGCTCTACCAGCTGGCCGAGACCGGCGACCTGCTCTTCCCGGCGATCAACGTGAACGACTCGGTCACCAAGTCGAAGTTCGACAATCTCTACGGTTGCCGTCACTCGCTGATCGACGGGATCAACCGCGCCACCGACGTCATGATCGGCGGCAAGGTCGCCGTGATCTGCGGCTACGGCGACGTCGGCAAGGGTTGTGCCGAGTCGCTGCGCGGTCAGGGCGCCCGCGTGATCGTCACCGAGATCGACCCGATCTGCGCCCTGCAGGCGGCGATGGAGGGCTACGAGGTGCGGACGCTCGACGAAGTGGTCGAGACCGCTGACGTCTTCGTCACCGCCACCGGCAACAAGGACATCGTCACCGCCGACCACATGGCGCGGATGAAGCACAACGCGATCGTCGGCAACATCGGCCACTTCGACAACGAGATCGACGTCGCCGGGCTCGAAGCCTCAGCGGCTGAGAAGGTCAACATCAAGCCGCAGGTAGACGAGTGGCGCTTCCCCGACGGTCACTCGATCATCCTCCTCTCCGAGGGTCGCCTGCTCAACCTCGGCAACGCCACCGGACACCCGAGCTTCGTGATGTCGAACTCGTTCACCAACCAGGTGATCGCGCAGATCGAGCTCTACGGCCGGCCCGACGGGCTTACGGCCAAAGACGTCACCGTGCTGCCCAAGCACCTCGACGAGAAGGTCGCGCGGCTGCACCTCGCAGCGCTCGGCGTGACCCTGACCGAGCTGTCCGGCGAGCAGGCCGCCTACCTCGGCATCCCGGTCGAGGGTCCCTACAAGCCCGATCACTACCGCTACTGAGCATGAAGGCAATGGTCCTGGCGGCCGGGCTGGGCACCCGGCTGCGGCCGATCACCTACGGCATCCCGAAGCCGATGGCGCCGGTCCTCAACCGGCCCGTGATGGAGCATGGGGTGCGCCTGCTCGCCCGCCACGGGTTCACCGAGGCGATCGCCAACCTGCACTGGTTTCCGGAGACGATCGAGGCCCACTTCGGCGACGGCTCCGAGCTCGGCCTCGGGTTGGCCTATAGCTACGAGGATCGGCTGCTGGGCACCGCGGGCGGGGTTCGCAACGTCGCCGAGTTCCTCGGCGACTCCTTCCTGGTCCTCGCCGGCGATGCGCTCACCGACATCGACCTGGCGGCGATGCGCGAGTTCCACGAGTCCCACGACGGGTTGGTGACGGTCGCGACCAAGCGGGTCGCCGACACCACCGAGTTCGGCGTGGTGATCGCCGGTGAGGACGGGCGCATCCAGGGCTTCCAGGAGAAGCCCGAGCCCGCCGAGGCGCTCTCCGACCTCGCCAACACGTGCATCTACATGTTCCGGGACGAGATCTACGACTTCTTTCCGTCTCCTGGGACGAGCAAAGCGGCTGGAGCCGACGACCCGCCCGGTTTCGCCGACTGGGCGATGGACGTCTTCCCGGCGCTGCTGGAGAACGACGTGCCCTTCTACTCGCATGAGATCGACGCCTACTGGAACGACATCGGCAACCTCGGGGAGCTGCGGCAGAGCAACTTCGACGCGCTGGGCGGCGCCGTCGCCGTCGAGCTGGGCGCGCCCGAGGTGGCCCCGGGCATCCGCTCGGCGACGCCGCTCGGCGACGCCGAGGTGGAGGGGCCGGCGCTGATCGGCGCCGGGGTCGAGCTCGGCGCCGGGACGCGGATCCAGGGCCCGGCGATCGTCGGCGACGGCTGCCGGGTCGGCGACGGCGCCTGGGTCCGCGACGCGATCCTCCTCGCCGGGGCGGAGCTGCCCCCTGGCGCGGTCCTCGCCGGCGGAATCGCCGGCCGCGTGGCTGATTCCTGATCCACTTTTGACGTTTTGCGCGCCACAGGCGCGCCGCTGCGGCCGAGGATCGGTGCGTGAAGATCCTGCACGCGATCGCCGCCGGTCTCGCCCCGCCGCTCTGCGCGGCGTGTGGGCGCTCCTGCCGGCCAGAGTCGCACCTCTGCAACCGCTGCGGCCGCCGCCTCGCCGCCGCCGACCCGCTGAGCGGCGGCGGCCCACCCGGCCTCGACCGCGCCTGGTCCTCGGCTCCGCACGAGGGTGTGGCTCGCGACCTGGTCACCGCTCTCAAGTTCCGCCGTCTCCTCCCGGTCGCCGAGCTGATGGCCGAGCGGGTCCACTGGCTCGCTCCCGCCAGCCTTCTCTCCGGGACGATCGTCCCCGTCCCGACGACGGCGCTGCGCACGCTGCGACGCGGCTTCGACCCCGCCGGCGAGATCGCCGCGACGCTCGCGCAGCGGCTCGGCGCCCCGGTCGAGACCTGCCTCGCGCGCCGCGACAGCGGCCGCCAGGTCGGCAGGCGACGCGCTCAGCGCCTCGGCCACCCGCCGCAGATCGTCGCCAGGGGACTGGTTCCGCGCAGCGTCCTGCTGATCGACGACGTGCTGACGACGGGGGCGACGCTGTCCGCCTGCGCGGCGACGCTGCGGGCCCACGGGGCCGTCCGCGTCGTCGCGATCACCTTCGCGCGGAGGTTGTGAGCCCCTTGCCTGGGTAGGGGGAGGGGCGTACGATCGGACGACCCATCGAAGGAGGCACTCATGCGGATCGAGATTCGTGGTCACAACGTCGAGATCGACGACGAGCTGCGGGAACACGTGACGAAGCGGTTCCGCCGGGTGGGGAGGCAGGTCTCGGAGTTGGCGACGCTGGACGTCGTGCTCTACGAGGAGCGCAACCCCTCGAATCCCGACAGCCAGGTCGCTGAGGCGACGCTGCAGCTGAAGGGGGTCACGCTGCACGCCCACGAGGCCTCGCCCGAAATGGCGCACACAGTCCACGAGCTGGCCGAGGACATTCGCCGCCAGGTCAAGAAGCACCGCGAGCGTCGGCGCAAGCGCAGCCAGACGCGCCGTGCCGTCGCGCGCATGCGTGGACGCACTGCTTGAACCCGGACGTGGGCACCTCTCGCCCGGACAAGTCGCGCGCTAATTGGCGCGCGACTTTGAGTATCCGCCCGTTCGAGAGGTGCCCACGTCCGGGTTGCGAGGCCGCTCTCTCGACAGACGGCTCGGGCGCGTTGAGGCAGCTACTCTCTAGCGGATGGCTGATGCGAGGGAGATGGTCACGCGGGTGCTGCGCACCGGCGAGGGGCGCAAGGCCAAGGCGTACCAGAAGCGGGCCGAGGCGATCAACCAGATCGAGCCCGAGATGGAGCTGCTCGAGGACGCCGAGCTGCGCACCGAGGCCGACTCCCTGCGCGAGCGCGCCCGCAACGGCTCCTCGCTGGACGATCTCCTGCCAGAGGCCTTCGCGCTGACCCGCGAGGCCGCCCGTCGCAGCATCGGCCAGCGCCACTACGACGTGCAGCTGATCGGCGGGATGGCCCTGAACGACGGGGCGATCTCCGAGATGAAGACGGGAGAGGGCAAGACGCTGACCGCGACCCTGGCGGTCTTCCTCAACACGCTCGCCGGCGACAGCGTCCATCTCGTAACCGTCAACGACTACCTGGCTCGTCGCGACGCCGAATGGATGCAGCCGATCTACGAGTCGCTCGGAGTCAGCGTGGCCGCGCTCCAGGAGGGTGACGACCATGCGACCAGGCAGCGCAAGTACGCCTGCGACGTGACCTACGGCACCAACTCCGAGTTCGGCTTCGACTACCTGCGCGACAACATGGCCGAAGCGCTCGAGCACTGCGTCCAGCGCGGCCACCACTTCGCGATCGTCGACGAGGTCGACAACATCCTGATCGACGAGGCGCGAACGCCGCTGATCATCTCCGGCGCGCCAGAGCAGGCGGCCCAGCTCTACTACCAGTTCGCCCGCCTCGCCCGGCAGATGAAAGGGGTGCCCGCCAAAGACAAGCTGCGCTCGCTGGGCGAGTCGCGGGACACCTCCGAGGTCGATTACGACTACGAGTACGACGAGAAGCACAAAACCGTCTCGCCGACCGAGAAGGGGGTGAAGCGCGCGGAGGAGTTCCTCGGCGTCGACAACCTCTACGTCTCAGAGCACGGCAGCCTCGTCAACCACCTCTTCCAGGCGCTCAAGGCGGAGTCGCTCTACAAGCGCGACAAGGACTACGCCGTTATCGACGGCCAGGCGATGATCATCGACGAGTTCACCGGCCGCATCCTCGAGGGCCGCCGCTGGTCGGAAGGCCTGCACCAGGCGGTCGAGGCGAAGGAGGGCGTGGCGATCGGCGAGGAGAACCAGACCCTCGCCACGATCACCCTGCAGAACTACTTCCGCCTCTACGACAAGCTCTCGGGCATGACCGGCACGGCCCTGACCGAGGCCACCGAGTTCATGAAGATCTACAAAATCCCGGTGGTCGAGATCCCGACCAACCGGCCGATGGTCCGCGCCGACCACAACGACCAGATCTTCAAGACCAAAGATGGCAAGTGGAAGGCGGTGATGGACGAGATCGTCACCCGCCACGAGAAGGGCCAGCCGATCCTGGTCGGCACCGTCTCGGTCGAGGTCTCGGAGATGATCGCCGGCGAGTTGAAGCGCAACGGGATCGAGCACGCGGTGCTCAACGCGAAGCCCGAGCACGCCCAGCGAGAGGGCGAGCTGATCGCCCAGGCAGGTCGCAAGGGGGCGGTGATGATCGCCACCAACATGGCCGGCCGCGGCGTCGACATTAAGCTCGGCGGCGACCCGGAGCAGCTCGTCGAGCACGAGCTGAAGAAGCAGGGGCTGCACCCGGGGGAGGAAGGCTACGAGGAGGCATTCGAGGCGAAACTGACCGAGCTCGAGCCCCAGTGCAAGGGGGAGGCCGAAGAGGTCCGCGAGCTCGGCGGCCTCTTCATCTGTGGCACCGAGCGCCACGAGTCACGGCGGATCGACAACCAGCTGCGCGGCCGTTCCGGACGCCAGGGGGATCCGGGCGAGAGCCGCTTCTACCTCTCGGCCGAAGACGACGTCATCCGCCTCTTCGCCGGCGATCGCATCTACAAGATCCTCGACCGGCTCGGGCCCGTCGACGAGGAGGGCGGCGAGCTGCCGCTGGAAGCGAAGATGCTGACGAAAACGGTCGAGGGCGCGCAGAAGAAAGTCGAGGAGCAGAACTTCCTGATCCGCAAGCGGGTGCTCGAGTACGACGACGTGATGAACGAGCAGCGCCGCGTCGTCTACAAGTACCGGCGCGAGATCCTCGAGGGTCGCGACATGTCGGATATCGCCCGCGACGAGATCGAGGGCGTGATCGAGCGCCTGGTCGACGAGTACACCCCCGGCGACGAACTCGACGAGTGGGACATGCCCGAGATGGAGACGCAGCTGCGCCAGATCTGGCCGGTCGGCGTCGACGTCGCCTCCCTGCGCCCGGAGCAGGTCGATCGCGAAAGGCTCAAGGACGAACTCGACGAAGACGCGATGAACGCCTACGACGAGCGCGAAGGGCAGGTCGGCGAGGAGTTGACCCGCTACCTGGAGCGCTCGATCCTGCTGCAGGTGATCGACAACCGCTGGCGCGAGCACCTCTTCGACATGGACTACCTGCGCGAGGGCATCCACCTGCGCGGCTTCGCCCAGATCGACCCCCTGGTCGCCTACAAGAACGAAGGCTTCGCCATGTTCGAGGAGCTGATGCACTCGATCTGGGAGGAGTTCAGCAAACTGATCTTTAACGTCGAGGTCCAGGTCGACCCCGCCCAGGCCCGTCAGGCCTTCGGCCCCAATGGCGGCGCGCAGCCGGCGGCGCTCGACTACTCCGGCGGCACCGCGGAGGCGCAGCCCTCGGCGCTGCAGCAGGTTGCCGCGGCCGGCGGTGGGGAGGGGGCCGTGGAGACGGTGGCCTCGCAGGCCGTGGGGGGGAACGGCCTCGGCGAGCCGGTCGAGACCGTGGTCAAGGACGAGCACGACAAGGTCGGTCGCAACGACCCCTGTTGGTGCGGGTCAGGGAAGAAGTTCAAGAAGTGTCATGGGGCGTAGGGCCCATCCCGGCGGGAGAGGCCATCCCGGCAGGGGTTCCACTTAACTTTTTCGGAGAGCCAGCGATGCCGCCCGAGGTTGGATCGGCCGAAAAAGTACAAGACGTTCCACCCCTGCCGGGATGGCCTCTCAACTGGCGTCCGTGATTCACGACCCCGTTCGGGAGTTCATCCGAGCGTTCAACGAGCGAGACCTGGATGCGTTTGTAGAGGTCCTCGATCCGGAGGTTGAGCTGCACTCGGGGCGGGGGCTGCGCAAGGGGATCGAGGCGGCGCGGATCTGGGCGACGCGGGCTCTGGGCGGCGTGCAGCAGACGATCGAGCTGGAGGAGCTGCACGAGGACACCGACAGGGCGGTGGCGTTGATCCGCCGGGTCTGGCACTGGGAAGAGAGCGGCGAGCATGCCTCGACCGACGAGATGGCCTGGCTGTTCGAGCTGCGCGACCATCGTGTGCGGAGCTGGCGCCCATTCGACGACCGCGCCGAGGCGCTCAGCGCCGGCGGTTTCCGCAGCGGCTGAAGGATTGCCCGCCCTCTAGAGGGCACAATGCTTCAGCCCTTCGGCGCGAGGCGCCTCGGTAGTCTGCATCGCATGGCCGATGTCGCCTCGACCGAATCGGTACCGGCGCGGCTCGCCGAGATCCGCGACCAGCTGAAGCTGCTCGCGGACTATCTTTGACCCCGCTTCGCTGGAAACCGAAGCGGAGCGGCTCGAGGCCGAGATGGGCCGCCCCGGGTTCTGGGATGACCAGGAGGCTGCGGCCCGCACCTCGGCCGCCCACGCTCGCGCCCAGCGCAGGCTGAGCATCTTTCGCGAGCTCGAAGCCGAAGTCGACGACCTCGGCGAGCTGGCCGAGATGGCGGCCGAGGACGAGGAGGTGGCCGCCGAGCTGAGCAGCCAGCTGGCCTCGGTCGAGCGCCACCTCGCCGAGCTCGAAGAGGCGCGCCTCTTCAGCGGCGCCTACGACGCCGGCGACGCCGTGGTCACGGTCCACGCCGGGGCCGGCGGGACCGACTCCCAGGACTGGGCCGAGATGCTGCTGCGGATGTACCTCCGCTGGGCCGAGCAGCGCGGCTTCGGGGTCGAGATGAAGGAGGCCTCGCCGGGGGAGGAGGCAGGACTCAAGTCGGCGACCTTCATCGCCCGCGGCGAGAACGCCTACGGCCTCTTCGCCGCCGAGCGCGGCGTCCACCGCCTGGTGCGGATCTCACCCTTCGACTCCTCGGCGCGGCGCCACACCAGCTTCGCCCAGCTCGACGTCGGGCCCTTGGTCGACGAGGGGGTGGATGTCGAGATCGACGACGCCGACCTGCGCGTCGACACCTACCGAGCCTCCGGCGCAGGTGGCCAGCACGTCAACAAGACCGACTCGGCCGTGCGCATCACCCACATCCCCACCGGCGTCGTCGTCCAGTGCCAGAACGAGCGCTCGCAGACGCAGAACAAGGCGATGGCGATGCAGTTCCTGCGCTCGAAGCTGATCGAGCTGGAGGAGCGCAAACGGGCCGAGCGGTTGGCCAAGGAGCGCGGCGAGGTCAAGGACGTCGCCTGGGGCTCGCAGATCCGCAGCTACTTCCTGCACCCCGACCAGCGGGTCAAGGACCATCGCACCGGCCATGAGGCCGGCGACGCCCACAAGGTCCTCGACGGCGACCTCGACGACTTCATCCGCGACTACCTGAACAAGACCGCCGCCTCGTCGGCGGGCTAGGCGTGGAGCCGCTCCACTACCTGGAGCGACCGGCGGCCGGGGAGCCGGAGGGACTCCTCGTCCTCCACCACGGCCGCGGCACTTCCGAGCGCGATCTCTTCGGCTTGGCCGATGCGCTCGATCCCGCGGCGAGGCTGCAAGTCGTCACCCCGCGGGCGCCGCTCACCATCCCCGGCTCACCGGGCTTTCACTGGTACCTGGCGCCGCGCGTCGGCTACCCGGACCACGACACGTTCCATGCCGCACGATGGGCGCTGGCGGAGCTCCACGACGGGCTCTGGGAGCAGACCGGGATCGGGCCGGAGCGCACGGTCCTCGGCGGTTTCTCGATGGGCACGGTGATGAGCTACTCGATGGCCCTCGACCCGGAGCGCCCGGCGGTCGCGGGGATCCTCGCCTTCGGCGGCTTCGTCCCAATCGTCGAGGACTGGAAGCCCGCCTTTCACGACAGGCATGCCACACGTGCCTTCATCGCCCACGGCCGGCGCGACCCGGTGATCGAGATCGGTTTTGCCCATCGCGCTCGCGACCTGCTCACGCAGGAAGGGCTGGAGGTCGAGTACCACGAGTCGGACGTCGGCCACCAGATCGATCCCGCGCACCTGCGGGACGCCAAGGAGTGGTTGTAGGGGAGTGCCGGGTGCCCCTCCCGGCTCAACTTTTTCCGAAGACAGGGGGTAGTCGTCCGCGGGTGGCTACCGCGGAAAAAGTACAAGCCGCCGGGAGGGGCACCCGGCACTCTTGCCAGCCGTGGCGATGTTCGTCACGATCTTCCTTCCGCCGTGCTCGTTCAGCTTCTCCGCGAAGCGGAGCACGCCGCTATGACCTAGATAACGCCGAACGGAGTCGAGCTGGATTGCTCCTCGTTGGATCGTGATCCTGGCGCTGAAGGGTTCGTTGGTGGTGTAGCCGATCGTCAGTTTGAGCTTGTCGCGCTTGGTGGATGCGTGGGCGCTGGCGCTGCGTAGTGGGCAGACGTCGCCTGGGAGGGGTTCGGCTTCTTCCTCTTCTTCCCATTCCTCTTCTTCGGTCCAGTCTTCGACTTCGACTTCGCCTTCCGCCTCTTCCTCTTCGAAGTCCATCGACGACGGAGTCAGGACGGGTGCCTGAAGGAGGCCGTGGGCCGCGGACGCCGACTGCGCGGCAATGGTGGCGGCGACCAGCGTCGCGATCAGGGCGATTGAGACGCGCGCGGCAAGGCGCAGCCAGGGACTCGTCAGCAGGGAGGGGAACATCCGGACAAGAGATCGACCGCGAACGTCCGATGCTTGAGCGCGGGTCGCTTCCCTGCGACTCCCAGTAGATTCGGCCGATGCGCGATGCGCCTCCAGAGATGGACGGGGTCAGCCACCGCTACGTGGACGTCGCCGGGACGCGGTTGCACGTCGCCGAAGCGGGGGAGGGGCCGCCGGTCGTCCTTCTGCACGGCTGGCCGCAGCACTGGTGGGTGTGGCGCAAGGTGATTCCGGCCCTGGCCGCCGAGCGGCGGGTGATCTGCCCCGACCTGCGCGGCTTCGGCTGGAGCGAGGCGCCGCCGGGGCGCTACGAGATCCAGGAACTGGCGGATGACGTCCTGGCCCTGCTCGACGAGCTGGAGCTCGACGAGGTCGAGTTGATCGGACACGACTGGGGCGGCTATGCTGGCTTCCTGCTCTGCCTGAAGGCGCCCGAGCGCTTCCGTCACTACCTCGGGCTGGGAATCGTCCACCCCTGGTTCGAGCCGCCGAAACCGTCGCCGCAGGCGCTCAGCCGGACCGCTTACCAGTTCCTTCTCGCCAGCCCCGGTCTGGGCGCCGGCATCCTTCGCTACGTCCCGGCCTTCGTCCGGCTGGCGATCGAAAAGGGTTCGCACCCGGACATGCGCTGGACGGCGGAGGAGCTCGATTGCTTTGCGCGGAGCTTTCAGTCCCGCGGCCACGCGCTTGCCTCCTCGCACGTGTACCGGAGCTTCCTGCTTCGTGAGCTGCCGCGGCTGAAAAAGGGCCACTACCGCTCCCAGCGCCTCACCGTGCCCACCCGCATCATCGCCGGCGAGGCCGACCCGGTGATCAGGGAGGACATCCTCGCCGGTTATGAGCCCTACGCCGACGACATGAGCTTCGAGATCCTCTCGGGCTGCGGGCACTTCGTCGCCGAGGAGAAACCGGACGTCGTCATCGAGCGGGCGCGGCAGCTCTTCGGGCCGGTCGCCGTCCCGGGCTAGAGCACGCCCTCCAGCTTCAGCAGCGCTTCCTTCATCGGCAGGCCGCCGCCGTAGCCGCCGAGCGCGCCGCCGCTGCGCAGCACCCGGTGGCAGGGAACGACGATCGGCAGTGGATTGGCGCCGCAGGCGGTCCCCGCCGCCCGCACCGCGCGCTCGTTGCCGGCGCTGCGGGCGACCTCGGTGTAGCTGCGGGTCCGGCCGTAGGGGATGCGGTTGATCGTCTGCTGGACTTTCTTGCGGAAGCCGTCGGTGAGCTGCCAGTCGAGCGGCAGCTCGAACTCGGTCAGCCTGCCCTCGAAGTAGCGGTCGAGCTCGCGGCGGGCCTCGTCGAGGCGGGCCGGCGCCTCGAGCACCCGCGGCGAGATCTTCGTCGCCAGCTCTTCCAGGGTCGCCTCGGCGCCGAACTGGGGGAAGCTCACCTTGACCAGGCCGCGCGGCGTCGCCGCCAGCAGCAGCGGCCCGAAGGGCGAGTCGATGGTGGCGTAGGCGACGTCGAGCAGGCCCTCGGCGTCGGCGCGGTCGGCGAAGCGGTCCAGTGCGGTCTTCATGCCAGCTCCTCTCTCAGTCGCTTCAGTCCCTCGTGCAGGCTGCGGCGCGCCGCCTCCGGCGAGCAGCCCAGCGCCGCCGCGATCTCGGCGTGCGGCAGGTCGCAGGCGTAGCGCAGGGAGACGGCGGCGCGCTGCTTCGGCGGCAGCGCTCCCACCATCTCCCATATGCCGTCGCGCGGCTCTGGATCATTGACAGCGGTCTCCATCACCTCCGCTACCGGCACTGGCCGGCGACCATTGGAGCGGTGGTGGTCAACAGCCTTGCGGTGGGCGATCGTCAGCAGCCAGCCGCGCAGGTTGCCCATATCGCTCAGCTTCGGGTAGGCGCGCAGCGCCGCGAGGAAGGTCTCCTGGAAGCAATCGTCGGCGTCTGTGCGACCGACTGCTCCCCGCAACACCGCCATCACGTCCGCGGCGTGCTCATCGATTAGGACCTGAAATGGGGGCAGCGTTGGGGTCAAGCTATGGATTAAACGCCCCAGTGACCCTAAGCGTGAGATCCCCCCTGGCTGACTTTGTCTTTTTACGTTCTATTGGACTGGAAACGACAAAGTCAGCCGGGGATTAGGCTGCTGCGATGAACCTCGCGGAAATCGTTGCCCGCGCGCTGGCGGAGGACGTGGGGGCTGGCGATGTGACTTCGGAGGCGGTGGTGCCGGAGGGGGCGCGGGCGCGGGCGCGGATCGTGCAGAAGCAGCCGGGCGTCGTCTTCGGCTTCGCCGCGGTGGCCGAGGCGATGCGCCAGAGCGGGGTCGAGCAGGTCGACAACCTGGTCGTCGAGGGTCAGTGGCGCGAGGGGGTGCCGGCGGAGGTCGTCTTCGCCAGCGGCCCGGCGCGCGCCCTGCTCGCAGCCGAGCGCACCGCGCTCAACTTCCTCGGCCACCTCTCGGGCATCGCGACGCTGACCGCGCGCTACGTCGAGGCGGTCGCCGGCACCGGCGCCCAGGTCCTCGACACGCGCAAGACGACGCCGGGCCTGCGCGAGCTGGAGAAGGCGGCGGTGGCGGCGGGTGGCGGCCGTAACCACCGCCTGGGCCTCCACGACGCGATCCTGATCAAGGAGAACCACATCGCCCTCGCCGGCGGCGTGGCGAAGGCCATCCACGCCGCCCGCACCGCGCACTCGGAGCTGGCGGTCGAGGTCGAGTGCCGCGACCTCGAAGAGGTCGCCTACGGGCTCGGCGTCGGCGCCGACATCCTGCTGCTCGACAACATGGACAACGAGACGCTGCGCAAGGCGGTCGGGCTGCGCGAGCAGTCCGGCGGCGCCAAGCCCCCCTCGCTCGAGGCCTCCGGCGGCGTCTCTCTAGAGACCGTGCGGGGGATCGCCGAGACCGGCATCGACCTGATCTCGGTCGGCGCCCTCACCCACTCGGCGCCGAGCCTCGATTTCAGCCTCCTACTTGAGCAGGCGTGAGAGGCGGCGGTCCTTGAGAACGCGGCCGCCGGTCTGCTCGGCTGGGCAGTACGTGGTCTGGTGCTCGGAGAAGAAGACCGCCTCGAGCGGCGTGCCGCAGCGCGGGCAGGGCTCGCCCTCGTGCTTGTGGATCCGCAGCGGCTTCGGCGCCTTGTCGGGGAGCTGGTCGCCGATCGTCTCCTCGTAGGAGTCGATCGCGTCGCCGAGCACGTGCAGCGCCTCGCGCAGGCGCTCGACCTCCTCCTCGCTCAGCTCCGAGCCCTTCTTGAAGGGCGAGAGACGTGCTTCCCAGAGGATCTCGTCGACCCAGGAGCGGCCGATGCCGGCGATGTCGCCCTGGTGGCGGAGCAGCGGGTGCAGGTGGCGCGGCTGGTCGATCAGCGCCGCGAACTCCTCGGGGGCCGGCGCCGGCCAGGCTTCCGGCCCCAGCCTCGCCACCGCCTCGTCCTCATCGACGCCGTCCGCCGGCAGCAGCTTCGCCCAGGCGCGCTGCTTGGTGCCGAACTCGCGCAGCCGCAGCTCGCGCCCGCCCTCGAGCCGAACCAGGATCCGCGAGGCGCGGTCTTTGAGCGATGCCCGTTTGTCGAACCAGCGCAGCCGTCCCGCCGACATCAGGTGGAGCAGCAGGGCGAGGTCGCCGAACTCGACGATCACGAGCTTGCCCCTCCGCCGCACGCCGGTCAGCTCACGCCTCCTCAGCGCCTCCAGCGGCGGGTCGAAGGTCTTCATCACGTTCATCCCCGGGGCGAGGACCGACTCGACCGTCGCCCCGGCGAGCGCCGCGTTCAGCCGGCGCGCCGTTATCTCGACCTCAGGCAACTCGGGCATGCCGAGAGGGTAGACTTGAGACAGCGTTCATTCGACTGGTTTAAGGCGCAGCCGGGCCAGCGAACATCGGAAACGGAGGGCTCCATGCAGGAGCTGCCCACGATCCAACCTACGATCGCACCGGACCTCGGTGAGGAGGAGATCCGTGCGCTGAGCGAGGAGGTGCGTGCGCTCGCCGCCGAGCGCAACGCCGTCATCCTCGCCCATAACTACCAGCTGCCCGAGATCCAGGACGTCGCCGACCACATGGGCGACTCGCTCGGCCTCTCGCGCAGCGCCGCCTCCACCGAAGCCGACGCGATCGTCTTCTGCGGCGTCCACTTCATGGCCGAGACGGCCTCGATCCTCTCGCCCGAGAAGACGGTGCTGATCCCCGACCTCGACGCCGGCTGCTCGCTCGCCGACTCGATCGACGCCGACCAGCTGCGGACCTGGAAGGCCGAGCACCCCGGCGCGGTGGTGGTGATGTACGTCAACACCTCGGCCGAGGTGAAGGCGGAGACCGACTACTGCTGCACCTCCTCCAACGCCGTGCAGGTGGTCGAGCACATCTGGGCCGAGCACGGCCCCGAGACCGAGATCCTCTTCGGGCCCGACATGTGGCTGGGGGCCTTCGTCGAGCGCGAGACCGGCCTTCTCGACGACCCCGAGCGGCGCGCCCGCTTCCACGTCTGGGACGGCGAGTGCCACGTCCACGCCGGCATCCGCCCCGACGACATCGCCCGCACCCGGGCCGAGAACCCGGAGGCCGAGTTCCTGATCCATCCCGAGTGCGGCTGCTCGACCCAGGCGATGGAGTACGTCGCCGCCGGCGACATCGAGGCCGAGGGGGTCCACATGCTCTCGACCTCGGGGATGCTGAAGCACGTCGAAGCCAACCCCGACGGCAGCTTCGTCGTCGCCACCGAGAACGGGATGCTCTACCCGCTGCAGCAGGCCGCGCCGCGGGCCAACCTGGTCGAGGCCAACCGGATGGCTTTCTGCAAGTACATGAAGATGATCACGCTGCCGAAGCTGCGCGACTCGCTGCGCGATATGAAGTTCGAGGTCGGCGTCCCGGCGGGCGTCGCCGAGCGGGCCCGGCTGCCGATCGAGCGCATGGTCGCGATCGGCTAGCGCTAGATATTGTCCCGGCCCGTGCAGGAGCTAGCCCAGCAGCTGCGAGTCGATTCGGTCCGCGCCGCAGCTGCGGCGAGCTCAGGCCACCCGACTTCCTCGATGTCGGCCGCCGACCTGATGGCGGTGCTCTTCACGAAGTACCTTCGCTACGACTTCGACGCCCCCGAGAACCGCGCCAACGATCACCTGGTCTTCTCCAAGGGTCACGCTTCGCCGCTGCTCTACGCGCTCTACAAGGCGGCCGGGGCGATCGACGACGAGGAGCTGCTCACCTTCCGCGAGTTCGGCTCGCGGATGGAAGGGCATCCGACGCCGGAACTGCCCTGGGTCGACGTCGCCACCGGCTCGCTCGGGCAGGGCCTGCCGATCTCGGTCGGCATCGCGCTCGCCGCCGACCGGCTCGAGAGCTCCGACCTGCGGGTCTGGGTCCTCTGCGGCGATTCCGAGCTGGCCGAGGGCTCGATGTGGGAGGCCTTCGAGCACGCCGGCTACGCCGGGCTCGGCAACCTGATCGCGATCGTCGACGTCAACCGGCTCGGCCAGCGCGGCTCGACGATGCACGGGTGGGACACCTCTTCGCTGGCGGCGCGCGCGAGCGCCTGCGGCTGGGACGTGCAGGAGATCGACGGCCATGACCTCGACGCGGTCGACGCCGCCTACGCGTGGGCGCAGGAGGCGGATAGGCCCGCCGTGATCTTCGCCCGCACCAAGAAGGGCTCTGGGGTCGCCGCGGTCGAGGACAAGGAGAACCAGCACGGCAAGCCGCTTGCCGACCCCGAGGCCGCGGTCGAGGAGCTGGGCGGGATCCGCTCCCTCGGCGTCAGCGTGCAGCCGCCGCCCCAGCCGAAGCCGTTCGAGGTCGAGAAGGCCCAGGTCGAGCGGCCCAGCTACGAGCTGGGCGAGAAGGTCGCGACCCGTGCCGCCTACGGCGACGCCCTGGCATGGCTCGGCTCGATCGACGAGAAGGTCGTCGCCCTCGACGGCGAGGTCGGCAACTCGACCTACGCCGAGCGCTTCGCCGCCAAGCACCCCGACCGCTTCTTCGAGATGTACATCGCCGAGCAGCAGATGGTCGCCGCGGCGGTCGGCATGCAGGCGCGCGGCTGGAAGCCCTTCGCCTCCTCGTTTGGCGCCTTCCTCAGCCGCGCCTACGACTTCGTCCGCATGGCCGCGATCTCGCAGGCGGACCTGAAGCTCTGCGGCTCCCACGTCGGCGTCTCGATCGGTCCCGACGGGCCGTCGCAGATGGCGCTCGAAGACATCGCCTCGCTCCGTGCCGTCTTCGGCAGCGTCGTGCTCTACCCCGGCGACGCCAACCAGACCGTGCAGCTGCTCGACGCGATGCGCGAGTACGACGGCATCAGCTACCTGCGGACCACCCGCGAGGCGACGCCCGTGCTCTACGGGGCGGACGAGACTTTCGAGATCGGCGGCAGCCACACCGTCCGCAGCAGCGACGAGGACGCCGTCACCCTGATCGGCGCCGGGATCACCCTGCGCGAATGCCTCGCCGCCGCCGACGAGCTGGCGGAGAGGGGAATATCCGCCCGCGTGATCGACCTCTACTCGGTCAAGCCGGTCGACTCCGAGACCCTGCTGACTGCCGCCGCCGAGACGCAGGCGCTGGTCACGGTCGAGGACCACTGGCCGGAGGGGGGGATCGGCGAGACGGTCGCCGGCGTGCTGGCCGAGGCCGGCTCCGGCGCCCAGCTGGTGCGCCTCGCCGTTTCCGGACGCCCCGGCAGCGGCCCGCCGGCTTCGCTGCTCTCCGCCGCCGGGATCGACGCCGAGAGCATCGTCTCAGCGGTTACTAGCATTCGCTAACACTTCGCTAAGATTTCGCGAATCTTCGACGGTGGGCGGGGAGTTGCGCGCCGATCGGGGCGCAGGAGTCATCCTGCTGCTGGAGAAAGGAGCGCGTCGATGGCCAGAGCGAAGAAGCCGATAGTCGAGCTGCGGGATGTGACCAAGGTCTACCCGGGAGGGCACATGGCCCTCGACCGGGTCTCGCTGGCGATCGACCGCGGCGAGTTCACCTTCCTCGTCGGGCCGACCGGCTGCGGCAAGTCGACCCTGATCAAGCTGCTGATCCGCGAGCTGACCGCGACCGAGGGAGCGGTGAGCATCGCTGGCCGCGACATCGGCGCCCTGTCCGAGAAGAAGATCCCGCACATGCGGCGCAACATCGGCACCGTCTTCCAGGACTTCAAGCTGCTGCCCGACCGCACCGTCTTCGACAACGTCGCCTACGCGCTGCAGGTGCTCGGCGCCAGCCGCGCCGAGATCCGCGAGAAGGTGGGGAGACCCTGCGCCTGGTCGGCCTCTCGACCAAGCTGCACAGCTTCCCCGACCAGCTCTCCGGGGGCGAGCAGCAGCGCGTCTCGATCGCCCGCGCCTTCGTCAACCACCCGCCGCTGCTGCTCGCCGACGAGCCCAGCGGCAACCTCGACCCCGTCACCTCGATCGGGGTGATGCAGCTGCTCTACCGGATCAACAAGACCGGCACCACGGTGATCGTCGTCACCCACGACCGCGAGATGGTCGACAGCATGCGCCGCCGCGTGATCGAGCTCTACGAGGGCCGCATCGTCCGCGACGAGATCGCCGGCGGCTACACCGAGGAGTCGACCACCGAGTTCGGCTTGCGCATGCGGGCCGAGATGGGCGTCGGCCCCGAGGGCCAGACCAACGGCCACGACGCCCACGAGCGACTGTTCTGATCGATGTCACGGCTCTTCTTCTTCATCCAGGAGGCTTTCCGGGCGCTGCGCCGCAACGCCGCTCCGAGCATGGCGGCGATCGTCACCACCGTGGTCACCGTGGTCCTGCTCGGGGTCCTGATCCCGATCTTCCAGACGGCGCAGTCGAAGAGCGAGGAAGTCCGCGACAGCCTCGAGTTCCGCGTCGCCGTCTACGACGACGCCACGCAGGCGGAAGTCTCTGCCCTGCGCGGTGAGCTGGAAGCGATCCCGCACGTCGCCTCGGTCGAGTTCATCACCAAGGCGAAAGCGCTGGCCGAACTCGAAGACGACCTCGGCAAGGAGAAAAGCGAAGACCTGCTGACCCAGCTGCGCGACAACCCGCTGCCGCGCAACTTCGCGGTCAAGGCCGATGACGCCGCCAACCTGGAAGCGGTGCGCGCGGCCGTAACCCCGCCCGGCGCGAACGGCAAGCCGCAGCCGATCTCGCCGATCATCCCCGCTGAGGACCCCACCTTCGACCGCCGCGAAGACGCGCAGAAGATCGAGCAGGTGACCAGCGCGCTGAAGATCGTGCTGACCGTGATCACGGCGCTCCTGATCGTCGCCTCGCTGATGCTGGTCGGCAACACGATCCGGCTCTCGATCTACACCCGCCGCCGCGAGGTCGAGGTGATGCGCCTGGTCGGCGCGACCCGCTGGTTCATCCGCTGGCCCTTCATGATCGAGGGCGTCGTCGTCGGCTTCGCCGGTGGCCTGATGGCCATACTGACCCTGTGGCTGGGCAAGATCACGATCATCGACCCGCTGGGGAACACGATCTCCTTCCTGGCGGCGCAGAACAACAGCACTCTCTCCTTCCCGGCGCTGGCCGCGATCCTCTTCGGCGCCGCGGTGCTGGTCTCGGCGATCGGCTCCGGCGTCACCCTGCGCCGCTTCCTCAAGGTCTGAGGCAGCTGTGAGCGGGGGCCGGATCGCGGCTCTCGTCGCCTCCCTGCTCGCCTCGCTCTGCCTCGGGATCTGGCTGGGCGGGCACCCCGGCAAGCTGCCCGACCTCCTCCGCGACGCGTTCGTCGACGACGCCGCCGGGCTCAGCGCCGAAGCGGCCGAACTGATCGAGGGGAACTACTTCCGCGAGGTGCCTCAGGACGAGCTCGCCGCGGCCTCTCTGCGCGGCATGGTGCGGGGCCTGCGGCAGCGCTACCGCGACCGCTTCTCGATCTACCTCTCGCCGCGCATGCGGGAACGCTTCGACGAGGAGATCTCGGGACGCTTCTCCGGGATCGGGCTCAGCGTCACTGCGGTCCCGCGCGGGCTGCGCGCCGACCGCGTCTTCCCGCGCTCGCCGGCGGCGCGGGCGGGGATCGAGCCAGGCGACGTCGTCGTCTCCGTCAACGGCCGCTCGATCGCCGGCGAGAGCAGCGAACGCGCCAGCGAGAAAATCAAGGGCCCGGAAGGGAGCGAGGTCGAGATCGGGGTGATTCGGTCCTCCGGCGGGAAAGTCCGCGAGCTGCGCATCACGCGGGAACAGATCGCGCTGCCGGTCGCGACCGCCGAGGTCGAGACCGTGGAGGGGACGAAGCTGGGGCACGTCAACTTCTACGGGTTCAGCTCCGGCGCCCACGGCCAGCTCCGCGAGGCCGTGCGCAAAGCCGAGCGCCGCGGCGCCGAGGGGATCGTGCTCGACCTGCGCGGCAACGGGGGCGGCCTGCTGGAGGAGGCGGTGCTCTCCGCCAGCGTCTTCCTGCCGAAGGACGAGGTCGTCGTCTCGACCAAATCGCGCACCCAGGGCGAGACCGTCTACAAGGCGGTGGGCGACCCGCTGCCCCGGCGGCCGATGGTGGTGCTGATCGACCGCGGCACCGCCTCGGCGGCGGAGGCCCTTGCCGCCGCGCTCGCCGACGGCGCCGGCGCCGTCGTGGTCGGCGAACGCTCCTACGGCAAGGGGGTCTTCCAGCAGGAGCTCGACCTCGCCAATGGCGGCGCCCTGACGCTGACGATTGGCGAGTACTTCACGCCCTTCGGCGAGAACCTGGGAGGCAACGGGATCGAGCCCGACGTGGCCGCCCGCGACCGCCCCGGCACCGCCCCCGACGAGGCCCTGCAGCGCGCTCTGCGGGTGCTCGCGGCCAACCGATGAGCTTCCGGTGTTCCTTTTCCGCCTCACAGACGGATAAAGCACATCGGAAGGTTCTTCCATGACTCGCTCCGACTGGCGCTACCACCGCGCTCGCCAGCGCGCCCGCGGTCGATCGCGGAGGGCGGTCCCGAAGAACGCGCGTGAGGCGATCGAGGCCCTGCTCGGCGAGCGGCTGGACCGCCGCGGCTTTCCGGCCAGGCTCGAGCTCGACGCCGCCAGGGCGGCGGAGGCGGTCGAGCTAGACGCCGGCGCCCGCCGCGACCTGACCGAGCTGCCGACCTTCACCGTCGACCCCGCCACCGCGCGCGACTTCGACGACGCCGTCTCCGCCCGCCGCGAGGGCGACGGCATCAGGCTCTGGATCCACATCGCCGACGTCGCCGCCCACATCAGGCCCGGCTCGCCGCTCGACCAAGAGGCGCGGCGCCGCGCCAACAGCACCTACGTGCCGGGCACGGTCGAGCCGATGCTGCCCCAGGCGCTCAGCGGCGACGCCTGCAGCCTCGCCCCGCAGGTGGAGCGACTGGCGGTGACGGTGGAGATCGTGCTGGGGCCCGGCGGGAAGCCCCGCTCCGCGAGCTTCTACCGCAGCCGGATCCGCTCTGACGTGCGGCTCGACTACGACCACCTGGACGTGATCTTCGCCGGCCGCGCCAGGGCTCCCGAGGCAGTGGCGGAGCCGCTGATGGTGGCGAGGGAGGCCGCGGCGGCGCTGGGCGAGCGGCGCGGCGCCGCGGGGCTGGAGGTCGAGTCCTCGGAGCCGGAGTTCCGCTTCGACGCCGTCGGCGCGGTGACCGGGGCGCGGCGGGTCGAGCAGACCGAGTCGCACCGCTTGATCGAGCGGCTGATGATCCTCGCCAACGAGCAGGTCGCGAGCCTGCTCGAGCGCAAGCGGGTACCGGCGATCTACCGCGTCCACCCACAGCCCGACCCGACGAGGATCGAGTTCCTGATCGCCCAGCTGGACGCGCTCGGCGTGCCGACGCCGCCGCTGCGCGAGAACCTCGCCCCGCGGCAGGCGGGGGAGGTCGCGGCGCAGGCGAGCCGGCTGGCCCGCGAGGAGGCGGCGCGGCGCGGACACGGCCGCGAGGCATATACATCGCTCGTGCTCCGCTCCCTCCAGCAGGCTCGCTACAGCGAGCGCAACAGCGGCCACGCCGGCCTCGGCAGCCCCGCCTACTGCCACTTCACGTCGCCGATCCGGCGCTATCCCGACCTCGTCGTCCACCGGGCGCTGCTGGCGGCGCTGGGCGAGGGGGAGGAGGCGCCCCGGGCCGGGGAGGTCAGGGATGTCGCCCTGCGCTGCTCCGAGATCGAGCGCGACTCGGCCCAGATCGAGCGCGACGCCGACGACGTCTGCGCCGCCTACCTGCTCGAGCGCGAGCTGGCCGAGCGCGGCCCCGAGGCCGAGTTCGGGGGGGAGGTGTCGGGGACGATCCGCTCTGGCGCCTTCGCCGGCTTCGGCGGCGAGCTGGGCGACGTCTACGAGGGGTTCCTGCCGGCGCGCCTGATCGGCGAGGAGCGCTTCGAGCTGGACGGGTCCGAGACGATGCTGGTCGGCCGCGAGTCCGGCCGGGCGATCCGCCTCGGCGACCCGGTGAGCGTTCGCGTCACCGGCGTCGACGCACCGCGCGGACGGGTCGACCTGGAGCTCGCCAGTGGCTAAGAAGGCGAAGAAGAAGCGCCAGCCGGCCTCCGGCGATGTCGCCACCAACCGGCGCGCCCGCCAGAAGTTCGAGACGATCGAGAAGCTCGAGGCGGGGATCGTCCTGCGCGGCACCGAGGTCAAGGCGCTGCGCGAGGGCAAGGCGCAGATGGGCGACGCCTACGCCGTGGTCGAGGCTGGCGAGGTCTGGCTGCGCAACCTCCACATCCCGCCCTACGAACCCGCCAGCCGCGAGAACCACGAACCCGAGCGCCCCCGCAAGCTGCTCCTGCATCGGGGCGAGATCGAGCGCCTGGTCGGCAAGACGGCCGAGAAGGGGCTGACGCTGATCCCCACCCGGGTCTACTTCAAAGGACCGCGAGCCAAGGTCGAGCTGGCGCTGGCGCGGGGAAAGGAGGGGCGCGACCGGCGGCGCGAGATCGCGGAGCGGGACGTGCGGCGCGAAGTCGAGCGAGAATTCAAGGGACGGATGAGGTAGCTTCGGGTACCCGACGGTGGACTTCGTCAGCGACAACATCCAGTACTTCATCGCTGGCCTGCTCGTGGCAGTGCTGCTGCTCCTGCTCGTGGTCAACCGTCGCCGCCAGAAAGAGAAGGCGGAAAAGGGAAAGGAGGCGCCCGCGCCCCCGGATCAGACTGCGAAGCTGCCGCCGACGCCTCCTGCCGCGACGCCGCCGACGCCGGGCGCTCCCCCGGCTTCCGCCGGGGCGCCTCCCCCCGCCGGGGCGACGGGGGCGCTGAGCCCGAAGGAGAAACGCAAGCAGGCGCGCGAACAGCAGCGCGCCGCCCGGGTGGAGCACCGCAAACGCCGCCAGGACGAGTCCAAGCGCCGTCGCGAAGAGCGGACGAAAGCTCGCGCCGAACGCCGTGGCAAGCCTGCCGGCGTTCGCTCCGGGCGCCGCGCGCAGAAGGACGCTGCCAAGGCAGAGCGCCAGCTCGCTGAAGCGAAGGCGGCGCAGGAGCGTGAGCAGCTGCAACGCGAAGGCCAGCCGGGCCAGGCGCCGCCGCCGCTGCAGGCCGTGCCGCCGGCCCCGGCGCCGCCGCTGGCTTCGGGCCAGCAGGTCCCGCCAATGGCGCCGGTCCCCCCGGTCCCGCCGCCGCAGTCGCCGCTGGCGCCGGCCGGCGATCCCGGCACCGGGGCCCCGGCATACGGCGACCCGGCCGAGGCCGAGCAGCGTGTGCGGGCCAAGGTCGAAGAGATCCAGCGTGAGGAGGAGCGGATCAAGGCCGAGGCCGATCGTCGGATCCAGGAGGCCGAGCGGCTGCAGCACGAAGCGGAGGAGCGCGCCGCCCCTGTCGAGACCGGTCAGACAACCCAGAGCTTCGCGGTCGTCCCGCCTCCTCCGGAGGCCGTCGGCTTGCAGAGCGCCGAGCAGCGCTTGGCGCAGGGTCGGGAGGCGCAGGAGCAGGCGATGACCGAGGCGCAGGAGCGTCTGCGCCAGATCGAAGAGCGCACCAAGGCGGCGGAAACCCGTGCTGCCGAAGCGGAGCGCCTCGCCAAGCTCAAGTCAGAGGAGGAAGAGCGCGACCGTCGCCTGCAGGAGATCCGCGACAGCGTCTCGCAGGCCGAGGCGCGCGCGATCGAAGCCGAGCGGCGCGCGGCCGAGGCCGAGCAGGCGGTGATCCGCTCGGTGCAGAGCGCCGGGTCGGCCCCGAGCCCGCAGCCGACCCCACCGGCCCCACCGCCCGCACCGGATCCGCAGCCCACGCCACAGCCACCTGCGCCTGCGCCCGATCCCCAGCCGACGCCGCTGCCCGAGCCGACACCCCCGCCGCCGCCGGAGCCCACCCTGCCGCCAGAGCCCACGCCCGCGCCTCCGCCGGAGCCTCCGGCCCCGCCGCCTCCACCTCCCGCCGCGCAGGCCGCCGGTGGCACGATCGAGCTCAACACGGTCAGCTTCGAGGAGCTGCGCGCGCAGGGCCTTTCCGTCACCCAGGCGACCCGCCTGCTCGCCCACCGCGAGCGCCTCGGACGCTTCGGCTCGGTCGATGACCTCGACCAGGTCGCCGGCATCCCCGAGGATCAGCTCGCGGACCTGAAGCAGCGTTCGACTCTTTAGCGGGTAGGCCCAGGCCCGGTAGGGGTTTCACTTAACTTTTTCGGTGAATCGTCTCTTTGCCGTCCGAGGTTGGGACGCCGAAAAAGTACAAGACGTTTCACCCCTACCGGGCCTGGGCCTTATGGCTCGTAGGCTTCCAGCAGCTTCAGCCATATCTCGCTTCTGGTTGGGTAGGCAGCGATGGCGTGGCGTAGTTGAGGGAGGGGGACCTCGGCGACTATGGCGATGGTGGCGGCGTGGAGGAAGTCGGCGGTCTCGAAGCCGGTGAAGGTGGCGCCGACGATCGTCTTTCGCGACTCGTCGATGACGAGTCGCGAGGTGCCGCCGGTTCCCTTGCCCTGGAAGCTGGCGCCGGCGGTGCGGTCGGTTTCGGCATCGATCGCGCGGGCCTCGATCCCGGCCTCTTCGGCTTGGGCCAGCGTCTTGCCGGTAGCCGCCACCTGGGGGTCGGTGAAGGTGACGCGGGGGGAACCGGCCCCTTCCGCGCTTGCCTTTGCCTCCCGTCCGAGCAGGTTCTCGGCGGCGACCCAGGCCTGGTACTTGCCGACGTGGGTCAGGAGCGCGCGGCCGTTGACGTCGCCGATTGCGTAGAGCCACTCGCGACCGCCGACCCGCATTCGGCCGTCTACCTCGAGGAAGCCGCCCTTGCCGGTCTCGACTCCCACCGTGTCCAGCCCGATCCCCTCGGTGCGGGGCCTACGTCCGACGGCGACGAGGAGCTCCTCGGCCTCGACGGCGTTGCCGTCGCTCAGCTCCACTTCGATGCGCATCCGAGGTTGACCCACTTCAGGTGTGGTCGATGTCGGATGCGTCCTGCTCGCGGCCACTCGTTTCGCGAGGACACCCGTGCGCACGTCGACCCCGAACCGCTCGCGCAGCGCCGCCGCCACCTCCTCGCCGGCGAAGGGCTCCTCCCGCGGCAGCAGCCGCTCCTCGCCCTCGACCAGGGCGACGCGCGAGCCGAGCGAGGACCAGGCCTGCGCCAGCTCCGCCCCGACGGGGCCGCCGCCGAGCACGACGATGCTGGACGGGACCCGCTTCGCGGTGGTCGCGGCGCGGTTGTTCCAGGCGCTCACCGTGTCGAGGCCGTCGATCGGCGGCATCGCGGCGCCGCTGCCGGTGGCGACGACGACGGCGCGGTGGGCGGTGAAGACCTCGTCGCCGACGACGACGCGGCGCTCGCCGTCGAGCCGCGCCTCGCCGCGCAGCAGCTCGATCCCGTGCTTCTCCAGCCAGGGAATCTGCCCCGAGTCGTCGAGGTCGTGGATCACCTCGTCGCGGCGGGCGAGGACCGCCTCGGCGTCGAGCCCGTCGCCGTCGGGGACGCCGGGTATCCGCCTCGCCTCGGCGAGGACGTCGGCGGGACGCAGCAGCGCCTTCGAGGGCATGCAGGCGTAGTAGGAGCACTCGCCCCCGACCAGGTGGGACTCGACGAGCGCCACCTCGAGCCCGCCGTCGGCGAGGTGGCCGGCGCAGACCTCGCCCGCCGGGCCCGCCCCGAGGACGATCGCGTCGAACTCCTTGCTCACCCCGGCCTCACTACCCGACACCGTACAATTGCAACGAACAGACATAGCGCGGGGGTGACAGGCTTCGACTTGGCCGCTCCGTGCGACCGGTTGCAGGCCGAGGTTGCCGGAGGCCTCGTTAAACCCCGGCACCAACCAATACGTGCGGACCATGAGTTCGCCCTCGCTGCTTAGTTAGAAGCTAAGCGATGAGAGTCGGTCCTCCCTCGCCCGCAGGGAGGGGAGCCGGCTTCAGAATGCGGGCTCACCCAGGCGGATCGCCCCGTCCGCCGGGGGACACCTCAGAGGGCTCGGTCTCCCGTAGTGCCCGCCGGCGCGGACCCCGGGAGACGAGACTCAAGCGCCGGCTAAGCCTGTAGAGACCATCGCACTACGACCAGGGACGTGGGTTCGAGTCCCACCACCTCCACTGAGCTCGCCGGTCCGTGCCGCCGCATAGGCTGCCGCGCGTGGACTGGTGGGAAGCAATCCTCCTCGGCGCCGTCGAGGGATTCACCGAGTTCCTGCCGATCTCGAGCACGGGGCACCTGACGATCGTCGAGCGGCTGCTCGGCCACTCCACCGACGACCCCGACATCACCGCCTTCACGGCGATCATCCAGGTCGGCGCGGTGGCCGCGACCGTGCTCTACCTGCGGCACGACCTCGCCAGGATCCTCGCCGCCTGGGGACGGGGTCTCTTCAGCCCCGCTCATCGCTCCGCTGGCGACTACCGCTTCGGCTGGGCGGTGATCCTCGGCTCGCTGCCGATCGCGGTCGTCGGCCTCATCTTCCAGGACGAGATCGCGACGACGCTGCGCAGCCTCTGGTTCGTCGGCGGCGCGCTGATCCTCTGGAGCGGCGTGATGTGGTTCGCCGACAGCCGGGCCACCCAAGAGCGCCACGAGGACGACGTCACCTGGCGGGACACGCTGATCATCGGCTTCGTCCAGTGCCTGGCGCTGGTGCCGGGCGTCTCGCGGGCGGGGGCGACGATGTCCGCCGGCCTCTTGCGCGGGATCGACCGCGTCGCCGTCACCCGGCTCTCGTTCTTCCTCTCGATCCCGGCGCTGAGCGGCGCGGCGATCCTGCAGACGATCAACGAGTTCGACAACATCGCCGGCGGGGTCGGCTGGGGGCCGACGATCGTCGCCACTCTCGTCAGCTTCGCCGTCGCCCTCTTCGCCGTCTCCTGGCTGCTGCGCTACGTAGCCAGGCACGACTACTCGATCTTCATCGGCTACCGGGTCGTGCTCGGGGCGCTGGTCCTCCTCCTGGTGGCGAGCGGCGCGGTCGCGCCGACCTAGCTAGGAGCTGAGGAACTCGATCACCTCGGCGGCGTTGCGGTCGGGCGGGAAGACCGGGTAGAAGGTCTTGACGATGGTCCCGGCCTCGGCGACCAGCGTCAGCCGGCGGTAGAGCGTCATCCCGGCGGCCTCGAAGGTCGGCAGCCGCAGCTCGGCCGCCAGGCGCAGGCCGGCGTCGCCGAGCAGTGGGAACGGGATCTGCTCGCGCCGCGCGAACTCGCGCTGCTCGGCGGGGATCTGGGCGCTGATCCCGACCACCGCCGCTCCCTGCTGCGCCAGCTCCCGCTCGGCGTCGCGGAAGGCGCAGCTCTGCGGGGTGCAGCCGCGCGCCCCCGGGATCTCGTCCCAGCCCGGGGGCAGCGGCTCGCCGGGCACGCCGGTGCGGGGATAGACGTAGGCGACGAGTCGCTCCCGAGCCAGCTCCCGCAGGTCGGCGATCCCGCCCTGGGTGGATGGGAGCTCCAGCCCCGCTGGCAGCGCCAGCCCGGTCAGGTGGTCGGCGGCGCCGTCGTCGACGGGAACCGGCAGGTCGGGAGGGAGGCTGGTGAAGTCGGCACTCACAGGACGAATCGTCGCAGGAGGCTTCGCCGGTGACCCGTAGGGTGGGTCGCATGGCTCGCTACGCGGCCTTCCTGCGGGGGATCAACATCGGCAACCGGCGGGTCAAGAACGACGCGCTGCGGCTTTGCTGCGAGGAGATGGGCTTCGCCGAGGTGGCGATCTTCCGCGCCAGCGGCAACGTCATCCTCGACGCTGATGGGAAGGCCAAGGCGGAGGAGGTTGCCGCCCGCATCGAAGCCGGTCTGGCGGACTCGCTCGGCTTCGATGTGCCGGTCTTCCTGCGCTCCGCGGCGCAGGTGCGAGCGATAGCGCGTCACCAGCCGTTCGAGCAGGGGCAGCTCGAAGCCTCGGCCGGCAAGGCCCAGATCTCGCTGCTCGCCAAGCCGCCAGGCGCGGCGACCCGCAAGAAGGTCCTGGCGCTGGCGACGGCCGAGGACAGGCTCGCGATCCGCGGTCGCGAGCTCTACTGGCTGCCCGCCGGCAACATGTCCGACTCCGAGCTCGACCTCAAGCAGATCGGCGTCCTCCTCGGTCCCTCGACGATGCGCATCAAGGGCACGATCGAACAGATCGCCGCCAAGCACTTTGCTGCGAAAGCTTCCTAGCGCTGGCCGAGTCGCTGGTCGACCCGAGAGCTTACCTGGATGTAGGCATTCGCTCCAATCCAGAGAGCTGGAACGAGAATCCATGCCGGCGCACCGAGGACGAAGATGGCGAAAGCTGCGATCTCGGCGGTAGCCGTACCAAGGTGGATGCCCCGCGCGGAGATTTGGTCACGTACTTCATCAACTCCACACCATGATCATAAAGGCGACGATCGCGAGCGATGAGCCGAGTTTGAACCCCTCTCCCACCCCTTCGTTGACGCGCTGTGCGACGAAGGCCGGGGGTCGCTGCTGGGCGAGCGCCTGGGCGGCGTAGCGACCGCTGAGATATGCCATTCCTCCGCCGAGGAAGGAGAAGGCGGCGATCATCGCCTCTAGAAGCTCTCGTGCGCTTTCGGGGTCCAGCGGAACCATTGGGCGAGCATAGAAAGCCCTAGTTCAAGCATGGCGCGCAATCGCAAGGACTTCGTCACGAATTACGGGACAGAGATGAATCGGCGCGGGGGAGGGCTATGAGCTCGGCGTCGGCGCTGACCGCGCCGATCTCATCCGGTAGGGCGGAGAGCTTGACGTTCGAGACGAACTCCATCCGCTGGCCGAGCGGGCGGAAGAAGTTGTCGTAGTGGGTGGGGACGACGACGCGCGGGTCTAGGCGGGGGAGGATGCGCCGCCAGTAGTCGCGGGTGAAGCCGCGGCCGGCGACGCCGGCGAGGAAGACGTCCACCCCTCGCTCACGGACCGCGTCGTCGATCAGGTTGGCGCTGCCCTGGTGGTAGAAGCGCACGCCGGCGACCTCGATCGAGATCCCCCAGACCTGGCCGCAGCGGTAGGCACTTGGCGAGAGCCCGTCGAGGTGCTCGCAGGTGAGGTCGCCGTCGTAGGGCACGGCGAGCCCGAGCAGCAGCTTCGAGTGGGCGCTGGGGGTGAAGCTCACCGCGAACGGCCCCAGCTCGTAGGTGCGGTGGGGCTCGACCTCGACCGCCTGGCCGGCGATGCCGTGCAGCGCCATCAGGCTGACCAGCGAGTCCGACCCGTACGCCCGGCAGCCGAAGCGCCGGGCGATCGCCGGGGCGTCGACGGCGTGGTCGAAGTGGGTGTGGCCGACGAGGACGCCGGCGACCTCTCCGGATGCCTGCACGAAGGGGTCCAGGGCGGCCGGGTCGGGCAGGGCGGTGCGCCGCAGCACCAGGTCGCGCAACGGGATGCGCGAGAGGTAGGGATCGACGAACAGCGTCTGCCCTTCGCAGCTGATCCGGTAGCCGGAGACGCCGAGCCATTCGAGCTCCAGGCCCGCCGGCAGCGCCAGCGGCCGCGCCTCCAGCTCGTCCAGCGCCTGCCTGTCCGCCCGCTCGTCGGCGCGCCGCGTCGCCCGCGCCTTCGCCAACTCGCCGAGGTGTCGCAGCGCTTCCGCTCCTGCGCCCATGGATAGAAGCCTAAGGTCAGGCTGCAAAGGGACGCCGTAGTGTCAATCTCGCCATGGCGATCGCGACCGCAACCAGCCTCGACGTCTACGCCGGCGGCGCGCTGCTCTTCGCCGGCGTCTCCTTCAAGCTCGAGCCGCGTGAGCGGATGACGCTCTCCGGGCGCAACGGCGCCGGCAAGTCGACGCTGCTGCGGGCGCTGGCGGGCGAGCGTCCGCCGGAGGCCGGCAGCCTCGCCGTCCAGAAGGGGGCGCGGGTCGCCCTTCACGACCAGCGCCCGCCGCGCGACACGGCGACCTCTCTAGGCGAGTACGTCTTCGCCGGGCGCAGCGAGATGCTGGAGACCGAGGCGGAGCTGGCGCGGCTGGAGGAGCGGATGGCGGAGGGCGCCGGCGAGGAGACGATGCGAGCCTACGCCGCTGCCCAGCAGCGGCTCGACGCCGGCGGCGGGTATCGCTGGCGCGACGGGGTCCTCGCCGTGCTCAGCGGCCTCGGCTTCGCCGGCGAGGAGGCGGAGCGGCCGCTCTCGACCTTCTCCGGCGGCGAGCTGACCCGGGCATCGCTGGCGCGGGCGCTCGCCACCCGGCCCGACCTGCTGCTGCTCGACGAGCCGACCAACCATCTCGACATCCCCTCGCTCGAGTGGCTGGAGCGCCACCTCTGCGAGCTCGACGCCGCCGTCGTCCTCGTTGCCCACGACCGCTGGTTCCTGGAGGCGGTCGGCACCTCGGTGCTCGAGCTGGAGGCCCAGCGCGGCCGCTTCTTCGCCGGGCCCTGGCACGCCTGGCGCAAGGAGCAGGCTGCCCGCGAGATCGCCCGCGGCAAGGCGATCGAGCGCCAGGAAGCCGAGATCGCGCGGATGGAGCGCTTCGTCGAGCGCTTCCGCTACAAGGCGACCAAGGCCCGACAGGCGCAGTCGAAGCTGAAGCAGATCGACCGGATCAAGCGCGAGGGGGTGAGCGCCGAGGAGCGCGAGCGGCGCGACCTGCGCTTCTCCTTTGTCACGCCAGAGCGGCCCGGCCGAGTCGTGCTGAAGGCCGTCAAAGCCAGGATCGAGGTTCCCGGCCGCACCCTGCTCGAGAGCGCCGACCTCGAACTGGAGCGCGGCGAGCACGTCGTCCTCGTCGGCCCCAACGGGGCGGGCAAGACGACCCTGATCGAGGCCCTCGCCGGCCGCCGCGAGCCTCCCTCGGGCTCGGTCCGGGTCGGCCACAACGTCAAGATCGGCTACCTCTCCCAGCACGCGGAGACCGCCGCCGGGCAGGGGACGGTGCTGGAAGCGGCGCAGCGGCAGACCGGACTGCGCGGGCAGAAAGCGCGCGACCTGCTCGGCGCCTTCCTCTTCTCTGGCGCGGACGCGGAGAAGTCGCTGGAAGACATCTCCGGCGGCGAGCAACGGCGCCTCTCGCTGGCGATCCTGGTCGCCTCCGGCGCCAACGTCCTGATCCTCGATGAGCCGACCAACCACCTCGACATCGAGAGCCGCGAGGCGCTCGAGGACGCGCTTTCCTCGTTCGAGGGGGCGGTGATCCTCGTCTCCCACGACCGCGCCCTGCTGGAGGCGGTCGGCAGCCGCACCCTCCTCTGCGAGGACGGCGCCCTCAGCAGCTACCCAACGGGTTGGGCCGCCTATCAGCGCGAGCGCGACGAGCGCGAGGCCGAGGCGGCGGCGGTCGCCACGTCGGCAAAGAAGGCGAGCGGCGGCAAGCGCCGGCGCGGCTCGAAGGCGCCCCTTCAGCGCGCCGCCCGCAAGGCGACCCGGCTGGCCGAGCGGATCGAGGCCGGGGAAGCGGCGCTACGCGAGGTCGAGGAGGAGCTCGCCGATCCCGCCGCCTGGTCGACCCCGGCCAAGGCCGAGGCCGCGGAAGCGCGGCACGCGCAGGCGAAGCGGGACCTCGAGCGGCTCTTCGGCGAATGGGAAGAGGCCGAGCAGGCGGCGGCTAGCGCAGGGGCCGAGTGAGGACGACCTGAGCGCCCTTGCCGGGCGCCAGGGTGATGTTTCGCACCTTCACCCGCTCCGGCTTCGGGTCGGGAGCCACGAGGTCGGCCCGCTCGAGGATCGTCTTGAGGATCACCCGCATCTCGTATTCGGCGAAGGCGGCGCCGATGCAGCGCCGCACGCCGCCGCCGAAGGGGATCCAGGCGTAGTTGTCGGCCTTGCCGTCGAGGAAGCGCTCGGGGCGGAACTCATCCGGCTGCGGGAAGAGGTCCTCGCGGTAGTGCAGGGCGGCGATCGCCGGCATCACGAAGGTGCCCGCCTTCAACCGGTAGCCGCCGATCTCGGCCGGCGCGGTCAGCTTGCGGGCGACGTCGACGATCACCGGCCGGGCCCGCAGTGTCTCTTTCGCCGTCGCGCCCAGGTAGTCGTCCTCGCCGGCGGCGATCGAGTCGCGCAGCCGGCCCAGCGCTCGCGGGGTGCGCAGCAGCCGCTCCATCGCCCAGGCCAGCGCCGTCGCCGTGGTCTCGTGCCCGGCGCCGAGCACCGTCACCAGCTCGTCGCGCAGCTCCTCGTCACTCATCGGGCGGCCCTCGTCGTCGCGGGCCTGCAGCAGCAGCGAGAGCACGTCGTCGTGCGCCTCGTCGGCGGCGGCCTCGGCGCGGCGGATCGAGATCTCCTCGTAGATGAACTCGTCCAGCGCTTCGCGCGAGCGCAGGAAGCGCGACCAGGGGCTCCAGCGGCCGAGGTTGCGGCGCAGGGCGGGGACGGAGGTGATCAGGTTGACCCGCTGGCTGAAGTCGTCGATCAGGCGCTCGAAGCGGATCAGGCGCTCCTCGTCGTGGACGCCGAAGACGGCGCGCATGATCACCGCCAGGGTGATCCGCTGCGTGTGGGGGCGCAGCGCGAACGGCTCGCCCACCGGCCAGCTATCCATCTCCCGCAGCGTCACCTCGCGCATCAGCTCGCCGTAGTGGGCGATCCGCTCGCCGTGGAAGGGCGGCAGGAGGAGCTTGCGCTGGCGCATGTGCGGGGCGTCGTCGAGGGTGAGGACCGAGCTCGGGCCGAGCGCGGGCTCCAGCACCGTCGCGTTCGCCTCGCCGGCGTGGAACTGCTCGGGCGAGCCGGTGAAGACCGCCTTGACCAGCTCCGGGCTGGCGACGTAGACGACCTTGCCGAAGTAGGGGAAGGAGACGGTGAAGACGTCGCCGTAGCGGCGCTGCAACCCGATCAGGAAGCCGAGCGGGTCGCGCGCGTAGTTGAGCGCCTGCGCCACCGACGGGGCTCGCGAGCCGGGCGGCCGGGCGGCTGCCGGGGCCGTACGGCCCCGCGGGCGGGGAAGGGTGGCCTGCTCCATCGACTGGACCTTACCGATGAGACTGGCCAGCCAGCCAGTCCTCTCTAGGCTGAGTTCGCTTTTAGGCGTCCAATAGGCCGATAAAAGGCGAACTCAGCTGTTAGAAGACGATTGTGCGGTCGCCGTCGAGGAGGACGCGGTCGTCTAGGTGGGCCTTGACGGCGCGGGAGAGGACTAGGCGCTCGACGTCGCGGCCGATCCGCATCAGGTCGGAGATCTCGTCGCGGTGGCTGACCCGGGTCACGTCCTGGTCGATGATCGGCCCCGCGTCAAGATCCTCGGTGACGTAATGGGCGGTCGCCCCGATCAGCTTGACGCCGCGCTCGTGGGCGCGGCGGTAGGGGTCGGCGCCGACGAAGGCGGGCAGGAAGCTGTGGTGGATGTTGATCGCCGGCGCCCCCAGCCGCTCCAGGAGCTCGCCGGAGAGGATCTGCATGTAGCGGGCGAGGACGAGCAGGTCGATCTTGCCGTCGAGCAGCTCCAGCAGGCGCGCCTCGGCCTTGCCCTTCGATCCCGGCTCGACCGGCAGGTGGTGGAAGGGGAGCCCGAGCGAGGTGATCTGATCGCCGTGGTCGGGATGGTTCGAGATCACGCCGACGACCTCGGCGCCGAGCTCGCCGCTGCGCCAGCGCCAGAGCAAGTCGGAGAGGCAGTGGTCCTCGCGGGAGACCATGATCGCCACCCGCTTGTGTTCGCCCGACTCCGCGAAGCGGTGGTCCATCCGCCGCGGCTCGGCGATCTCCTCGGTGAAGCGCCGGTAGAGGCCCGCCCGCTCCGCTTCCGGGGCGGGCTCGAACACCATCCGCATGAAGAACCGTCCCTCTTGGCTGGAGTGCTGGTCGGCGTCGAGGATGTTGAGCCCTGCCTCGGCGAGGAAGCCGCTGACGGCGGCGATCAGGCCCGGACGGTCGGGGCAGGCGAGCAGCAGGCGGGTAGTCGGCGTCTCCGCGATGCGGGCATCATCCTCGTTTTCTCTACCCTGCATGCACGATGCGGATCGCTGCCGTTCCCGACGGGCTGCTGGAGCGGGCCGGCCTGCTCTTCAACCAGCTGCCGACCCCGGTCGGCGAGGCGATGTTCGGGATGCCGGTGGCACGCTCGCTGCAGGTCGCGCAGCGCACCGGCATTCTCGAGGCGCTGGCCGAGGGTCCCCGCGAGCCCACCGAGCTGGCCGAGCACCTGGGCCTCAAGCCCCAGGGGACCGCGCTGCTCCTCGATGTGATCGCCTCGCTCGGCCATGTCGAGCTGCGCCCCGACGGCCGCTACGAGATGACCGCCCGCGCCAAGCGCTGGCTCGACCCCCGCTCGGAGCGCTACGTCGGCGACTTCCTCGCCGACACGGGCGAGTATTGGCAGTGGTGGGAGAAGCTCGAGGACCTCGTCCGCGACGGGCGCCACGCCGAGCTGCACGACCGGCCGGCGGACGATCCCTACTGGCGCTCCTACATCCGTGGCCAGCACCAGATCGCCCGTCTCTCCAGCGAGGAGGTGGCGAAGGCGGTGCCGCTGCTCCGCAACGCCCACTCGCTGCTCGACGTCGCCGGCGGCCACGGCGAGTTCTCGATGGCGCTCTGCCGGCGCCACCCCGGGCTGAAGGCGACGGTCGTCGACCTGCCGGGAAGCGCCCGCATCGGTCGCGAGATCGTCGCCGACGCCGGGATGGACGACCGGGTCCGCCACGTCGAGGGCGACATGTTCGAGACCGATCTCGGCGGCCCCCACGACGGCGCCCTCTGCTTCAACATCGTCCACCACCTGACGCCCGAGCAGGCGCGCGAGCTGTTCGCCCGCATCCGCGCCGTGCTGCGCCCGGGCGCGCCGCTCTGCATCCTCGAGCTCTACGACCGGCCGGAGGGGAAGAAGCCCGACTCGGCCGCGATTCTCGGCCTCTTCTTCCACCTCACCTCCGGCGCCGACACCTACACGGTCGAGCAGGTCTCGCGCTGGCTGGCGGAGTCGGGCTTCGGTCCCTCGCGCACCGACACCTTCCGCACCCTGCCGAGCCTGGCGATGGTCAGCGCCAAGGCCGTCTAAGCGACGCGGGCGCGCAAGATGCGGTGCATTGGGCCAGAGACAGGGCAGCCGGTCGTGCCTGAGCAAGTGGCGATCGTTGCTTGGACGGGCCCGAGTGTGATGCCGGTCACCTTCTGCGGCGCGGAACCTCGCCACGGTTTCGCGTCTTGCTCACAAAACGCACATATATCGTCCCTGTTCTGATCGCCGCAATCGCCTTCCCCGCGGCCGCCTTCGCCGCGGTCGACGGCGATCCCGCCGAGCCGCGGATCGGCGTCGCCCCGGCGAAGCCGGCCAAGCCGACCTCGTTCCAGCCGATCGAGCGCTTCCACCGCATGGTCCACGCGATCGCCGACCGGATGGAGGCGGAACGACGCGCCGAGCGCCGCCGTGAGCGGCGCGAGCTCTTCGCCACTTTGCCCGGAGGCGTTTCCCTCGCCACCCTCGAGGCGATCGCCGCCTGCGAGTCCGGTGGCGACCCGACGATCGTCTCCGCCGACGGCAGCTACCGCGGCAAGTACCAGTTCTCCTTCGAAACCTGGGCCTCCGTCGGCGGCAGCGGCGATCCGGCCGCGGCCCCCGAGGCCGAGCAGGACTACCGCGCCGCGCTGCTCTACGCGCAGGCCGGCTCCAGCCCCTGGCCCGTCTGCGGCTAGATTCCCAGACATGAACGGCGAGGCGGTCCCGACCCCTGATCCCAAGGGGCCGCAGCGCAAGCCGCCGAAGGAGGCGATCGCCGAGGCCCGTGTCAGGGCGCCGACCCGCGGCAACCGCAAGCTGGAGCAGTTCCTCGCCGCGGTCAACGAGGACGAGCAGGTGCGGGCCTGGTGGTACATGGCCCAGGTCCACGCCGAGCGGCTCGGCATGTCCGACCACTCATGGGTCCACACCCAGATCGTCCTCAACATCGCCCTGCGACTGCTGCGGCTGCTGGTCAAGGCTGGGGTCGAGCCGGCGGTCGTCGCCGACCACGGGATGGCGCCCCGCGACGCCGAGGTGGTCGTCGCCGGCGGCGCCCTGCTCCACGACGTCGGCATGTCGATCCACCGCGCCGATCACGAGGCCTACAGCCTCTTCCTCGCCAGCGGCGCCCTCGACCGGCTGCTGGCCGGCTCCTACCGCGAGCCCCAGCGAACCGTGATCGCCTCCGAGATCCTGCACGCGATCATCGGCCACCGCCGCCGCGGCCAGCCCTACACGCTGGAAGCGGGCGTGGTGCGCGTCGCCGACGCGCTCGACATGGCCCAGGGCCGTACCCGCATCCCGCTCGAGGCCGGCCAGGAGGGCATCCACTCGATCTCCGCCGCGGCGATCGACGAGGTCAGGATCGAGCCCGGCGAGGAGCGCCCGCTGCGGATCGAGATCGAGCTCAACAACTCGGCCGGCATCTTCCAGGTCGACGACCTGCTGGCGACAAAGATC
>Ga0268259_10000121_pt1 | contig 44026 bp, 48 predicted proteins | sample AgamicAsMarz_FD_200246 | JGI IMG/M metagenome (GOLD analysis project Ga0268259, IMG submission 200246) | Agave microbial communities from Guanajuato, Mexico - As.Ma.rz (v2) (version 3) | ecosystem: Host-associated > Plants > Phyllosphere > Phylloplane/Leaf | place: Guanajuato, Mexico... | reverse complement strand
CGTCTTCCAGCTCGTAGCGCTTCAGGATCGACGTGAACAGTTTGCGCGCCTCGGGGCTAAGGTGGTCGGGCGCCTTGCGCAGTTTGGGGGTGGTCGCCATCGCGGCCTCCTTGGGTGTCAGGACAGCGGGCCAGGGTGCGAGCCTGAAACCCGGAAATCAGTGCAGGGGTGAAACGGCGCAACGCGGCCTGTGAAGCCGGAAATCGGGGGTGGCCGAAATCTGGCGGCTCCCGTGGACAGAAAAATCCGCCCCCCAGGCGGCGTCGCTCCCCATCGCTAGGGGTAGCCCCCCACCCCCTCGCGTCGGAGGGGACAACTACCTTTGGATACGTGGTCAAAGGGAACCTATGGACAAGGCTCGGGAATGGGGTTGCCTGGCTTCGCGCCAGACCTGTACCTCGCTACGTCGTGCTGGTTGCTGCCTTGGCTGTCTACCTCGTTGTTAGCCCGCAGATAGACGACGGCTCGCTGTTGGAGCTGCTTTTCGCTGTGGTGACCCTCGGGATAGTTGTCGTCACATTCCCCTGGCACCGCATATCGCTTGAAAAGATTGGGCAATCGACGCCGCTATTGCTGTCGCTGCTCTTGGTGTTCCTTGTAGGGGCCGGAATCAGCGTATTCGTACTCGACCAGGGAATCCTTGCGGAGGCCGTCATGTTGGTCGCCGTGTTCTGCGGACTTCTCGCCGCTTTCGCCAAGGGGTGACCAATCCGCGCCGCCGCACCGGCTCCTAGCCTTGCGCCCGATGAAACTCGTATCTGTGCCGCTGGGCCGAAACTTCTGGGGCTACCTCGTCTTCACGCTCGCGGCGTCGGTGATTTTCTGCTTCGCCGTCGCCAACTCGCTGTCGAGGGCGGCCAGAACTGTAGACGCCGATTTCTACATGGCGATGGCGGCGATGCTGCCGGTTCTGCTGCTCGCCCTCTTGGTCCGAATCGGGCGGATATCCCAAGGGCTACTGCGGATGCGGCGAAGCCTTAAGAGGAGTGGGAAAGTGGAGGACGAGCTTGCCGACCTCAAAGCCAGCATCGAAACCACGCTCGCGGAAGCAACCGAGCTAAAGGACGAGAAGACGACGCGGGTAAGCGAGGATCAGCTACGCCGGGTGAACGTGATGGCCGAAGACCCTGAGTTCAACGACACCAGCCTGAACACGGTGTCGATTAGGGCCGTTGAAGTCATGTTCGCTGCGCTGCTCATGAGTCTCGTCGTCTCGGCGGCGGGCATGTGCGCTGCGCTGGTCCCACTAGCGACTGGTGATTCAACGTGGGCAACGCTTGCCCTCACTGGGCTGGGGCTGGCTTGGCTCCTGTACACCCTCGTCGCCCTGGAGATCGTGTCGTTCCAGAACGCGCTGGTCGCCGACTTCATTGGGCTCGACTGAGATCAAACCCTGACGCTCGGGCCTACCAGGCGGTGAGTGTGCGCGGGCTACCTGACGGCGCCGCACTTGCGACAGCGTTCGCTGTAGGGAGTGACGAAGACCAGGTGGGCGCTCGGAGTGCCGAAGTTCGTCTGGATCGGCTCCCAGTCGTGACGGCACACGACCTGTCGGAGGCGTTCCCGGTTGTCGGGGACGCGAAGCCAGCGGACACCGGCGAGAATGCCTGCGAGGATCAGGCCGCCAACGACGGTGACACCGACCCAGAATGCGAACTCGCCCACCGGGGACTAGCGCGGGGTGATCCGCGCGACGTGCTGTTGCCAGTCTGGCTCGATGCTGGCAAGTAGCGGCTCGATGCCTTCCTTGCCACTGCCGGGCCTGGGAAGGTGGTACTCCCGGATGCGTTCGCCTCGCCAGTCGCTAGACCCCAGGTCGCCCTGAGCCTCTACTTGGTCCAGCAGCTCGTCGCCCCGGTCGTCAAGGGCCTGGTACTGGAGGATGGAACCGCCGCCTGTCATCCGGGGGAAAGGTAGCAGCGGAGGCGACTACGCCTGGCTGCTACTGGCCTCCGATATCCAGGTTCCGAGGGTTGATCGTTCCGCCCCGGTACTGGTCCGGGATCATCGTGGTAGCGCCTGTGATGCCCTCAAAGCTGCTGAGGGTGAGCCTGCCAATCGCGTCGACCGGGCTGCCGTCGTCGCCTCTTACTTCGACCGCGACCAGGCGTAGGCGGTGCCGGGTGGAATCGTCGAGGGCAGCGGGGCGAGCGAGTTTGGCAAACAGGTTGAGCGCCTGGCCAATCTCGACAGCGATGCGACCGCAGGGCCACTCCTTGCTCGGGTCGACCCCGCTGATCCGGTCATAGGTCAGGTGGAAAATCTCCTTGCCGAACCTACCTCGATCATCGACCTCGGAGAGGTTGGGCGGCACACCGCCGCGTCGGCCTTTCCACTCGTCGGAAAAATGGAAGGCAAAGGCGTCGTTGTTGTACCTGGGCTTCGGCTTGCCCCAGAGGAAGTCGCGGAGGCATCGGGCGCTAGTACCGAACGCCGCGATTGCGACGTTGGCCGGTCTACCGGTGGACTCCCCCTCCAACCTTTCGAGAGCGTAGATCATCGTGTCCACCTCGTAGACCAAATGCTCCTTAGCCCACTCGGCGAGGCCCGCGTCGTCCTTCGGCTTCATCTGAGCTAACTTAGATTCTGGGTCGGGCGTCTGCGGGCAAAGGTCGACGACCTCGGCGATGCAGGGAACGCCATCGGCCTGTTCATGCTCGCGGCCGACATGGCGACCACGGCGGCGGTCGGTGGCGACCAGCTCGACGATGGTGACCGTCGGGAACTACGGCGCCTCTGGGTCGACCTTCCCAGTAGGACTAGGCGCGTTCGGACAACGCCTGCTCGACGGCAGTAAAGACCACGTCGTATCCGTCGCGGTCGTTCCAACACATGCCGGGTTCCCAGCCTGCGGCAGCACCGATCCGGTCGAACGCCTCCCCGGCCGGGCCAGGGAGTGGCCAGATACCCTCGGGGATTCCGGCCTCCACCTTGACCGCACCGATGACGCAGTGCTGAACGGCGCTCGGGTCGCAGGACGGCACCTGCTCGCCCTCGGCGTCGAGGGCACCCCCGCAGCCGAAGTCACCACGACGAGTGCCGCTGTCGCCATGCCAGCGCTGGGGGTCGGACAGGCGGGCGTGAACCCGTGCCAGCAGATCGTCTGCGTCTAGCTTTAGCTCGGCGGGGTCATATGCGCGGACCGCAGCTTTCGTCGCTTTGGTCACGTCTGGGGACCGTTCAAGTGGAGCGCTCATGCGAACCCTTTTCCGGCGCCGACGGAGGCACCATTCAACTCGCGCTTCCATTCGCTGATGACCGAGTTGGGTGGGATTTTCACCCTGCGCGGCTTGGAGAACTTCACGTCAGGCGACCGGGCGTCGTTGTACTTGGCGAGGCGGCCACCCAAGCGCTTGCTGTCCAGCTCCTTCGCCGCAATCTTCTCGTACGTCGACCCTTTGGGGGCGTGAACGATGCGGGATCGGTCTCCGGCCGAACGCGAGCGCGATTTCAGCCGCTTGATTCGGTCGTCCTCCTCGGGGACCATGAGGTTGATCATCACGGCTTGGCGGACGCGGGCGTCGTCGTCAGCACGCCGCGCGTAGGCGCCCCAGTCGAGCGACTCGATGACCCAACGTAGGTTTGGTCGACGGTCGGCGTTGTAGGGAACGTCGCCGCGCAGCACCAGCTCGGGCGGCTTCTGGTCGCTGCCGTGAAGGCCGCCCATGACCAGCAAGGTCTGGCACTCGTCCTCGACAGACTGATTCGGCCAGCCGTCGATCAGGACGGGGATGGACAGGCACTGGGGGTCAGGCGTGCCCCGCCAAGCCGTCAGAGGTCGACGGCGAGGGCGGGGGATGACTTCCCAGCCACCCACACCGCCAGCGGGGGTCGACGACGTATCGCCCAGGCGGGCGAGGAACCGCAAATTGTGCGACGGAGCGCGCAGTTCGATGTGGTCGGTTGGCGTCATCGTCTGCCGCCCTTTTCTCTATCCCTCGGCTTCCGAGCTGCGACACGGGTGGCGTGGACGGTGAAACTGCCCAGCGCCCGCTTGCCGTTCGACAGGGCGAAGAAGTAGCGATGCTGGCCCTTCTGGGTGGTCTCCAGGACGGCACAGTGGTCGGCCGTCAGACCATCGTCGCGGCGCCGGACCTCCAGCTCGACCCGGTCACCGTCCGGCAACGTCACAACGCAGGACTCGACCTTGGCGGCCGTCGGCAGGGTGATGAACGCCCGGTCGCCGACCAGTACCGCCGACTGGCGCCAGCGGCACTTGTTCTCGACCAGTACCTCACGGGCGCTAGGCATCCTTCACCTGCACCATCGGCGGCAACTGGATCGGCCGACGGATGATGTTCGCCGGAAGCGGGCGGCCCTTGCGGACGGGCGGCATGCAATCGTCGATCAGGTCGGCCAGGTCGTCGTCGACGCGGACCTCGGTGTCATCGGACACGGGTGAACCTCCCTGAGGGGGTTGAAGGACAGGACGGGCTGGAGCGCGTCAGTGCGCGCTAGGCGGTTGGTCGCCACAGGGGGAACCCGACCTCGCGGGCCAGTGCCTCCCGGATGATCTGGGTGACGAACACACCCCGCTCCTCTGCGAGCCGGCGAACCTGCTTCGCCTCGTCTACTGGCAGGCGGCAGGGAAGAACTTGAACATCAGTGGCCACTGGAACCTCCAGTGTCGAACACCGAGCTGGCACAAAAACGGCCGCTCGCTGGCGGCCTGTGGTGAATCAGTGTGTGGCTTTCGTAACCCTACTCAGGAGAATACGCCGTCGGACAGATGCCATTCGTACATTTTCCGCCATGTATCGCGGTTACTCCTCCCCGACCCGTGCGTCTAGGGCAGCCACGGTTGACTCAGGGGGTGCGGTCAGCGGTGGCTGGACCATGAGCTTGCCGTCGACCCGCTCGCCGCGCCGCGCACCTTTGCGCAGTCCGGTGTCGGGGTCGAGACCGTTCCGGCCGCGCTGCTTCTTCACGGCCTCAGTCGTCGTCCCGTAGATGAAGGCGACGGCGGTCGGGTCCATGCCGACCTCGCCGAGGATGGCCTGGGTCTTCGCCTTGCGAGTGGAGCTGACCTTGTCCTGCGAGCGCAGCGCTGGGTTCTGGCCTTCAACCTCGCGCTCCCATACGCCCACCCAGCGCAGCAGGGACTGTTCCATCCTGACCGACACCGGCACGTCGGCGCCGAACCCCAGACCGATCGACCCCGCCTTGCTTCCCGAGACCCGTTCGGACAGGCTCGACGTTCTCCCGGCGTAGCTCGCCATCTGTGCCTCACGGTGCAGTCGCATGGCCTCGATCAGGGCGGTCTTGAACGGCGGCTGCTGGGAGGGCGTATCGGCTGTCCTGGCCACGCAGCGATGGTGGCAAGTAAAGCTGACTGGATTCACGCACTTCGCGCCGCCCTCTTAGTGAAAGCAGCGGGCCAGGTGGTGAGACCGTGGCCGTTGGTCAGGTGGCACGGCGCAGTCCGGCAGTCCCGACATGACGACTGGCCCGCCACGATGGGCAGACGAACAGGGTGTGGCATAGCGGAGCTAAAAGCCCCTCCCCAAAAGTCGGTGCTGTCTGGCGTCTGGGCCGGGTGAGATTTGCTGTCTAAGCTGACCTTCTCAGGTGCCGAATCCCCTGCGGGGCGGCCTCACCGGGTACGTCGTCCAAGTGCCCCTCAGGCCTTCTCGGTCGTCGCCTCCAGACTGCCATCCGAAGAAAGACACTGACTGGTGAAGGCTTGAGGGGCACACCCGCCGTGTCCTTCTCCCGACGGCTAGGTCTGGAGAAATCCCGCTCGCCCTATGAGGTTGACCAAACTGGCGGCTGACACTTCGATACTGCGGTCGATATTCAGCGGGGCAGTACCCCTATGTAAAACGCACACCATTGAACCAACTGGAACTGATGGGATTCCGACAGTTTCGCTGTTGACACATAAGCGTCAGAAATAGTGTCGGTTCCCAGTCAGGTTCGCGTGCCACCATCGCCGCCGTGACCACTGCCACCACAGACACCCCGGTGCCTGCCGAGACCGCTTCCACCGACGCCCTGGAGGTCGTCATGGCCTTCCCGACGGTGGACGCCTACCGCGTAATGGGTGACCTCCTCGCCAAGGCACGGACGAAGCTGGGCCTGCCGACCAGCTCGACGCCGACTGAGGTCATCGCGGCAGCGCTGCGCGAGCAGGCCGGGACGGGGTAGCTCCGATAACACGGCACAATCTGTGCTACATTTCCCCGCCATGCCGACGAAGCAGCCAGCCAGCAGCGGCACCCCCGCCAGCGCGGGCGACCTGTCGCGGGAGCTGAAGGTGCCCCGGCGCACCATCTACAACTGGATCGAGCGCGATGACTTCCCCGCGCCGGTCGGCCGCGCTGGTGGATCGCGCCTCTGGGACGTGGCCGAGGTCAAGCGCTGGCGCCGGGACACCGAGGACGTACGGAAGCCAGGGAGGCCACCGGCATGAAGCCCGCCATCGTCTACGCGGCGAAGTCAACCGCCGACAAGAAAGCGTCCATCCCCGCCCAGCTCAAGGAAGGCCGGGAGGTCTGCGAGACCGAGGGCCTGACTCATTGCGGTGACTTCAAGGACGAGAACAAGTCGGCCTACAGCGGCGACCGTGGACCCGAACTGGCGAAGGCGAAAGCGGTAGCCGAGAAGCTGGTCCGGGAGCACGGCGAGTGCGTCCTGATCGTCCAGCACTCTGACCGTCTGGCGCGCGGCGACGGTCTCACCGCCGCTCACCTGGTCGAGTACGCCCTGTGGGCGCTGAAGTCGGGCGTCCGCATCCTGTCGAGCCACGACCCCGACACCTTCGCCCACGACGATCTGATCTACCCGGTGCTGACGGGGCACCGCAACCATGAGGACAGCAAGCGGAAGTCGAAGGCAACGCGCGGAGGGATCGGGCGGCGGGCCAAGGAAGGGTTTGCAACGGGCGGCGGCGTTCGGCGGTTCGGTTACCGCTGGGCCGAGGACAGGTCTGGGCGGCTGCTGGTCGTTCCCCATGAGGCCGAGGTCATCGACCGGCGCATCTACCGCGCGACGCTCGCCGGTGTCTCGGGTCTTCAGATTGCCCGCGATCTGACCGCCGACGGAATCAAGACCGTCAGGGGCGGCCGGTGGCACCCCGGCACGATCTCGCAGATTTTGAGCAACCCCCTGTACAAGGGAGTCGTCGTCTACGAGGGCGAGGAGTACCCCGGCCAGCATGAGGCCATCGTCGACCCCGAGGTCTGGGACGCCGTCCACGCGCTGATGCAGTCCCGCAGGCGGGTCGGCAAGGGTCGCGGGCGGAAGCCGGTAGGCGGTCGCCACCTGTTCAGGAAGGGGATGCTGAAGTGCATCTGCGGCGGATCGATGGTCCCCCGCACCACCCGGCGCAAACTGGCCGACGGCACCGAGCGCATCTACGAGCACTACGAGTGCTACAACCACCACCTGGACCCGTCGTCGTGCCCCGTCCACGCGATCCGACGGGAGGCGGTCGACCCCCAGGTCTACAGCTACTTCGAGCGCGTCGCCGTCGACGTTGAGGCCACCCGCGACGAGCTGGAGGCTGCCCAGAACGCTCACCTGGCGGAAGTCCAAGCGCTGCGCGACCAGGCCGAGCAGGAAGCGCAGGCGGCGCGGGAGCGGCTGGACCGGATCAAGCGCGACTACATGGACGGTGCCCTCAGCGCCGAGGACTGGAACGGCTTCCGCGGCGAGCTGACCGGCGAGCTGGAGGCTGCGGAGTCCCAGGTCCAGCGGCTCGACGACCAGCTCGGGTCCATCCGGGAAGGCAACGCAACCCGCGACTTGGAGCGCGATGTGGTCGAGAAGCTGGCCGCGATCCGGGCGGCGGTCACCGGGGAGGTCAAGGACGCCAGCGGCGTCGACGCGGCGCGTGCCGCCCTCCAGCGCCTCTTTGAGGGGTTCGTCCTGCGCGAGCCGCAGACGGGCCAGCGTGTGCCCGCTGAGCTGGCCTGGCAGGGATCAGACGCCTACGTCCTGGAACCGATCCTCCAGGACGGGGTCGTCCCCGAGCCGGTACCGCTTCAGACCGCCGAAAACAATTTCAACGTCACCGTTGTGACGTAGAACGTCTTCTGGCTCATCTGGATTGAGGAAGCTACTGGAGACGACCGGCTCGATCGGAGCGTCACTCCCAGGGAAGCTCGATCCCCAGCGGCTCGTTCTCGCGGGTGCCCCGGGCGCCCGGCGCCTCGAACTCGAGGATCTGGCCGAGCCTTCTCAGCTGCTTGCTTGCTTCGAGATCCTCCTTGACCTCGAGAAACACATCGCTGGCCTGGGCAAAGGCGCGTGCGACAGCGCTTTCGTCGAGGGAAGCCCCCTCATGGATGGCTTGATTTCGCAGCATGTATCCATCGCTGAACCACCGGCCCCAAGCGGTGCTGGGATCGTCGACATCGATCTGCTTTCCCAAGAGCTCGGCCAGGTGCTTCCTGACCTTTTTCTTCAAGCCCGCTTGATTGACGAGCTCGACCTCCTCCGCTGCCGTCCCGAGGAGCTCCCCGCCGGCAGCGAGCGTCACCCAGACGAAGATCTCCATCGCCGTGTTCAGGTCGATGACGGCGCGAGCGGGATCGCCGGCGAGCCGCTCGCTCTCGGCAGCGCGAACGAAACGGAAGACGAGCATGTAGGGCTGTTCGTTGCGGTGGGCCCGATTGTTGAGCTGGATCGCTTCCTCAGCCGCCCGCTGCTCGCCGGAGAACTCGTCCACGAGCGGGGGCAGGCCTTCGTGGATCTGAGCCGTGAAGAGGGCCCCTGAGGGCATCTCCTCGGAGAGAGGCTCCGTACCGGCGATGAGGACCGGTATCCGTGCGGGCAGGTCTCGCAGCGCGAGCGGTCCCACCTCCCAGCTTTCCAGGACAAACCCGAGTGCATCGAGGAAGCCGTTGAAGTCCGTGAGGGCGAGCTGAAACTGCGAGTGCAGCCAGCCGACGGTCATCTCGCCTCCTGTCGGGTGAGCCGATCTCGGCACGAAACGGCTGAGCGCGACAACCGATCTGACCACCGGAATCCCGGAGCTGGCCCACTGTTGGCGTTCCGCCTCCCGCTCGTCTGCGGATTCCGGAATGAGATCGTCGACCCAGTCGGAGAAGGCCTGCGCGGCAATGAGCGTCGGCGGCACGTCTGAGACTTCGACATGGCGAACTGCGATCGCCGATGTGGGTACGAATCCCGCCGGAAGCGGGCTCTCGGCGCCGGGGGCAAGAACCTGCGCAACGTCGTCATCCGACCAGCCGTCCCAAGACTCGTCCGCATGATCGCCCGATACGGTCACATAGTCGGGTGGGAGCGGGAGCGCACGCGGCAATTCGAGGAAAAACGTGAAGACGGATACCGGCGGTGGATTGCCGCGATCCACTACTGACGCGGCTCCCTTCCGGTGAGCGCACGGTAGAGATCGTTGGCGCGGGTGCCGGTGAGGGCGGCGACGACGCTGGCGGCGGCGCGGGGGCGGGCGCCCGACTGGACCAGGTGGCGCAGGGCATCGACGGCGAAGCCGACGTCGCGGTCGTGGTCCTCGGAAGCCGCCGGCCCGATCACCAGCACGATCTCGCCCTTGACGTCGCCGCGGAAGCGGCGTGCCAGCTCGGCCAGCGAGCCGCGAGCGACTTCCTCGTGCATCTTCGAGAGCTCGCGGCAGACCGCGGCCGGGCGGTCGGGGGCGATCGCCGCCAACGCTGCCAGCGAGTCGCCGATCCGGCGCGGCGACTCGAAGGCGACCACGGTCTCGGCCGAGCGCAGCACCCGCTCCATCTCGCCGGAGCGCTTTGGCAGGAAGCCCTCGAAGCGCCAGCGATCGGTCGGCAGACCGGAAGCCACCAAGGCCACCGGCACGACTGAGGGACCGGGCAGCACGACGACCTCGAGGCTGCGCTCGATGCAGCGCCGGATCAGGCGGAAGCCGGGGTCGGAGATCGCCGGCATGCCGGCGTCGGAGACGAGGGCGACGACCTCTCCGCGTTCGACTCGCCCGCCCAGCTCCTTCGCCCGCACCGCTTCGTTGCCCTCGTGGATCGAGACCAGCGGCGGCGCCGGGCGGATGCCGAGCTTCTCCAGCAGCGAGCCCGTTCTGCGGGTGTCCTCGCAGGCGATGTAGTCGGCGGAGACGAGCGCGTCGCGGACGCGGATCGTGACGTCGTCGAGGTTGCCGATCGGGGTCGGGCAGACGACCAGCGCGCCCGGCATCAGGCTCCGCTCCGTTCCAGCTCGAGCCGCGCCATCGCCGCGGCGCCGATCATGCCGGCGTCGTTGCCCAGCGTCGCTTCCAGGATCGGCGTCTCGTTCATCGGCGTCAGCGCCCGCTGGCGCAGCTCGCGCCGGGCCGGCTCCAGCAGCAGCTCCCCGGCGGCGATCACACCGCCGCCGACCACGATTGCGTCCGGCTCGAAGATGTTGGCGAGGCTGGTGCAGGCGACGCCGAGGCGGCCGCCGATCAGCTCGAAGACCCCAACCGCGGTCTCGTCGCCGGCGAGCGCGGCCTCGGTGGCGGCCTTGCCGTCGACGGTCTCGCCGGCTTGCAGCAGGCGGCCGAGGGCGGAGTCGGGAGCGCTTTCGGCGGCAGCCCTCGCCTCCCGCCCCAGCGCCGTACCCGAGGCGAGCGCCTCGATGCAGCCGTGGTTGGGGCAGTTGCCCTGGCAGGGAGGGCCGTCGGCCTGGATCACCATGTGGCCGAGCTCGGCCCCGGCGCCGTGCGCCCCGCGGAAGACCTCGCCGCCGAGAACCAGGCCGCCGCCGATCCCAGTCCCGATCGTCAGCATCACCAGGTTGGCGGCGCCGCGACCGGCGCCGTAGAGATGCTCGGCGAGGGCGGCGACGTTGGCGTCGTTGTCGACGAAGGTCGGCAGGCCGGTGCGCTCGGAGACGAGGTCGCGAATGGGCAGGTCGGTCAGCGGCAGGTTGACCGCGGAGACGGCGACGCCGCTGTCGTGGTCGATCGTCGCCGGGATGCCGAGGCCGACGGCGGCCACCCCGGGGCGCGCCGAGCGGGCCTCCTCGATCTCCTCGATCAACATCTCGACGAGCTCATCCTCGCTCTGGCCCGTGGACGCCTCGCGGTCCTCCCAGAGCACCTTGGAGCCCGGGTCGAGGACGCCGGAGAGCATCTTCGTCCCGCCGAGGTCGACGCCGATCGTCTCGGTCGCGCTCATCGCAGGGAGCTGGGAAGGCAGGCGACCGCGGGCATCGGCATGATTTCTAGCCTTTCATGGCTGGCGACGACGAGCAGCAGCCCTCCGGGCCGCCCGACTACAAGGTCTACCGAGCCCGCAAGGGCTTCCTGTCGAGGTTCCGCTCCCCCGACCTTTCGGGGCTGCGCGAGCGCGGCAGGCGCGAGCCGGAGCTGCCGGGGCAGGACGAGGAGCCGCGACGACGGCGCCTGCCCTCCCCCCCAAGAGGCTCCCGCCGGATCCTCAAGTGGGTCGGGCTCGCCGCCCTCGGCTGGATCCTGCTCAGCTTCCTCGCCTTCGCCGTCTCGGCCCAGCTGCAGGCCTTCAAGCTCTCCGGCGAGGCGAAGGACGCGCTGCACGGCAACCCGCTCCTGCTGCCGCAGGCGCAGACGATCCTGGTGATCGGGACCGACGCCCGCCCGCCCGACAGCCAGGAGCCGGAAGGGGTCCCCTCCGAGGAGTGCTTCGAGCAGCAGTCCCGCGGCGATGCACCGCACGGCGATTGTTCGGTGGGCCAGTTCCGCGCCGACACCCTGATGCTGATCCGCGCCGGCGGCGGCGCCTTCCGCAAGCTCTCGATCCCGCGCGACAGCTACGCCGAGATCCCCGGACAGGCGCCGACGAAGATCAACGCCGCCTACTCCTTCGGCGGCGCGGCGGCGCAGATCGAAGCGGTAGAGGACTTCCTCGACATCGAGGTCGACCACGTCGCGATCATCAACTTCACCGGCTTCGAAGACCTGATCGACGCCGTCGGCGGGGTCGAGGTCGACGTCCCGGTGAAGTTCTGCGCCGACATCTCTGGCGGCGCCGGCGGCGGCCAGGGGGGTGTGACGCTGCGCCTCGGCAGGGGGGAGAACACCCTCAGCGGCGAAAAGGCGCTCGCCTACGCGCGCGCCCGCAAGCCGAGCGAATGCCCGGGGCCGGGGGCCAGCGCCTTCTCGCTCGGCTACGACGACTTCGACCGCCAGGAAGCCCAGCAGGCCGTGATCAACGGCATCAAGGGCCGCCTCACCGACCCGCTCCGCATCCCCTACAACTTCGTCAAGGGCCCGATCATCGGCTGGAACGCACCGAGGGCATTCGTCAGCGACATGGGCTTCTTCACGATGCCGCAGCTGGTCCTGGCAGCGGGGATAGGCGGCAGCTCCCCCGCCGACGTGCTCTGCCAGGGCGCCAACTCAGGCTGCGGGGAAGGCCCCGAAACCAGCATCGAAGTGCCGGAGAGCGAGCGCCGTCGCGCCGTCAAGGAGCTGCTCGGCGAGTAGCCGGCTTGGCCTTTTTGGGTTTCGGCGGCTTGACTTTCAGCGTGCGGGCGATCGCGCTCGGGTCGCCGCTCGCCGGGGCATAGGTGAAGGTCACGTTCGCCTTCAGCTTGCCCGTTTTCTTCACCATCGCCTTGCCCGGCCCGGTGGTCTTCAGTCGCAGGGTGACGGTGCCAGCCTGAACCGATTGGGAGAGGCGCTTGATCAACTTCTTCGCGCGTTTCCCTTTCGCTTTGCCGCGCGCGCTCGCCTTCGCTCCGGCGCGGGGCCCCGGCTTGCCCTTGCCTTTCTTGCGTGGCATCAGCTGCTGCGCGACTACCCTCCCCGCGGCGTCGAACTCGAAGGTGACCAGGACCCGCTTGCAGCCCTTGGTGCAGCGCACCGGCGGCTTGAATTTGAAGCCGGGGTTGGGATTCGAGATAGGGATCGGCGTCGCGTCGGAGCCAACGGCGACGCTGCAGGTCAGCCCGGACGTGGCGATGAACTCCTCATCGACACCGGTGCCATCCAGGTTCGCACGACCGACGGCGCCGCTGGTTTCGTCGCCCCATTGGCCCCAGTAGATGTGGTTTGCATCGACCGTGAGACCGCAGGGGCCTTTGCCCACGCTCAACGGGATGAAATCCTGTTCGATGTCGGTGACGCCACCGGCGGTGAGCCTCGCACGGCCGATCGAGGCGCAGTTGTCATTGGCCCAGTAGACGTACTGGTCGTTGACGGCGACCCCGTTCAATTCGCATTTCGCAGTCAACAGCGTCGACTCGATGTTCCCGCCGGCCAACGTCGCCCGACCGACCGTGCTTGATCCCTTGTTGGTCCAGAACAGGTGGGTGGAGTTGACCGCCGGATGCTGCGTGTTGTTGCCGCCGGTCAGCACGAAGGTCTGGTCGACGCCGCTGCCGTCGAGGTTCGCCCGACCGATCGAGGGGATCGCGTGGTTGTTGAAGAAGATCGAATCGGCGTTGACGGCGACACCGCAGTTGAAGCTGTTCGTGGGCGTGATGAAGGCGTTGTCGATCGCGCCGCCGAACAGGTCGGAACGGCCGATGTGCCCCTGTGCCGCCTCGCCGGCCGCCCAGTAGACGTGGCTCGTATCGGCCGCCACCCCACAAGAGACCCCCGGGGCGGAGATGAAGCTGTTGGTCGCCCCGCTGCCGTCGAGGTTGGCGCGGCCAACCGTTCCCGTTTCGCCTTGCCCCACGGCGTGATTCGTCCAGTACAGGTAGGCCGCCTCCGCCCGCGGCGCGGCAAACAGCGCCAGGGCGGCCAGCGCCACCGTCAGCACACCAGCTCTCATCCCCAATCTCCCCCCGCGTAGCGTCATCTAGGCGGGCAGCACTCTAGTCCTTCGACGCTAGTCGGACTTCGCCGGAGCCTTGGATGCGCTGTCCGGCTTCGAGTCCGGAGCCTTGGAGCCGGAGTCGCCCGAGGACTTCGACTCGCTCGCGCTCTCAGAGGAGGAGCCGCCGCCGTTGGCGCCGCTCTTCTTCGTTTTGTAGTCGGTGTTGTGGAAGCCCGAGCCCTTGAAGTGGATCGCGACCGGGTGCAGCACCCGCTCCGCGCGGGCGCCGCACTCCTGGCACTCGGTGAGCGGATCGTCGGCCATCCGCTGGATCACGTCGAAGACGTGGCCGTTGTCGCACTTGTACTCGTAAATCGGCATGGAAGCTGGGGGATTATCGCAGCCGATACGGTTCCGGCATGGCAGCCGCCGAACCGGGAACCCGACCCACCGAGGTGACGATGGAAGAGGTCGTCGCGCTCTGCAAGCGCCGCGGCTTCGTCTTCCCCTCCTCCGAGATCTACGGCGGGCTCGGCTCGACCTACGACTACGGCCACTACGGCGTGCTGCTGAAGAACAACGTCAAGTCCGAGTGGTGGCGGGCGATGCTGCAGGAGCGCGATGACATCGTCGCCCTCGACTCGGCGATCCTCCAGCACCCACGCGTCTGGGAGGCGTCGGGGCACCTGGAGGGCTTCACCGACCCGCTCGTGCAGTGCCTCGGCAAGTGCAAGAAGCGCTGGCGCGAGGACCATCTGCGCGAGGACGTCGAGGCCGCGGGCGGCGACCCGAGCGCCGAGCTGCGCTGCCCCGAGTGCGGCGGCGAGCTCTCCGAGCCGCGCCAGTTCAACCTGATGTTCGAGACCCACGTCGGGCCGGTGGCGGGCGAGGGGTCCGAGGTCTACCTGCGGCCGGAGACGGCGCAGGGGATCTTCATCAACTTCAAGAACGTGCTCGGCTTCGCCCGCAAGAAGCCTCCCTTCGGGATTGCCCAGATCGGCAAGTCGTTCCGCAACGAGATCACGCCCGGCAACTTCATCTTCCGCACCCGCGAGTTCGAGCAGATGGAGATGGAGTTCTTCGTGCCGCCGGCCGAAGCCGAGATGTGGCACGGGATCTGGATGGAGGAGCGCGAGCGCTGGTACGCCGAGCTCGGCATCCGGCCCGAATTCCTGCGCGTCCGCCCGCACGGCCCCGACGAGCTCTCCCACTACTCCTCCGCCACCAGCGACATCGAGTACCTCTTCCCGATCGGCTGGTCGGAGCTGGAGGGGATCGCCAACCGCGGCGATTTCGACCTCACCCAGCACGCCAAGTTCAGCGGCGAGAAGCTCGAGTACTTCGACCAGGGCACGAAAGAGCGCTACGTCCCGCACGTGATCGAGCCGGCGGCCGGCGCCGACCGCGCCGCGCTCGCCTTCCTCGTCGACGCCTACGACGTCGAGGAGGTCGAGGGGCGCAAACGGACGGTGCTGCGCCTGCACCCGCGCCTCGCCCCAGTCAAGGTCGCGGTCCTGCCCCTCGTCTCCAAGGAGGGGATGCCGGAGAAGGCGCGCGAGGTCTTCGAGCAGCTGCGCCGGCGCCTCCCCGCCGAGTTCGACGAGGGCGGCTCGATCGGCAAGCGCTACCGCCGCCAGGACGAGATCGGCACCCCGTGGGGCATCACCGTCGACGGCCAGACGATGGAGGACGACACCGTCACCCTCCGCGACCGCGACTCCCTCGAGCAGACCCGCGTCCCGATCGAGGGTCTCGCCGACGACCTCGCGACCCGCCTCGCCCAGCCCTGGCAGAGCCCGAAGCTGGGCTAAGCCTGGCGCGGCTCGACGAGGAGGGCGCGGGCTAGCGCGAGGGTCTCGCCGTCGGCGTTGAGGACGGCTGAGGCGGCTTCGTGCTTGCGGCCGTCGGCGCCGAGCGGCCAGGCGATCACTATGTGCTCCTCGCCCACTCGGACGGGGGCGTCGATGCGGGTCGCCTGGCGGACCAGGAAGCTGATCGGCAGGGAATCTCGCCGTAGGTAGGCGGCGAAGTAGGTGGGGCAGTCGAGGACTCCCCAGACGATCTCGGGGCGGACCACACCGCTCTCGTCGGCAGCCCAGCTCGGTGGTGTCCAGGGGGAGGCGACCATCTCCCGCCCCTCGACCTCGCCGGCGAAGACGCCGAGCGCGTCCTCGCGATCGAGCCCGCAGACGAAGCAGCGGCTGAAGGGGCCGCCCCTCAGCCCCCGGTAGCGCCCTGACGCCGCGCGGGCAGCCTCGAGGCCGACGGGCTCGGGCGGCTCGACGCCGAGGTCCTCGACGACCCGGGCATCGGCGACTAGCGTCTCGCCGTCGAAGACCCGGAGCAGGTCGCCCTCAGGCGAGATCCGCAGCGCGGAGTCGAGCGGCACCGGGCTGCGCAGGCTCACCTCGGCGACGTCGCCATCGAGGAAGGCGGCGATGGCGCCGGCCGAGTAGCCGCCGTTGCCGCTTTCCAGCGGCCCGTTGAAGCGCCCGGGAACCGCGACCGTGTCGCCCATGCCCGCATATCCTGATGCGATGCGACAGAGCCTGCTCCGCGACCGAGACTTCCTCCTCGTCGCGGGCTCGGTCGGGCTCTCGGCACTCGGCGACTGGGTCGCGATCGTCGCGCTCGGGCTCTACGTCAAGGAGGCGACCGACTCGGGGTTTGCGGTCGCCGGCCTCTGGATCTGCCTCTTCGGCCCCTCGGTCCTGGTCGCCGGGCACGCCGGGCTGCTCGTCGACCGCTTCGAGGCCACCCGAGTGCTGGCGGCCGTCTCCGCGCTGGGCGCCCTTGCCGCCGCCGCGCTCGCGCTCAGCAGCGGGGTCGGCCTGGTGCTGGCGCTGACCGCGGTGCTGGGCGTCGTCTTCGCCACCTCGTCGCCGGCCGAGTTCGCGCTCGTGCCGCCGCTTGCGGGCGAGGACCGGATCCAGGAGGCGAACGGCCACGTCGAGACGGCGCGCTACATCGGCTTCGGGATCGGGCCGCTGCTCGGCGGCCTGCTCTTCGCGGCGGGCGGGCTCGAGCTGGCGATGCTGGTCGACGCCGCCACCTTCGGCTTCGTCGCCCTCGCTGCCCTCGCCCTGCGCGTGCGGCGCGACCCGCGGTCGCTGGCCGACGCCGAGCGGGCGCCGCGCGCCCGCGACGGGATCGCCTTCCTCTTCAAAGACCAGCTGCTGGCGCTGGTGATGGTCGTCGCCTTCAGCTCGCTGCTCTTCATGTCCGCGGTCTGGGTCGGCGAGCTCTTCTTCGTCCAGGACGTGCTCGGCAAGGGCGACCTCGCCTACGGGGCGATGCTCTCGATCTGGACCTTTGGCATGGCCCTGGGGGCGATGCTGCTCTCCCGCAGGGTCGCCGCGATCGCCGTCGGCGCAGTCGGTCTCGCCGCCGCCGCGGCTCAAGGGGCGGCGCTGGCCCTGCCGGCGCTGTGGCTCAGCTTCGCCTTCTTCCTCGCCTGCTCGTTCGCCGGCGGCCTCGCCCACGGCCTCAAGAACGTGATGTTCCGCAGCCTGATCCACGTGCGCGTCCCCAAGCACCTGCACGGCCGCGCCTTCGCCGCCTACAACGGGATCCGCAACACCGCCGAGCTCGGCGCCTTCGCCGCCGGCGGCCTGCTCGTCGCCGCGATCGGGGCGCGCGGCACGCTCGCCTACGCCGGCGGCCTCTCGGCTCTCGCCGGGGCGCTGGGGCTGCTCGTGCTCGTGCGCCGCTACCGCGGCTTCGTCCCTACCGGACCGGTTGGGGCCCCAGAAAGCGACTCACGTCCGCAGCCTCCAGCTCCAGTGCCGTAGCGACGCGCTTGCCGACCCGGCCCAATGGCTCGACCGTGACCTCGCCCCCGGCGTAGCCCCAGGTCGCGGCGGCGCGGCCCTCGACCAGGGCGAAGGGACGGAAGATCCCGTTGCGGGTGACCAGGTGCGTGTGGCGGCCGAGGATCGCCTCACGCGAGGTCCAACCCAGGAGCACCGGCTCGAAGGCGCCGAGCAACCGCGGCTCCGGAACCTGCGCCGCCGGCGGATGCTTGGCGAGGTGGACCAGCCCGTCCTCGCGCTCGACCAGCTCGGACCCGATTGCCGCCAAGCCGGCACGTGCGTCTCGCAGGGGCAGCCCGGCCCAGCGGGCGAGGTCGCGGTCATCGGCCGGGCCGTGGCCGACGAGGTAGCGGCGAGCCAGCTCCGCCAGCGCCGTCTCCCTCTGAACCGGCCGCGGCGGACCGAGCCAGTCCGGGACGAGGGCATAGGCGTGCTGCCTGCCGATCATCGGCCCGCGCACGACCACGCCGCGCACCGCGGCGAGAAAGAGGAGGTGGAGCAGCGCCTGGCCCGCGGTCGGCACCCCGGCCGAGTCGAGCCGCTCGCGCAATTGCTGCCGGGTCAGGGGGCCCTCGTCGGCCAGCGCCCGCTCGATCGTCGCCAAGGCCCGCTCGCCGTCGGCAGGCGAGACACCCTCCTGCCGGAGCCGGCGCGCGCACGAGGTCAGGAGCGGCGGCGTGGTCAGCGCCTGCAGCCAGGGGTAATCCTCGCTGCGCACCAGGTGCAGGGTGCCGCGGTTGAGCCAGGTGATCAGCAGCGAGCGGTCCTCGCTCAACGCCCGGTCCACGTCGGCGGCGGTGAGTCCCGAGGTCCGCGCCCGGATCGCCAGCCGCACCGCGCGCGGATCCTGCCCCTGCACTGCCAGCAGCCGCTCGGCGACCGCGACCGGATCCTTCAGCGGCGGACCGGCGAGGCCCTGGGCGACGAACCGCTTGGCGTAAGCCGAGGCGTCTATTTGACTGCGAGCATGTCGACCACGAAGATCAATGTTTCATTAGGGCCTATCAAGGGTGGCGAGCCTTCTTTGCCGTAAGCGAGCGGCGGAGGAATGATCAGTTCGCGCCTGCCGCCGGATTTCATCCCTTTCACGCCCTGTTCCCCGCCAGGAAGCAGGACGCCAGAGCCGAGTCGGAAGGTGAACGGCCGCTCTCCCCACGAAGCGTCGAACTCTTTGCCGTCTTCGTAGCTGGCCCCCACGTAATGGATCGTGACTTCGTCGCCGACCTCGGCGGTTGGCCCAAGTCCTTCAACCAGGTCATTCTCGACCAGTTCGGCGGGCGGGGGACCGGACGGAGCGGCAACTGTGGGCTTTTTACTCGTGTCCTGGCTAGTGGCGGAGCCTTTGCTCGACGATTCTTCGCCCTGCTGCGCGGTCTTCTGCTCTTGCCTTGCAGTCGTCGCCCCACCACCAGTCGTCTCAGTAGAGGAGTCGTCACCGCACCCGGCCAGAACCAGGGCCCCACAGGTCCAGATCGCGATCATCAACCTCAGCGCCTTCATGGCACGAAATACTACGGAAACTTCAAGTAGAGAAGGGCCGCTATTTGGTCGCGACCAGGTCGACCACGAAGATCAGCGTTTCTTCGGGGCCGATCGACGGCGGGGAGCCGGCTTCGCCGTAGGCGAGGTCGGGCGGGATGGTGAGCTGACGGCGACCGCCGACCTTCATCCCCTCGACGCCCTCGTCCCAGCCTTTGATCACCTGGCCGGCGCCGAGCTGGAATTTGAATGGTTCTCCGCGATCCCAGGAGGCGTCGAACTCTTCCCCGCTTTCATAGCCGACGCCGACGTACTGGACCGTGACTTCGTCGCCTTTCTTGGCCACGGGGCCCGTGCCTTCGACCAGTTCCTCCTCGACGAGCACCGTCGGCGGTGCGGCGTCGGGGACTTCGATCTCAGGCTTGACTTTCGTGTCGGCGAGGTCGGACTGCGGCGCAGCGGCCTCAGCCGTGCTCTGTGCGGACGTCGAGTCGTCGGTCGAGTCGTCGCCGCAGCCGGCGAAGGCCAGGGCCACACACATCGCGATAGTCAGCATCAGCGCCTTCACGGTGCGCGATCCTACGCCAATCCCGGCTCAGCCGAAACGCTCGTACAACTCCGGCAGTAGAGCGGCGAGGTTGGCGTACTCCTCGGCGCAGTGCCGGGAGAGCGCCTGGGGCAGTCCGGAGGGGAGTGCGAGGCCGCGCACGACACGGTTGTTGAGCGCCAGCGCGGCCGGCGCCGCGAGCGCTCCGGGCAGGTACGGCCTGATCTTCGCGCCGAGCCAGAAGTGGCTGCGCAGCACCAGGCCCTCCCCCTCGACGAGGAAGACGTGGGCCATGGCCGAGTGGCGCACGCGGCGCCGGTCATCCCCGACCAGGCCGCAGACGATCGTCGCCACGGCGGGATCGTCGAGCGCATCGGTGGAGAAGCCGAGCTCGGTCGGGCGCAGGAAGGCGATCCGGGCATGGACCTCGCCGGTGCCGACGTCCTCGACCGGGTGGTGGACGGCGCCCCAGTGGCGCTTCGCGCCGGCGCCGACCGGCGCCTCGATCGAGTTGTCGCTGTGCGCCTCCGGATGCCAGATCCGGTAGCGCAGGGCGTCACGCGCGTGCCAGTCGAACCACCAGTCGACCATCCCGCCACTCACCTCCGGCATCGGGGTCCGCACCGCGACGTAGCCGACGCCATCGGGGAACGTGGACCACCCGGTCTCGACCGGCAGCGGGGCCGGGTCGAGCAGGCGGTCGAGGTCCGACAACGGCAGGGCCTCGGCCGGATCGATCGGCCCCCGCTCGATCGCCTCCAGCACCGCTGGCGCGGGCGGCGAGAGCGGCCGCTCCAGGTACCGCTCGAGGCCGCCGCCCTCGGCCGCCGCCGTCAAAGCCTTCCCATCCACGGGTGGAAGAGGCCGGCCGGGTCATAGCTCTCTCGCACCCGGTCGAGACGGGCCAGGCTCTCCTCGCCGACGAAGCGCGCCGGACGCAGGCCGAGGTTCTCGTCGGCGAGCTGGATCCCGCTCGAGAGGTGCTCCATCTCCCGCATCCGCTCGGTCGCCCAGGCGCCGTTGGCCTCGTCGCGCTCGGGGTCCTCCCAGACCCCGTAGAGAGCGATGTAGGTGTCGTCCTCGACGCTGTAGGCCATCTCCGGCCGGGGCGGGCTGGGGCCCCAGTTCATCCAAAGCATGTGCGAGGGCGCCTCCGGCATCGTCTCCGCAATCCGGCGCAGGCCCGGCAGCAGCTCGCCGGTCGGCGCGTGGGTCCACATGTTGTCCACGGCGTAGCGGTACCCGTCGGGGTAGGACCCGTGGACCGCCGCGTAGAGGTCCTCCATGCGCACCTCGACATTCGGCGCCGCTGCCTTGGCCCGCTCGCGCACCGGGCAGGTCTCCAGCAGGGCAAGCGCCTCGGCGGCCTGCTCGGCGCTCTCGGCGAGGACCGGCCCGGTGACGGCGATCTCGAGCTCGCCCTCGGCGTCGCGGTGGATCACGACCATCAGCTCCATCTCGCGCGGGACCCGCGGGCCGATCTCGCGCGCCCAGGCGAAGACCTCGTCGAGGTCCTCGATCGGGTAGAGGAAGACGCCGTTGGCGACGTGCCCCGGCTTCGGGTAGAGGCGCAGGTGGAAGCGGACTACCGCGCCGAAGAAGCCAGGTCCGGCGCCGCGCGCCGCCCAGAAGAGGTCGGGATGGTTGTCACCGTCGGCCCGAACCAGCTCTCCGTCCGCGGTGACCACGTCGATCGCCTCGACGCTCATGCAGGCCGGGCCGTGCACGCGCCCGTTCCAGCCGAAGCCACCCTGCAGCAGGTAGCCGCCGAGGCCCACCCCGGGGCAGTGCCCGGCCGGGAAGAAGAGGTCGTGCCCAGCGAGCTCGGCGAGCGCCCGGTCGCCATGGCAGCCGGGACCGACCGTCGCCGTCCGCGCCGCCGGATCGACCTCGATCGAATCGAGGCGGGAGACGTCGAGGAGGAGGCCCCCGTCGCGGAGATGGCTCCCCGCCCAGCTGTGCCCGCCGGAACGGACGCCGACCTTCATCCCCTCCTCGGCTGCCAGCCGCACTGCCCCCACCACGTCCCCCTCGCCCTCGGCCAGGACGATCAGGTCGGGGAAGCGCGCCGGCGTGCGCCCGTTCCAGACGGCGGCGCGGCGGGCCTCCTCGTAGCCCTCCTCGCCTCGCCTCAAGACCCGTCCGCTGAGCTCGTCTCCCATGAGCGAGCGCAATCGTAGTTAAGGTCCCGGCATGGACAGCCCAATCCTGGCCTCGGTCGTGCTGCCGGGCGCGATCGCGGTGATCATGTTCAGCCTCGGGCTGACGCTGACGCGGGAGGATTTCCGGCGCGTCCTCGTCGCGCCGCGCGGCGTCGCGATCGGGATGCTCAACCTGGCGCTGATCTCTCCCCTGCTCGCCCTCGCGATGGCGGAGCTGTTCTCGCTGCCGCCCGAGCTGGCGGTCGGCCTCGTCCTGCTAGGGGCCTCGCCCGGCGGGATGATGGCCAACATGCTGACGCACCTGTCGCGGGGCGACACGGCGCTCTCGGTGACGATGACCGCGATCAGCAGCCTCGGCGCGATGATCACCGTGCCGCTCTTCCTCGCACTCGCCACCGACCACTTCGACGCGACCGGGATCGGCGACGTCAGCATGCTCGGCGTCGTCGCCCGGGTCTTCCTGATCACGATCGTCCCGGTCTCGATCGGGATGGAGCTGCGCAGGCGCCGCCCCGAGCAGACCGCAGCGGCCTACCCCCGGATACGGCGGATATCCCTGACCCTGTTCGCGCTCGTCGTCCTCGGCGCGATCGCCAGCGAGCACGACACCGTCGGCGAAAACCTCGCCGAGGTCGCCGGCGCCGCGCTCGCCCTCAACGTGGCGGCGATGTCGATCAGCTTCGCGATCTCGAAGCTGGCCCGACTCGACGATCGCCAGTCGACCGCGATCGCGCTCGAGCTCGGCATCCACAACTCGGCGCTGGCGATCGCAGTCGCCGCGCCTCTAGCCGTCGAGGTCAGCATCCCTGCCGCCGTCTATGCCTCCTTCATGCTCTTCACCGGCGGCGTCTTCGCCTGGGCGATGAGCCGGCGCAACGCCGGCACCGAGGAGGTCCCCCGTCCTGAGCCAGCCGAGGCTTAGACTGTCGCCGGAAGCGGAGGGAGCGGAGGAGCTATGGGCCTGAACCTGGCATCGATCGTCACCGAGAGCGCCGAGCGCTCGCCGGACAGCCCGGCGATCCGTCTTGGCGAGGCGGAGCTGAGCTACGCCGCGCTCGACGACGCCAGCGCGCGGCTGGCGGCGCTGCTGCGCGGGAAGGGACTGGAGCAGGGCGACCGCGTCGGCGTGATGCTGCCCAACGTCCCCCAGTTCCCGGTCGCCTACTACGGCGTGCTGCGCGCCGGCGGCGTCGTCGTGCCGATGAACGTGCTGCTGAAGCGGCGCGAGATCGCCTTCTACCTGGAGGATTCCGGGGCGGAGCTGCTGCTGGCCTGGCACGGCTTCGCCGAGGAGGCGCGCGAGGGCGCCGCCGAGGCGGGCGCGGAGCTGATCGAGGTCGAGCCCGCGAGCTTCTCCGCGGCGCTGGCCGAGCAGGAGCCGGTCCCGGGTCTCGCCGAGACGGCCGAGGACGACACCGCGGTGATCCTCTACACCTCGGGCACGACGGGCAAGCCCAAGGGCGCCGAGCTGACCCACCTCAACCTCGCCCGCAACGCCGAGGTCTCCAGCCGCACCACCTGCGAGATCGCCCAGGGCGACGTCGTCCTCGGCGCCCTGCCGCTCTTTCACTCCTTCGGCCAGACGGTGGGGATGAACGCCTCGCTGCGGGTCGGCGCCTGCCTCACCCTGGTGCCCAAATTCGACCCCGGCGAGGCGCTGGCGACGATGCAGCGAGACGGAGTCACCCACTTCTACGGCGTGCCGACGATGTTCGGCGCCCTCCTCCACCACCCCGAGCGCGAGAGCTTCGACATCTCGGCGCTGCGCACCTGCATCACCGGCGGCGCCTCGATGCCGGTCGAGGTGCTGCGCGGCTTCGAGGACGCCTTCGGCGCCGTCGTGCTCGAGGGCTACGGCCTCTCGGAGACCTCGCCGGTCGCCTGCTCCAACCATCCCGACAAGGAGCGCAAGCCTGGCTCGATTGGCACCCCGATCGACGGCGTTGAGATGCAGGTGGTCGACGAGGACGACAACCCGGTCGCCCAGGGCGAGGTCGGTGAGATCGTGATCCGCGGCCACAACATCATGAAGGGCTACTGGCAGCGCCCCGACGCCACCGAGGAGGCGATGCGGAGCGGCTGGTTCCACTCCGGCGACATGGCCCGCACCGACGAGGAGGGCTACTTCTACATCGTCGACCGCAAGAAGGACCTGATCATCCGCGGCGGCTACAACGTCTACCCGCGCGAGGTCGAGGAGGTTCTCTACGAGCACCCGAAGATCCGCGAAGCCGCCGTCGTCGGGGTCCCCCACGACGAGTGGGGCGAGGAGATCGGCGCCGCGGTCGTCCTCCACGACGGCGAGGAGCTGCCCGCCGAGGAGGTCAGCGCCTACGTCAAGGAGCGGATCGCCGCCTACAAGTACCCGCGCGTCGTCTGGTTCCTCGACGACCTCCCCAAGGGCCCCACCGGCAAGATCCTCAAGCGCGAGATCGAGCTGCCGGCGTCAGTGTGATCGACGTCACGTTATGAAACTGGCTGGCTGGCCAGGGCCGCTGTAGTCTCCTTTCAGGAGACCCCGGAGGCGCCCCGTACGGCGCCGTGTCCAAAGGAGAGCTATGAGCGTCGCGTCCCAGAAGCTGATGGACAACATCACCTACGAGGACCTCTACTCCCGCTGGGAGCAGGGCAACTGGAGCGCCTACGACATCGACTTCTCCGAGGACAAAGCGGGCTGGGACTCGCTCACCGACATCCAGCGCCGCTCGGCGATGTGGATCTACTCGATGTTCTTCTACGGCGAGGACCGGGTCGCCGACACGCTCTCCCCCTACGTCACCGCCGCGCCAACCGAGGAGATGTCCTACTTCCTCGCCACCCAGCAGGTCGACGAGGTCCGGCACTCGGTCTTCTTCCACCGCTTCTTCAAGGAGGTGATCGGGGTCGGTGGCGACTCGATCCAGCAGACCCTCTCCTCCACCCTGCCGCAGCTCAACTGGGGCTACCGTGGCATCTTCGACCGTCTCGACCTGATGGCCGAGGAACTGCGCAAGGACCGCTCGGTGCCGAAGTTCGCACAGGCGATTACCCTCTACCACCTGATCGTCGAGGGCTCGCTCGCCCAGCCCGGCCAGCACTTCATCGAGGACTTCTTCTCCTCCGAAGAGACGATGCCCGGCTTCAGCGCCGGCATGGCCAACGTCTCCCGCGACGAGCAGCGCCACATCGGCTTCGGCGTCAAGGTGCTCTCCGAGCTGCTGGGCGAGGGCAGCCCCGGCTGGGAGGAGAACCGCGCCGCGGTGACCGAGCTGCTGCGCGAAGTACTGCCCTATGGGCCCGCCGTCTTCTCGCCGCCCAACCTGGACCGCGAATACACCGAGTGCTACGGCTTCTCGCTCGAGGACATCTTCGCCTTCGGCCTCAAACTGATCCGCCAGCGCTGGCGCACGATCGGCTACCCGACCGAGGAGATGCCCCCCGGCGTCTTCCCCTTCGACCCCGAGGCGAGCGAGGAGCAGGTCGCCGAGCGCCAGGTGAAGCTGATGATGGCCGGCATCCTCGGCCCGCCCGACGGCCCTGCGCCCGAGTCTTCGCCGGAGCTGCAACGCCTCTACTTCGACGTGGTCGAGCGAGTGGTCGACCCGCAGGCGGCCAACGGCTCCCCGCTCGTCTACCAGTGGCGCTTCAGCGACGCCGAGCCCTGGCACCTGGTGATCGACAACGGCTCGACCCGGGCCGAGCCGGGCGAGGCGCCGAACCCGAACCTGGTCCTGGAGACCAGCTGGGCGGACTTCGTCGCCACCGGCAAGCCGGACTCCAACCCGGTGAAGATGATCCTGCAGCGTCGCCTGCGTCCCCGCGGCTCGATCCGCGAGCTCGCGCGGATGCGCAAGGTCTTCCCGACCCGCTGAGCCGCTTCGCTAGGAGACCGGCGGGCGGCGGTCCGCCCAGGGACGCTCGGCCTCGAGCTGGGCGGCCAGCGAGAGCAGCGTCGCCTCGTTGCCGGGGCGGCCGATGACCTGCACCGAGAGCGGCATCCCGTTCGGGGCGAAACCGGCCGGCACCGCCATCGCCGGGTTGCCGAGGTGGTTCCAGGGAACGCAGTAGGGGTAGAAGCGGCTCATCCCGAGCACGGTGCGGATCGCGCCCCGGCCCTGCCAGCGGCGCACCGGCAGCGCCGTGCCCCCCATGACCGGCGTCAGCAGCACGTCGCAGTGGTCGAAGATCTCGTTGACGCGGGCGATGTCGGCGTCGCGGCCACTGTTCAGGGCGCGCTCGTAGAGGGCGGTTGGAAACAGGCTCCCGAGCCGGCCGAAGCCGCGGGTGCGCCGTTCGAGCCGCTCCGGATGCGGGATCGCCTCGATGGTTTCCGCGACCCCGCCGAGGAAGCGAGCCGTGATGTTGTTGCCGATATTGCCCCAGGCGGGGTCACGGCGGGCCACCTCGTGGCCGAGCGAGGCGAGCAGCTCGGCGGTCTCGGCCACCGCCTGCTTGACCTCGTCGGAGACGGTAGGCGGCGCGGCGGCGCGCGGCGGCTTCGTCGACCATGCGACACGCAGCTTGCCGGGTGGAGACTTCGCCGACTCGACGAAGGGACGATCCGGAGGCGGCGACGCCTCGGCCTCCTGCGAGTCGCCGGAGATGACGTCGAGCCACAGCGCGGCGTCGAGCACGGTGCGGCTGAGACAGCCGAGGACCGCGAGGCCCCGCCAGCCTTCCAGCTCCGGTGCGAGCGAGACACGGCCTCGCGACGGCTTCAAGCCGAAGAGCCCGCAGGACGCGGCGGGTATGCGAATCGATCCCGCCCCGTCGCCGGCCGAGGCGATCGGCACCAGGCCGGCCGCGACGGCGGCGCCGGAGCCGCCGCTCGAGCCGCCCGGCGTGCGCTGTGGGTTCCAAGGGTTGCGGGTGACTCCATATGTGGCGGACTCGGTGAAGCCGCAGATCGCCATCTCCGGGAGGAGGGTGAGCCCGACGATGATCGCGCCGGCCTCGCGCAGCCTCCGCACCATCTCGGAGTCCTTGACTGCCGGCTCGACGAAGGCGTCGGTGCCGTGCGTGTTGACCTCGCCGGCGATGTCGACTTCGTCCTTGATCGCGATCGGCACCCCCAGCAGCGGCCGCTCCTCGCCCGCCTTCAGGCGGGCTTCGGCCTGCTCGGCTTCGAGCAGCGCCTTCTCGGCGAAGACCTTGCGGAAGGAGTTCAGCTCCGGGTCGAGGCGGGCGATCCGATCGAGGCTGAGTCGCACCAGCTCGGTCGGCGAGACCTCCCCCGCCCGCACCATCTCCGCCTGCCTCGCCGCCCCCGCGAACGCGATTTCATCAGCTTGCACGCCGGCATCCTATGCCGAGAACGGCTGACTTCGCTCTTGGTAGTCCAATAGGCCGGGGAAAGGCGAAGTCAGCGGCGTAGCTCAAGCCTCAGCCGGCTCGGGCTCTGCTACGGCGCCGCTCTCGAAACTGAGATCGGGCAGGGCGCGATCGAGCCAGGAGGGCATCCACCAGTTCCAGTCGCCGAAGAGCTTCATCGCGGCTGGCACGAGGATCAGCCGCACCAGGGTCGCGTCGAGGGCGATCGCCACCGCGCAGCCGACGCCGAGCTCCTTGATCGAGGGCACGCCGGTGAGGACGAAGACGGCGAAGACCGAGGTCATGATCAGCGCCGCCGAGGAGATCGTGCGGGCGCTGGTCGAGAGGCCTTCGGCGACCGCCCGTTCGTTGTCGCTGTGCTCCAGGTAGTGCTCGCGGATGCGCGACATGAGGAAGACCTCGTAGTCCATCGAGAGGCCGAAGACGATGGCGAAGATCAGCGGCACGTTGATCGTGTCGAGCGCGCCCTGGCTTTCGAAGCCGAGCAGGCCGTCGAACCAGCCCCACTGGAAGATCGCGACGAGCACGCCGAAGGCGGCGCCGATCGAGAGCAGGTTCATCAGCACTGCCTTCAGCGGCAAGAGCAGCGAGCGCAGCATGACCATCAGCACGAGGAAGCTGAGCGCCAGGACGAAGAGCACGATCTTCCACATCGAGCCGCTGATCTGCATGCGGGCGTCCTGGCTGCGCGCCGTTTCGCCGCCGACGTCCACGGTCGCGACCCGGGTCAGCTCGCTGGCCGGGACGACCGTCTCACGCAGCCGCTCGACCAGGGCGATGGTCGCATCGGACTCGCTGCCGGCGCTCGGCGTCGCCTGGATCAGCACGCTGCCGCCGGCAAAGGCCGGCGGTGCAACGGAGCTGACCCCGGGCGTCGAGGCGACCGTGCGCTCGAACCTGGCTACGGCGACCCGGTCGGCCCGGGTCGGCTCTTCGCCCTTGAAGGCGGCGGCGATCAGCACCGGGTCGGTGCCGCCGCCAAGCTGCTCCGCTGCGAGTTCGTTGCCGACGCGCACATCGCTGTCCTTGGGGAACTGCTTGACCGCCTGCGTCCCCGTCTCGATCGAGAGCAGCGGGATCGCCAGGGTGAGCAGCACCGCCGAGACACCGATCACGGCGACCCAGGGATGGGCCATGATCCGCGTCGTCCAGCGCACCCAGAAACCACCGCCACCTCCTCTGCTCTCGCGAGAGCCTGAAGAATCAGATATGGACAGGCTCTCGCTCCCGCGTCCGGGGGTGGCGGCTCTACCTCGGAACGGGCGCTGGACCCAACGCAGCACCTTGGCCACTATCCCACCGGGCATCACGCGGTCGCCGAGCATCGCGATCAGTACCGGCAGCAGGGTGGTCGCGGTGAGGATCGAGACCGCGACCACGGTCATCGCCCCCAGCGCCATCGAGCGCAGCGCCTGGTTGTCGACCATCCAAAGACCGGCGAGGGAGACGATCACCGCCAGGCCGGAGAAGGCGACTGCGAGGCCCGAGGTGGAGAGCGCCTCGGCCCGCGCAGCATCCTGATCGCGACCGGCGGCACGCTCCTCGCGATAGCGGGCGAGGATGAAGAGCGAGTAGTCGATCGCCACCCCGATGCCGATCATCGAGGCCATGTTGGTGACGAAGACCGAGGTGGTCATGCCCAACGAGATGAAGTAGATCAGCGCCCCGGTGACGATCACGCTGACGAAACCCAGGGCGATCGGCAGCGCCGCGGCGGCGAGCGAGCCGAAGACGATCAGCAGGATCACAGCCACGATCGGGAAGCCGCTCGCCTCCGCCTTCGCCAGGTCTTCCTTGGAGAGCTCCTGCATCCCGGCCCAGATCGTCGGCTGGCCGGCGAGGTAGGTGGTGACGCCGGCGTTGGTCGCGCCGGGGTCGAGCTCTTCGCGCAGAGTCGTGGCCGAGTCGGTCTGGCGATCGGGGGACTGCTCGCTGCGCAGCGCCAGCAGCGCCGTGCCAGTGCGCTGCAGCTCCAACTCGCCACGGCGGGCGACGGCGGGCGGCAGCGTCACTTCATCGAGCCCGGCGACGGCCCGGCGGACCCGGGCGACGGCCGCGGCCCGGGCAGCCGCATCGGCCTCGGCGCCGGCCCGCAACAGCACCGTGATCCCGCCGGTCTTCGTCGCGAAGTCACCCTGCAGCGCGTCGCTTACCGCCTGCGACTGGCTGCCCGGCACATCGAAGCCACCCCCGGTGAGGTGTTCGGTCTGGCGCGCGGCGAGGGGGAGGGCGAGGATCAGCACCGCGACCCAGGCGCCGAGGACCCAGCGGCGGCGGCGCCCGAGAAACCCTGCAAGCTGGATCATCGACTCACGCATTGGCTGGTTGGCCAGTTTTTCGCAGGCGCAACCCCCTGTCTGTGAGCCCGATCACTCGAACTGGCGCGAAAGTCGGAATATGTCCGACTAAGTCGACAGGTCAGCGCTGGTCACTCGGAGACCAGCAGGTACCGCGCTGACGCTACTCCGGCGGCGAGGGCGCTGTCGACCTCGCGGCTCGGGTCGGAGAGCGCCTGCAGGGCGAAGCCGTCGCCGAGCGCGAAGAGGTAGGAGACGATCGCCTCGGCGTCGAAGCGGAGGTTGAGCACGCCCTCGCGCTCCTTCGTCTTGAGGACCTCGGCGACGTGCGAGCGGGTGCGCTCGAAGAGCTGCCCCACCTCGTGCTGGATCTCCGGGTTGCGCCGTCCGGCGCTGAACAGCTCGTAGAGGAGCAGGAAGAACCCGGGTTCGTTCTGGATCAGGTCGGTGAGGCTGCTGACGAGGACGTCGAGGACGTCGTCGACGGTCTTGGCCTTGCCCAGCGGCTCGTCGAGGCGGGCGACGCGGATCTCGGCGTCGCGGCGGACCACCTCGACCAGCAGCCGCTCCTTGGTCCCGAAGTAGTAGTGGAGGAGGCCCCGGCTGACGCCGGCCTCGCGTGCGACGTGCTCGAACGTGGAAGCCGCGGCGCCGCGGGTGGCAACGCTGTCGCGCATCGCATCGACGATGCGCTGCGCCTTCTCGCCGCTCAGCTCGCGCTCTGTGGTCGCTGCCTCCATCAGAGAATCAGTCTATTCCGGCTGACGGTCCCCAGACGCCGGCAGGCAAGGACGCAGGAAGCGCGGCGTGCTCTGCACGCGAGCGACCGAGGACGCCGCCTGTCGGTGTCTGGGCTCAGGAGCCGTTGATGCTGGAGCTCGTGTACTCAAACTCCTCCTCGGCGCCGAAGAGAGCGTCGAGCACGGTCTTGCGAGCGTCCTCGCTCAGCACAAGGGCGATCCCGGCGGCGACGATGCCGAAGAGGACCAACCGTCCGAGCCGGCTCTTCTTGCGCCTGCGTGGCGCCTTCAGCTGCTCGGTGACGTCGCGCAGGCTCTCCGCCGCGACGCGCAGGTCCTTCTGCACCTTCTTGTCGCTGGTCACAGCCTTGACCGCGCCCTTGCCGTTGCCTGTGGCGCGGGTGTAGGCGCCGCGGGCCGCTTCGACCGCATCGCGGATGCTGTCGCGCAGTTCTTCGTCCTCGATCAGCCGCTGCACGTAGGGGTTTTCGCGGGCGCTGGAGTACAGATCGGCTGCCTGACTCGTCTTCGTCTTGCTCATGCCTTCTCCTCGCTGGGTCTCCTCGGGGGCCGAATCAGAATAACTAGAACGATCCAGTAGCGGTGTGACCAAGCAGATCGAGGACGCAGGGAGCGTGGCGTGCTCTGCACGCGAGCGACCGAGAACGCAGATATGCGCAGGTCACACCGCTACTGGGGCCCTATGCCATCCAGCAATACCCCGTTGCTGCGAAAGCCAGTCTCCGCCCGGCGCACGTCGCGCAGGCTCAGCCGCGCCAGGTCGGGCCCCGGCAGCTCGTAGCGGCGGATGTAGATGCGGCCGACCTGCTCGTATCCGACTTCGCGGAATCCGGGGCCCAGCAATTGCGGCGGCACCGGGGGGGCAGGGCCCTCGGAGATGAAGTCGACCTCGTGTACGAACCAGGAGAGGCCTTCCGTGGAGCGGGCCTGGAAGGAGCCGGTCGAGAGGTAGTAGCGGAGCGAGGCGTGGCCGAGCGTCCAGCTGACCATCGCCCGCGGCGCCTGCGGCTCGCCGAGCTCGGCGGCGACCGCGTCCCAGTCGGGGCGCTGCAGCGCGGGCAGGACGCTGGCCGCGATCGAGAAGCCGAGCGAGTAGACGACGAGCACGGCGGCGACCAGCGTGCCGGCGCGGCGGGCCCTGCGCACGGTGACCCCGACCGCAACCGCGGCCAGCAGCGGCACCACTGCCGGGATCAGGTTGCGGGCGAGGATGTAGTCCTTGGAAGGGACGAGCAGGGCGAGCAACAGGGGGACCGCGAACGTGGCCGCGCCGATCGCCAGCATCAGCCCGCCGGCCCGCTTCTCGCTGCGGTCCCCGCGCGTCACGAGCAGGGTCAGCGCGGCGCCGATCGCCAGCAGCGGCACGATCGCCGGCCAGACGAGCTCGGGACGGGCGATCACGTCGCCCGTCTCCCCGATCGTGAAGGTGACGCCGGTCTCCCAAAGCCGGTGGCCGAGGCTGCGGCCGCCGATCCACTCGGCGCGGCCCGCGAGCATCTGGTCGATCGCCAGCGGCGCCAGCAGCAGCCCGGCGACGAGGACGACGCGCAGGCCGGCGAGCGACGCCCGGCCGTGGCGGCGCAGCAGCCAGAGCCCCTCCAGCGCGATCGGGAAGATGGCGAAGTAATGGGTCGCGAGGGCAAGCCCCGAGGCCACCCCCCAGCCGGTGAAGTCGCGGCGGCGACCGCCGTCGAGGGCGCGGACGAAGTAGAGCGCCGCGATCGCGGTGAAGAGGACCATCAGCGCGTAGCTGCGGGCCTCCTGCGAGTACCAGAGCAGCATCGGGTTGACGGCGACCAGCGCCGCCGCCGCGACCCCGGCGCGGCGGTCGCGCAGCTCGGCGCCGATCAGGTAGGCGACCGGGACGGTGGCGACGCCGGCCAGGGCCGAGAAGGAGCGCAACCCGAACTCGCCAGTGCCGGTCACCTGGGTCCAGAGCCAGGCCAGCGCGTAGTAGAGCGGCGGCGCCGACTCGCTGAACCCGACCGCGTCCATCGCGTGCCAGAAATCAGCGCGTAGGACCCGGCTGGCGGTGACGATCTCGTCGTGGTGGTAGGCCTGGACGCCGAGCGTCGCGAAGCGCAGGCCGGCCGCGAGCAAGGTCAGGCCGGCGACGATCCAGAAGGCCCGGGAGCGCGCCCGCACCGCCTCGCGCAGCGTCTCGACCCAACTCGACAGGCTGCCCCTGCCCAGGGCGCCAGCGGCCTCCATGCCTAGGAAGCCAGGGCCTCGCCGACGGCTTTCGAGACCTCGTCGACGTAGACGAACTCGAGCTCAGCGCGCTCATGCTCGGGGATCTCGACGATGTCGCCCTCGTTGCGCTCGGGCACGAGCACCCGCTTGATCCCCGCCCGCTGGGCGGCGAGCGACTTCTCCTTCAGCCCGCCGACGGGCAGCACCTGCCCGGTCAGCGTCACCTCGCCGGTCATCGCCACATCGTTGCGGACCGGCTGGCCGCTGATCAGCGAGGAGAGCGCGACGGTCATCGCCACGCCCGCCGAGGGCCCGTCCTTGGGAACCGCGCCCGCCGGCACATGGATGTGGATGTCGTTCTCGGCGAACCAGTTCTCCCCCAGCTCCGGCGCCAGCTCGCGCCAGTGACCGCGTACGTAGGAGAGCGCGGCCTGTGCCGACTCCCGCATCACGTCCCCGAGCTGGCCGGTGATCGTCAGCTTGCCGGAGCCGGGCATGCCGGTTGCCTCGATGAAGAGCACGTCGCCGCCGGTCGGAGTCCAGGCCAGCCCGGTGGCGACGCCCGGGTCCTTGGTACGGCGGCGCTGCTCGGCGAAGACGCGGCGCCGGCCGAGCAGCTCGCGCGCCCGCTTGGCCGAGATCTTCGCCTTGCCCTGGGGCCTGCCTTCGGCAACCTCGCGCGCGACCTTGCGGCAGACCGTGCCGACCTGCCGCTCCAGGTTGCGCACGCCGGCCTCGCGCGTGTACTCCTCGACGATCGCGGTCAGCGAGGAATCGGAGAACTCGATCTGGGAGGGCTTCAGCCCGTTGGCCTCGATCTGACGAGGGACGAGGTAGCGGCGCGCTATCTGCCGCTTCTCCTGCAGCGTGTAGCCGGCCAGCTCGATCGTCTCCATCCGATCCTGGAGCGGTCCGGGAATCGTGTCGAGGACGTTCGCGGTGGCGATGAACATCACGTCGGAGAGGTCGAACTCGAGGTCGAGGTAGTGGTCGCGGAAGCTGTCGTTCTGCGCCGGGTCGAGCACCTCGAGCATCGCCGAGGCAGGATCGCCGCGGAAGTCGGCGCCCATCTTGTCGATCTCATCGATCATGAAGACGGGGTTGCGAGAACCGGCGTCGCGCAGGGCACGGACGATCACGCCCGGCAGCGCGCCGATGTAGGTGCGGCGGTGGCCGCGGATCTCCGCCTCGTCGCGGACGCCGCCGACCGAGATGCGCTCGAATTTCCGCCCCAGCGCCTTGGCGATCGAGCGGCCGAGGCTGGTCTTGCCGACCCCCGGCGGGCCGACGAAGCAGAGGATCGGTCCCGGCGAGGTCGGGTTCAGCTTGCGCACCGCCAGGTACTCGAGGATGCGGTCCTTGACCTTTTCGAGGTCGTAGTGGTCGGCGTCGAGCACCTCGCGGGCGTGGGCGATGTCGAGGTCGTCCTCGGTCTCCGCCGACCAGGGCAGCTCAACCAGCCACTCGAGGTAGGTGCGGATCACGCCGTGCTCGGCGGCCGCCGAGGGCAGCTTCTCCAGGCGGGAGAGCTCGCGCTCGGCGGCTTTGCGGGCGTGCTCGGGCAGTCCCGCTTCCTCGATTTTCTCGCGCAGCTCGTTGACCTCCGCCTGCTGCTCGTCGCCCTCGCCGAGCTCGTCCTGGATCGCTTTCAACTGCTGACGCAGGAAGAACTCGCGCTGCCCTTTGTCGATCTCCGACTGCACCTGGGACTGGATCTGGGTGCCGAGCTGGACCACCTCGAGCTCGCGGGCGAGGATCTGGGAGAGGTGGCGCAGGCGGGCCGCCACGTCGACCTCCTCCAGCAGCTGCTGCTTTTCCTCGGTCGAGATCCGCAGGGCGCCGGCGATCAGGTGGGCCAGCGCGGCGGGATCGTCGATGTTGGCGACCGCCATCTGCAGCTCCTCCGGCAGATAGGGGATCTGCTCGATGATTTCGGAGAAGGTGCGCTGCACGTTGCGGGTCAGCGCCTCCAGCTCCGGGCTCTCCTCGAGCACGTCGGGAAGCTCGGAGATCCGCGCCACCAGGTAGGGCTCCTCGGCGACATAGGGGCCGAGGCGAACCCGCTGCGCGCCCTGGACGAGGATGCGGATCGTCCCGTCGGGGATCTTGAGCATGCGCGCGACCACCCCGGCGACCCCAACCTCGTGCAGGTCTGGTGGTCCGGGCTCGTCCTTCTCCGGGTCGCGCGAGGCGACCATCACCAGCATCCGGTTGGCGCCGAGCACGTCGTCGACGAGCTTGATCGAGCGCTCCTGCCCGACCGCCAGCGGGGTCAGGGTCTCGGGGAAGGTCACGGTCTCGCGCAGCGGCAGGACGGGGAGCGCGTCGGGCAGCGGCTCGCTGGCCCGGATCGCGTCTTCCGCGTCGAGCTCGGACTCGACCACTTCCAAAACCGGGCTGCCCTCCATCGGCCCTAATCCCTCCCTATCGGCACCCGCCGCGTCGTCTCGGCGGGATCGCGCAGGGGCAGCTCGATCCGCAGCACCCCGTCGTCGTAGGTCGCCGTCGCCCGCTCGGCGTCGACGTCGACCTGCAGATCGACGATGCGCCGGAAGGGCCCGGAGGGGATCTCGACCTGCTGGTAGACGCGGCCTTCGGTCTCCTGCACGGGGCGCTCGCCGACGATCGCCAGCTGCCGGCCGCTGACCTCGATCCCGACCTCGTCGAGGTTGATCCCCGCGAGGTCGACCTTGACCACTGCCCGCTGCGGTTCGCCGCAGTAGTAGACGTCCACGTTGGGCGAGAAACCCCTGCTGCGCCGGGCCACGTAGGTCGTCCGGCCCCAGGCGAAGTTGGCGAACAGATCGCGCTCAGGCATGAGCGAAAACCATAGCCAGCGGGAGAGCTAGGCGGCGCTGGTCTGGCTCGCCCAGCGCGGCGGCCGCATCAGGAGGACCGGCTGACGGGGGGGGACCAGTCCCTCGGGACGGTCGGGGCGGAAGGTCGCGCAGGGCTCCTCCAGCTCGAGCGCGCAGAGCAGGTTCCTGCGGAAGTAGCAGTCCTCGCAGGTCGGCGGCTTGGGCTTGCGCGGCATGGCGGCGCATGTAAGCACCGCCGTGACGATTCCGCGAGCCTCATTTCCGCAAAGCGCAACCTCTTTGACACAGACTCGTTACAACTTCCCCGCGTCTTGCGAAAGGCGGCTATGGCCGTCGCTACCATTGCCCTGGATGGACGCCTCCGACCGCACCGAGAAGCTCGCGGCCTCGCCGCAGCTGTTCGAGAGCGAATTCCTCAATTTCTTCTCCCGGGTGCACCCGGCGATCCCCGCCCTGGTCTTCGGGCCGGTGGTGATCGCGATGGAGTGGCTGGGCATCGACCGCGGCCTCGCTGTCTGGCAGCTGGCGCTGCTCGGCCTCGGCGGGATCGGCCTCTGGACCCTGACCGAGTACTGGCTGCACCGGCTCGTCTTCCACTGGGAGCCGGACAACGCCTTCGGCCGCCGCATGCACTTCATCATCCACGGCATCCACCACGACCATCCCAACGACAAGCTGCGACTGGTGATGCCACCGGCCGTCGCGATCCCCCTCGCCGCCCTCTTCTTCGGCGCCTTCACGCTGCTGTTCGGCACGCCGCAGGCCTACCCGCTGTTCGGGGGCTTCCTCCTCGGCTATCTCTTCTATGACTACACGCACTATTACGTGCACCACTTCGTACCGAAGTCGAAACTGGGCAAGCGACTGCGCGCGCAGCACATGCGCCACCACTTCCAGGACCACCGCTACGGCTACGGCGTCTCCTCTCCCCTCTGGGACGTCGTCTTTCGCACTCTGCCCCGCAAGCGCCGGGATTAGACAGGCTCTGAGCGCGTAACCCACGGGGAAGGCGCGAGTATTTGCGCCTCGATGGGAAGAATCGAGAAGACCGCCAACCTCGGAGCCGTGATCGTCCCCTTTGCGGGAACGGTCGTCGCCATAGCGCTGCTCTGGAACAGCTGGGTTTCCTACGCGGATCTTGTGATCGCTGTGACTATGTACCTGCTCACAGCGGTGGGTATCACGGTCGGCTTCCACCGTCTGCTCACCCACCGCTCGTTCCAGACCTCGAAGCCACTCGAATACGCGTTCGCTGCGCTGGGCTCGATGGCGGTGCAGGGACCGGTGATCTCCTGGGTCGCCGACCACCGCAAGCACCACGCTCACACAGACGAAGAGGGTGATCCGCACAGCCCGCACGTCGGCCACGGCGGTGGCGTGCAAGGCGTCCTGGCCGGGCTGTGGCACGCGCACACGGGCTGGCTGATGTCGACCCATGGCAGAGCCGAATGGCAGCGCTACGCACCAGATCTATACGAGGACCGTGGGATGCGCACGATCAGTCGCCGCTTCATCCCGCTCGTCCTCCTCAGCCTCGCGCTTCCGGCCCTCGCGGGGTACCTCGTCAGCGGCACGCTGGCCGGCGCGGCGACCGGGTTCCTGTGGGGAGGGCTGGTCCGTGTCTTCTTCGTCCACCACGTCACCTGGAGCGTCAACTCGGTCTGTCACTTCCTCGGCAGCAGGCGCTTCGACACCGAAGATCGCTCGACCAACGTGTCCTGGCTGTCACTGCCCTCGCTCGGCGAGTCCTGGCACCACAACCATCACGCCTTCCCGCGCTCCGCGGTCCACGGCCTGAAGCGCTGGGAGCTGGACCCCTCGGCGCTCCTGATCACAACGATGGAGAAACTGGGACTCGCTTGGAATGTGGTGCGGATCTCACCTGAGCGCCAGGCCCAGCGGACCGTCTGAGCCGCTGTCGTCAAAAACGGCCAAGCATGCACAGCTTCATTTGACTAAATGAACAGTCAGTGTCACTGTCACTGTGTAACACTCCCGCCAGGCACCTAAAGCTGACCACCCGTGAATGCGCAAGGCTCACGGGACGAAAGGATAAAAATGCCTAACACCAGCAACGTACTCAACGAGGCGCGCGAGATGGTTCAGAAGCGCCTCGCGGAGCTCGATGACGAGCGCAAGCGCCTCGAGCGCGCCCTCGCCGAGCTCGGTGGCAAAGTCACCCGCCGCGGCCCCGGCCGGCCGCCGGGCTCGGGTCGCCGGGGCCCCGGTCGCCCGCCCAAAGCAGCGACTGCCGCCGGCAAACCGGTTCGCCGTCGTCGCCGTCGGGGCGGTACGCGCGCCGATCAGGCCGTCTCGCTGGTGGAGAAAAGCCCTGGGATCAGCGCCTCGGAGATCGCGAAATCGATGAAGATCAAACCCAACTACCTCTACCGGGTTCTCAGTGAACTCGAGGGTGAGGGGCGGGTCACGAAGAAAGGGCGCCAGTACTTCCCGACCAAGTAGTCGGCGCACAGCATTTGACTTCGCAAAGAGGCCGGCCCGTCAGGACCGGCCTCTTTGCTTGCCCGCTTAAACCAGGCCGAGGTCGCTGACGGACTGGCGCTCTTCCTTCAGCTCGTTAGCGGTGGCGTCGATGCGGGCGCGAGAGAACTCCGGGATCTCTAGGCCCTCGACCACGGACCATTCTCCGTTCGAGCAGGTGCAGGGGAGGCCGGCGACGATTCCCTCCTCTACCCCGTAGGAGCCGTCGGTGGGCACACCCATCGAGACCCAGTCGCCCCCCGGGGTGCCGAGCACCCAGTCGCGCACGTGGTCGATCGCCGCGTTGGCTGCCGAGGCGGCGCTGGAGGCGCCCCGCGCCTCGATGATCGCCGCCCCCCGCTTTGCCACCTTGGGGATGAACTCGTCAGCGATCCAGCTCTCGTCGCCGACCGCGTCCCAGGCGCTGGCGCCGTTCACCTTCGCGTTGACCAGATCGGGGTACTGCGTCGTCGAGTGGTTGCCCCAGACGGTCATGTTGGTGACCTCGGAGACCTGCTTGCCGAGCTTGTCGGCGACCTGTGCGATCGCACGGTTGTGATCCAGCCTCATCATCGCGGTGAAGCGCTCGCGCGGGACGCCGTCGGCGTTGGACATCGCGATCAGGCAGTTGGTGTTGGCGGGGTTGCCGACGACGAGGACCTTGATGTCGTCGGCGGCGCCGGCGGCAATCGCCTTGCCCTGGGGCTTGAAGATGCCGCCGTTGGCCTCCAGCAGGTCGGCCCGCTCCATGCCGGGACCGCGTGGCCGGGCCCCGACCAGCAGCGCCACGCTGGTGCCCTCGAACGCCTGCTTGGGGTCATCGTGGATATCGATCCCGCGCAGCAGGGGGAAGGCGCAGTCGTCGAGCTCCATCGCGGTGCCCTCGGCGGCCTTGACCGCGTCGGGGATCTCCAACAGGCTGAGCTCCACCGGGGTATCGGGGCCGAGCATCTGTCCGCTTGCGATGCGGAACAAGAGGGCGTAGCCGATCTGCCCGGCGGCGCCGGTAACGGTGACTCTGACTGGATCGCTCACGTTCTGTTCTCCTGGATCGTGGTTCGGAAGCCGGGGTGGCTCAGGCCATCGCCCGCTGCAGGTTCTCGTCGATCGAGGCGAGGAACTCCTGCGTGGTCTGGAAGTCCTGGTCGGCGCCGACGAGCAGCGCCAGGTCCTTGGTCATCTTTCCGCTCTCGACCGTCTCGATGCATACCCGCTCCAGCGCCTCGGCAAATCGCGAGACCTCCGGGGTCTCGTCGAGCCGGCCGCGAGCGGCGAGGCCGCGGGTCCAGGCGAAGATCGAGGCGATCGGGTTGGTCGAGGTCGGCTTGCCTTCCTGATGCTGGCGGTAGTGACGGGTGACGGTGCCGTGCGCCGCCTCGGCCTCGACCGTCTTGCCGTCGGGGCTCATCAGCACGCTGGTCATCAGTCCCAGCGAGCCGAATCCCTGGGCGACGGTGTCCGACTGGACGTCGCCGTCGTAGTTCTTGCAGGCCCAGACGTAGCCCCCCTCCCACTTCAGCGCCGCGGCGACCATGTCGTCGATCAGGCGGTGTTCGTAGGTGAGGCCGGCCGCCTCGAAGTCGGCCTTGAACTCGTTCTCGTAGACCTCGGCGAAGAGGTCCTTGAAGCGGCCGTCGTACTTCTTGAGGATCGTGTTCTTGGTCGAGAGGTAGACCGGGAAGCCGCGGTCGAGGCCGTAGCGCATCGAAGCGCGAGCGAAGTCGCGAATCGAGTCGTCGAGGTTGTACATCGCCATCGCGATGCCGCCGCCGGGGAAGTCGTAGACGTCGAGCTCGACCGGCTCGGCGCCGTCCTTCGGCGCGTAGGTGAGGGTCAGCGTGCCCTCGCCGGGGACGACCATGTCGGTGGCGCGGTACTGGTCGCCGAAGGCGTGGCGGCCGATCACGATCGGCTTCGTCCAACCCGGCACCAGGCGGGGGATGTTGGAGATCACGATCGGCTCGCGGAAGATGACGCCGCCGAGGATGTTGCGGATCGTCCCGTTGGGCGAGCGGTACATCTCCTTCAGCCCGAACTCCTCGACCCGCGCCTCGTCGGGGGTGATGGTCGCGCACTTGACGCCGACCCCATGCCGCTTGATCGCTTCCGCCGCTTCGACCGTGATCCGGTCCTTGCTCGCGTCGCGGCTCTCGATCCCGAGGTCAAAATAGTCCAGCTCGAGATCGAGGTAGGGCAGGATCAGCTGCTCCTTGATGAAGGCCCAGATGATCCGGGTCATCTCGTCGCCGTCGAGCTCGACGACTGGGTTCTTGACTCTGATCTTGTCCGCCATCAGCGGCGGCGATGCTATAGGCGTAGGCCCTCGAGCATCGCGACGATCGCCGCCTCCGACCGCTCGCGCGCCGCGGCCGGATCCTCGGCGACGACGACCAGCATCGCCGCCTCGATCACGGCTCCCAGCAAGACGATCGCCGTCGTCTCCGGGTCCAGGCCGGGCAGCTCGCCGGAGTCGATCGCCGCCTTTACGGCGGCGAGGGTGACGCCGATCCCGAGTCCCATGGCCGCCTCGCGCCAGCCCTCCCAGCCGAGCACCGCGCGGCTCTGGACGAGTCCGATCCTGCGCAGCTCCTGGTCCGTCTCGGCGGCCCTCAGGTAGGCCGTAGCGAGATGGGCCAGAGCCTGGAACGGGCTGTCGGAGACGGGGACCTGCGCCGCCAGCCTCTCGATCAGCCGCCGCTCACTCGCTTCCCAAACCGCCTTGAAGAGGTCGAGCTTGCCGGGAAAGTGGTGGTACAGCGCCCCCCGGCTGACCCCCGAGCGCTCGAGGATCTCCTCGGTCGAGACGTCGTCGAAATCGCGCTCCAGGAAGAGGCCGCGCGCAGCCTCCAGGAGCGCCTCTCGCGCACCCTGGCTTGGTCGCCCTCGCCCGCTTCCCATTGCCGTCGTCACCAATATCGCATAGATTACCGACTGACAGTCGGTAATTAGCGAGGGAACGGAGGATCGATGAACACCTATGTGATCCGCAGAGAGAAGGCATGGGAGGGGCCCGAGCAGCTCGAGGCGACGGCCGCCCGGTCGAAAGAGGTCGCCGAAAGCGACTTCCCCGACAGCATCCGTTGGATCCGCAGCTACGTGATCGCCGAGCCAGGTGGAGCCCTTGGGACCATCTGCATCTATCAGGCTTCCTCCGAGGAGGCCGTCCGCGAGCACGCCGGGCGGGTCGGCATGCCCGCCGACGAAGTCCTCGAAGTCGCAGACACGGTCGTCATCCGGCCGGATCCGGCTCCCGAAAGGGCTTCCGCCTGACCTGAAGCGGGGCCTCCTGCGAGAATGACCTCGTGGCAACCGCCGAGCGCCATACCTCGCAGGAGACCCACCAAGTCCTCAACCAGGCGCCTCCGCTGGAGGACTACAACTCCTTCGACGCCGACCGGCCGCTGGTCGAGGCGCTGCGCCGCGAGGGCGGCGAGTGGGCCGAGGGGCAGGCGAAAGAGCTGGGCGCGATCTGCGGCTCCCAGCAGACGATCCGCTGGGGGTTCGAAGCGAACGAGAAGAAACCCCAGCTGCGCACGCACGATCGCTACGGCAACCGCGTCGACGAGGTCGAGTTCGACACCTCTTGGCACGAGCTGATGCGAATCGGGGTCGGCCACGGCATGCACGCGATGCCCTGGCGCGAACCGGGGCCGGGCGCGCACGTCGCCCGCGCCACGATATTCATGCTGCTGATGCAGGCCGAGAGCGGCGTCGGCTGCCCGATCTCGATGACCTACTCGGCGATTCCGGCGCTGCGCAAGCAGCCCGAGCTGGCCGCCGAGTGGGAGGAGCGCTTCCTCTCGCTCGACTACGACGAGCGCTCGCTGCCGGCCGAGCGCAAGAACGGCGCCCTCTGCGGGATGGCGATGACCGAGAAGCAGGGCGGCTCCGACGTGCGCGCCAACACGACGACGGCGACGCCGCTGAACGGCGGCGGACCGGGCGCCGAGTACGAGATCGTCGGTCACAAGTGGTTCTGCTCGGCGCCGATGTGCGATGCCTTCCTCGTCCTCGCCCAAACCGAGTCCGGCATCTCCTGCTTCCTGATGCCGCGCTGGACGCCGGACGGCGAGCGCAACGCCTTCCATATCCAGCGGCTGAAGGAGAAGCTCGGCAACCGCTCGAACGCTTCCAGCGAGGTCGAGTTCCGCGGCGCCTGGGCCCGCATGGTCGGCGAGGAGGGTCGGGGTGTGCCGACGATCATCGAGATGGTCAACCACACCCGGCTCGACTGCGTGATCGGCGCCGCCACCGGCTACCGGGCGGGCGTCGTCCAGGCGCTCAACCACACCGCCCACCGTTCTGCCTTTGGAGCGAACCTGATCGAGCAGCCGCTGATGCGCAACGTGCTCGCCGACCTCTGCGTCGAGTCGGAAGCGGCGACGGTCGCGGCGATGCGCCTCGCCCGCTCCTACGACGAGGTCGCAGACGGCGACGAGGAGGCGAAGGAGTTCCGGCGGCTCGCCAACGCCGTCCTCAAGTACTGGCTCTGCAAGCGCGCTCCGTCGCACGCTGTCGAGTGCCTCGAGTGCCTCGGCGGCAACGGCTACGTCGAGGAGTCAGGCTTGCCCCGCCTCTACCGCGAGGCGCCGCTGGCCTCGATCTGGGAGGGCTCGGGCAACGTCCAGTGCCTCGACGTGCTGCGGGGAATGGTCAAGAGCCCCGCCTCCGTCGACGCTTTCTTCAACGAGGTGCTCGAGGGTGCGGGCGCGGAACCGAAGCTCGATGCCTACGTCTCGTCCCTGCGAGAGGAGATCCCCGGCGACATCGACACGATCCAGTCCCGCGCGCGCCGCATCGTCGAGCGCATGGCCCTCTCCCTGCAGGCCTCGCTCCTGGTCCGCTACGGCGACCCGGCGGTCGCCGACGCCTTTTGCGCCTCACGCCTCTCGGGCGACTGGGGCCAGGCCTTCGGCACGCTCCCCCCGGGAGTGGACTTCGGCGCCATCATCGAGCGCCACCGCGCGGACGCCTAACCGGCGTCGCGCAGAGCTCTTCCCACCTGCTCGGCCGTTACGACGCCGGCGAGCCGGCCGTCGGCGTCGACGGCCATCAGGGCCCCGAAGCGGCGCAGGTTCTGGTTGCCGAGCAGCGAGTCGAGCGAAGCGTCGGCGCGGACCTGGAATGTGCCGTCGTCGAGCTCGACCAGGTCGGACACCAGCGAGGTCGCGCGCGAGACCTCCGGCACCTCATCGGCTTTGTCGCGGACGATCAGGCCGAGGAAGCGGTGGGCGGCGTCGACCACCGGGAACCAGGGCCAGCGGTAGCGCAGGAAGTACTCGTCGAGCGCCTTCTCGATGCTCAGCTCGCCGGGGATGGCGACGGGTTCGCGGTCCATCACGTCGGCGACGCTGAGGTTGGATATCCGGCCGGTGATCTGGGTCTGCGCCGAGGCGGCGCGCGCGGAGCGGTTGATGACGACGCCGATCAGCGCCAGCCAGATGCCGGCGAAGACTTTGTTGTCGAAGATCAACAGCAGACCGCCGCCGATGAAGATGTAGGCGAAGACCCGCCCGAGGCGGGCGGCGAAACGGGTGGCGGAGCTGCGGTCTCCGGTGCGCCACCAGGCCAGGGCCCGCACGATCCGGCCGCCGTCCATCGGGAAGGCCGGCAGCAGGTTGAAGACGAGGACGAGGAAGTTGATCGAGGCCAGCCAAGCGACCGCGGCCAGCGCCCCCGAGACTTCGGCGTCGGACTCGATCAGCACCGCCTTCCAGTACTCGTCCGGCCCGGCGGCGGCGAGGCCGACCGCGGTGAGCAGGATCACGATTGCCAGCGTCACCAGCGGGCCTGCAGCGGCCACCTTGAACTCGGTCGCGGGACTGTCCGATTCGCGGTCCATCCGCGCCATCCCGCCGAAGATCCAGAGCTGGATGCTGGTGATGCCGATCCCGTTGCGGATCGCGACCAGCGCGTGCCCGAGCTCGTGCAGGACGATCGAGCCGAAGAAGCCGGCGGCGCTGATGACGGCGAGCGCGAAGGGGGCGGTCTCCGTGCCCGATTCCCCCAACACGTCGCCGTAGAAGCGCGAGAGCCAGAAGATCACGAGGAAGAGAACCAGGAACCAGGACCAGTCGACGGCGACACGGATGCCGCGCACGTGGAAGAGAGTGATGGAGCTGCCCCCGAGCATGTCCCGCCCCATGGTAAGTGGATAGCGTCTGTCGACATGGACGAGGCAAAGCTGCGCGAGTTGCTCGAGGAGCTGGAGCAGATCTACCGCCCCTCCGCCTCCGAAGGCGAGCGCGAGGCGGCCGAGTGGCTGGTCGAGCGCTTCGCCGAGGTGGGCGCCGAGGCGCGAATCGAGGCCGAGCCGGCCCACGGCACCTACTGGTGGCCGCTCGGGATCGGCGCCGCGCTGGGGGCGCTCGGAGGGCTCGCCGCGCTGCGTGGCCGCCGCCTGCTCGGCCTGCTGCTGGGAGCGATAGGGGCCGCCGGAATCGCCGACGACTTCCCTCCCGGCAAGCGCCGCTTGCGCCGGCCGCTGCCGAC